>SXGR01279807.1_pt1 | contig 18824 bp, 18 predicted proteins | sample 3174711 | NCBI WGS metagenome assembly SXGR01 (sample SAMN11356860, study PRJNA531348) | freshwater metagenome | isolation source: freshwater sample F1-60 | place: China: Fuxian Lake, Yuxi | collected 2017-12-25
CAAAGGGATTACAGGCAAAGCCGCCGAGGCTGCATTGGGCCAGGCGCACATCACCTGCAACAAGAATGGCATTCCGAATGATCCGGAAAAAGCGATGATCACCAGCGGCATCCGTCTGGGATCGCCTGCCATGACCACGCGTAGATTCCTCGAGGACGAAGTGCGCGCGACTGCCCATCTGATCGCGGACGTGCTCGAAGCGCCAAATGATGCAGCGCGAATTGCACTGGTGCGTGAAAAAGTGAGTGCGCTGGTACGTCCTTTCCCAGTCTACGGTGCGCTTGTTTAAATAATTGTAAGTATGGAAAGGGCGGCACAGATCGCCCGTGAAACTCCAAATCCAATCAATACCAGGAGGTCAGAATGGCTGGTCGTAATTTTTTGTTTGTACCGGGTCCTACCAACGTACCTGATCGTGTGCTGCGCGCCATGATGGTCTCAATGGAAGATCATCGTTCGCCGGCATTTCCGGAACTCACCCGTGCCATTCTGCCCGGTCTGAAAAAAGTCTTTCGTACTGAACGCGGCACCCCTTTTGTCTTTCCTTCCTCCGGGACAGGTTGCTGGGAAGCTGCGATTGCCAACACGCTCTCGCCCGGTGACAAGGTGCTCGCCGCGCGTTTCGGCCAGTTCAGTCATCTGTGGATTGCGATGTGCGAGAAATTTGGACTCGATATACAGATTGTCGATGCCGAATGGGGCACGGGTGTGCCGCTGGAGCAGTACGCTGACATTCTGAGCAAGGATAGCCAGCATCAGATCAAGGCTGTGCTCGCCTGCCATAACGAAACTGCAACGGGTGTCACCTCGGATATCGGCGCCGTGCGCAAGGTGCTCAATGACGCGAAGCATCCGGCGCTGTTGTTCGTGGATGCGGTGTCCTCACTGGGATCGATCGACTTCCGCTTCGATGACTGGGGTGTTGACATGGCCGTGTCCGGTTCGCAAAAGGGCCTGATGCTGCCAGCGGGTCTTGGCATCATGTGCGCCAGCCAGAAGGCGCTCGATATGCACGCACAAGCCAAACTGCCCCGTGCCTATTTTGATCTGCAGGACATGATGGCGTCTAACCAAACCGGCTACTTCCCCTACACGCCCGCGCTGTCGCTGATGTATGGATTGGTGGAATCGCTCAAGATGATCGAAGAGGAAGGTCTCGATAACATCATTGCGCGTCATCACTACCTGGCGGAAGGTACACGTGCTGCGATCACACAGGGTTGGGGCATGAAGCTGTGCGCTGCTGACCCTAAGTGGTACTCCGATACTGTTTCAGCTGTCATGGTTCCCGAGGGTTTCAACGGAGCCGAGGTCATCGCACGTGCTTACAAGCGCTACAACGTATCACTGGGCGCCGGCCTCTCCAAGGTGGCAGGCAAGCTCTTCCGTATTGGTCACCTCGGTGATTTGAACGAAGTGCATCTTATGTCCGGTATTGCAGGTGCCGAAATGGCCATGCTCGATTGCGGCATCAAGGTGCAGCCCGGTAGCGGCGTGGGCGCAGCGAGTGACTACTGGCGCAAGCACCGCGCGCCGGCTGGGCTTGATCGGTATTCCCAGGAGCAGGTGGTACTGCAAAAAGCGGCTTGACGAATCCTCTTTTCTGCCTTTTGAGCGGGCTTCGGATCTTCGGATCCGAAGCTTTTTTTAAGGCGAGGTAAATAAAAATATTGGTAGGTTCAAGTACGAAGCACAGCTTGTGTCAAAAATCCACGAAGCGGCCGACGTACAGTTTTCAACCTTGCTTGTAAGCTGGTGGCGTTCTGCGGGAGATCAGTCGACAGCAGGAATCGCCCTTTATGTGGTTCGCCAGTGGTTGTTTCACATCACACCGCGCCTATTCCGCGAGCTCGGACTGCACCCCAGCCATCCCAACCCTCAATGTAAGTTGCGCTTCATCCTTGGGGTGAGCTTGTATACTCGGTAGGTTTCAGATTTGTCATGTGATTAGCAGAATTTTTTAGGTAGTGTATTCGGACCCCTGTGATTGATGCAGTGGTTCCGGGCCTAGTAAAGATGGCGAGTCAGCGGCGCCCTGCCATGTGGAACCCATTGAAATCAGGGACGTTGTCCGATTTGTCTAGGAAAGCGCTGATTAAATGCATGCGGAAAATTTTGTGGCAAGGTGAGTGGCGATAAAACTTTGATTTTATTGATCCCCGCATCGTACAGCCGCGCTGGCTTGCCCTAAAGCGTGGACTTACTCAGCTTTTCCCTGATTCATCAGCACTTCCTCGATGGCGTTTCATCGTGGCTGGGTAAGATACGAGATTTCCGAAAATTTTTGACTATCAAAGTCGAACTCTTTCCTTGAATCCACTCTTCGATAAAAAATGAAATTTAATCAATTTTTTCAGGCTACAGATCAATGTCCTCATTGTTCCAGTAAAGATGCTTTTGTAGTTTCCGTTGTTGATGGAAAAACGAAAAAGGAGCTAATTACAATTTCCTGTGCTGGATGTGGTTTGGGAAGAGTGGATCCGTTACCTTCCGAGCGTAGTCTGGAGGAATGGTACAAAGAAAAATATAGGCAGTCTTATAAAGGCCTGGAAAAGCCGAAGTTAAAATATATTCTGAGGGCAGCAAGAAATGCTAGGGAACGGTTCAGCTGGATAAATGAAAATGCAAGTGCATTAAAAAACTCGTTGAAAAATTCAGATTGCAAGAGTTTGGATATCGGCGCCAGTAGCGGAGAGTTTGTTTTTCTAATGAAAAAATTAGGCTTTGATGCGATTGGCATTGAGCCCCACCAAGGCTATGCGGAGTATGCAATCAAAGAATACGATTTGAAAATATTATCGGGTGCAATGAGTGAAAAAATTCGTCTGATTGAGGACAGGTCGATTAGTTTGGTGACAATGTTTCATGTACTAGAGCATCTTTCCAACCCGGTTCAGTCATTAAAAGAAATTGTAAGAATTTTGAGTCCGGATGGATATTTGTACATTGAAGTGCCGAATGCTATGCGCATGACTTCGCCTCAGTATATGTTTTTTAAGGCTCATGTACTCTACTTCACCAAACAAACATTGATCAACTTACTAAAAAAATCGAACTTAAATATCGTTTTTGCCAACGATGCGGAGAGTGGGAATCTGAGAGTTGTGGCGAGGTTTGATGAGGGCTTGGTCGGCAGCTTCGATGCTGGGTCAGATCACAAACATGATTTGATATCTGCTCAGGCAAAGAGAAAGTGGTTGCCATACTTATGGCGTCAGCTGATCGAGAATAAATTATTCAAGAAAATACAAAAAATGCTCGAGGAAAAAAATACAGCCACCCGCTATAAAAACGGTATCGAGCTTTTGAATGACGTTTATAAAGATAGTAAGGTTATGTAATTCGGCACAAGCCAACGCTGAATGAATCCCTTGAGTAAAATAGTATAGTTTCTCGGCCTTTACTTGGTTATCTGATTTACAGGCTCGGCGCTAATTTTAAAATTCATTTTTAATCAAGCGCATTTGATCCCGTTGTGTTGCCGTTGTGGGTATCTTCGTTTCTAAGATGCACGTTGGGCATTGCAGGTCATCAAGCATTGATTCGTGAGGACCAGATCAGCCCTCCTCCGTCAATTCGAGGCTCCATAAAAAAACGCCATCCTCGGATGGCGTTTTCATTGCAGTGCAGCTTCACATTATTTTTGTGCGAAAAAAACACTGATTTCTTTTGCATCCAGCGTGCTGTCTTTGTCTGTGTCGAGTTGATCAAAGGCCTTGGTAATGGCTTTGTTCTTGATTTCTTTTTTGTCCAGCGTGCTATCGCTGTCTTTATCGCCCATCATTACCCGAAAGGTATCGATCTCGATTTGATCTACCGTGCCATCCTTGTTTGTATCGATAGCCTCAAAATTCTTGGCGACCATGGGTATTGATTTAGCTTCGGTCTTGTCAAGTGTGCCGTCATTATCTTTGTCAGCAGTTTTTACATTTTTTGCCCAAACAGCCGAAGCACCAAGCAGTGCAGCGGTAGCTAGCAGGGTAGTGATCAGATTTTTTTTCATACAGTCCTCAATTAAAAGGCGTAAAAAACAATTGTCCGCCCCCCACTAACGGCATCTTTCTTTTTTGACCAGTGGCTGGCTCAGATGCGTGCCCACCCCTGGGGTATTACTCTTGCTCAGGATAGGTGTTGCTTGGCATACCAAGAATTATGCCGGTCATAAAATGAACTCTATGGTCAATTTTTGCAGTGTTGTTTAACCTGCGGTATTCACTGAGCGATTTTTGGGCTTGTTGGTAGTCCTATCCCAAGGCCTTCCGCTGGTGAGTTTGATGTGCCCAGAAGCAATTGAGAATAATTCTCATTTGATGTATACTCATGTAATCTATCTCCTCAAGTCTGTGGCGAGGGTGGCGAGGAAAATCTGCACAGATTATTTTCTGCGCGCGACAAAGACACGGACTTGGGAGTCGGTGCACTTTCCTCGAGAGGTGCCAGCGCCGTAGGCACCCCGATGAGGCAGGTTCCCAATGTTTTCTTTTCTCCGTCTACTGGTCTAGTCATCATGAAATCATCCCTTCGTTTTCTAGCCGGCCTTCTGATTTTTTGTTTCGGAGCCCTTTCCGGTCACACGATGGCCGATACGGTCACTGTCTACTCTGCGCGCAACGAGCAATTGCTCAAGCCGCTGCTGGACCGCTACACGAAGGAAACCGGTACGGAAATCAAGCTGCTCACAGCCAACGAGGGCGCCTTGCTAGCACGGCTTAATGCCGAAGGACCCAGCACACCGGCCGATGTGCTGATCACGGTGGATGCAGGGAATCTCTGGCTGGCCGCGCAGCAGGGCCAATTGCAGGCACTGAAGTCCTCGATACTGAACGCGAATATCCCTGCGCACCTGCGGGACCCCGGTAATCAGTGGTTTGGCTTGTCCGTCCGTGCCCGGACCATTGTCTCCAACCCACAGTCGGTTCGTCCCTCGGATTTGTCTACCTACGAAGATCTTGGCAATCCGAAATGGAAAGGCAAGCTCTGTCTGCGAACCAGCAAGAAAGTCTATAACCAGTCGCTGATTGCGATGATGATCAATGAATTGGGCGAGGCAAAAACAGAAGCCATCGTTAAAAGCTGGGTCGCCAATCTGGCGACGGATGTCTTTCCTGATGACACGGCTTTGCTGAAGGCGATAGTGGCTGGCCAGTGCCAGGTTGGTATCGTAAACACCTATTACCTCGGGCGTCTGCTGGTCAAAAATCCGCAATTTCCGGTGGCGCTGTTCTGGGCTAATCAGAACGGCAGCGGTACGCATGTGAACGTATCCGGCGCGGGCGTGACGCGTCATGCGAAGAATGTCACGGGTGCGCAAAAGCTCATTGAGTACTTGTCCCTGGATGCTGCGCAAAATTTTTATGTGGATGAAGATCTTGAATTCCCTGCCAATCCCAAAGTAAAAACCAATTCCATCATCAAGCAATGGGGGCCATTCAAGCAAAATCTGCTGAATGTGTCCAAAGCAGGCGAGTTGCAGTCCGCTGCAACGCGACTCATGGACCGCGCCGGTTACAAATAAAAACTTCATGATCCACAGCGCTTCAAGGCCGGCCTGGTCGGCGCTGGCGCTCTCGCTGCTCACGCTGGTGCCGCTGGCGGTGGTGATGGGTAGCTGGTTGCAGCCGCAACCTGACGTGTGGGAACACCTTCGCAGCTTCGTCTTGCCGGCGGTGCTTAGAAACACCCTGTGGATGGCGCTAGGTGTGGGCACGGTAGTCGCCTTGCTGGGCGTGTCGCTCGCCTGGCTGACGGCGATGTGCGAATTTCCTCTGCGTCGATTTTTTGCGTGGGCGCTGGTGCTGCCCCTGGCTTTGCCAGCCTATGTGCTGGCCTCGGTCATGGTGGGGCTGCTGGACTACAGCGGTGTCGTACAAACCTGTTTGCGGCAGTGGTTTGGGCCATCGGCGGCGCTGCCCTCCATACGGTCGATCACAGGCGCGATTCTGGTGTTCGGTCTCGTGCTCTATCCCTATGTGTATCTGCTGGCACGTCAGGCGTTTATGACGCAGGGACGACGCGCGATGGAGGCTGCGCAAACGCTGGGTATGACGCGCAGTACGGCTTTTTTCAAAGTGGCGTTGCCGATGTCGCGTCCGTGGTGGGCTGCAGGCATTACGCTGGCGCTGATGGAAATGCTGGCTGATTTCGGGACGGTTGCGATATTCAATGTCGATACCTTCACCACCGCGATTTACAAAGCCTGGCTCAATCTTTTCAATCTGCCAGCAGCATCGCAGCTTGCTTCATTGCTGGCTATCACTGTCCTCGTGTTGGTGTGGCTGGAGCAGCGCGCGCGCGGGCAGCGCATGTATACCGCCACTGGAGCGACTGCGCGCGCTTCGCAGCAACAGCGCATTGTGTTGCGGAGTGCGCCTGCCGCGATGGCTTTCCTGGCGTGTGCACTGGTTTTACTCCTTGCATTCATTGTCCCCGTTGCACAGCTTTTGCAGTGGGCTATCGCAGTCGCATCCAGCGATTGGGATACGCGTTATTGGGGATTCATCGCTCATTCTCTGATGCTGGCAACACTCGCCGCCTTGCTGGTAGTGGCCGCGGGAATGTGGATGGCTTATGCGCAGCGTCAGCATCCTGGTTGCCTGACGCACGTGTGGATACGTTTGTCCACGCTGGGTTATGCATTGCCGGGCATGCTGCTGTCGGTGGGTTTGTTTGTGCCGATTGCCTGGCTCGACCTGCAGCTGCTGCCGCTCTGGCAGTCATGGGGTGTGATACCTGCGCCTGTGATCAAGGGAACGTTAGCCGTGATGCTGCTCGCACTCTCTGCGCGTTTCATGGCCGTGGGATTTGAGCCCATGCAGGCGGCGATGCAGCGCATCACACCGCATCAGGAACAAGCAGCGCGCTGTCTGGGATTAAATCGCTGGCAGATGCTGCGTTGTTTGCACCTGCCCATGCTGCGTTCGGGATGGCTCGGTGCGAGCCTGTTGGTATTTGTAGAAGTGATGAAAGAAATGCCAATCACACTGATGACGCGTCCCTTTGGCTGGGACACGCTGGCCATTCGTGTATTCGAAATGAGTTCGGAGGGGATGTGGGAGAGAGCGGCACTGCCCAGCCTGTGCATCGTTGCAGCAGGTATTTTGCCGGTGATTTTACTGGTGCGGGAAAGTGAACGATGAATCAAGTTGATCAGAGCAATGCAAACTTTCCGGCACTGGTGCTCAAAGCGCTGACGCTGTCTTATCGATCGCCGTCTGCATCACAGAACGTGGTGCAGGATTTGTCAATTGATGTGAATCGAGGTGAGATCATCAGTTTGCTCGGCCCATCAGGCTGTGGCAAGACGACGGTATTGCGTGCCATCGCCGGGTTTCAGCTGGTGCAATCGGGATGCATCGTGCTGATGCAGCGTGAGGTTAGTAGCCCTACCATTCATGTCCCTCCCGAGCGTCGCAAGATTGGCATGGTATTTCAGGACTATGCACTGTTTCCTCATCTGGATGTCGCGGCTAATGTAGGTTTTGGTTTGCATGCGATGACGGCTGCAGAACGTCAACATCGGGTCATTGAGTTGCTGCGATTGGTGGGCATGACCGAGCTTGCACATCGTTCGCCGCATGAACTATCCGGTGGGCAGCAGCAGCGCGTGGCGTTGGCTCGTGCGCTTGCGCCACGGCCAGAACTTTTGTTGATGGATGAGCCTTTCTCCAACCTGGATGTCGAATTGCGCGAAAAGCTGGCTATTGAAGTGCGCGATCTACTCAAACAGACTGGCACGACCGCCATCATCGTCACCCATGATCAGCATGAAGCTTTTGCGGTAGCTGATCGTATCGCCGTACTTGCAGAGGGACGTTTGCAGCAGTGGGGTACGGCGATGGATTTATATCATCGACCCGTCAATCGTTTTGTGGCTGGATTTATCGGGGAGGGCGTGATGCTTCCAGGCGTCGTCGATGCTCGGGGTTATCTGCGCAATGCACTGGGAAAATTTCTCTGCGAGCTATCGGATACCTCTTTGAAAACCGGTGACCAAGTTGAGATGCTGGTAAGACCGGATGACATTCAACACGATGATGATAGCCCGCTCAAGGCGCGCGTCGTTAGCAAGGCGTTTCGCGGTGCACAGTTTTTATACACACTGGCCTTACCCACCGGGCAGCATCTGATTTCACTGGTACCTAGCCATCATGATCACGCTATTGGTGAAATGATCGGTATACGCATGGAGATTGATCACGTCATTTTTTTTCCGATTGTGCAGTAGATTCTGCTACGGTATTTTATGCCTGATTTCCATGACGTTTCTGATGTCTTCGGTCTTCAGATCGTCGATCGAATAGTCTGCCCATTGTCTTTGTCTTTTCGACCAGGGAACCATTGATCCACCCAAGGTTTCGAACCTGAGGCAATCAACAGCTTGCAGATATCGGGGGAGTACGTTGGTATGGCGCGGGAAACAAGTCACCAATCTTTTCAGGAGGATACAAGATGAATCCATGACCATCGTCGCATGGATGACCGGTCTTTTTTTACTTCTGACCTTGTTATGGGCGACAACCGAATTGTCATTGCGTCAGGAAGAAGACCGTGTCAGATCATACACGATGCATCATGCACTATCGCTGACGAACTCATATGCAACACAACTGACTTTTCTGGCCGAACAAATGAATCAGATCCTGCTGGGTATTCATGCAAGATGGCAGGATACGCCCGCTCTTCTTGATCTTGCACGCGATAGAGAGCGCGGTCTATTTCCAGATCGGGATGCATTTTTTATCTATGTTTTGGATTCTCAAGGTCATCTCATCAATACATCGGGTATTCCGAATAAAAAACAAGGCTTTATCAAGGATGCGTTTTTCGAAAAGCATAAAAATAACTGCTGCAAGGGCCTTCTTATTTCTATGGAGAATTACGGTCCAAAATTCAATGATAAGGTGGTGTATTTCTCGCGTCGCTTAAGTCGCCGGGACGGCAGCTTTGGCGGCGTAGCTGTCATATCTGTTTTACCTGATTTCCTAGCGACTTTTCAAGATGAGCCGTTGCGTAGTATGCACGACTTTATCAGTGTTCGTCTCGCGAGTGGGCCACTGCTGGCGACGCGGATGGATGCAGGGAATAATGACAAGAATGTGTTCTATCTGAAGGATCCCTGTTTTTCGGAATCACAAGGCATTAGGCTTGAAAAGACCAAAAAATTTAGAGACAAAAAAGCACGCTACGTTGCATGGAGGAAGTTGAAAGAATACCCTCTGGAGACTCTTGCAGGTTTAACGGAGGAAGATGCGCTGGCAAGTTATCAGGTGCTGGCTCGGCATTACCGATTGACCGCAACGACAGCTAACGTGCTGTTCCTTATTTTCGCAGCCGTCGGCATGTGGTTCTCTGACAGACTGGCAGTCAGACGACGTGCTGAGGAGAGCATCCAGTCAATTTACCGATTGGCCACGGATGCAGCCAATGAAGGCTTTTATATGTTGAGACCGGTATTCGCTGGCAATGGTGTGTTCGTTAATTTTTATATCGAGGATTGCAATGATCGTGCTGCGATATTACTTGATTCAACACGGAGCGACCTGATTGGCAGACTTGCGAGCGAGACCATGCAGCACAAACTTCACGAAGATTTGGTGGAGATATGTCGCCGTACTCTCCAATCTGGCGGATATGAGGATGAATTTCGTGTGCCCGCGCAGGCCGAATTGGATGCAAAATGGGTTTATTGCCGCGCCGTGCACTCAGGGGCTGGTATTGCGTTGACCTTGCGCGATATCTCCGAACTGAAAGCGCACGAGCAAACACTGGCCGACCTCGCCAACAAGGATGCGTTGACGTTATTACCTAATCGACGTTGGCTGAGTGATTTTTACCTGATGCAGTGAGAAGAGCGCAACATAGCGGAGGGCGACTGGCCATTTTTTTTACTGATTTGGATAATTTTAAGCTAGTCAACGAAACGCTAGGACATCAGGCCGGTGATGAATTGCTGACTCAGGCGGCAAACCGAATTTGTCATGCGGTTCGGGCGAGTGATCGTGTGGTGCGGCTGGGTAGTGATGAATTTACGGTTGTGCTTGAACACATTGGGAGCAATCGAGATATCGCTCGTGTGGCTGACAGCATCATACAGATTCTAAGTGAGCTTTTTACTCTCACCGCTGGCGCAGTTAATTGGGTATCAGCATCCATAGGTATCAGCGTGTATCCGAATGATGGTCACGATGCCGATGCCTTATTGAAGCATGCGGATGTCGCGATGTATGCGGCCAAGACAGAGGGCAAGGCACGGCATCATTTTTATCATCCCAAACATTCCGACGCGATATTGCTACGATTGAGTAAGGAGCGTGCAATACGGCATGCGATGGATAGCGATGAATTTGTCATTCACTACCAGCCCCGGGTGGCGACATTCACTGGTTATTTTTGCAGTCTTTAAGCTTTGCTGCGCTGGCACCATCCCGAGCTCGGGCTGATTCATCCGCTGGATTTTATTGATGTCGCAGAAGGTGCAGGGCTGATCATCGGGATAGATCAAACTGTCATACAAAAGGTAGCGATGCAGCTTGATGATTGGCGCGGCTGTGGTCTGCGGGTGGTTCCTGTCTCTGTCAATATTTCGCCCTACCAGCTGCAGTCGGGTACAACCGCTGCTTTCTTTGAAAAGATCGTGAAACAGTACCAGCTGCCCACACACTGGCTGGAAGTCGAGGTCACCGAATCGGCAGTCGTGGATCGCAGCATGGTGGTCTCCAGTGAACTGAATGCCTTGCGCAAGCAGGGTGTGCGATTAATGATTGATGATTTTGGTGCAGGCTATTCATCACTGGCGCAATTACACAGGCTAGATGTCGATGTACTGAAAGTCGATCAGGCTTTCACGCATGCGCTGGCGGAGGGCTCCGAGGGAGAGATTGTGTACCGAGCCGTTGTATCAATGGCGGTTGCGCTGGATATGCAGGTAGTCGCTGAAGGCGTGGAGACATTAGCCCAGCTAAACTTGTTAAAGAATATTGGCTGCCACGAAATACAGGGACATATCATTTCACCGGCTTTGCCAGCAAAGGAGATAGAGCAGCTCCTGCAAAAAACAATCATGCCGCCTTTTGATCAGCTCAATCAACTGCCGATTGTCTGAACAGCGCAGAAAGGGCTGGGCTCGATTCGCCGTTGAATTATTCAGGAAACTGATGCATCTCGGTCAACCAAAGATCCTGGATCGTGACATTCGCCGGAATGACGACTTTGAGGTCAACAGACCTTTAAAAATCATCGCGGCGAAAGTTGCAGCAGTCGATTTCAGAGCACTGGCGGTCTGCCGCATAACACCACGGGTTTGCAGGCGGGTGCGCATCCTGCAAGGGCGGCGGTGCCGTTCAGCGTAGAGACACAGAGCTTGCCAATGAAATACGCAGAGCTTCAAAGACGGGCATCTGTGTTCATCGACGAGAGAAGCTTAGACTCATTTTTTTGATCAGTTGAAAGCAGGGTAACAGCAGTAGACCAATCATGAAGCTGCCCAGAAGCTTGCGCACTCATTGATTCAAAGCGAAATGGCTGAGCCAGCACAGGAACGCAGGTGATCGCGGCCAGAGCTAGCAGCGTCATGGTCAGAACCCACAGTGAGGTGGGCGTCAGCCGGTACCAGAGTCGCTGCCAATCTTGTCGTGCTGAACGGCTGGGCAGTATCAGCGCCGCATTGGCCGTCACCAGAATCACAAAAGCGGCGGTGGCAGCGGTGGCAGCGGCAATCTCTTGCGACAACAGCCAGGTGTAGGTACCGAAAATGACGGCAGTGGTGAGGCTGCCATAGGCCACACTTCGCCAGATATGCTGGCCAGACAAGAGCACCTCGTCGCTTTGGCGTGGAGGGCGGTTCATCAGATCCGCATCGGCCTCCTCTGCCTCAAATACCACTGAGCAGGCAGGATCAATCACCAGTTCCAGAAATGCGATATGCAGCGGTACCAATATGAGCGGTAGACCGAAGAGCACTGGCAGCAGTGCCAGACCAGCGATCGGAATGTGTACCGCCAGCGTATAAATCATCGCCTGCCGCATATTGGCAAAGGAACGTCTTCCCATCCGAATCGCCTGAACGATGGAATCAAAATTATCTTTGAGTAGCACCAGCGAGGCCGCTTCGCGTGCGACGTCGGTGCCGCGTTACCCCATTGTGATACCAATGTGCGCAGCTTTGAGTGCCGGCGCATGATTGACGCCATCCCCCGTCATCGCAACGACATGACCTTGCGCTTTCAGCGCTTCAACCAAAGCGAGTTTTTGCGCAGGTCTGATACGAGCAAAAACATTAATCGTAGCCGCCCGATCGGCAAGTTCGTCCGTGCTCATACGCAGGATCTCGCTGCCGGTGATGATGCCCTCGCCCTGAATGCCTGCTTGACGGGCAATCGCTTGCGCTGTCCGTGGATGGTCGCCCGTAATCATCACCACCCTGATCCCTGCACGCAGGCATTGCGCAACAGCGTCCGGTACCTCGTCGCGCAGGGGATCGGCGAGTGCAATCAATCCCAGCCACTGGAAATCAAATGCCTGCTGGTGCTCCGGCCACGGATGACCACAGAGGTGTACGGCTTTTGCGACGCCCAGAACACGCAATCCCTGATCAGCCATTGCAGACGCTTGCGTTGCGATCTCGTCGCGCAAGACCTCGGAGAGCGTGCACAGCGCTGCGACCGCTTCAGGCGCGCCGTTGGCGGCGACGATGTCATGCAATCCAAACCTTGGCTGCCATACATGCGTCATGGCGAGCAGCTGGGGCGAGAGCTCATATTCGCGCGCGAGATGCCAATCCGGATGTAGACGATTCGTATCGGACAGATGCGCGCCTGCCATGCGATGAAACGCCTGCTCCATAGGGTCGTGCGGTGAGATTTCGCTGGCCAGTACTGCGTACTCAAGCAGTTCTAGGTGAGCATCGGGCAACGGTACAGGCAGAAGTTAAGGGCGGGGTGCGGATAAAGGCTGTCTGACGTCAATGGCCTGGCGGGCCGTACAGAGTACCGCCACGCGTATGCGATTCTCAGTCAGAGTACCGGTTTTATCGACGCATAACACCGAGGCCTCACCCAGTGTTTCAATCGAATTCAGACGGCGCGTCAATACCTGTTGTGCTGCCAGTCGACGAGCTACCATCGCCATGAAAATTATCATGATGACCGCGAACTCCTGCGGTAGCAGCGACATGGCCAGCGCAATGCCGGCCAGCAGCGCATCCAGCCAGCCACCACGCAGCAGCCAGAACAGCAACACCAGCCCACAAGACAGTGCGACACCGAATGTTGCCAGTCGCCGGGTGAGCCTACTCATCTCTTCACGCAGCGGTGAGGGCGTGATGGCGATATTTTCCAGCGATTTGCCGATGCGACCCATCTCGGTGTGGTGGGCGGTCGCAGTCACCTGCACGACACCCTGACCAGCGACCACCAGTGTTCCGGCATAGACCTTGTCGCCGGATTTTTTCATCACCGATTCGGATTCACCGGTGAGCATCGATTCATTGGTCGCGAGTTCATGCGCGTCAATCAGCAGGCCGTCGGCTGGAATACGGTCGCCCTCAGCGAGTAACAGCACATCTTCTCGAACCACATCGCGTCCGGCGATACGCTGAGCCTCGCCGCTTCGGATCACCAGCGCGCGCGGACTCGACATGTCTCGTAGTGCGGCCAATGCGTTATCGGTACGACGCTCCTGAAACGCCGTCATCCCCATAATGATGAATACAAAGGTTAGAAGTATCAGGGCTTCGTGACTGTCACCCATGGCAAAGTAAATGGCACCGGCACCCAGCAATGGCAAAAACATGGGCTCGCGCAACACGTCGAGCAGGATGTCGCGCAGCGTGCGGCGCTGTGACAGCCCGAGTTTATTGGGTCCCTCTTCGTGCAGACGTGTGCGGGCAAGGTCGGCATCAAGGCCGCGGGACGGGGTAGGGGTCATGTCAGGAATGATACTTGCCGGCAAGGCGTTGTCTGCGTATACAGGTCTATCACGTTGTTTGTAAGGGACTCGTCCCTGTGTTCCCTGCCAGGTTGTCAGGCAGCGTCATTGGCATTTTGGCCGAGATGCTCCGGACTTGCGGTTTCTTTTTGCGTTCTGTTGACCAATTACAATATCGGTTTTCAAGCTCAGGGAGGGAAAAATGTCAGGTTCAGGATTTCATGTACACGGGCCGCATGACCACGAGATGGAGCATGCCGCGCAGGGTACCAACGGGTCTTCCCGGCTGGCGGTAGCCACTGCTGTTCTGGCGACCATTGGCGCTATTTTTTCCTACATGGGCGGATACACCCAAGCCAATGCGGGCCTCTTCAAGAACAATGCGGCCATCAAGAAAACTGAGGCCTCCAATCAGTGGAATTATTATCAGGCCAAAAGCAGCAAGCAGAACCTGGCCGAGTTGAGCACTGTTCTGGTAACCCAGCCCGAAGCGAAAGAAAAGTATCGCGCGGCGATTCAGCGCTATCAGACCGAAAAGGAAGATATCAAGCGTAAAGCTGAGGCGTTGGAGAAAGAATCGCTGGACTGGGATCACCAGTCTGACGCGCAAATGCATCAGCATCACCGCTGGTCGCAGGCGACCACGATGCTGCAGGTCGCGATTGCGCTTGCAGCGATTGCGCTGCTTACGCGCCGGAACTGGATGGAATACGCCATGTTCGGGCTGGCCAGCGTAGGCCTGGTGCTTGGCGGAATGGCTTACTTGCATCTGTGACGAATACCTGATGAAACTCTCCTTTCTGGGTGCTGCCAGCACCGTTACCGGATCGAAGTACCTCATTGAGCATGAGGGTCAGCGCATTCTGGTCGATTGTGGGCTGTTTCAGGGATTTAAAAACTTGCGGCTGCTGAACTGGCAACCATTTCACTTTGATCCGGCATCGCTCGATGCTGTCGTGCTCACGCACGCGCATCTGGATCACTCGGGTGCGATTCCGCTTTTGATTCGCAACGGATTCCGTGGCCCGATCTATGCCACGCCATCGACCATCGATTTGTGCAGGCTGTTGTTACCCGATAGTGGGCACATTCAGGAGGGAGATGCTAATTTTGCGAATCGGCGTCAGTCTTCTCGACATCATCCGGCCTTGCCGCTTTATACCGAACAGGACGCGCAGCATGCACTGACGTTTTTCAAGCCACTGCCCTTCGACAAGTCAATCAAGCTCGGGACCATGAAGCTGCGACTGCGACTCGCAGGCCATATTCTGGGTGCGAGCTCGGCAGAATTTCGCACGGCGAAAGGCAGTCTTCTTTTCCCTGGTGATCTGGGTCGCCCCGATGATCTGCTGATGCGTGCGCCAGTACCGATTGAGCATGGCGATACGCTGGTCATTGAATCAACCTACGGTGATCGCGAGCATGCGACTGAGAGCAGCGCAGATGCACTGGCTAACGTCATCACCCGAACAGCCGCACGTGGCGGCAGTATTTTGGTACCCGCCTTTGCCGTTGGCCGTGCACAAAATCTGCTGTTCGAGATTTTTCAGCTCAAGCAGGCGGGCCGCATCCCCGATATGCCTGTGTTTCTCGATAGTCCGATGGCGATTGAAAGTACCAGCATCTATCAGCGCCACCGTGATCAATACCGACTGAGTATCGCGCAGTGCGAGGGCATGGCCAAGGTGGCACGCATCAGTCGCACCGCCGATGATTCACGCGCGCTAGGGCAGCTGAATTATCCGGTCATTATTATCTCTGCCAGCGGCATGGCGACAGGCGGCCGCGTACTGCACCATCTGGTTCATATGGCACCGGACCATCGCAACAGTATTGTTTTCGCGGGCTATCAAGCGGGTGGGACACGCGGTGCAAAGCTGGTGGATGGGGCGCGTTCTGTCCGGATTTTCGGCGATGACATTACCGTCAATGCCGAGGTAGTGTCATTGCCATCCATGTCAGCGCATGCAGATGCAACACAGATCATGGACTGGCTGAGGACGCTGAAGAAGCCACCGCGACAGGTATTCATCACCCACGGTGAAGCTGAGGCAGCTGATGCGCTGCGCTGGCGTATCGAGCATGAGTTGGGATGGCCAGCGAGCGTGCCGCTCATGGGGCAGCATGCGCTGATTGATGCTTTTTGACGCATCTGCTGAGTCGGCTTTGCTGTTCAGGGACGTTCAGAGCAGGCGTTTGGGTATCGCAGCGATTACTCGTTGAAGAATGCCATGAGTCGCTGCGCCAGTTCTTCAGGCTGTTCTTCCGGGACGAAGTGACCGCAGTTTGCTATCATGCCGCCGCGCACATCGAGCGCGACTCGACGCATCGATTTGAGTACTTCCATGCGCCGTCCCCAACTCTCTGCCCCACCCAATGCCAGCACAGGCATGGGCAGTTTGAAGCGCGCAATCATCGCCTCATTGTCGGAAATATCCTGTGGGACCGCGCGGTAGTAAGCAAAACCCGCCGCAAGTGATTCAGGATTACGGTAGCAGCGTAAAAATTCTTCAATCACTTCATCAGTCATCACCTCAGCGAGATGCGCGAAGGTGCGATAAAACCAGCCCAGATAAACCGCCTCCCGGCCCGTGACCAGTGCCTCAGGTAATCCCAGTGTGCGATGGAAAGCATGATGCCAGCGCTTACCCCCCTGACTGATGTCGGGACCGCCATCTCCGGGAATGGTGACATCAATGATGGCCAGTTTTTTTACTGCATCCGGAGGATGCGCTGCCAGCGCATAGGCGGTAGGGCCACCCCAATCATGACCGACGAGATAAAAATTCTCAAGTTTCAGCTCGTGATGCACCAGCTCCCACACATCATTCGCGACGGTTTTTTTTCGTAACCACTGGTGGGGCAGGACGTATCCCCGAGGCCGCGCAGATCCGGTGCGATCACGCGATAGTGGGGAGCGAGCTTGTCGATAATGTGGCGCCACTCATACCAGGTTTGGGGCCAGCCATGTAACAGCACTACCGGATAGCCCTCGCCGGCTACCACATAGTGCATCCGTACTTCGGATAAATCTACGTAATGATGGGTGAGGCTTTTTATGCCTGTGGCACTCATCGTTTCACCGTCATTGGGAAATCTTTCAGCAATTTCTCGCAGAGCGCCTCCTTGCCCATTTTGGTGCTCAATCCATCAAAGGTGGCATCCCCCATCAGGAATAATTTTTTCGAGGCTTCCTTGCCCTTTTTTTCCATGCAGATCTGGGAATCCTGCTGAAAGCGAAAGCCGTAGTAGGAGAAGGGGCAGTTTTTTTTCGCCTTGGTCAACAGGCCATCCATCTTGATCAGATCATCACAGTGATCGGCATAGGCTGCGGGGAGGGTTGCCAGCAATGTCCACAGGAGAACAATTTTCTTCATGATTCTCGGGCGGGGTTTTGATAGCTATTTTTTTAGAATCACCAGGTGTTGCCAGGGAAGCGAGGATACGGTGCGGACCCACTGCAGACCCAGCAGCGAGGCCTCTTTTTTGATTTGTGCTTCGCTCATTTTATGCTGCGGCTTGATCGGTACTCTGGCATCCTCCGCCTTAAATTCTACCAATGCGATCAACCCCCCGTTCTTGAGCGCGCGGCTGATACAGCCCATGGTTTCGATGGGATAGAGCAGCTCATGATAAACATCGACAAACAGCGCAAGATCAATGCTCTCGGCCGGGAGTTTGCAATCCGTTTCGGTGGCGAGCACGGTATCAATATTGGAGATTTTTGATTCAGCGATCTGCTTTTTGAGCAGAGTGATCATCTCGGGCTGTACATCGACCGCGATCACCCGACCACCGGGCGCAAGACGAGGTGCGATTTTTCGACTGTAGTAACCACTGCCTGCACCGATATCAGCGACGACCATGCCCGGTCGGAGCGGGAGCAGAGGCAGCAGCAGGTCCGGTCTTTCCTCTGTGCTGCGTTCGACGCGTTCCAGCCAAGCTGCGCCATGCCAACTCATCACTTGCGCAATTTCCCGACCCGCAAAAGATTTGCCCGTACCGCCAGGCGTGGGCGCGATCTTGCTATAGGAAAGCGTGCCGTCGGCACTCGCGCCGAGCGTGGATCCAAGAAGCGCAAATGTAATAACGAGATTGCTGACACAGCGTTGGTAGTGTTTGGGCATGCTTGATATTTTTCTGCGCAGTTGCATTGGCGCGCGCTAACTGGTGCGTGGGTTTACTCTTTATTACGAAATTTTTCTTTGCACTCGTCAGCCAGTTTGCGGAACTGACGATCATTTTTACCGGTACGAGACGCCTGTAGCATGCAGTCGTTATAATTCTTGGGGCCTATATCACAGGCTGTCAGAACTACGATCGCAGCCATACTCACAGACGCACATCGAAGGAGAGCATTAGGGTACTTCATCTTTCTAATCTGACTGTTTTGAACAAATTTGGTCGGTGTTCGGCGAACGCATTTATTCTAGGCGAAATTTTTAATGGTGACCTGCTTCCAGAGGCGATACCTACGAGCGACCTTGGTCGGTTGGTGCTTGTTCACTGGCTTCCGGGCTTAATCCATAGGGCTCGACCAGCGGCCAGATATGGGGTGGAGCCATCGAGCGCAAGCGGGCGGGTTGCTCCCGGCGCAGATGAATCACCGTCTCGATCGCCTTCATTTCCACTCGGGCGCGGGCAAATTCCAGTCCCCGGGGTCCGATGCGCGGCATCAGCCAGCCGACGATGGGGTGTAGCCAGTTGGGCATTTTGCGCAGCGGTAGTCCACCAGCAGCCCGCAGCGTGTTCTGCATGAAGCCCCGGACAGGCCCCTGTCGCTTGCCGGCGGTTTGCGGCGCTTCCAGCCTCACCTCATCTTTCAGAAGATCCAGAATTTCTTCGCCACGTTCATTACGCACAAGCAGCCATTGCTGCCCTTGTCCGCCCATGTAGCCTAC
>SXGR01369075.1_pt1 | contig 18824 bp, 7 predicted proteins | sample 3174711 | NCBI WGS metagenome assembly SXGR01 (sample SAMN11356860, study PRJNA531348) | freshwater metagenome | isolation source: freshwater sample F1-60 | place: China: Fuxian Lake, Yuxi | collected 2017-12-25
CACAGTCCTCACAGTTGAGAACCCGTCGGTTCCCTTGTTCGATGATACCCTGGTCAAGGAAATTCCGGCTGCAACAGAGATTATCAAAGCCAGGACGTATGAGCCGGGATACAAAGCCAAACAAGCAGTCTCTTCAGCAACTGTGTCGCAATCACAAAGTTTAAGCCTTGCCCGCGGGATCAAGTGGTTGGTGAGGAAGGTAGCGAATTCAATTTTGCAACCAGATTCCCAGATTCTGTGGTTTCCGCAGGCTCGCAGAAAAGCGAATCAGGTCATTGCCAACAAAAAATTCGATGCGATCATCGCAACCGCACCTCCTTTCTCGTCGCTGGTTCTGGGTGCTTACCTGTCCAGGAAGCACAATATACCTCTTGCTCTGGATTATCGCGATGAATGGGAAATCAGCAATCAAGTTTGGGAAAACAAAAGCATGGGAGGTTTTTCCGGTTTTATTCAAATGAAGATGCAAAATTTTGCGATCAGACAAGCGAGTTCAATCATAGCAACTTCACAATTGAGTACGGATTCGTTGCGAGGAAATGTAAACAGGTTGGGAGCCAGCGCGAAAACGCATTGTGTGTACAACGGTTATGATGCTGCGGACTTTGCAGGAAACAATATTCAGGCGAAGGCGCGCCGACAAAAATACAGGTTGTCCTATGTTGGCACTCTGTGGGGGTTAACCTCTATAGCACCGGTAGTTCAGGCTTTGTTAAAACTTGGAAATGAGTATCCTGATCTGGCGAAATCAATAGAACTCGTCGTGGCGGGCAGGCGAGTTGCCGAACAGGAAAAGTTGTTACGGCAGCTTGAATCGTCAGGAATAGAATTGGTGCTTCATGATTATCTGTCCCATGAGGATGCCTTGAGTTTGATGGAAGACTCCCAGGGCCTATGCTTGCTTCTGACAGGTATCGGATTCGCCAAGCGGGTTATACCAGCAAAGCTATTTGAATATATGGCATCACGGAATTCCATTTTTGTAGTCGCGCCGAAGGGCGAAGTCTGGAACTTGCTTGAGAATTACCCGGGCGCCTTTTTTTCAGACCCAGAAGATATTTCCGGGCTAACGAAATCGTTGGCGGCGGATATTTCCCGATTTCTCAACAACGAAGATCTGAAAGTAAAGAAATTCGATTTCACGAAGTATGAACGGAAAAGCCTGACAAGCCAGCTGGCGATTATTCTGGATGAGATGGTGGGAGTAGGTCCCGAGCGTGGACTATAACAAAATCTGTGGGGTTTCCACTTCCAGAGTGTTTGGTGTAACGACTAGCCCCACGCCTCTATCAGTGACGTGCCGAAACAGAAGTCAATCGACATAACACTTAAGATAGTCACGATGTGTATTTACCAGCGAGAAGTCGTTTTTGATCAGCTCTCTGGCGTTGACACCATATTCTTCGATCAATTCTGGATTATTCAGGATATTGCGCATCGCGCTGGCTAACTGCGCTGCACTGCCAAACGGAATAAGAAGCCCGGTTTCAAAATTTTTAACGAGAGTACTGTTGCCGCCAACATCTGTTGCGATGGCGGGTCGGCCTCTGGCCATGGCTTCCATAATGACCATTGAAAGTCCTTCACTCTGGGATGCCACAATGAGCACATCGATAGATTGATAAATTTTTTCCAGATCCGATTGCTCACCGCAGAATTCGACAAGACCAGGAGTAAATGCAGCAGCTTGATCCCGCAGTTGCGATTCCAGCGGGCCGCCTCCGAAAAATTTGAGTGTGAATCTTGATTTCGCCGATTCGCCCAATTCTTGCGCAAGCAACTTGACAGCCTCAAGCAGAATCGGCTGCCCCTTAAGCGCAACCATTCTTCCAACGGAGCCAAAACGAACAGGATATTTTTTCGACACAGAATAGTTCTCTGGTACAAAAACTCCATTGTTGATCACTCGGAGCTTGGCTTCATCCCACTTGTGTTGTGTTTTGAAAACTTCGCAACCAGACTGGGTGACAAAGGTGACGCAGTAGATAAATGGATGCAGGACCTTATGCATAAATATCCACTTGGCAGCACTCAAGGGTTCAAGTCCATGTCGGGTGTAGATAAATCGTTTGCCGGCAAAGAGCGGCACTATGGGGGAAAGATAGAGGAGTGCTCGAGGACTATGGCAATGTACCACGTCGAACTTTTTGGCAGTTCGAAGTATGCCAGCGTAGCGCCGGAAGCGATTCGGGGTGTTTTCGCTTACAGAGAGGGGAATCCCTCTCTCTTTGACTGCATCAACCAGGAAGTCCTGCTCAGAGCCAAGGCTCAGTATTTGCGCATCCAGGCCCTCCCTGCGCTGGGTTAGCGCAAGTTCTATGGTGACCCTTTCGGCCCCGCCCATTTGCAGGCTGGACAATATGTGAAGTACCGAAAGCATCTAGCCCGCGTCGCACCGAAAAACAGAAAAGGGGCTAATTCTACCTCTGTAATCGCACTGGGAACAGGCCGGGCACACCAATCCGTGTTTCATTAAAACCAGGAGCCATTAAAATCATGTGCCATCAAAACCATGTTCCCATTTCGATCACGACTTCACTCATCTCATTGCAACGGCAGGCCGTAAATTGCCTGACGATGCGTGAGGGAATTGAAATAAATATCTTCTATCCCATCTCCGTTCAAGTCCGGAGTCGCGGTGATTGTCACTGAAAGCAAGCTGCCGGCAGGCAGAGGCAACAACGAATATGACGCAATTCCGCGCCAGACAACTACCTTGCTTGAATTCAGAATCTGAATGGTGCCGTCAACCCCGTTGAGGACTGCACTCATACCGAGGCTGCTTACCCAGGATTGGAACGCAGTAGGATTGTGTATAGCAGGCAACAGTTCCTGTCTCTTGCCATCCGAATATTTCACGATGATGCGATAAGTGGCAGGTTTTGCAAGAGATCCGGATTGAGAGAAATCTGCCATGCCCTGCGATATCGCAGCGATGCTTACCAGTCCCGAAACCGCTGGATTTGGAGGCGTCGTTGCGATCAGGCTAAAGCGTACCGAGAACGTGCCGCCGCTGAACTCAATAAAGACGAGTCCATTTGCCAGCAGGTTGGTATCGCCACCATTCGCATCGATTCCAGCCTGAAATGCGGCAAGATCGCTGGCAGATGGCGTAAAAGTAGTTTTGATGCCATTGCTGACGATTACCAGTTCACCGGTAGCATTCACTGCGCTCACGGAATCCGGCTCCTTTGTCGTCACAACCGATACTGGGTTAACAGGTATTACAGCGCCTGTTAGACCAGAGTTTGCAATCACCACTCCTCCGGTCCCGGTTTGATTGGACACCTGAGTGCTCTGGTTACCAAACAGCTTGTCGATCGCAGACTTGTTGATGTCCTGAACGGATAGCTGAGATCCATCCGGGTTAATCAAAAGCGGTTGATTCAACTGCAAGTTGCCGGTGGCATCAGTTAGAGCGCCAGTGAGTACCAATCCAGCCACGTTAGTGACAGTGGTGGTGGTAACTTTGCTGCCGGACCCGATAACAATGCCAGGCGCAACCTCGAGCACGTTAACTACTGCATTTTTAACGGTTCCAGTTCCAGCAAGAATGCCGTTTATGCTGCCGCCAGTCACCGTGGTGCCGCTGATCAGATTCACATTATTGAGAATGCCCGTCCCGGAATTAGTCACGTTGCCGCTGATATTACCGCCATTGACGGTACCGTTATTGATCGGATTTATCAGCGTGCCTTGATTCGTTATCTGTTGCCCAGATTGAATTTCAAGGTTGGGTGAATCGCCAAGAATCAGGGTGCTGGTACTGCCGCCACCACCACTGCTGCCGCCGCCACTGCTGCCACCGCCTCCGCCACCACCACCACCCCCACCCCCACCCCCACCAGAGCTAGGTGTTGCGCCGGTAGTCACATTGAAAGTACCGCTCACGCCACCGATCGTCACTGTCGCACTGACAAGTGTGTTGGCGGTGCCGCTGGATGTCTGCTGAACTCCCAATTGATTACCAAAGGCGATTGAGCACGGAGCTGAACAAGTATTGCCATTTTTCAAGAGAACTCCGGCTGATGTACTGACAACGGTCGGCACGCCTATCCAGTTGACCGTGATGCTGTTGCTGCTATAGGACTGACTTAGTTCAGCACCAACCACAGGATTAAAATTGAGAGAACCTGGAGTAGGTCCCAATGCCACCGTAGTCGCGCTGAAACCTGCATTCACCGTGCCAATAGTCACTGTTGCATTGACAGCGGTCAGACCGGTTGCTGCAGAGGTCACACTGACTGCGATGGTATTGCCGTTAACGACAGTACAAGGGCCGGCACAAGCGACTCCGTTTTTAACCAGACTACCTATGGTGGTTGTTACGGAAGCATTGATACCACTACCGAGCCCGGCAACCGTGACGGCGTTACTGGTGATCAGGGTGCTGGGATTCACGCTGGGTTGTGCAGTAAATGCAAAAGCGTCAGGCGTAGTATCACCGCCCCCGCCACCACCGCCAGCGGCAGTTGTCACATTGAATGCGCCGTTGACTGCTCCGATCGAGACGTTAGCGCTGATCAATGTGCTGGCAATGTCGCTGGCTGTGAGCCTGACCGCAAGTTGATCACCGAAATTCACTGAACACGGATCACCACACAGGTTTCCGTTTTTCAATAACAAGCCGTTGGATATGTTGACAGTCGTCTGCACGCCAATCCAATTGATGGTGATGCTGTTGCTGTCATAAGTCAGACTGAGGTTGGCACCGGTCACGGCAGTGAAACTCAATGATCCCGGCACGCTACCCAATGCCTGCGTGGTTGCGCTGAAAACAGCATTGGCAGTTCCAATCGTGACTGTGGCAGTGACCGCAGTCAGGCCATTGGCTGAAGTGGTCAGATTGACTGCAATGGTATCGCCATTGGCAGCTGTGCAAGGACTCCCGCAAGCCGACCCGTTTTTCAACAGACTTCCCGCGGTGGTTGTCACAACAGCGTTTACACCGCTACCAAGTCCGGCAACAGTGGTCGCATTGCTGGTCACAGCGGTGCTCGGTGCGAGTCCGGTTTGAGCTGTAAACGTGAATGCATCAGGCGTGGTATCTGCACCGCCGCCGCCACCTGCGCCCGTGGTCACATTGAAAGTGCCACTGACGCCGTTGACGGTGACAGTCGCGCTGACCAGTGTGCTCGCCGAGCCACTGGATATCAGGCGCACCGCAAGCGTGTTGCCGTAACCGACAGTGCAGCTTGAAGCGCATGTAGTGCCGTTGATCAGCAAGGTCCCGTTGTTGGTAGACACGGCAGTCGCTGCACCCAACCAACCGACAGTAATGGCGCTGCTGTCATACACGTTAGTCAACACCGCTCCAGTTACTGGCGTGAAGGTGAGCGAACCGGGAGGAGTGTCCAGCAAGAACGTAGTAGCGCTAAACGTTGTAGACACAGTACCCACTGCCACGGTAGCCGTTACGGTGGTTTCCGGTACTGCTGCGGTGGTTACTCGCACAGCGAGAGTATTGCCATTGATAACAGTGCAAGGTGCCGCGCACACCACTCCGTTCTTGATCAATTGGCCGAGATTTGTCGTCGCATTGGCGCTGACGCCAGAACCGAGACCGGCAATGGACACTGCGTTGCTGGTCACTTGAGTGTTCAGTTCCAGAAGCGTTTGTGCCGTATAAGTGAAGGCGTCTGGTGTCGTATCTGCTGCTAACGGAAGAGTGGTTGCATTGAACGTCGTGCTGTAAGTGCCGACTGTCACCGTAGCGCTGACGGTTACACCAGCAGTAGCAGAAGTGGTAACGCTCACCGCGAGTGTATCGCCATTGACGACTGTACAAGGGGCGCCACAAGCCGAGCCATTCTTGATGAGTGAACCCAATGTTGTGGATGCGCTTGCACTCACACTTGATCCGAGACCAGCGATGCCAAGGGCATTACTGGTAACGAGGGTGCTGTTCGCCTGATCGATCAGGTTTGTATAGGTAAAGCTGTTCGGTGTGGTATCCGTGCTTGGATCAGCGATCAGGGGAGCAATCACTGCGCCAGTGTAAGTGCCAGCCTCTGTAGGAGTAAGCGGTATCTTCGAGCCAGGTGTGTAATTCTGGAGCAGCGTTCCGTTATGGAAAACGATGACGTCCTGGTTCGTTGAAAGATTGTTGAATGTATAGGATGGTCCGCCGTGCGGGTAAAACACCTCGAGTTTGACAGTGGCGCGATTACCGAGGCCAGCATGCGGAATCAAATTCACATAGCCCGTAGTGAATGCACCTATCTGGTATGTAGTGATAATGGCGTTGGTGCCCACATCACGGAACACTAATCGAGTGTGTAAACCATCCGTGTTGTTGCCAAAGCCACGGACACGAACCCGCAGCCAATCATTGCCGGATGTATTGGTGACATTTCGATACAGTGCGATGGACTCATGATTCGGGCCGCTGATGCCAGCGGTCTTGACAATATCGAGCAAACCATCGTTGTCGTAGTCAGCGCTATTGACCCAGGGCCTGCCCTGGAAATTCGGGCTGTCGACATAAGTACCAAAATTGTTGTTGCGATTGACGGTAAAAGTGCCATTACCGTTATTCATTAGCATTGTTACACGGGTTGCCGTGGCTGAGTGCCCGGCAGATTCGCCGCCGTAGACAAGGTCCGGAAAACCATCGAGATTGATATCAGCAGCGACCGTGTTGGAGTAAGTCGAATGGAAGTAGGTATTCTTCAACAGATTGGCTGCGCCCAGATCGGCCGCTACCGTTACATCGGTGAAGGTGCCGTCACCATTGTTGCGATAGAAATAAACATCAAAAATATTGTCACGTTTTATCGCGTGTAGCACGGCGTTGTTATCGGCGCTGTAGGTACCAACACCAAAATACAGATCCATGTCGCCATCAGAATCATAGTCGATTGGCACCAGATGATTGCCGGCAGCCAAAGTTCCAGGAACCGTAGCCGGGAACTTATTGGCGTGCCAGGTGATCGCGCCGCCTACAGGATTGTACTTCCAGTAGCCGCGATTGGTCGGCTGCACGATTTCCGGGTAGCCATCATTGTCAAGATCGAGCACCGCGTGGGCATTCCCGTAAGCACTGCCAGCGGCGTCAAACGTAGGCGTAATCTTTACTGCGCCAGTAGCCGCGTTGAGAATGTATCCCATATTCGGAGTGGTGTAGTGGCGCAAACGAGTGGCGAGTTCAATAACGCCATCACCGTCGATGTCTACCGGCAAACAGAACATTTGTGAACCGTTACACCCAATGGTCTTGGTGTCGTATTGAGGGATAGCGCCGGACGTAGTCGCGTTAGAGACCACATACCTTGCTGATGCGCCACCATCCACATCCTGGCCCAGGAAGGACCACAGTCCCTGTGTATGACCATACCAATTGCCCCAGAGATAGCGTGACGTGATGCGCGGGGCAGCAGTGGGCTGCGTGTAATTGCTGGTGGTTGTATCCATATAGGTGAATGTGCCAGCACAGCCACTGTTAGTGCGGTTATGCAACATCAACGCGCTGTCTGCCAGTTCATCAGCATGCGTGCCGGTAAACAAATCGAAGCAACCATCACCGTTGACATCTGGTAATCCTGCCCAGAAGTGTTGAGTTACGCGAGGCGCCATGTTCACCAGAGAAGGGGTCACGTTGAGGAACAAGAGCTGTCCCGCGGCTCCGGCAGTGACAACTGTGAATGAGGTGGAATACGTTCCAACGGTTACAGTTGCAGCAACGGATGTCGCAGCAGTGACAGAAGAGGTCACGCGCGAGGCCAAGGTGTTGCCATTGGCGACAGTGCAGGGTGCGCCACAAACCGCACCATTCTTGATAAGAGAACCCGATGTGGTGGTCGCCGTCGCATTCACGCCAGAACCTAATCCTGCAATAGTCACTGCATTGCTGGTAATCAGGGAATTGGTGGCCTGACCAATCTGCGTGGTATAGCTGAAGGGGGTAGGAGTCGTACCCGGCGGTGCCGAAGTGGTCGCCGTAAAGATGGACGAAGTATTACCAATTGCAACCGTTGCTGTTACCGCTGTCGAGAATGAGGCAGAAGAAGTTACCTTCACCGCAACCGCGTCGCCATTAGCCACTGAGCAAGGCGCGGCGCAGTCGCTGCCGTTCTTCACCAGAGTGCCCAATGTCGTTGTAGCAATGGCATTCACACCACTGCCCATACCGGTAAGAGTCGCTGCATTGCTGATCACGAGGGTGCTGACTGCCTGATTGGTCAATGCGGTATAGGGGAACGCGCTCGGTGTATCGTCCACCGCCACGATGCCGCCACTCTTTATCAAAGTTGTATTGCCTGTTGGGCACGAAGTCCTCGAATTGAGGTCGGGCGGAACCGAAGAGCAGTTGAGTATGAATGTGTTGACAGTGAGACTCGAAACAGACGACCAACGTCTGCTGCTTCCTGTGTTAAGACAAGTAGTGCCGTCCGGTAATCCGCAAGTTGCAATCAGGTCGTGGCTACCAAAAGATGCAGCTGGCACCCACTGGTCGGCAGTGCCGCATTCGAAATGCCAGATATTGCCGTCGTTGCAACCTGTTTCGGAGTGCACCAGTACATGCCCTGTATAAGTCAGCGTCACCACCTTGGTGGTTGCCGTGAAAGTGCTGCTTACAGTGCCTACTGAAACCGTCGCAGATACTGCGCCCAGACTGGAACCGGAAGTGGTTAATCGCACTGCCAGAGTATCGCCGTTGTCTACCTGGCAATTGCTGGCGCAATCAGAGCCATTGATAACCAGAGTTCCGGCAGAGGTCGTTACATTGGCGACAGCGCCGGCGCCCATCCCGGCAATAGTCACGGCATTGCTGGTAACCGGGGTTGCAGGGTCGAGATTGTTCTGGTTGGTAAAAGTAAACGCATTGGGCACGTCGTCAAAAACACCGGCGACTTCATTCAAAGCCCAGTTCCAGGTGCGAATCGAATTGGAGCGGTGTTGCCAATTGAACAGACGATAAACGCCAGTGCTGAAAATCAGGGAACAATTTTCAGGAGCAGAAGGACCATTGTCGAGCCATTGCCTTTCAATGTGTTTGATACGTGAGAAAAGGCGAGTCCGGGCGGCTGCGTTCGTCTCGAAATAAAACGCGAGTGCAAGTGGCAGCACGGTTTCTACGTTGTGCTGATCTGCGAAACCACCTTGCGCAGATGCGGTTGCTGCCAGTGAGGCTGCTGATCCGACATTGGAAGCTGAATACAAAATGGAAACCGGTGCGTTGTCCGGGGCGGTGCAGGACATATTAATGGTGGATAACCCGGCTTTCGTTGTGTAGGAAGCCGTGAGTCCCTGACCTGAAACATACGAAGAAGTGAAGCCGTGCTGGTCAATGGCGTTACCTAACTGACGCAGCATTTCCGGAATATCGGCGCGATTGGTAATGCTGTAAGTCTGCCACAGGAAGTCGGCGACGTTCTCGCTCATCCACGGGGAGAAGCGGCGATCATTGGCATTGCCGTCACCGGGGTAAGTGTCCCCTTCGTGATTTGCCCAGGAGTGAGTGAAGGCACCACTTTTTGCCCAGGAATTCGTCGTTTCCCAGGCCTTCGTGGTCTGCTGCATGTCCTTTAAGACATTGATCCTCTCATTTAGGTTGGACAGGGCAGTTGCACTGCCAGTGATTTCGTAGGCACCGATTTCGGCAAGACCGATAATGCCGGCAGCGCGCTCGGTAAATGCTTCGGATTCCACATCATAGGGATCACGGGTATTGGGTTGCCAGCTACCGATATCTGCAATAACGGCCATTTCATTGATCAGGCTGTTATCCCATTGGCTGTTGTCGCCAAACAGGGCCCAGGCCAGTTTCGCGGGCTGGGTATAAACGTATTTGCCGTCCGAGCAACCGGTGTCACCAAACGTGAAGCAGCCGTCGCCCCCCGTGGTGAAATTGGAGGTCGCCACGGTGCCATTGTTTTTGATATGGGTGAAATAGAGCTGCTTCGTCAAGAAACCTTCTTTCAGGAACTTGACGTCACCGGTCGTCATGTAGGCTTTCATCATGGCGGAGGCGCGGTCGAACAGGAAACTAGATTGTGCGTTGGGACCATTGATGCTGAAGTCCAATGCGCCATAACCATTGTTGAACTGGTCTGACTGCAATTTGCCCACGCCTTCGCTGGCAGTACCGGGAACGTAGGGTGGAATGATCAGCGTGCTGGCCAGATAGGTGAGGTCGTGCTTCGCGAAAATGCGCGGGAAAGGCATGTTTGCCTTGTTTGCCGGTCCGGTGGCCCAGCCATTGCTATGAGGAACTTCAGAGAGATCGTTGGCAGTATTGCGCCCGGCATCAGTGATAGTGAGAGTAATATCCCCGCCGGTCATGTTCACGTTCTGCATCTGAATCGTTACAGAGCGCAGAGTGTTGTCGCCAAAATGCCAGGTCAGACCTGCTTCCACATAGATCGACTGTTCTACTCCGCCAATTAAAACCCGGATCAGGTTGGTACTCGCGACATCTCCCTGTGCCAGCGGCAAGCCAAAAGTGACCACTTCGTTGTTCGTCGGAGTTATCGTCGCATCTGCCGTCAACGTCACCGTTGTGTTCAGTGCTGCGGCAACCCCGGGCAGCATGGATAGCAGGGCCAGAAATCCCTGGACTGGTTTCACGAAACGGTAGCGCATAGTACGGATCCTTTGGTCAGAATTGGCGGCAGGTCAGGAATCATTGACGTTCCTTTGAGCTGCCACTCGGGCTCGAAATCGAACCCTTAATAACGAATTCCAATTAGTCTAAATTTATCTTTTTTTTCAGGTGTGGTTAACGCCTCAAGAAAATTGCGTCAGCCATCTCCCATGCTCCGTCAGGGAGCGATCGTATTTCATACAGTCGATGCAACGTAAAACCTTGTTCTGCCAGAAAAGCAGCGATTTCATGGAATAGCGCGCAGTTTTCATAGCGCAGCAGAAAATTCACTTCACAGAGGATAATCCGGACATTTTTCAGCATATTGGTGGCACCGCGCAGCGCCTGTAATTCGGCGCCCTGTAAATCCAGTTTCAACACATCGACTGCACCATGAATTGCTTCCCAGAGATCGAGTGTTGTGGTTTCGACGCGGACTTCGCGGCTCTTGCCAAAGGTTGCGCCTGGGGTAAGGAGTGAACCAGTAAAAGCGGCATCAGGGACATGGAATACTGCCTGACCTGGACGGTCTGACAGGGCCTGACCGTGAATGTGCCAGCGGGGATTTTGAGAAGCAGCAGCTTGCAGTTTTGCAAACAGATCGGGCTGAGGTTCAAAGGCATGCACTTCGGCCGCCGGGAACATCTCGAGAAACTCTTGACTGACAGTCCCGCGATACGCGCCGCCGTCGATTACCCGGATTACTTTGTTGCCCGCCAGAACCTTCAGTTCTTTTCACGGATCGCGAAAGCGCTCAACTTTGATGCCCAGCGCTCGCAACACTCTGTATACGTACCGACTCGCTATCACGCTAATTTCTTCCTGTCGTTACTGCAACTTGGCTACTACAACTTGGCTACTACAACCTGGCCACTACAACGTAGCTGCCATAACGTAGCCGTCTATTTGCCCTGCCATTGGCATCTGGATGCGCAAAAGGGAGCCGACCACGTATGAATTCCAAAGAAACAAGAGTTGTGAGACTTGTTACCTGAATCGATACCGGGCAAGTGACCTCGCCGGCAAACCTGCGCACGCGGGGTAATCGCAGCTAAATGATAAGCTAAGTTGTCGCTTAATTAGTGACAACTAACACATTTTTAGCCTGAATATTTAGCTTTTCCCGGGTTTTATTGCCTGAAAATACAACCAATATATTGGTGTAACTACAGCGTTCCACATTACCAAAACCACTTGCATGATTCCAGCCATAGGCAGCAGGTTCCTTGACTTCAGATAATAATTCGGCTGTCTGGTTATCTGATTGATATTGTTAAGGATATTTCTTGAGGAAGCGATTACTTCGTGGGTTTTTATTCAGTTCTGTCTGGAAATATCTGATTGGTCAGCCGCTAAAGCCTCGGCCAGTATCAGCCAGACCGGATATTGGACCGCAAATAACGTAGCACAAACCTTGCCTGATAATTCCGCTTGATGCGCAGTAGAACCCGGGAAAGCTTCTTGTCCCCGGATTTCAACGCATACTGCAGACTACTCTCGCAAAACTCCAAATCCCGCTCTGTGTATAACTTCACGCGCTTGAGTTTCTCGTCAATCAAGGCATCAGTCAGTTCCGGTAAAGTAGCAAAGCGCAGGCCTAACGCTCTTAAGCTGGTCATTGTCCGTAAACACTTTTCGCATTCGCCGCAATTGTAGCTCTTGTCCTGCCAGCAAACTCGCAGCACGGTAGTAAGACCCGGATCACGCGCTATGTATTTGAGTTTGGTGCCACGGTCCGCTTCAGCACCGTCGTGCACGATTTGCGTAAATTCCGTGCTCCAGAGTCTATCAGTGATGAAATTCGAACCCTCATAGTCCTTACTGGCATAAGTGATGCCGGAAGCGATATAGCACTTTTTCACTTTGGCAGCGAGAGCAATGCTGGAGAGCCCGCCTCCAAAGCACAGCGACCAGGACAGCCCGTAATGGTGGCCGAGGTAGCGTACATTGGTCTCCAAGGGGAGGATATCTTTGCCTTTGGTGCGCAAATACGTGGCATTTATCTGCAATGCCTCGGTAAATAATTCATCACTGGTAAGTTGCAAGTCGATGCCTTTGGCAAACATCAGAAAATCGATGTCTTGCTCATTCTTCTGGAAAGTGTAAGCACCATCTATACCCCCAGAGAAAAAGGACATGGTTTTTTCGAGTCCTTTTCCAACCGGCGCGGCAATCCCGCCAGTAATTTTGATTTTGTGAAATTTCGTTTTGAAATGACTCGACCAGCCCGCAAAAATATCCTGCAGCAAATCCAGATTGACGAGTAGTTGAGGGGAAACTGGAACGTCCGCTGGCAACTCGATGTCACTGCCCAATATCATGGAAGGAACCAGGCAAGCTGCCACGAAAGCATCTGCCCTTACTACTGGCTTGATTGAGTCTGGGAATTTGTACCAAAGATTGAAACCATCACAATCTGCGGCAAGAACATGTCGCCCTTGTTCACCATAGACCCGGATATTGGCTATTTTTATCTGGCTTCTCCCTGGGGTCCGAAAGCTGTTCTGCTGAACCGTAGCCTGCAGACTATTTCGAGATTTCGGATAATATACCGGTATGGACAAATTGGCGGGGCGATTTTTGTGACCCTGGCGACATTCTTCAGTCTATCCCCGGAAAATAGACGTTTTGGCCGGGATTGCTACAAAAACATAACAATGCATCTGCAGCCAATTTAGCCCTGCAACGGAATCGAATGCAACCAATCCCACCCTTGCTCAAGTTTGGCCTGATGTGCCATGCCCCAATCCTCCCAGCCTGGCAGGTCAGCAGCCTGCAGCAGGCATTGGCGATTCAGGGGGTGGAATTGAGCGTGGTAATCATCAATTCAATTTCCAACTCTGTGCTTCCCGCAGCTCCCACTGCCGGGTCAGCAGGGGCATTTTCGCTCTGGTCCAGTGTGCAGAAGCGACTTGCAAGCAAGCTTGCTGCACTGCTCCCAACGAGTATCGAAAAGCTCGTCGCTGAGATCCCTCAGGTTTTCGGAAAACCCGCAAATAACAAAGATAATTCATATAGTTACGATCTGAGCGATCGGGAGAAAATCAAGTCCCTTGGGTTGGATTTCATTATTTGTTTTGAGTCAGGATGTGAAGCTGTTTCTTTGCAGGATTGCAGCCGTCGTGGTATCTGGTATTTCCGATTCGGGAGAGGAGATTCCCGTAGCGCTCCCCCTGGGTTCTGGGAAATCTATCGTAACGAGCCGAAGACCAGTGGCAGTCTGCGCTGCGCAAATCCTGGGGGAGATCGCGAGATTGTCTTGCGAGAAGGAGACTTCAAGACCATAACCGGCTCCTATTCGACCAATCTGAGCCAGCTGGTGCAGGAAAGCTCGCGCTGGTTTGGGCAGGCGTGCAAAGACCTGCTCAATGGCGTTGAGCGTGTTGAGCCAACAACCGGAATCACTGCAGAAAGCCCACGCCGCGGCGAGCCGGACAATCTTCAGTGCCTGATTTTTTATCTGCGACTGAAACGCAATAAACTGAGGAATTGGTTCAATAATCTCTTTCTCCATCGGCATTGGGGTCTTGCCCTGTCTTTTTCTCCGGTGCAAGAGCTCTGGCAGAATCCTGAGTCTGCCAAAGTTGCCTTTTTACCCGTGCCTTCGCGAGATACTTTTCATGCGGACCCTTGCGGTATGGCTCACGAGGAGGGTTTGGCCATACTTCATGAAAAATGGAATGGCACGCGGGGTCTGGGTGAAATAAGCGGTTTTTCTCTGGGCCGAGCTGCACTTGCCGAGCTGGAGCGGACGGCATATCCCGGCAAACCACCAGACAAACCAGCAAACGTGGCGGCTACTGTCCCATTCAAGGTGAATCTGGAGTTTCCCCATCATTGCTCCTATCCCTATGTGTTTCGCCATCAGGACCAGTATTTTTGTATCCCCGAAACTGGGGAAGCCGCCAAGGTGTCCCTGTATCGGTGCGCCGGTCACCCTGGGAAATGGGTCTTTGTCACAGACATAATCACTGAGTTTGCTGCCATAGACAGCACAATCGTGCATTTTGCAGGCAAATGGTGGCTCTTTTGCACCAGAGAAGAGGATCATCCAGACAGCCACCTGTATCTCTGGTACGCAGATGAGCTCACTGGACCGTGGCGCCAACATCAGAACAATCCGGTCAAGATGAATATTGGTTCTGCGCGACCCGCGGGCACTCCGTTTGAGCTTGACGGGCAACTCTATCGTCCCGCGCAGGATTGCAGTCGAAATTACGGAGGTTCAATCAGCATTCAAAAGATTACGTCTCTGACCCCAACGAGTTTCTCCGAGCAACCCGGCGCAGACTTGCAGGGGTTGACGGAATTTCTGCAGGTTGATGGCATGCACACCTTGTCCAGGGTCGGAGATCTGACCTTGCTTGACTATTACAGGCACACATTTCTGCCGAGCATCCTGATGTATCGCCTCAAGCGGTATTTGCATGCCAGGCAACAGCAATAAGGCGATTTAATCACGAACCTTCTATGGCCTAACTGAAAATTTTTACGAATAAGGTGCTGTTGGGTGTTGCATGCCGGTTTGTTGATTGGAAGCAATGTATTGAGGGAAATTTTATGTCTAGATACTCCCTCGTCCAAGACATGTGAATCAGATTCTCAGGGAGACTTCAATGTCTAACTCCAACGCTTCCCCGACTTCCAGGCTTGTCACCATTGTCATCACTCCCCGCGATCGCTACTCGGGAGTCATTGAATGCATAGACGTTGTCTATCGGTGCACGCCAACGGAGTTGTTTGAGCTGGTGATTCTCGATCTCGGATACCCGCCCGCGATCAGGCAGGAAATCAAGCAGGCGCTTCGCAGCAAAGACAATGCAACGATGGTGTCATACGGCAGAATCATTCCCATGGAGGCAATTCGATGCTACCGGAATGAAATCAAAAATCGCTATACGGTATTGCTGGATAATGATTCCCGCGTCACTCCTGGCTGGTTGGAACCGTTGCTTGAAACAGCGGAAAAATATCAGGCAGGTGTAATCAATCCGCTCACACTTGAGAAGGCCGGAGTGGATGAGGGCGCGGAACTGCGAAATCATCTCTACACAAATGAATTACGCGTGGTGCTTGCTGACGGAAGTCCGCGTCTGATCGAGCACAAACCTTACCGTCGCGCATTGCCGGAGGAAATTCCAGCGGAAATAAGACCGACACAGTCTTTCGAGCTGCATTGCGTTATGTTCAGGACACAATTATTGCAAGATGTAGAGCTACCGCAGATGACAATTCGCGAACACCTCGACATCGGAATGCAACTGAAAATCCGCGGCGAGAAACTGGTCGTCGATCCTCGTTCAGTCATTCATTTCGATAATTTGGGAACACGGGCAGCATTATTTGATCTGTTGTATTTTAATCTTCGCTGGAATGGAAAGGTGACTTTTGCTTCAAGCCGTCTGTTCGAAAAGCGGTGGGGGTATCGCTTTTATTCCGAGGAGTCCATTTACAACTGGGCGATTCGCCGTCGGCTTTTCTTGCTGCTGAGATGGTTTCATCTCCCGATTTCGATCGCCAACAAACTTGATGGCGTATTCTCGGGAATTAGACGCCGGATGTTTCCAATCTGGGATCCACTCAAAGACCCTTTGGCGGAATCCCGAGCATTCTATGAAACTCTGGAAAATGGAATGCCGATTCAACTCAGCCACGAAATCCGCTGAATTCTGCAACAATACAGTGAATGGGAATTGGCAGGATGTTGAAAGACTGCCTGCGTTGACGTTGCTGTGCTAAAAATGCCTCAAAATGCGCATTTACTCTGTGTGAACTGCGATTTCTCAGCAATTCTTGCTACGCACTGGCCGTCCCGTCTACGTTTCCTCGACTACGATTTTCGACTACGTTTTCCGACACCCAGTCAGGACTTGCCCAACAAAGTCGAAAACAATCGATCGTATCCAGCTGCCATGTTTTCCAGAGCGAAAAATTCATGGGCTCGCTTGAAACCAGCTTCACCGTAAGCAGTGGACTTTCGCGGATCACCCAGCAAGGTGGAGAGAGCCTGGGAAAGTGCGTTTACATCACCAGGCGCAACCAACAGGCCAGTTTCCTCGTGCTTGACGATGTCCTTAATGCCGCCCACCGCAGTAGATACCACCGCTTTTTTACAGGCGCCTGCTTCAACAAATACCAGGCCGAAGCCTTCCTCCAATGACGGTTGCACAAAGAACTCGCACGCGTTCATCAGATCAACCACATTGCCAACCTGACCTAACAGTTTGACGTGTTCTTTCAGATTCAGTTCGGCAATCATCTTATGCAGGCGCTCATAGTCCTCGGCCGAACCGTCGCCGGCAATCAACAGGAGGATGTCTGGAAAACGCGCCACAATTTGGGGCAGTGCCTGCAAAGTAGTCTGGTGCCCTTTAATGGGGCCGAGATGGCCTACAGATAAGAGAATGCGCCGATTCGTCAGCCCCTGTTCAATCTTCAATTGCGCGACCTGTTCTGGTGACAGCAGTTTGAAGTCGCGCAAATTCACACCGCCATGAATCAGCGTGATTTTTTGTGCATCCATACCCAGGTTGTTAATCATCAGACTCTTGCGATCATTCGAGATCGCCACCGCTCTTGTCAGCAGTCGCGCAAAAAATCGCAGTCTCCAATTGTTCTCGAAATAGTGCAGGTCGGAGCGGTGATAGGTACCGACCACTGGAGTATTGCTCAACCTGCCCGCCAATCCGCCGTAGAAATAGGAAGCTTCGCAATGAGCATGCACAAGAGAGATGCCTTCTCGGCGCATCAGTGAGGCCAGGCGGAATACGTATTGAATATCCAGCTTGGGCTTGCGATCAAGTTCAAGCCACTCAAGCTCTTTCGCGTAGATGGATTTGACCCACGCAGGCACTGGCGTCATAGGGAGAACCTTGACCTGCCATCCCAACTCACCCAAGCCAATGGCAGTTTCAGCGATGCGCTTGGTGCGCCCGCCTTTTTCCATGCCCTGGACGAGTTCCAGAATCTTGTGCGTCATTCAGGTTACTATCCTTGTAATGTTGCTACTCTCAGAGCGATCACCAGCGAGGTATGAGCTGGCACGAATCCCGGGTGAATTCTCTGTGCAGCATCTGAAAACCTGCAGCGGTGAAATTGCTGATGACAAAAGGCATCCCCGAACAGCTGTGTTGTCTACCTTCTTCGTCGGCAGAGCATGAGACTTACTGAGAATAAAAGTTATAAATTGTAAGCTGTGTTGCCAACACTTCTATGCGACTTGACCCGTGAGCAATCGCATTCTAGAGAATGTGCAATTCTCGCACACTTCTACGGCCGCAAATTGAATTGGCTTGTCAATTTTCGTAAAAAACCGATCCGGATGCAATCCACGATTCTGCTAATGTGAGTAGAGGTGGCGGTTAGAAGAACACGCTTTGGCTTTCGCCTTGCAATCACTTTTTCAATCCCAACACGACCAATTCCGGAGGCGTGCCGCGCACAGTCACGCCTATATACTGTTCTCCGTCGAGCTCATAAGTTACCGGCGGGCCAATGGCTTGTCCGGGCAGGGCAATCTCGGCCACTGTTGCGCCGCTGAGTTTGTCTCTGGCAACGAGTGGATAGGTGCCATCTGCATTGGGTGCAGACTGTGCGGATATCAACAGGGTTTTGGTAATCAATATCTGGTCACGGCCACTGCCCAGTAGCGGTAATTCAATACCTAACAATGCTGGATGCTGACGCACAGCAGGAGAGCCAGCACCATTCGGGACTTGCCAAAGAATCTCGCCCACATTCAGATCAATCGCCGTGATGCGTCCGTACGGAGGTTTGGTGAGTGGCAGACCGCGCGGGCCGACGTTCGTTGTAACGTCCCTGACGTAATTCAGTGTTGCATCCGGAACCGTGGGCCGCTGCAGGCCCGAGCGGCTGGGCACGGTGTTCGATGGAATATACAGAATGCCGGTTTCCGGATCGATCCCGGCGCCGGTCCAATTGGCACCACCGATATATCCGGGAACATTGATCGTGCCGAGTCGGGTGTCGGTGGGCAGCGAGGGCGGGGTGAACATCGGTCCAATGCGGTGCTGGGCCAGAATTGCCAGCGCTTCGCTGCGAATCTCGGGGGTAAAATCGATGACATCTTCCTCGCTCAAACCCTGCCGATCAAATGCTGGTGGTCTGGTAGGAAACGGTTGCGTGGGTGAGGCGCGTTCTCCGGGTACATCGGACGCCGCTACCGGGCGCTCCTCGATAGGCCAAACTGGCTCGCCAGTTAAGCGATCGAAGACAAAGA
>SXGR01090423.1_pt1 | contig 18821 bp, 24 predicted proteins | sample 3174711 | NCBI WGS metagenome assembly SXGR01 (sample SAMN11356860, study PRJNA531348) | freshwater metagenome | isolation source: freshwater sample F1-60 | place: China: Fuxian Lake, Yuxi | collected 2017-12-25
CAGCGCATCCATGTCGGCACGCAGCCCCACCGAACGATTGCTGCTGCCGGAGCGCAAGACACCCACCACCCCGGTTTTGCCGATGCCGCGATGTACTTCGAGCCCGAAAGTTTCAAGTTTTGTGGCGACGATGTCGGCGGTGCGTGTTTCCTCGAACCCGAGTTCAGGATGCGCGTGGATGTCACGTCGCCAGTGCGTCAGTTCCTGTTCCTGGGATGCGATGCGGTCGATGACTGCCACGGCGCTGCTCCTGCAATGAAATCCAATCCCGATTCTAGCGCCGATGGCACAATGATTCCCTCGCATCAACGGATGCCGTAACCCGACGTTCCCCCAAACGAGGCGCCAATTGAACACGGCAGCACCCAAAGCGGTCATCTCCGAGGCGTACCGCAAGCTCCAGCAGGAGTTGCACAAGAACCCGAACTACGGGGTGATGTCGATCCAGTTCGCGCCGATCGTGAAGCTGGTGATCGAGCAAAGGGGCTTTACATCACTTTCTGACTATGGCGCCGGCAAGCAGAACCTGAATAAGACGCTGGTCGCCGAGCACGGTGTCCAGATTGCCTATCATCCCTACGATCCGGCGTTTCCCGACTATGGCCAGCCGATGCCGGCCGATCTGGTGTGTTGCATCGATGTGCTGGAGCACATTGAACCGGAGCTGCTCGACAACGTGCTCGATGAGCTCGCCTCCATCACCGTCAACACCGGCCTGTTTTCGATCCACACCGGGCCGGCTGCCAAACACCTTGCCGACGGCAGGAACGCCCACCTGATCCAGCGCCCGTCTTCCTGGTGGCTGCCCAGGCTGTGCCAGCGCTTCGAAATCGAGGTGCTCAATCCCACTGCTGGGGGCTTTTTCGTTGTGGTGAATCCCCGGCAGGCCGTTGCCAGTGAAGTCGGTGGCTTATCGGGAAATGCAGACTCGCGGAGCCAGAACCGTTGGTGGGAGCGGCTCTTGGGGCGACGCTTGGTCAAACGTTAGGGCTCTCCGGCGTTCCTCGCGCAAACAGCTGCCGGGCATCCGCTTCGGTAAACCGTGGCGTAATGTGCTGCGGGCAGTTCCAGTCGTAACCCTCGAGCGTAATGACCACGCCACGTTCGACGCGGGCGCGGTAGTTGGGAAGCTCCAGTTTGGCAATCAATCCCGGATCTGCGTTCAGGCCGACCAGACGCGAGTGCCCGAAGAGCTTCAAGCGCGCGCGGTTGGCATACTCCATCAGGATGATCGAAACGCGGTCACTACCCGCGAAGTTGCCGTCGCTGGACTATTGCACATTGCCGCGAAAATCGGCGTATCCCACCGTCTTGTCATCGAGCACTTTGAGAAACCCGGCCGGGCCGCCGCGAAACTGCACGTACGGCCATCCGGTTTGACTCACACTGGCCTGATAGAAGCCGTCCCGCGCCGTGATGAACTGGGCTTCCCTTGAACCGAGGCGATCGCGCCGGTCTTCGGTGTGATCCAGGGCAGCATAGGTGGCGCGGCTGCCCATGCGGGTTTGCATCGCTCGCACGGCCGGCGTAAAAGCGATGTCGGAGTAGGCTCGGGACATGGAAGTGGTTGCCTTTCGACGGGAGTTGAAGTGGCGGCGCCGGGTGGCCAGCGCCGCGACATTTTGGATCAGCTTGCGTGGATCAACCTGCGTGGGTCAGGCTGCGGCGCGCAGCGGGGAGGCGCGTAGTGGCGACCCAAGCAGGTCGACTTTGGGAAAATCGATCTCCACCCGCGTAGCTTTGCCCAACATGTTGGTCAGAATGTTAAGGGCAACGATCGAGATGATCTCAACGATCTCGCCGTCCGAAAGTCCGGCCTCGCGCGCCGAATCGAATTCCGCCGTCGTGACTTCGCCCAGGTTGGCGGCGGCCTTGGTGTCGCCTGATGTTCCGCGCCGGTTCAGGCCCATTTCCTCATTGCTCAAGCCCGCGCCGCGGCCAATGGCGGTATGCGCAGATACGCAGTACTGGCAACCATTGCCCTCGGCAATCGCCAGCGCGATGCGCTCCTGGGTTGCCTTGTCGATCGCTGCCTTGCCGAGCGCGCCGTAGAGGCCGAGGAAGCCGCTCAGGGCCTAGGGCGAATTGGCTAGAACGCGGATGAAGTTGGGCGTTGCGCCCAGTTGGGCCTGGACAGCGTCGAGCAAGGATTTTGCTTCGCCGGTTGCGGTTTGCGGATTTACAACGTGAACTCGTGCCATGGTCAATCTCCTTGAGGGTGGGGGGTAGGGCGAGGCATCGATCCGTGCATCTCAATGCCACGGAAGAGATTCTGAATGGCTAACGAAAATAGATAAATGGGTCTCGAAACAGTTCAATGCTGCTAAAAATGCAGTAATATGGGCCGACATGGACAAGCTGTACGCCATCGAGGCGTTTACCAGGATTGTGGAAGCCGGGAGCATCACCGCGGCGGCGAGCGCGATGGATGTCTCCCAACCCTCGCTGGTTCGGTTGCTGGCGGCCCTGGAACGTGACCTCGGGGTAAGGTTGTTGAACCGCACCACCCGGCGCATGTCGCTCACGGACGAAGGCCGTGACTATTACGAGCGCAGCCGTCAGATCATGGCTGCCGTCGAGGCTGCACAACAGAGCCTGGCTGCGCGGCAAGCAGTTCCCCGCGGCCGGTTGCGGATTGCCTCTTCGGTGCCGTTTGGCCGGATGTTCGTGGCGCCGGTGGTGTCCGATTTCCTGCTTGAACACCCGCAGGTTCAGATTGAACTGCTGCTGCTGGACCGTATTGTCGATCTGGTCGAGGAAGGCATGGATCTGGCCGTTCGGGTTGCCAGGCTGCCGGACTCATCCATGATTGCCCACAGAATAGGGGAAGCTCGACGCGTCGTGGTGGCGAGCAAGTCACTCCTTGAATCGGTCGGCATCCCGGCCCAACCGGGGAACCTGCGCGGGCAACCCTGTGTCAGCTTTACCGGCGTGGTGTCAGCGGCGCAGTGGGAGTTTGAGGAGGGCCGGGCGCCGGTCCAGATCCCGGTCAGGAGTATGCTGGTGACCAACCAGATTGACGCAGCCGTGCATGCCTGTGTTGCGGGGCGCGGGTTTGGCCGCTTCTTCGACTATCACGTGCTCGAAGAGATCAAGGCTGGCAAGCTGGTGCGCGTACTCGATAAGTTCGAAAGCGAAGCGATTCCCGCCAGCGTGGTCTACCCTTCATCCCGCAACCAATCACCGAATGTGCGCGGCTTCGTTGAATTCGCCCTGCCACGCTTGCGCCATCGTCTGCTGGAATTGCAAACCCGCAGAAAAGGCTGAAACCGTTGGTGGGAGCGGATCTTGGACTGGTATGCAATTATCGAACAAGTTTCAGATCTTGAAGCTCTCCAGCGTCTCCGGCGCAAACAGCTCTTCCGGCTTGACCAGCCGCTTCGACAAGCCCTGCTCATGGTGATAGCGCAGAAACGTTTGCAGTGTTTCGACATTCGGCTTTAACCCATAGGGCCAGAAGTCCTCGCCCATCTCGCGTACCGCCTCTTCAACGTGTGCATTCAGCCAGGGCAGCATGGCTTTGAGGGCGGCGGTTTCGCGCAGTGCCTGATAGGTGCGCTGCTGCGCTTCGACGAACGCCTTCATCAGCGTGCCGGCAATCCAGCGGTTCGCTTCATAGACATCGCGGCGCATGGCGACCACATGCATGATCGGGAAGCGCCGGGTCTCACGCCAATAGGCGCGCTCGACTTCCGGGTAATCGGGGAACAGCCGCACTACCTTGCCGTCGCCCTTCAGAAAGCTTGATGGCATGCGCGCGGTATAAAGCGCGTCAATCTCACCCGAGTGCAGCATCTGCGTGAGTGTTTGCGTCGGGCCGATCGGCTGTACCTTGATGTTGGGCGGCAGGTCGAGCTTGAGCTTTTCGTCGCGGTTCGGCTCTTCTTCACCACCCGTGAAGTAGGTCACGCTGTCAGCCGGCACGCCGTAATGGTCTGACAGGATGCCGCGAATCCATACCGGCGCGGTCATCTGGTACTCCGGGTTACCGATGCGCTTGCCGATCAGGTCTTTCGGCGTTTTGATGCCGGCATCGGCGTTGATGTAAATGCACGAATGCCGAAAGAAGCGTGACGGGAACACCGGCAATGCGACAAACGGGCGCTCCGGCTTCTGCATCGACACCGTGTACGACGAGAGCGACATCTCGGCGATGTCGAACTCGCGGTTGCGCAACATGCGAAAGAAGGTCTCTTCGACAGGCATGTTGAGGTAATTGAGGTCGATGCCGTCCGGCTGCACCGAGCCATCCATCAGGGCGCGGGTGCGGTCGTAATCCCAACAACCGAAGGTGAGCTTGAGTCTGGACACGCGCTATTCCACCTTCAGGCCGGCCGCCTTGACGGCCCGGGCATCCCGCTCGGCCTCACGCTCGAGCACGCGGACGTAATCGGCCGGGCTGCCGCCAATGGCTTCAATACCGGCGGTGGTGAAGGTCTGGATCACATCCGCTTCCTTCACCAGCTTGGCCACTTCATCAGCCAGGCGATTGACGATCGCAGCCGGTGTTTTGGCCGGCGCAAAAATACCGATGTTGGGGGCGAAATCGAAGCCCGGAATGACCTCACCCAGGGCCGGTACGTTGGGGGCAAAATGCGAACGTTTGGCCGTGTTGACTACCAGCAGCTTGACCTGCCCGCCCTTGACGAAGCCGGTGAGGGAAGGAAACGCCGAGAACACCATTGCTACCTGATTGCCGACCACGGCCGGTACCGACTGGCCGGTGCCCTTGTAGGGAATATGGCGGATATCCAGTCCCAGAGCGGCTTTCATGGCTTCGGCACATAAATGGTGGGTGCTGCCGACGCCGGAAGAGCCGTAGGCAAACTCGCCCGGCTTGGACTTGATCAGCGTCACCAGCTCGGCAAAGGTGTTGGCCGGAAATGAAGGATGCGCCGCCAGGAACAGCGGTGCGGTAGCGATCAACGAGGTGGGGATGAAATCCTTCTTCGGGTCGTAACCCAGGTTCTTGTAGACCAGCGGGTTGATGGTCATCATCGAATCGTCGGTGACGAGAAGTGTGTGCCCATCCGGTGCCGCGCCGGTCACCGCCGTCGCCGCCACCACGCCGTTGGCGCCAGGGCGGTTCTCCACCACCACCGATTGGCCGATGCGTTCCGTGAGTTTTCTTGCGACGATGCGCGCCACCGTATCGGGCAGGCCGCCTGGCGAATAAGGCACGATGAATTTGATCTGTTGCGAGGGAAACGCCTGCGCCCAAGCCCGGCTAAGGGGCAGGCTGGCTAGCATTGATCCGGTAGCGCCGGCCGCAGTTCCAGCCAATAAGCGACGTCGATTCATTTTCTTGTCTCCTTGTTGTGGGTAGCCGGATTGCAAAAAACAGGCGCTGGATTGCCAGCGCCCTTTCCGCCGCCGGAGGCTGTCCTAAGCCGCGGTGACCGCAGCGGCGATGTCGCCAGCGCTCTGCATGGTACGCCAGTCAACCGTCTTGGGCATCACGGCCTGAAACGAGCACACGTCTTTGCTGACGCGCGCAGCGCCACTGCCAATCGCCGGTTGGCCTGCGGCAAAGGCGCGGGCGGAGGCCACCATCTGCTTGCGAAACTCCACTACGGCCTGATCACTTGCCCCCAGCCGTTCAAGCGAACGGTCGGCAATCGGCCCCATGGTGACCCACATGGCGATGTCCTGATTCGGAAAGCCGGAGATTCCGGTGAAGTTGCCCGCCTTCATGGCCTGGCGGTCCTGGCCGAAGCGGTTGTCCATGTTGGCCTTGATGCGATAGAAGTCATCCAGCGTCACCCCTGGCCGCACGTTGAGAAACTTGCGCCATTCCTCGGTGGAGGGTGTGCTTGCAGGGTCGCCCCAGGCCAGGAAGTAGAACGCCGTGTGGGTATCGTCTACTGGCACATTGATGTTGGCGATGTTGTACAGGTTGTTGGGCGGCACCAGTACCGCAAAGGGCGCCACAAACACCGTGGTGCGCACGTATTCGTGGGTGGCCGCGTTCTGGATCGGCCGGCGCAGGGCGGCGTAGCGAAAACCATAGTCGGTGTGTTGCACCTGCAGGCGCGGTGATTTGTCTGTGGAGGGCCGCAGCCAGTTCTTGTCGGTCGCTTCGCCAGCCTTGACGCGCGCCGGCACAAAGTCGGAAGAATGCAGGCTGGAGCTGTGCGCCGAATCAATCGCGCCTTCGAGGATCTGTGCCCAGTTGCAGGGAATGATCGCTTTGGCAATCGACACCCGCACGTTGGCGGAGGGGGCGAATGGCGGCGGTTCAAACGCCGGCACGCTGTTGTCTTTGGCGTCGCGTGGCCCGAGGTAAGACCAGACCCAGCCGGCCCACTCGTGCACCGGGTAGGCGCGATGCTTGACCTTCTCCTTCAAGGCGCTGCCGGCCGGTTCCGATGACATGTCCACCACGTTGCCTTCCACGTCCATCTTCCAGCCGTGATACAGGCAGCGCAAGCCGCACTCCTCATTGCGGCCCAGCACCAGCGAGGCGCGCCGGTGCGGGCAATACTCGTCCATCACGCCAACCTTGCCGTTGGTGTCGCGGAACACCACCAGGTCTTCGCCGAGGATGCGCGCCTTGACTGGCGTGCCGTCCGGCTCGCCCACTTCCTCGGTTAACGCCACCGGAATCCAGTGGCGCCGCATCAGTTGGCCCATCGGGGCATTGCCTTCCACCCGGCACAGCAAATCGTTTTCTTCGTGCGTCAGCATCATGGCTTCCCAAAACAGTAAAACAGCAAGAAGGCGGCAGAAATAGCTTGCCGATTCCTTAGCTCTCTAAGTAATATGGCGAGCTTATTTGAAAGCGGGGCCCCGTGTCAATTGCGGTCAATCGTGGTCAATTGCGTGCCCCGTCTCATTCGCCGCTGTTTTTCCTCGCTCCCCAGTGACAACTCTGGATACAGATCTTTCGGCCCTGCGCGTTGCGCGCCGCACCCAGCGTGCCACCGGCATCGTCGAATTCGAGTTGGTGGCTCCTGATGGTGCGCCGCTTCCAAGCCACACAGCCGGCGCGCACTTGCCAGTGGAAGTACCGAGCGGCATGCGCCGCAACTATTCCATCGTCAACCCGCCAGCGTCGGCGGGTGCCGCCGGTCCGGATCATTACGTAATCGCGGTCAAGCGGGAACCGGATGGCTTGGGCCGCGGCGGCTCGGCCAGCATGGTGGATGAACTCGTCGAAGGCAGCACCCTGATGGTGGGTGTACCCGTCGATGGCTTCCCGCTGGTAGCGGATGCACGCGCGCTGATCCTGATTGCCGGCGGCATCGGCATCACGCCGATTCTGTGCATGGCCCGCGCCTTGTTGCAGTGGCAAGAATCCGAAGAGCGTGCTGCCATTCCGTTCCAGTTTCATTACCTGGCGCGCGATGCGGCCACGGCGGCGTATGCCGATGAAGTCGCTGCGATGAAAAAAGCCGGACAGGACGCGCACACGCATTTTGACGGCGGTGATCCGGCTGCGGGCTTCGATATTTGGCCATTGCTTGAAACCCCGCTGGCCGGCACACACGTCTACTGCTGCGGCCCCAAAGGCCTGATGGACGCCGTGCGTGACATGACCGGGCACTGGAGCCCCGCGACCATCCACTTCGAGAGTTTTGGTGTCGGTGATGCCACGCAGTTCCAACCCAATCAGGCGTTTCAGGTGCGCTTGGCACGCGCCGGCGACGTCATTCCGGTGGCCGTTGACGAGTCGATTCTCGACGCCCTGCGCAACCATGGCTACCGCTTGCAAAGCTCGTGCGAATCGGGCACCTGCGGCACCTGCCGCACCGTCTATCTAGAAGGTGATGTGGAACACCGTGACATGGTGTTGGCCGATGAAGAAAAGGGCGAGCAGTTGATGGTGTGTGTGTCACGCGCACGCGGCGGTGAACTGGTGCTTGACCTGTGAACGCCGCGCCGGGCCAACCCGTGAAACCGCTAAAGCTCGGCGTCGCCGGCCTCGGCCGGGCGTTCACGCTGATGCTGCCGACCTTCATGGCCGACGCACGCGTCCAGTTGGTGGCTGCAACCGACCCGCGCACCGAAGCCTGTGAACGGTTTCGCGCTGATTTCGATGGCCGCACTTACAACACGCTCGATGCGCTCTGTGCCGACCCCGAAGTTGAGGCGATCTATCTGGCCACACCGCACCAGCTCCATGCCGAGCATGTGAAGATCGCCGCGCGCTTTGGCAAGCACGTGCTGGTGGAAAAGCCGCTGGCGATCAGCCTGGCCGAATGCGACGCCATGATCGCCGCTACGGCCGCCGCTGGCGTGCATCTGATCGTGGGGCACAGCCACAGCTTCGATGCACCGGTGTTGCAGGCGCGCCGCATCATCGAGAGCGGGGAAGTGGGCGCAGTGCGCATGATCACCGCGCAGATGTCCACCGATTTTCTTTACCGCCCGCGCCGGCCCGAGGAGCTTGATACCGCACAGGGTGGCGGCGTGGTGTTCAGTCAGGCGGCGCACCAGATCGACATCGTGCGCTTGTTCGGCGGCGGCATGGTGACGGCGGTGCGTGCCCAGACCGGCGCGTGGGATGCCTCACGCGGTGCCGCCACCGCCGGTGGCACCCGCCCGGCCGAAGGCGCCTACGCTGCCATGCTCTGGTTCGAAGGCGGTGCATTCGCCTCGGTGACCTACAGCGGCTATGGGCACTACGATAGTGATGAAGCCTGCGAGTGGATTGGCGAACTCGGTGCGCCGAAGAATCCTGAGGCCTATCAGAGCGGACGAGCGCGCCTTGCGGCAACAAAACACGCTGCCGCAAAGGATGCAGCACACGAAGCGCAACTGAAGGCGGCACGTAACTACGGCGGCGCCACCTATGCGCCGCCGGGCGCAGCACCCCCGCACCATCAACACTTCGGCCCGATGGTGATCTCCTGCGATCGCGCCGACCTGCGCCCGACTCCGCGCGGCGTGATGGTTTATGGCGAGACGGGTAAAGCTCTGAGAGCCGCTCCCAGAGCCGTTGTCCCGCGTATCGAGGTGATCGACGAGCTGGTGGCCGCAGTGCGCGATGGGGTGCTACCCCTGCACGATGGCGCCTGGTCGCGTGCCACCATGGAAGTGTGTCTGGCGCTGCTCGAATCGTCGCGCACTGGAAAGGAAGTGCGCATGCAGCGGCAGGTGGCGCCACGCCCGCTTGCGCCAATCCCGCAGAGGGAGGGTTGAGTGGCCAGGTCCGTCCAAATCAAGATTGCCGCCGCCAAGGCGCGAAGCGCCAGCGCGGCCAAAGCCAAACCTGCCCGCCTGCCGAAGGATGACCCGCAAGCGATCCTGCACCATTGGCGCGAGGCGGTACCAAACGATCGCCTGGCGCATCTGGTCAAGGATGCCACGCGGGTGTTCATGCGCGCCCTGCAGCTGCGCCTGGCCGAGCACGGCGTTTCGTTCGGCCACTGGAGCTTCCTGCGCATTTTGTGGGAGCACGATGGCCTGACGCAGCGCGAACTTTCCAATGCTGCCGGCGTGATGGAGCCGACCACCCACGCCGCCCTCAACGCCATGGAACAATTGGGCTTTGTCGAACGCCGCCGGCTGGATGGCGACCAGCGTACCCTGCACATTTTTCTCACTCCGGCCGGCAAGCGCTTGCGCTCCAAGCTGGTGCCCCATGCGATTGCGGTTAATGATGCGGCGGTGCTCGGCGTGAAATCCGAGGACATCGCCACCACGCGCCGCGTATTGCTTCAGATCATCGAAAATCTCGCCAACCCCCAACCTACGGAATCAGTTTCATGAGTGAATGGACCCAGGTAGCCAAGCTTGACGACGTGCCGGCTGACGGTACTTTCCCCGCCACCTTCAACGGCGAGCCAGTGTGCCTGTATAACCTGGATGGCGAGATCTTCGCCAGCCACGATGTGTGCACCCACGGCAACGCCAACCTGTCGGAGGGCTTTGTGGTGAATGGCCACATCGAGTGTCCGTTTCACCAGGGCATGTTTGACATTCGCACCGGCGAAGCCAGCGCCGCGCCCTGCACAGTGCCGCTGAAAACCTACCCGGTCAAGGTGGAGGCCGGCGTGGTCTGGCTCAGGCAGGCTTGACCCTTACCCAAGACATCAGCAGGAGGGCATGACCATGACTGCGCCTACGCCAGACATGACCCCGAATTTCATCGGCCTTGCGCCCAGTGTGCGGCGCGATTCCCCATCCAACCGCACCCACACCAAAGAGTGGTTTGCGGCAGTGGATAACTTCACGCGCGTGTTTGCCATCAAACCGGGCGAACGTGTGCTGATCCTCGCCGACCCCTTGCTCGATACGCGCGTGATCGATGCCGTGATGGGTGTGGCACGCGCGCGTGGCGCCGAAGTGCGGGTGTACATGGAGCCCTCCACCCGCGTCACCGAGATGCCGGAAGCGGCCAAGCCTCTGCTCGAGGCGGCCGACTTTGTCGTTTCCACGTGGTTCTGCTCGATCATCGATCCGTTCTGCATTGCGATGCGCAAGAAGGGCCAGCGCTGGGTCAAGATCACCTACTTTCGCAACCTGGATTTGCTGGAAACCCCGCAGGGGCGTTTCCCGGTGGAGCTGGTCGGCGAGATCATCCGCGCCACCGCGCGTGCCCTGCCGGATGAAGATTTCACCCTGCAATGGAGCGATGCGCGCGGCAGTGATTTTGCGATCGGCTTCACCCGTGCCATGCGCAACAACCTCCTGGCGGGCAACCGCTGGCGCGGCAAGATGCTCGCGGACGAGCCGGGCTGCTACGTGCATTACCTGCCGACCCACGGCCCCAACCTGTGGGACCGCACCGCGCATCTGAATGACAACGCCGCACCTGTGACCATGGGTGGCACCATTTATCCGACCTGGGCGGTCGGCTTCGAAAAGCCGTGGACCGACAAGATCGGCTGCCGGTTTGAAGGCGATACCATCGTCGAAGTCACCGGCGCTGGCGAGACCGCCGGCATCCTGCGCGAGATGCTCATTGGCGGCAAACTGATCGAGCTGGGCTGCGGATTCAACCCCAAGGCGCCGCGCCACACCGTATATCCGGCCGGCTCCAACAACCCCGGTGCACTGCACTTCGGCATCGACCTGGCCAAGCCTTCGGACTGGATCCGTCGGGTGATGCCCGATTGGGAAGAGCCGCCCGTGCACATGGATCTGATCACCCTCGATTCCACCGTTCGCGCGGTGAAAGCGGCGCAAGTCGCCGGCAATTCGTATGCAGGAACACAGACCCTGATCGACGCCGGCTTCCTCACCGCCCTGCGCGATCCCGCTGTCACGCAGGCCGCCAGTGTCTATGGTGATCCGATGTCTTTGCTGGAAACAGAAACGTAGACAATCTCACCAACAGGAGACCAACGAATGACGGTAAACCAGAATCTTCAGATGCGTAAGCGAACCGCCCTGAAAGCGTTGGTGGGAGCGGGTCTTGGGCTCTTATCTGCCTTCACCCTGGTGCCACCGGCGCTGGCGCAGGGCTACCCAAACAAGCCGCTGCGGCTGATTGTGCCGTTCCCGGCGGGCGGAACGGCCGACGCCATGGGGCGCCTGGTCGCGCTTAGGCTCGGTGAGGCACTGGGACAGCAGGTGGTGGTGGACAACCGGCCCGGTGCTGGCGGCAATGTCGGCGCCGAGGCTGCCGCCAAGGCTGCCAATGACGGCTACACCCTGTTCTTTGGCACCAATGGCACCCACGGCGGCATCAACGCCGCGCTCTATTCGAAACTCAACTACGACGCCAACCGCGATTTTGTGCCGATTGCGCTCACCCACGTGCTGCCCAGTGTGCTCATCGTCAACCCCAGCGTGCCGGCGCGCACGCCGGCTGAATTGATCGCGTGGATCAAGGCCAACCCCGGCAAGGTCAACTATGCCTCTGCCGGCAACGGCACCACCGGGCACCTGGCGGCCGAACTGTTCAAGCGCATGGCCGGGGTGGAGATGACCCACGTGCCCTACAAGGGCGGCGCGGCCGCAATTACCGATCTGATCGGTGGGCAGGTACAACTGTTTATTGAAACCTCGACCAATGCGCTGGCCCAGGCCCGCGCCGGCAAGGTGGTCGCGTTAGGGGTAACCAGTCGCAACCGCGCAAGTGTGGCGCCGGAACTGCCGCCGCTTGCGGATGCGGTGCCCGGTTATGACGTTTCGGCCTGGACCGCCCTTTTTGCGCCGGCCGGTACCCCGCGCGAAGCGGTCAGCCGCATTGCGCAAGTGATGGCGGTGCTGGCGCGCGAACGCGCCTATCAGGAACGCTCCACCCAGATGGGGATTGACGCGCAGGAATCCTCGCCCGAGCAGCTCGCAGCCTTCATGCAGGCGGAGCAGGCAAAATGGAGCCGGGTGGTGCGCGAATCTGGCGCCAAGGTCGATTGACGGAGGGGTGAGAATGAAGCGTTGGCTGCTCGGATGGGTGTTTTGCGGGTTTGCCGGCATCGGCGCCGCGCAGGTTCCCGCGTCTGTGACCGAGCCTGCCACTGGCGGGGCAGTCGTGCAGGCGCCAGCCGCTGCGGTGGTACAAGCCCCGCAGATTGGCTCGATTGAGCGCGTCAGTGGCACCGTCAGCGTGACACCGGCGGCGCAGCCGGCGCGTGCCGCCCGCGAGGGTGAACCGGTGCGGGAAGGCGACCTCATCATCACCCAGGCCAATCCGGAAACCCTGATCAAGCTGCGCGACGAGACCACGCTCTCGATCCGGCAGAACAGCCAGCTGCGGCTGGTCGAGTACAAGTTTGAGCGTACCCCCGCTGATGGCTTTGTTGCCAACCTGCTCAAAGGCTCATTGCGCAAGGTCAGCGGGCTGATCGCCCGCGCCCAGCCACGCAATGTTCGGCTGACCACGCCCACGGCAACGGTGGGCATTCGCGGCACCGATTTCGAAGTGATCATCATCGAAGAAGAGTCGCCGCAGACGCGTGCTGGCACCTACGACTATGTGAACGATGGTGAGACCTTCCTGCAGATTGCCAGCGGTGAAACGCTCAACGTCGGCCGCGACGAGACCGGTCTGGCATTGGCGTTTCCGCGCCCGGGCGAAGCGGTCTTGCAGTTGATCCAGGGACGGCCTGCCTTCCTGCGCGGCGGCGGCTTTGATTCGATGATGATGCAGTTAAGCCGCCCGCCGATGATCATGATGCCGGGGCGGCGTTAAGCAGCACCGGATGGCTGCTTACTCTTGTGCGGTCGGGGCATCTGCATCGGGGTAGGCGTAATAAAAAGCCGGGCAAATGCCCGGCTTTTTTGGGTTTGCCAGAACCCGACAGAATCAGAACTTGTAGCTGAGGTTACCCATCAGCATGTTGTTCTTGACCTGGCTGCGGTTGGTGTCTTGTGTGTACTGCACGCCACCGGATAGCGGGCCTCGGTTGTAGAAATTGATGCCTACTGCAACCTGCCAGGCATCGCGGTCATTGGCGGGCGTCTGCCCGGCGATCACGCGTTTGGTAGGCGCCTGCGTATCGCGAATGTAGGTGAGGCCGGCGTAGGGCATCATGCCGCCAGCGTCATACGCCACCTGACCGCCAAGCCGGATCTGCACCACGCGGGTGGTGCTGGAGGGAACCACCACGTTGTTCGATTGGGTGAACTGGTCGATCTTGTCTTCCGAAAACAGATACATGCCCTTGCCGGTCCACTGCATCTTTCCCACTTGCGCAGCGTAGCTCACTGCGGCTGAGGAGAAAAAACGGCTGTCCTTGGCGTTGCCGGTCACATTGCCGGCGGAATTGTCCACTTGGCTCAGCTTGTTGCGTCCCATGCCGATGCTGGCGTCAAACACCCAGTTGCGGCCGAACGGCACGGCCAGGTACGGGGCAATCATGTAGCCGCTGCCATTCAGGGAGCCGTTGTTGAATTGGGTGGAGATACGGGTTTGGTCATCCGAATAGGCGACGCCCAGAATCACGTTGTTGTTGAACGTGTAGTCCACGCCGCCGAGCACAACATTGACCCGGCCGCTTGATCGCGCCGGCTGGTAGTCATAGCCAACGTTGCTTTGCGCCAGCGAGAACCAGGCATTCCACTTCGGTGCGGCCGCAGCAGCGGCGGCACCGGTTTCGCCCTTCAATTCGAAGGCGGCGCGCTGGGTGCCGGGCGCAGCCCGCCCGGAAACAGCGCCGGACAACACGCCGGTGATCGCCAAAGCCGGTGCCTGAGTTCCCGGGGTGATAGTGGAAGATTGCAGACCTGCGCCATTCTCGCCAAGACTACAGACATTGGTGGACGAGTAGGAAGAACTGCAGCCACTGGCCCAGGAAAAAGTGGGCAGTGCCAAAGCTGCTGCGCCGATTGTGGCGAAAGTCGAAAGACGAATGAACATGCGCATGATGGGTACCTCGGAACGGTGTGAAGATCGCGAGCAGATGTTATAGAAGCGCGAAATCCGGCGCGCACCTGCCAGAGGTAGAATCATTAGCTTCCCGTTGCCAAATTGCCACAATCATGAAGATCTGCCGCTTCAACGATAACCGCCTGGGCCTCATCGAAGGAGATGAGATCGTCGATGTGACCCCGGCACTTGAGGCGATTCCGCCGATGCGTTACCCGGCACCGCTGGGCGATCAGCTGGTGGCCAATTGGGCGGCAGTCATGGCAAAGGTAGCGGCTATGAAAGGCGCTGCGCCAAGACAGGCACTGGCCGGCGTGAAACTGCTGCCGCCGGTCGGCAATCCGACCAAGATCATCAATGCGCCGATCAACTATGTGAAGCACATCCAGGAATCGAATGCGGACCCCGGCATCAAGCACGGCCGCACCACCATTACGCATATTTCGGATTGGGGCCTGTTCCTCAAGGCCACCAGCAGCCTGGTGGGCTTTGGTGACGAGGTGAAACTGTTGTATCCGGAACGCCGCAACGATCACGAGCTGGAACTGGCGGTGGTGATCGGCAAGCAAGGCAAGAACATTCCGCGCCAGAAAGCCCGCGAATACATCCTCGGCTATGCAATGGGGCTGGACATGACCACGCGCGGCAAGGAGCTATTGTCGTGGCGTAAATCCGGCGATTCCTACGCGCTACTGGGCCCGTGGCTCACCACGGCAGATGAGATTGCCGACCCCAACGCGCTGGATCTGGAGTTGAAGGTCAATGGTGCCACGCGCCAGAAAGCCAACACCTGCGACCTGGTCTACAACGTTGACCGGCTGATCGAATACGCCTCGGACAAATACACCCTCTACCCGGGCGACGTCATCCTCACCGGCACGCCGGAGGGCGTGGGCCCGGTGGTGCCGGGCGATGTGATGCAGCTTTACATCGCCGGGCTGGGCCATGCCGAAGTGAAAATTGCCGGCGCGTATGCCGGCCCGCCCGCGCGCGAACCGTAGGAGCCGCGCACCAGGCACTCCGCCCAAGCCCGGCCGGGGCGGCCTACAGCCGGATCTTTGCCGCCAGTTCGTTGAGCTTTTCCATGCCCGGCTCCTTGCGTGGCCAGGTCAGTTCCACTCCGTCGTTGGCATGGCGCGGCAGCACGTGCAGGTGCAGATGCGGCACGGTTTGCCAGCCGGCGGCGCGGTTGGCCTGTAGCAGTGTCATGCCGGCCGGCGCAAAGGCGGCCTCCACCGCCCGGGCGATGCGGTGCGCCGCGGCCATCAGCGCGCAGGCTTCAGCCTCGGAAGCGTCCATTAGGGTTTCGTGCGGCGCCTTGGTGGCCACGATCACGTGGCCCGGATTCACCTGGCCGGCATCCATGAAGGCGAAGATGAGCTCGTCTTCATACACCTTGGCACAGGGCAGTTCACCGGAAATGATGCGTTCGAAGATGGTTGGCATGAAGGGTTTGCTCCGCCCGGGGGCATAATGTGGATGAGCAAGAATACCGTCTTAAAGACGCCGGGAACGTGCAAATTGACGGACGTCGGCGACGGTCAACGCCGGCTCGTTGCCAGGATCGCCCCCAAACCCTTATAATCGATGGGTTTGGCACGTTCCGTCTGTGTTGGGATGCCGGGAATCAGCCCCAATGGCTGGTTATCCGGGTCGGTAGCACGGGCTGGCGGCAATCTTGCCGGCGGACTATCGGGATCTTCGGCGCACACGATGTCAGCGTCTCCAATGCGGGTTGTAGGGTGGCAGGTGGCTGCCACCTTCGGGGCGGCGCTGCTGTGGGCGTTGTTGCGTAGCAGCAACGCTGGCTGGTCGGCGTTGGCGGGCGGTGCAGTGTGTTTTGTGCCCGGCGGGTTGTTTGCGTTGCGCCTGAAGCGGGCCAGCGCCAGGCAGGATGGTTATGTGTTCGCCTTCTTTGTGGGCGAAGGCATAAAGGTCTTGTTGTCGATCGTGTTGTTTGCCGCGGTGGCGATGTTTTATCGCACTGCGGATTGGCTGGCATTCATGCTGACCTACATCGCGGTTCTACAAGTGTATGTGTTCGGTCTGGCGGTGGCGGGTGGCAAGACACCCCCTGCAGCGCCGGGCCGATAACCAACAGGTTTTCAGGTCACAGGATTTGATATGGCAGCCGGCGCGAACGCTTCCACCTCTTCCGAGTACATCGTCCACCATTTGCAGCACCTGCAAAGCGTCAAGCAGGGCTTCATTATCGACATGAGCGTGATCAACTGGGACACGCTGTTCTGGTCGATCGCAATGGGTGTCTTGACGCTGGCGGTATTGCTCAAGGCGGCATCGAAAGCCTCTTCGGGTGTGCCGGGGCGCTTCCAGGCGGCCATTGAAATGCTGGTCGAGATGGTCGAATCCCAATCCAAGGGCATCATTCCCCATGGTGACCGCAGCTTCATTGCGCCGCTCGCCCTCACCGTATTTGTGTGGGTGTTCTTCATGAACGCCCTCGACTTCCTGCCGGTCGATCTGCCGCACTACGTGTTCCAGTGGACCGGCCTGGACCATTACATCCACTACCACCGCATCGTGCCGACGGCCGATTTGAACGGCACGCTCGGCATGTCGCTCGGCGTGCTGGTGCTGATGCTCTATTACAACGTCAAGATCAAGGGCGCCGGCGGTTTTGTGCACGAGCTCTTTTGCGCCCCGTTCGGTGGCCATCCGGCGTTGTGGATCCCCAACTTCGCGCTGAACCTGATCGAGTTTGCGGCCAAAACCGTTTCGCTCGGCATGCGGCTGTTTGGCAACATGTTTGCCGGCGAACTGATTTTCCTTCTGATCGCGCTGCTGGGCGCCACCGGCGTGTGGTGGTTGTGGGGCATGCACCTGGTGGCCGGCGTCATCTGGGCGATTTTCCACATCCTGATCGTGGTGTTGCAGGCGTTCATTTTCATGATGCTGACGCTGGTGTACCTGGGCCAGGCACATGAGGGCCATTGACGGTAAATAGATTTCCCGGTTTTTGTTTTCCCTTTCGTTTTTCAACCTTCGCATCAATTAATCAAAAAAGGAATCATCATGACTAACGTTGGTCTCGTTGCTTTGGCTGCAGGTCTCATCATCGGCTTGGGTGCCATCGGCGCCTGTATCGGTATCGGCCTGATGGGCGGCAAGTACATCGAAGCGTCGGCACGCCAGCCGGAACTGATGGACAAGCTGCAAACCAAGATGTTCCTGCTCGCAGGCCTGATTGACGCCGCCTTCCTGATCGGCGTCGGTATCGCCATGATGTTCGCCTTCGCCAACCCGTTCAAAGGTTAATCGGTCTCCCGTAAACCTACCCTAAAGGGGATTCGAAGATGAATCTGAACGCAACGTTCATCGCCCAGCTCGTCGTGTTCTTCGTGCTGGCGTGGGTCACCATGACCTACGTCTGGCCGCCGATCATGAAGGCCCTGGACGAGCGCGCCAAGAACATCGCCGACGGCCTGGCCGCCGCCGAAAAGGGCAAGCTCGAACTGGCCGAGGCGAACAAGCGCGTCGAGGCGGAGCTCGTCAAATCGCGTGCCGACAACCAGAACCGCCTGGCGGAAGCCGAAAAGCAGGGCGCGCTCCTGATCGAGGAAGCCAAAAAGGCAGCCGAGGCAGAAAAAGCACGCATCCTCGCGCAGGCCAAGGCCGAAGCCGCTCAGGAAGCCCAGCGTGCCAAGGAATCCTTGCGCAATGCCGTGGCTGAACTGGCCGTCAAGGGCGCCGAGCAGATCCTGAAGCGTGAAGTCAACGCGCAGGCCCATGCCGAGCTTCTGACCCAGCTCAAAGCGCAACTCTAAGGAGCGGTACGCCATGGCCGAACTTTCCACCATTGCCCGCCCCTATGCCGAAGCGGCGTTTCGCGTCGCCAAAGAGGGAGACCTCAATGCGTGGAGCGCGCTGGTTGCAGAGCTGGCAGCGGTTGCCAGCGCCCCCGAGATGCGTGCCCTGGTGCTTGATCCGAACCTGACGGCCGAGAAGATCTACGGCGTGTTTGCCGGCGTTCTCAAATCGCCGTTGAATGCACAGGCGCAGAACTTTGTCCGCATGGTCGTGGAAAACGACCGTGTGGCGGCGCTCCCGGAGATCGCCGGCCAGTTTGCGGCGCTCAAGAACAAGCTTGAGGGCTCGGCCGAGGCCGACATTGCCACCGCTTTCCCGCTTTCCGATGCCCAGGTCAACGAGCTATTGGCCGGCCTGTCGAAAAAGTTCGGCGGCGTCAAGCTCAAAGCCCATGTCACCGTGGACCCTTCCCTCATCGGTGGCGTGCGCGTCACCGTGGGTGATGAAGTGTTCGATACCTCCGTACGTGCGCAGCTCGACCGCATGCATACCACCCTTATTGCCGCGTAACCTGGCCCCGTTAAAGATCCCGAAGGCCGCGACAGCGCACACGACAGCAACCGACACCAAGAATCCAGGAGTACATCCATGCAACTCAATCCCTCAGAAATCAGCGAACTGCTGAAAAGCCGCATCGCCGGCCTGGGCACGACGGCCGACGTGCGCACCCAGGGCACCGTCGTTTCGGTGACCGACGGCATTTGCCGCGTGCACGGCCTGTCGTCTGCCATGC
>SXGR01056424.1_pt1 | contig 18807 bp, 17 predicted proteins | sample 3174711 | NCBI WGS metagenome assembly SXGR01 (sample SAMN11356860, study PRJNA531348) | freshwater metagenome | isolation source: freshwater sample F1-60 | place: China: Fuxian Lake, Yuxi | collected 2017-12-25
CTGCTGCAAGTGCTGGCGGGCTTTGATCCGAAAGACGCGGGCAGCACCGAGCAGCCCATTCCCGATTACTGTGCTGCGCTGAAACACTTTTCGGCCAAGGGCCTCAAGATCGGCGTGCTGCGCCACTACTGGGAGGAAGACTTGCCCGCGCACGAAGACCTGCGCGCAGCGATGGAAGAATCCATTAGAGTCTTCAAGCAACTCGGCGCGACGCTGGAAGACTGCCGCGCGCGCCCCATGATGGATGGCCTCGACATCAAGGTCGTCATCGGCGAATGCGAAATTTATTCGATCAATCAACACGATCTGCAAGCCCGCCCCGGCGATTTTGGCCGCGATTTTCTGGGCCGCGCGCTGCCTGCGTGCCTGTTTCAGGCCAGCGACTACGTGCAGGCGCTGCGCGAACATCGGCGTTACATGGCTGACATGCAGCCGCTGCTGAAAAAATACGACATTCTGCTCACGGCCGGCTTTGGCCCTGCACCGCGCTTCGAAGATTACCGTGTCACCAATTTCTGGCGCAAATCGAACGCATTCACGCCGTCAAACACCGCACGCACACCGTCGCTGGTGCTGGGCGGCGGCTTGTCAAAAGCCGGACTACCGCTGGGCCTGCAACTCATCACGCGTCCATTCAACGATGCACAAGTGCTGGCCGTGGGTCATGCGTATCAGCAGGCCACCGATTGGCACCGGCGCCGCCCGCCGCTGGACCCGTCGGCGAAAGCGCCGGTGGTCGATACGTCGATATTCGAGCCCAAACCGGATGTGGACGCCGCCACGCGCGCCGTAGCCGAGACCATGGCCCAGCGCGCGGGTTTGAAACTGAATGAGCGTCAAATGGCGATCCTGCTCGAAAACGCCCCCGCCGCACTGGAAATGGCAAACCGCCTGCGCAAGCCGCGCGCGCGGATGGATGAACCGTCATCGACTTTCCGGTTTTCCGGTATTTAAAAATTATTCAATTAAATCAAATACTTACATATGCACTCGAATTGTGTGTTTCGCGCCACCGCGCTTGCAGGCGTGCTCATTTTGGCGACGTGCGCGACGGCATGGGCACAAACGTCCGACGCCGCCCGCCTCGGCATCCTGCGTAACAGCAACACCGACGGCGCGCTGATCGCGCTGGCGTTGCACTGCAAACACACGCCCGAAAACGTGAATCGCCTTGGCGACAAACTCGAAGCGTTGACCTTGGTGCGGGCAAAGGAACAGGCGGTCGCGCTAGACGCCAACACCTACCATGAAGCCGCGCGCGACGGCTTCATCCACATGCGTGAAGTGCTGGCGGTATCCACGTCTGCAGAAGACGCTTACCGTACGCAATGCTCGGAGGTTGCCGAGCGGGTGGGAAAGGCGATGGCGCAGTGAGGCGGGCTGGTTACCGGCAAGGATCACCACTTAGTGGGATCGCAGACGTCCCGTCCGCAATGAAGCGCTGAAGCAGGGAAGCCATGCGGGCGTGGGGATGTGCTTCTCGTTTTTAGCGGCTAAAGAAGAAACACCGTGCGGGTGAATGCTACGAAGCTAGATCTGGCCCCGACGTGATCTTTGCAGCGCCAAACAACAACGCCCGCGGCAGCGGGCGTTAGGCGGGAATTTCTTTTTTGGCAGCTAAAGAAGAACCGCTGCACGAGCAAATGCTACGAAGCTAGACCTGGCCCCTCGCTCCTTTACGGCACGAGCACGAAACGGCTCAATGAGCAGGTGCGCCGTAATGCTGAGCGATTCCCGGCGGATTTTATGTTTCAGCTTACGAATCAAGAGCTTAGCGTTTTGAGGTCGCAATTTGCGACCTCAAACGAGCGCCCCGGACGGGGTGGCCGGCGTTATCTGCCGTTTGTGTTCACGGAGCACGGGGCGTTGATGGCGGCCAATGTGCTGAGCACGCCACGCGCGATTCAAGCGAGTCTGTTTGTGGTGCGCGCCTTTGTGCGGCTACGCGAGGTGTTGGCGACGCAAAAGGAGTTGGCGAGCAGGCTGGATGCGCTGGAGAAGCAGACCGCAGGACTGGCCTTTAAGCATGATGTGCTTGCGTCAAACACGCGTGCACAGTTTAAGCAGGTGATGGATACGCTGCGTGATTTGATGACGCCGCCGGAGCCCAAGCGTCGGCCTATCGGGTTTGTTTATCCGAAGGAGAAGTAGCGCCGTTCTCCTGGGCGATTAGCGCTACAGACGAATACGCCCTCGCATCAGCGGGCGTGGGGATGTGCTTCTCTTTTTTAGCGGCTATCGAATTTAATTCGACTCCGGTACCTGGGGTTCCTCGCCGCGCGCTTCAACATGATTTTTTATGCCACTTCGACTCAGGATTATTGTGGATTTCAGTCAATTCTGCGGTAGCCAACTTACATCCCGCAGCGGAAGCGGCTACAAGCCATTGATACATTTTGTCGTAATCACGTGCGACACCCCAGCCATTCATATAACACATCGCCAACCACCTCATAGCCTCACCATCATTTGACTTAGCCTCTTGGCGAAATCTTTCCAATGCGACTGCATAGTATCTATTTGACAGAGCGCGTTCATTTATTTCCTCATAGTGAAACGCTAAATAAATCGCGGCCTGTGCGTTCCCCCTCTTGTAACTTCTCTCATACCAGTAAAGTGAAAGTTCTTTGTTTTGAACCACACCACGGCCATCGGAATATGCCTCGCCGAGCACAAACTCGGCTTTATGTTCGCCAGAGTCAGCAAACGCCCGTATGACATCGATTGTCGCCTCGGGTTTACCTGCATAGTAAGCATTGATTGCTTGCCGCAAATCCCCTAAATCCGAATTTAGAGCATTCACGGCATAAACCCTCTAAATGGAATCTTATCAAAGGGCATTGGAGTCCCTGCACCTCTCGGCGGCGGCGGTCCATTGCCTGGATAAAGGCCTGGTGCTACCGCTACAGGCTGAGGACAGCCAAGCTCAATAGGCATGTAGCGGGAAAGTACTTGGCTATTGGACGTTTTACAACGGTAATGGCACAAGATCCATCCAGCAGGAACATAACGCGGATTCAAATCTGGCGCTTTTGCCCACACACAATTGGAATCAGATGGGCACGTATTTCCGTATTCCTTTTGGGCTGCATTATTAACTATTTGCCCAGGGGTCAAGATATCCTCTTTACCAGAGCCACCGCTGGAAGAATTAGGTCCACTTTGTTGCGACTGAACCGCTATCGCAATTCCAACAAGGGGTAAACCAAGAAAAACACCGCCAGCGAGTCCGATCTCTCCCGAGGGATCAATGAGGCTCAGCGGATTCCCCCCGACATATGCGTATATGTTTTCCCATGCAGTCGTACCCATAACAGCACAGGTCGTAACCATGCCTCTTAAGTCGCCGTCTTGGTAAACCGAATGGTAACCGCCCGCGCCGTATGATCCGTCACCACGTTCACCAACGCCGGCTTGCCATCCTTGATCGCCGCTTTGGCACGCTCCAACGCTGGCCGAATATCTTCCGGCTTATCCACCTGCTCGCCATGGCACCCCAACGATTGCGCGAATAAATCAAAGCGCGTGTAGCCGAGGTTGCGTCCCGGTTTGTCACCTTTGGGGTCGGCGGTCCAGCCGCCGTTCAAACTGATGACCACGATCATGGGGATTTTGTGGCGGGCGGCGGTGTCGAGTTCCATGCAATTCAGACCAAACGAGCCGTCGCCGTGGATCAGCACGACTTGTTTGTCGGGTCGCGCGACTTTGGCGCCGACGGCAAACGGCATGCCGACGCCCATCGTGCCAAACGTGCCGGAGTTGATGCGGTGCCGGGGGAAGAACGTCGGGATCGACTGGCGTCCGAAGTTTAGAATTTCCTGGCCGTCGACCACTAGCAGGCCGTCGCGGTCGATGAAGTCGCGCACTTCTTTGCACAAACGCAGCGGGTGGATTGGCGTGTTGCTGGTGGACATGGCTTTTTCGGATTCGGGCGCCTTGAGGCTTTCGATCTCGGACAGCCGTCCGCGCCAGCCGGCATAGTTGGCGGCCTTGACGCGCGTGCCGCTGCCGTCGAGCATTTGCTTCAACACCATTTTCGCGTCGCCGGTGATCGCCACATCCACGCGCTGGCTGCCGCTGATTTCGTTGGCATCCACATCGATACGGATAATCTTGGCGCTGGCGGAAATACGTGGCGGCTTGAGGTGGCCGAACACATAATTCAAACGCGTGCCGACGACCATCACGCAATCGGTTTCCTTCATTGCAGAGGAACGCGCGTTGAGGAACGCCTGCGGGTGATCTTCTTCCAGCACGCCACGGCCTTGCGGCGTGGTGTAAATGGGGATGCCCTTGTCCAACACGAACTGGCGCAGCTCCGCTTCCGCGCCTGACCACAGCACACCGCTGCCGGAGAGGATCACCGGCTTTTGCGCTTTTTCCAGCAGCTTCAGTGCTTCTTCGATCAGCGCCGGATCGCCTTGCGGGCGTGCGCGCACCAGCGTCTTATTGAAATCAGGCCACACCACGGTGGAATCATCAATCGTGTTGTTGATCACGTCGGACGGCAGATCGAGATACACCGGGCCGGGCTTGCCACTGATCGACTGGCGGAACGCGAGGTCGATGATTTCCGGAATGCGCCGCGTTTCATAAATGCGGTTGGCCCATTTAGTGACGGGTTTCATGATGGCGAGTTGGTCGATTTCCTGAAACGCGCCGTTGCCGTATTCGTTGATCGGGCTGGAACCGCCAAAGCCCACCACCGGCACGCCATCGATCAGCGCATTGGCAAGACCGGTGGTCAGATTAATCGCGCCGGGACCGGACGCACCAAAACACACGCCGGGGAAATTCAGCGCACGAGCATAGGCTTGCGCAGCCATCGCGGCCGCTTGTTCGTGGCGCACGTCGATGCCGCGAATGCCGCGCTTCATCGCCGCCAGCAACGTGTCGTTGATCGGCCCGCCCATGATGAAGAAAAAGTTTTTGACGCCGATGCGCTTGAGGGATTCGCCTACGAGGTCGTTGCCGATGATGTTTGCCATTTTAAATTTCCTTTTAAAAACAGATAGTTATGATATTCGTCAAATACTGCAACTGTCGTTCCCGGAGTGACCGTAAATTGGGTGAGATCGAGAATTCTGACGCCGGCGAGGGCAGTCGAACCCGGGGTGCTGTTCATACGATTTCTTGCAGTCGAAAACGATCGAAGCATCGACTCGGTTGCGGTCAGGCCACATGAGTGGCACCGGCTGAACTATAAGACGGCCTAACATGATGGCACGGCGACATGGCTGAGGAAGATACGGATGCTGAAGCGAATGACAAAGCGAGAATGCGATGAGGCGGCCGTTGCAACGGAGCGCACACAAAGTGCGGCGCTCGATTAATTTGAATATCAAGCCATCCGCGATTCATGATACTGCCAGATGCCATGCGTGACAATCCGCTGGGTGCGGCAGGTTCGGAACTGCGGTGTACCATGTCCTCCGGCGGCGGACCGTGCATTGAGGCAGTACCTGGCCGGACAGTCCAGCGCGATGGCTGTGCAATAATGAATGCAACCAACAGCAGGAATCCGGGAGGGGCGCATGGAGAGCAACGTCAAATACCTTGGTGCGATAGTGTTGTGCGCGGTCACCGCAGGCGGCGGCACACGGGCGGCAGAACCGGCTGCGGTGAAAAATTTTCCCTCCAAGCCCGTGCGCATCATCGTCGGTTATGCAGCTGGCGGCGGCGTAGACATGGCGGCTCGGCTGGTCGGTCAGGGCATGGGCGAACTGTGGGGTGGCACTGTGGTTATCGACAACCGGCCGGGCGCGGCGGGCGTGATCGGCACCGAGTTGACCGCGCGTGCGGCACCTGATGGCTACACCATGACGCTTTGCAACATCGGCACGCACGGCATCGGCCCGGCGCGCACGCGCAAGCTGCCGTACGATCCGATCAATGATTTCTCGTTTCTCTCGCGCATCGGCGGCAATCCGAATGTGCTGATGGCGCACGCGTCGTTCGGCGCACGTAACGTGCCTGAACTCATTGCGCTGGCAAAGGCCAACCCCGGCAAGTTCAGTTATGGTTCTTCGGGCGTGGGCGGCTCGCCGCATCTTTCGGTGGAGCTCCTGAAAATGATGACGGGCATCAATCTCATCCACGTGCCGTACAAAGGCGCAGCCCCCGCGCTGGCGGATGCCATCGGTGGACAAATTCCGTTGTCGACCGGCAACCTTCCCGGCGGCCCGCTGACGGCGATCCGCTCGGGCAAGGTGCGCGCACTGGCCGTGACTACGCCCAAACGCAGCGCCAAGGTGCCCGACGTGCCAACCGTCGCCGAAAGCGGCGTTCCGGGTTATGACGTGACCGGCTGGTACGGCCTGTGTTCGCCGGTGTTGCCCAAACCGCTTGAAACAAAAATCAACGCCGATCTGGTGAAGGTGCTAGCTACTCCTGCACTGCGGCAGCGACTCGACGATCAGGGCATTGACGTGCAGTCGTCAACGCCGGATGAATTGAAGGCGCACGCGCGTGCAGAGATTGCGAAATGGACGAAGGTGGTGAAAGAAGCGAATTTGCCACCCGATTAAAATATTCAATAAAAACATATACTTACGATAACTCATGCTAGGACTGACACCGCTGGAGTTGTGTTACTGCGGACTGGTGCTGCTCGCGGCCTACGGCCTGCGCGGCAGCACGGGTTTCGGTGGATCGGTGGGCATGCCACTGCTGGCGCTGGTGGTGCCGATCAAAATCCTCGTGCCGGCGTGGACGCTGCTGGGGCTGGTGTCGTCGCTCGCCATTCTTGGCAAGGACAGACGGCTTGTCGATCTGAAGAAGTTTCTGTTCTTTATCCCGTGGTGCGCGCTGGGCGTGGTGGTGGGCCTGTATTTTTTTTCCACACTGGATTCACGCACCTTGCTGCGCGCGTTGGGCGTAATGGTGCTCGCCTACGCTGCGTATTTTTTCTGGACCACGTTGTGGCCCACGGCCGAACCCAAGCCTGCGCCAAAATTCGTGAGCCCGCTCGCGGCGTGGCTGGCGGGCGTGGTGGGCGCGCTGTTCGGCGCAATGGCGACGGTGTTTTTCGCCATGTATCTGGATGTCAAGACCATGGCCAAGAGTGTGTTTCGCGCCACCGTATCCGCGATGCTGCTGGCGCTGTGCGCGGGCCGAGGTCTCGGCTACTGGGCGGCAGGCGAATTCACGCACGAGGTGTGGATCGCGTTTGCGATGGCGGCACCGGTGATGTTCTTCGGCATCTGGCTGGGCGACAAGGTGCACGTGCGCCTGTCGGAAGCGGCCTTCAAGCGGCTGGTGTGCGCAGTGTTATTTGTGTGCGGCCTGCCGTTGTTGCTGCGCTAGTGTCCTGAGTCATTAATTCGTAGAAATACAGTCGGAAAGAAAGATGCACTTAACGAATTTTTTTGCATGCGCGTTGTGGCGCGAAGGGCGACGAGACAGGGTTTGGCACCCGTCGAGGAGCCCGACAAAGCCGCGGCGCGTATGCAAAAAAATTCAGCTACGAATTAATGACTCAGGACACCAGGGGGCGTCGTTAGTCGATGCGCGCGCCGGCCTGCTTCACCGCTGCCGCCCACTTCACCAATTCACCGCGCATGAACTTCGCAAACGCCTCGGGCGTGCTGCCGATTGGCGGCGCTCCTTCCCCTGCCAGGCGCGCGTTCATTGCCGGCTGCTTGAGTACGTCGACTATTTCGCGCTGCAATCTCGCGACAATCGCCTTGGGCGTGCCGTTGGGTGCGACCACGCCGGCCCACGAACTGACGTCGTAGCCCGCCACACCGGCTTCGGCAATGGTTGGCACGTCGGACAACGCCGGCGAGCGCGTGACCGTGGTGACCGCAAGCGCGCGCAACCGGTTCGCCTTGGCGTGCGGCATCATGCCCGGCAGCGTACCAAAGTTGATCTGGCATTCGCCGGCAATCACCGCCGCGACGGCGGGCGAGCCGCCTTTGTACGGCACATGCAGCAGGTCGGTTTTCGAGGCAATGCGGAAAATCTCCGCAGCAAGATGGCCCGGCGAGCCGTTGCCCGAAGATGAATAGCGAATCTGTCCGGGTTTGGTGCGCGCCAGCTCGATCAACTCACGTACCGACTTGGCGGCAACGTTGGGATGACTTGCAAGCAGCAGCGGATACTGTGCAATCAGTGAAACCGCAGTGAAGTCCTTGATCGGATCGAACGGCACCTTGCTGAAAATCGCCGGATTAATGGCGTGCGTGGCCACGGTCGCCATCATCAGTGTGTATCCGTCCGGGTTGGCGCGTGCGGTGATTTCGGAGGCTACATTGCCAGTAGCGCCGGAGCGATTGTCGACAATCACCTGCTGTTGGAGCGATTGCGTGAGGCCTTGCGCGATCTGCCGCGACAGGATGTCGGTGCTGCCGCCAGCCGGAAACCCGACCAGCATGCGGATGGGTTTGGTCGGGTAGTCAGCCGCGATACTTGCCGACGCGGCAACCAGCGCCAATACGGTTACGGCAAAACGGGTCAAAAATGGACGGTTTGTGGTTTGCATAAGTTTGGCTTGCATAATTGTCCCCTTTACTTTACCGCTCGCGTGTGACCGGCATATTACCGCAGCAGAAACAACCCGCTTTACGACGTACGGTCGTACAGCGGTGAATCGCCGAGCCATCGCGCGTGATGCGCATGCTCATTGATGTTCCATGGTTGGGCGCTGAACTCTTCCTCGGGCACGTCCATTAGCAACCAGCGAAAGAACCGCCCCACCGCTTCAGCGTCGATGAGCTTACCTTCGTCGCGATAACGGCGGTAGTCGAGCGCATCGGGATACAGCGCCGGGTCGGTCGCCATTTGTTGCTCGACCATGGGCGTGCGCACCGGGCTGGGAATCGCGCTGGCGACCGCAATGCCGCGCGGCGCGAGTTCCGCCTGGAGGCAACGTTGCAGCATCGCCGAAGCCGCTTGCGATACGCTGTACGCGGTGGCGCTCATCCGCGCGCGCATGGCGGAGTTGGAGCCGACAAACAGCACGCGCGCACCGTTGCAATACAACGGTAATAATTCCAGTGTAAGAAACAGTCTGGCCTCGACGTTGATGCGCATGACCTCGCGCCAGGCGCCGCGCGTGATCGCCTGCAACGGCTCGACGCGGTGAATGCCCGCACCATGCACGAGATAACGCACACCACCGGCGTCTTGCGCCAGTTTTGCAAGCCTGCTGCGATCACCCACATCGGCGATATCACAGACCACGGGCAAGATACCCCGCGCAGCCAGCGCGGCGGTCTCGCGCAGCGGCGCCTCGCGCCGGCCGACGGCGAGCACCGTCAGGTTGCGCTGTGCCAGTGTCCGCGCAACCGCGCGCCCGATGCCGGAACCGGCGCCGGTGACGATGGCGACTGTGGGGATGGCAGGGGATGTCATGCGGCACATTGTATATCGTAGATTGTTGACAATCTACAAGAAGGAGGATTTAATACCGCGCATTGCCAGTAGCAACAGAACCGGGAAGAGCGCGCGTGGCTATTCGTGAAAAAGAAGCTGAATTAACCGGTACACCCGGCGACGCCCTGCGCGTGCTGCGCGAACATTCGCTCACCACGCTGGTGCAGCGGGAGATCGAACGCCAGATCGTGTCAGGCGATCTGGCCGCGGGCGCCAAGCTGAACGAGGTCGACTTTTGCAATGAACTCGGTGTGTCGCGCGGACCGGTGCGCGAAGCCTTTCGCATGCTGGAGCAAGCCGGGCTGGTGCGTACCGAGAAAAACCGCGGTGTTTTTGTGCGCCAGGTGTCGATTGAAGAAGCCAACGAGATCTACGACGTGCGCGCCGCGCTGGACGGTCTGATAGGCCGGCTGGCGGCGACTCGCGTCAAACCGGAGCAACTGGCTCGGCTCAAAGCCATCGTCAAACGCATGCGTGCTGCTGAGCGCACTCTGGATGCCGACGAATATTTCCCGCTGAACCTCGAATTTCATGAGGTTATGGCCGAGGCCGCGGGTAACCGCGCATTGACCGCCAATTACCGCCGCGTGGTGAACGAACTCAATTTGTACCGCCGCGAAATGTTACTGCGCGATGCGGACAACATCACGCTGTCAACGCGCGAGCACGAGGCCGTGGTGGAGGCTGTGACCAAAGGCCAGGCCGATGTTGCAGAGCGGCTGCTGTTCGATCATGTAATCCACAGCCGCGAGCGATTGCACCGCGCCCTCGCCACGCCGGCGCCGCGCGCGCGCAAGGCGCCGCGCAAGGCAGCCTGAATCGTCTAGATCTCGTTTCTATATCGTCCCCATATCAACACGCAAAGGAAGAACAATGGCAGCAGCAAGCAACCCTTCACAGGTCAATGTCAACGGTGTGGGCTACCGCATGCCCACGCGGCCGGTGGCGGTGGTGTGCATTGATGGCGGCGACCCGGCCTATCTGCGGCGGTATCTGGATGAGGGGGCGATACCCAATATTGCGCGCTTTGTGACGCGCGGTTTCGGCGCCGTGGCCGAAGGCACCATGCCCAGCTTCACCTGCCCCAACAATATGTCGATCATCAGCGGCACGCCGGCCTCGCGCCATGGTATTTCCGGCAACTACTATCTGGATACCGCGACCGGGCAGCCGGTGGTGATGACGGGGCCGGAATTGCTGCGTGGCGATTCGATAGTGACCAAATTCGCACAAGCCGGCGCCAAGGTGGTGTCAATCACGGCCAAGGACAAACTGCGCAAACAGCTCGGCAAAGGGCTGGATGTGTCACAGGGCCATGTCAGTTTTTCCACCGAGTTCGCCAGTAAGTGCACGATGCAGGAAAACGGCATCGAAAACGTGCTCGATTTCGTGGGTGCGCCGCAGCCCGATATGTATTCGATGGAGTTGTCGTTGTTTGTGCTCGATGCCGGCATCAAGCTGTTGGAGAAATCGCATCGCGATATTTTATATTTGTCGCTGACAGACTGGGTGCAACACAAGTATGCGCCGGAGGAATCCGAAGCGAAGCGTTTTTATCAGGAGATCGACAAACGCTTCGGTCGGCTTGAGGATCTCGGCGCCATCGTGGCGTTGACGGCTGACCATGGTATGAATGACAAGTCGGACGCCGCCGGCAATCCGAATGTGATCTGGCTGCAAGACATCCTCGACAAAAAATTCGGCAAAGGCGACACCAAGGTGATTTGTCCGATCACCGATGCGTTTGTCGCGCATCACGGCGCCCTCGGCGGCTTTGTGCGTGTGTGGTGCCGCGGCAAGGCGACTGCACGTCAGATCATAGACGAAATTCACGGCATCCCGGGCATCGAGGCGGCGCTGGATCGCGAAACCGTGTGCCGCAGGTACGATTTGCCACCTGACCGCGAAGGCGACGTGGCGGTGATTTCCACCGCTAATGTGTGCATAGGTGCGTCAGAATCGGATCACGATCTGGCCGGACTTAAGGGCCACCGCCTGCGTACGCATGGCGGTGTGTCGGAGTCACAAGTGCCGTTTATTGTGTCCGAGCCGCTCAATGACCGTTACAAACTCAAGGCCGGCGCGGCCACGTTGAAGAGTTATCAAATCTTCGATTTTGCGTTAAACGGCACGGTGCAGTAATGAACGCCACGGTCAGCCTGCCGCGTAGCGGCAAGCTCGCGGTATATGCAGCGCCCAACCAGCCGTTTGAGCTGCAAAGCTTTCCGTTGCGTGAGCCACACGCCGGTGAGGTGTTGGTGCGCATCCGCATGTCGACGATATGCCGCTCCGACATTCATTCCTACCTTGGCCACCGGCCCAATCCCTGCCCTGGTGTGCTGGGGCACGAAATCATCGGCGATATCGTTGCATTGGGCGCCAGCGTCAATGCCGACATGCGCGGCACGCGCCTGGCGGTGGGTGACCGCATTACTTGGAGCGAGTATTTCATCCCCGGGCCTAACTATTACACCGAAGTGCTGGATCTGCCGCAGAAGTCGCACGGCGTCGACAAGTATGGTCATATGGCCGTAACCACCGCGCCGCATCACCATGGCGGTTTCGGTGAATACTGCTATGTGCTGCCACAGTCGTGGATACTTAAACTGCCGGCGGAACTCAGCGATGAAGAAGCCACCCCCATCAACTGCGGGGTGGCGACCATGATCTGCGTCACCGAGCGCGCCGAAATCGGCATGGGTGATGCCGTGGTGATACAGGGCTTGGGGCTGTTGGGCCTATACGGCGCGGCGATAGCCAAGGCAAGGGGCGCGCGTCTGGTGATCGGGCTCGACACCGTTGCCGCCCGGCGTGAGATGTCGGCGCGCTTTGGTGTCGATCACACCTTTGATCCAGCTACAGCCTCAGACAAGGATCTGATCAAGGCCGTGCGCGAGTTATGCGCGCCGGAAGGCGCGGACGTGGTGATCGAAGTCTGCGGGTATCCGGAAGTGATCCCGTCCGGTATTGAATATTTGCGCACCGGAGGGCGTTATGTGATGGCCGGCGTGGTGAACCCGGACGCCAATGTCACCATCGATGTCAATCGCATCCTGCGTAAGCTTCTGACGCTGCGCGGGGTGCACAACTATCACCCGCGCAATCTGATCGAAGCGCTGGATTTCGTGCACGCCAACCGCAAGCGCTTTCCGTTTCATGATCTGGTCGACGGCAAGTATCCGCTTGACCAGGTCGGCAAAGCCATGCAGGACGCCGCCGAGCGGCGCGTGTTGCGTGCGGCGATTGTGCCTTGAACACTTGAGAGGTTGACCATGACAGCGAACGCGGCGGCAACGGAACCTGATCTCGGCTACACGCCCAAAGGTCTCTACATAGGCGGCAAATGGGAAGCGGCGGCCGATGGGCGCACCTTTGCCTCATTCAGCCCGTCCACCGGACGCAAGCTCGGCGAAGTGCCGTACGCCGGCGTGGCCGATGTGGATCGGGCGGTGCAGGCGGCGAAAAAAGCGTTTGCCGAATGGCGGCTCGTGCCCATGCGCGAGCGCGCGAAGTGCCTGGAAGCGCTGGCGCGGCGCATCCGCGAGCAACGCAACGAGCTGGGCATGATGGATGCTGTGGATGCCGGCAATGCCGTCGTTGGCATGCGCGGCGACATGGATTGCACAGCGGATAGCCTGGATTATTTCGCCGGCCTGGTGACGGAGATCAAGGGCGAAACCAGTTCGCAGGGGCCACGCCACCTAAATTTCACGCGGCGTCAACCCTATGGCGTGGTGGGCAAGATCAATCCGTTCAATCATCCGTTCCGTTTTTGCGCGGAAAAAGCCGCGGCGCCACTCGCAGCGGGCAATTGCCTGGTGATCAAAGGTTCGGAGCAAGCGCCGCTGTCGAGTTTAAGACTCGGTGAGTTGTGCGAAGGCTTGTTTCCGCCGGGCGTGGTAAACATCGTCACCGGCGACGCGCTCACCGGCGAAGCGCTGGTGCGGCATCCCGATGTACCGCGCATCGGTCTGGTGGGTTCGGTGGAGGCGGGACGCAAGGTGGCCATGGCGGCCGCCGCGGGACTCAAGCGTGTGAGCCTCGAATTGGGCGGCAAGAATCCGATCATCATCTTTCCCGACGCCGACCCGAAGGCTGCCGCTGCGGCGGCGATCAAGGGCATGAATATGAACCGGCAGGGGCAGTCGTGCAGTTCAACCTCGCGCGTGTTTGTGCATGAGTCGCTGCACAAGCCGGTGTTGGAGGAAATTGTGCGGCTTGCCGAGGCCCTGCCGGTGGGCTTTCCGTGGATCGAGAAAAACGAACTGGGGCCCATCGTTTCGGAGAAGCAGTACACGCGCGTCACCGGCTTTATCGATGCCGGCAAGCGCGAAGGCGCCCGGCTGATGACGGGTGGCGGCAAACCCGCGGCGCCGGAGCTGCAAAACGGTTTTTTTGTGATGCCGACGGTGTTCGATGGCGTGACGCAGAGCATGCGCATCGCCAACGAGGAGATTTTTGGCCCGGTGATGTCAGTGATGACCTGGCGCGACACCGAAGACATGCTGGCGCGGGCGAACAGCCTGAGTTACGGGCTGACCGCCGCCATCGTCACGCAGAACCTCGCGCAAGCGATGGAAACGGCCGAGCGTGTCGAGGCCGGCTATGTCTGGATCAACGGCAACGGCCGCTATCTGGGCGCCCCCTACGGCGGCTGGAAATCCAGCGGTCTGGGGGTCGAGGAAACATTTGAGGAGTTGCTGAGCTACACGCAGATCAAGAACATTCATATGCGGTGGTAGCCGCGACGATGTAACATCAGCGTCATCTTGTCCGGATAGCTTGCGAAGCGAAGTCTGCAAATTAACCGGCACATATCGAGGGAGTAATATGTCCGCAACGATTTTGAAATGGGCGCGCAACACGATGCTGCTCGTGTGCGCGCTGGCGGCATCGCTAGCGTACGCGCAGGTGCGCGAGCTTCGCGTCGGCGTGGCCTCCCATGTGCGCACACTCGATGTGCAGGAAATGACCAGCAATTCGGGCGCTTCGTTTCTTTACCAGATATTCGACACGCTGATCGAGCGCGACAATCACGCGGCGCCCCTCAAGTTTCTGCCGGGGTTGGCGACAAGCTGGAAAATGGTGACGCCCACGACCATGGAGCTGAAACTGCGCGATGGCGTGATCATGCACGACGGCGCCACGCTGGATGCGGAAGATGTCAAATTTTCGCTCGAGCGCGTGCTCGACGGCAAAGACCCGCGTTACGGCAGCGCGCGCGGACGCTTTTTTTACAACCTGAAGAGTGTCGAGGTAATCGACCGCCTGACGGTGCGCGTGCATACGCATCGTCCTGATCCGCTGCTGGAAACGATACTGTCGGCGCGCAATGCCGGCATCGCCTCCAGGAAGCATGTGGAGAAAATCGGCAGGGACAAATCGGGTCTCATGCCGATTGGCTCCGGCCCGTATCGCGTGGAGGGCTTCAAACCCAACGAAGTGCTGGCGCTCACGCGGCACGAGCGCTTCTGGGGCGAACGCCCGCCGTTTGATCGCATCACGTTCACGCGTATTCCGGAGGTCGCCGCGCGCATCACTGCGCTGGTCAATCGCGAGGTCGATTTCATCACCAACGTGCCGCCCGACCAGGAAGGCGCCGTGACCCGCGTCAAGGGATTCAAGCTGGTCGGTGCGCCGCTGCCGGTGTTTCATATTTGGGTGCTCAACATGAGTCACCCGGTGACCGCCAATCCGGATTTGCGCAAGGCATTGAACCTCGCCGTCGATCGCGAAGCGTTGGTCAAGGGGCTATGGGGCGGGCGTGGTTTTGCTCCCAAAGCGCATCAGTTCAAGGAGTATGGCGAGCCCTTGTTTATGCCCGATCTTGCGCATTACCGCCACGACCCGAAGCAGGCGCGTGAGCTGCTGAAAAAGGCCGGTTACAAAGGAGAGCAAATCACCATCACGTTTTTCCCCGAGTACTACCTCTACGGCAACCATGCAGCAGTGGCAGTGGCGGATATGTGGAAAAAAGTCGGTATCAACGTCAAATTGCAAATGAGCGAGCCGGTGTTCAGCGACGCCGACCATACCAAGGTGATGATTCAACCTTGGTCCAATCCGCTGTACTACCCGGATCCGATGGGCGTGTTCGATACGCACTGGTCCGCCAGCAGCTGGGTGGTGAGAAAAGGTTTGTGGAAGCCGTCTCATCCGGAATGGGCGCCGACGTACGAAAAGGCGCGCTTTTCCACCCAAACCAACGAACGGCGCGACGCCTATCGCAAGCTGCTGCATTTGGCGGATGCCATGAGCGGCTGGATCGTGTTGTATCAACCGTACGAAGCCTACGCGATGAACGAAAACATCGATTGGCGTATACCCAGCGCGCAGCGTCCGTACAAGCTGACTTTCCGCGCTGGCCAGATCAGCTACAAGAGCCGGTAGCGCAGGCTAGACCACGAGTCCCGACATGCTACGATTTCTGGCTTGGCGATTGGGACGCGCGGCGTTGACGGTGCTGCTGGTGCTTGTCGCCTGCTTTGTGGCGATACGCGCGACCGGCTCGCCGCTCAGTGTTCTCTATCCCGAGGACGCCACGCCCGAGCAGGCCGTGCTGCTCGCGCAGCAATGGGGGCTTGACCGCAGCCTGCCGGAGCAGTTCGGCGTGTATATCGCCAATCTCGCGCGCGGTGATTTTGGCGTGAGCATTATCGAGCGCCGCCCGGTTACGCGGATTTATGCCGAGAAACTGCGGCCGACGCTGCAACTCGCGGCGCTGGCGTTGGTGATCGGCATTGTTGTCGGCATTCCATTGGGCGTGGTGGCGGCGCTGCGGCGCGGCAAGGTGGCGGCGCGTGCGGCGATGGCGGTGGCATTCACCGGCTATGCCGTGCCGCATTTCATTATCGCCATCCTGCTGATACTCCTGTTCAGCTACCACCTGAACTGGCTGCCGAGCACGGGTGCGGCGACGCCGCAGCATTACATTCTGCCGGCGGTGACGCTGGCGTTGCCGTTGATCGCCGCCATTGCGCGTTACATGCGCAGCACCATGCTCGACGTGATGAATCAGGATTATGTGCGCACGGCGCGCGCCAAGGGGGTGGCTGAGCCGCGCGTGGTGACGCTGCATGTGATGCGTAACGCGCTGCTGCCGCTGATCACGGTGCTGGGGCTGGAAGTCGCGGGGTTGATCAACGGTTCGCTGATTGTCGAAACCGTGTTTTCCTGGCCGGGGCTGGGCAAGGTATTGACCGGCTCGGTGTCGCGCCGCGATTTTCCGGTGTTGCAGTTCGGGGTAATCGCCTATGCGATGGCAGTGGTGGCGATTAATTTTCTGGTGGATGCGCTGTACGCGGTGGCCGATCCGCGGGTGCGAGTCGAATCATGAACGCCGTGCTGAGCAGCGCCACCGCGCCAGCCGATAGCGCACCCGAATTCTCGCTGCGGCGCCGGCTGTCGTTTCGCCGCATGCCGGCCAGCATCAAGGCATGCGCGATGCTGGCGGTGCTGCTGGCGCTGGTCACGGTGTTTGCGCCATGGCTCACGCCGCATGATCCCGACGCCACGCAGATCCTTGCCAAGCTCAAGCCGCCGGCGTTTATGGCGGGCGGCGAGAGTACTCATGTGTTCGGTACCGACCAGGTCGGGCGCGATTTGCTGTCGCGCTGCCTGTACGGCGTGCGCGTGAGTGTGGGCATCGCGCTGCTCGGTCTGATCATCGGTTGCCTGATTGGCACCACCCTGGGCGTTATCAGCGGCTTGTTCGGGGGCATGGTCGACCGCGTGATCATGATGCTGGTCGACGTATTTATATCCGTGCCCAATCTGCTGATTGTGCTGGTGGGCGTGGCGGCCTTTGGCACGGACATCCTGGTGCTGGTGTTTTTGATCGGGCTCGCGCGCTGGGAGACTTACGCGCGCGTGGTGCGCGGGCAGGTGTTGCAGGTGCGCGAGATGCCTTACATCGAAGCCAGCCGCGCACTCGGCGCCGGTCACGCCTGGATAGCGACGCGCCATGTGCTGCCCAATATCGCTTCGCCGCTGATTGTGCTGCTGACGCTGAACTTCCCTTCGATATTGCTGCTGGAATCGTCGCTGTCGTTTCTCGGCATCGGCGTGCAGCCGCCGACAGCGTCGCTCGGCAGCATGGTGGGTGACGGACGCGATCATTTGATCTTCGCCTGGTGGGTCGCCGTGGCGCCGGCGTTGATGATCGTGGCGATCACCTTTGTGGTGCAGATGCTGGGCGATTGGCTGCGCGACGTGATGGACGTGCGCATCGATGACTGAGCGCACGGCAAAACGCGATGCGGTGCTCGACGTGCGCGGGCTTAATGTGCATATCACAAGCGACGACGGTGAGTTGTGCGCGGTGGCCGACGCTACGTTCCGCGTGCACGATGGCGAAACGCTGGCCTTGGTGGGCGAATCCGGCGCTGGCAAATCCATGACGGCGCTCGCCATCATGCGTCTGGCGCAGTCGGCCCATATTCGTTTGAGCGGGGAAATTCTGTTGCGCGCGGGTGGCGGTGGCGCCGTCAACCTGCTCGCGCTAGATCCATTGGCCATGCGTGATGTACGCGGGCGGCTCGTGTCGATGGTGTTTCAAGAGCCGATGACTTCGCTTAATCCCGTGCTGCGCGTGGGCGAACAAATCGCCGAAGCCATCGTGTCGCACGAGGCCATCGGCTGGCCCGCGGCGCGCACCCGTGCACTCGACATGCTGCGTCTGGTCGGCATCGCCGATGCAGAGGCGCGGCAGCGGGCATTTGCGCACGAGCTGTCAGGCGGCATGCGCCAGTGTGTGATGATCGCCATTGCGCTGGCATGCCGGCCGCGGTTGTTGATCGCGGACGAGCCCACTACGGCGCTTGATGTCACGGTTCAGGCGCAAGTGCTGGCCTTGATTCGCTCGCTGCAGCGCGAGCTGGGCATGGCCGTGCTGTTTATCACGCATGATCTGGGCGTGGTGGCGCAAATGGCAGATCGCGTGGCGGTGATGTACGCGGGACGCATCGTGGAAGAGGCGCCGGTGCGCGCCTTGTTCGAATCGCCGTGCCACCCGTACACGCAAGGCCTGCTGCGTTCCATGCCCAATGCCGCGCGCGTGATGCGCGGGCGGGGCATCGCACCGATTCGCGGATCGATGCCGAGTCTTACGCGCCTGCCGCGGGGCTGCGCGTTTCACCCGCGTTGCGAGCGTGCCGAGCCGGGGCGCTGCGATGGCGATGTGCCGGCGCTTGATAGCGTGGACGACCAGCGTGCGGTGCGTTGTTGGCGCTGGCGCGAACCGGCGTTGGCTGCCACGGAGGTTGCATGATGCCGGCGCGCGAACTGGTCAAGGCAGCGCAGGTGAGCGTCACCTTCGACGTGCGCCGCGCCGGGGGGCGCCGTCGCGCGTTCCAGGCGGTGCGCGCGGTCGACCTCAGCGTCTACGAGGGCGAGGTGCTGGCGCTGGTGGGGGAATCCGGTTCCGGAAAAACC
>SXGR01381099.1_pt1 | contig 18794 bp, 12 predicted proteins | sample 3174711 | NCBI WGS metagenome assembly SXGR01 (sample SAMN11356860, study PRJNA531348) | freshwater metagenome | isolation source: freshwater sample F1-60 | place: China: Fuxian Lake, Yuxi | collected 2017-12-25
CTCCTCCCTGGCACATCTGAGTAAAGTCTCGAGATCGTGTACCGTTTCCAAAAGTATGTCGGGTGACTGCATGCCAGCTGGTATCGCTGGAAAGACCCATTCGTGTCAACTAAAATCTCAAAATCCCGTGAACGCATACGAAAAATTGGACAATGAAAAATCCAGCACCTTAAAACAAAGAATTGACCTGGTTGGTATTTTTGGAATGACTAACGCAGACGAAGTTTTTCTTGCGGAAAAAAAATCATTCTATCGAAAAGGGTTTGAAACTGAATTTTTACGAAAGTTACAACTTGGGGACGAGATACGGGACTGGAAAGAACAGGGAAATAATTTCTCTATTTTCCCATACAAAAAAAACAATGAAATAATAAATATAGAATCAACAATTGGAATGAAAAGATGGTTATGGCCATGCCGGACAACGCTTGGCTATAGAGCCACATTTTCCAAGGGGACATATTTTTCTGAAGGTTTACCTTGGTGGAAATGGCACCAAGTGAGTTTGGATCGACTTCGCACTCCCCTTTCCATCGCCTTTGCCTTTGTTGCCACGCATAACCATTTTGTTTTGGATCGGGGCGGCAAGGTTTTCAAACAATCTGCGCCGGTCATCAAATTGCCTGCCCATGCCACCGAGGACGATCACCTGGTTCTTTTGGGACTATTGAACAGTTCCACGGCAGGATTTTGGATGAACCAAGTGTTTCAGGTCAAAACTCAAACAACCGGAATGGACCAGGAAAGATGGTTACTGAGGTACGAATACGACGGCACCAAACTCAAGGAGTTTCCCATCCCCTGGGAGGAAGACGACACCCCTAACCCCATCGCTACCAAAATTCTTCAACTGGGAAAGATCCTGGATGGTTTAGCCGTTCGATTGCACAAACTCTCTCCGGACACCCTTTGCGCCAAGGGAGTGGCTGTTTCCCTTGACACATTGCAAATGGCTCACCAGCAAAGCGAAACCCTTTTCCAGCAAATGGCCTATTGGCAGGAGGAACTCGATTGGGCTTCGTATGTTGCGTATGGCCTTTTGGCCGGCGAGGACCTTGCGAGCGGCGGGACAAGCCCCAGCAAGCCTGAAGCAATCCCTATCGACCTGGGGCAGCGAGCCTTTGAAATTGCCCTGGCTCGCAAGGTAGCCGCCGGGGCAGAAGAGACCCAATGGTTTGCCCGCCACAGCTCCAAACCGATCACCGAAATACCTAAGGAGTGGCCCGACGCCTACCAAAACATCGTCCAACGACGATTGGACCTGATCGAATCCCATCCGGATCTTGTCCTCATCGAAAAGCCTGAGTTCAAACGACGCTGGAACCGGGAGCCCTTTGCGGAACAGGAAAAACAGGCGCTCAAGGATTGGCTCCTCTTGCGGCTTGAGCGCACCTTTGACCTTGATGGGCGGATGGCTCCCAGCTCCGACCTTCCCAACCTATTGCACTTTTCGGATCCGGAATTGGTATCATTGGCCCGATTGGCCCAAGTGGCCGGCCAGGATCCCGAATTCCTGCAAATGGGGGCCCTTTACCGGAGCGATCAGGCGTTTGATGTGTTCGCCCTCGTTGGCGAACTCGTTGAAAGTGAAACCGTACCCCTCCTGCCCGCCTGTCGCTACAAACCCGAGGGACTCATCAAGCGAACCGTATGGGAACGGACCTGGGACCTGCAACGGGCCGAAGATCGGGGGGAACCGGTTGGGACCATTCCCGTGCCCCCCAAATACGCCTCCAGCGATTTCCAAAAGGCCGACTTTTGGCGCCTTCGGGGCAAACTCGATGTACCCAAGGAGAGGTGGGTGGGTTTCCCCCAAATCCAGGCAAGCGATGGGAGCCCAATCCTCGCCTGGGCCGGGTATGACCACCTGCAATTGGCCCAGGCCATCAGCAGCTATTTTGTCCAGGTCCAGGAGAGGGAAGGCGGTAGCGAGGATTCGCGCCTGAAACCATTGCTGGCAAGTCTTGTTGAGCTACTCCCCTGGCTCAAGCAGTGGCACAATGAGATCCATCCGGAATTTGGTCAAGGGATGGGGGACTATTTTGCCGGGTTTGCCCAGGAGGAAGCCAGGAGACTGGGCCTGACCCTTGAGGAAGCCCGGGCCTGGCAACCCGAAGCTCGAAGCACCCCCCAACGCCAACCTGCCAAACCGAAGACCATTCGTGCCCCCAAGGACCTTTTTGGGAATGATATTGGTGGGGCGGCCATCGCACCGCCTGTCCAAGCCCGGGGTCGCAAACCCAAAGCCGACCCGGCCGAGCGGGAAACCCAAAAAAATAAAATCATCGAACTGGCCCGGGCCAGCCATCCACTGAGCAACCGGACCTGCCTGGAGGGGCTTGGTCTGGAGGCAACCCCTGGGAATACCACCCTGGTGTCCAGCATGCTCAAGGAGTTGAGCGGTGAGGCGGGTCCGTTGACCAGGGTGGGGACAAAGGGGCCAGGTGTTTACTACACCCTGAAGGGTTAAGCCCCCATGAACGGCAAAACATTCGCACAAATCAGGTTGGGTGAGCCATGTTGCTTAAGGAACTGATTGACATCCCTGAGGCGGTTTATCAGGGCGATTTCGTCCTGAAGCTGACCGAGGGTGTGGACAGGGCCCAGGAAACCCTGGGCAATTATGTCGTCACGCCCGAACTCGCCAAGGCCTTTGACCAGGCTCTGGGCTTGATCCAGAGTGCCGTGACCAGCCGGACCAGCAAAGCGACTTACCTTCATGGGAGTTTTGGTAGCGGGAAAAGCCATTTCATGGCCATTTTGCACCTGATCCTGCAAGGGAATCCGGGTGCCCGGGGGATTCCCGAGCTGGCCGCCGTGATCCAGAAGCATTCCTTATGGCTTAACGGCAAACGGTTTTTACTGGTTCCCTACCACATGATCGGCGTGGCGGATCTGGAGAGCGGGATCCTGGGACAGTATGTCAACCATCTCAAAAAGATCCATCCCGAAGCACCACCGCCGGCGGTCAGCCAGCTTGGGCCACTGTTGATCAATGCAACCAAGGAGCGCCTGGCCTATGGGGACGAGGCGTTCTTCAGGCGGTTGAATGAAAAGGAAGCGACTGGTGGAAAGGGGGGACCTATAGGAGAACCCCTTGGTGCATCCCTGGGAGGTTGGGGGAAGCTGAAAGGGGCCTCCGGAAAATACAATCCCGAATCGTTTGAACGAGCGGCCCAATCCCCCCCCGGCAGCCCGGAACAGACCGCCCTTGTCACAAGGCTTTTGGAGACGGTCGCCCAGGGCCAGGTGGAAAGCATGGCGAAGCGGCAGGGGCAGTATGTCAACCTGGATGTCGGACTCAGCGAGATCAGCCGCCATGCCCAGAGCCTCGGGTATGATGCGGTCATTCTGTTTTTGGATGAACTGATCCTTTGGTTGGCATCACGGTCGGCCGACCAGACCTTCGTCCATGAACAGGCATCGAAGCTGATCAATCTGGTCGAGGCGCAAAGTGCGGATCGACCCATCCCGCTTGTGTCGTTTGTGGCAAGACAAAGGGACTTGCGGGAACTGGTCGGGAGTCATGTTCCCGGGGCCGAGCGGCTCTCTTTCAGTCAATCGCTCGATTGGCAGCAAGGGCGCTTTGGCACCATCACCCTGGAAGATCGTAACCTCCCCGCCATCGTGCAAAAACGCATCCTGACCCCGAAAGACGATGGTGCGAAAAGCCAATTGGACCAGGCGTTCGCCCAGGCCCACAAACAGCTCAAGCAGAGTGAAAAAGACATCCTGATCACCCAGGATTTCGACCTGGAAGCGTTTCGCAAGGTTTATCCCTTCAGTCCCGCCCTGATCGAAGCCCTGGTGGCGGTTTCCGGAGTCCTGCAACGGGAACGCACTGCGTTACGGGTATTGATGCAACTGCTGGTGCATCAGCGAAACACCCTTGAGCTGGGTCAAATCATCCCGGTGGGGGATCTTTTGGATGAGGTCGATGATGGGATCACGGCGCTGATGCCCTCGATGGCCAAGCACTTTGAAAACGCGCGCAAACTCTATTCGCAACGACTCCTTCCCATGCTGGAGCAGGCCCATGGTATCAAACAGGGCGATGCCCTCGCTCTTCCCCATGGGGATTCCAAACGGAATGCGTTTGTGGGGGATGATAGGCTCATCAAGACCCTGTTGCTTTCGGCGTTGGTTCCCGAGGTCAGTGTCCTGCGGGAGCTGACTGCCGAGCGATTGGTGGCACTCAATTATGGGAGTATCCGGGTTCCGATCCGGGGGCGGGAGACTCAACAGGCCTTGACCAAGGTGCGGGAGGGGGCGGCCCGGGTGGGGGAGATTCGGGTGGGAGAAGGGGCCAACCCAAAAATCAGCGTTCGCATCTCGGGAGTGGACACCCAAAGCATTCTGGACCAGGTCCAGAGCGAAGACAACCACGGAAACCGCTTGCGCCTGGTCAGGCAACTGTTGGTGGAACAATTGAATGTCCGCCAAAGTGGCGAGCAGGAGGTGGAGTACCCCTTTGCCTACCGCCGGACCCCGCGCCAGGCGACACTCCTGTTTCGGAACATTCGTGAATTGCCCCCCAGTTCCCTCGAAAACCCTGAGCTGAACTGGAAGGTCATCATTGATTTTCCCTTTGATGAACAGGGGCACACCCCGGATGAAGATTTGAAGGTTCTCCGGCAATTCCGCAACCAGAAGAACCCAAACGGGCCGCCCGCGCGAACCCTTTGTTGGATGCCTTCGTTTTTTAGCAAACAGGCCCTGGATGATCTGGGCGCCCTGGTCCGGCTTAAAAATATCTTTTCGAGCGAGGGGCGCTTTGACACGCTTGCGGCCCACCTTTCGGCCCAGGACCGGTCTGCCGCCCGCGAGCAGTTGCATAACCAGTTGAGCATGCTTGGCCACCGGGTCAAAGGGCAACTGGAGGCGGCCTTTGGCCTGGGGAATGCAGAAACAGGCGTGCTGGATTCGATGGCGACCCTGGATCCGGGTGACCAGTTTACCTCCCTTTATCCGGGGTTTGACCTGCGTGTTCCGGCGGCCGCCAACCTGGCGGGTGCGTTGATCTCCTTGCTAACCCAGGCGATGGAGTATGACTTTCCGGCGGCTCCGGAATTTGGCACGGACACCAAGCCCGCTTTGTTCAAAAAGGTTTGGGAACTCGTTCAACCCGCCACCCAGCGCCCCGATGGACGCCACCCGATCGAAAAAACAGAGCGAAAAACCCTCTTTGATATCGCCAATCCGCTCAAAATCGGGGAGATGAATCTCGATAGCAATGTGTTTGTGCTGGGCGATTTCTGGAAGAACAAACTGGAACGAAGGATCTCCCCGGGAACCCTTCCCAGCGTGAAGGATTTAAGGCGATGGATCGATGACCCCAGAAGGATGGGGCTTGATCCCCTGGCCGAAAACCTGGTCATCCGGCTGTTTGCCGATCAGACCAACCGGATCCTGATGCGCCACGGAGTGCCCTACGACCCCGATGGATTGGCCAACCTTCCGGAGGATTGTGTGCTTCAGAGTTTCCAGTTGCCGACCAAGGACCTTTGGGAAAAGGCGCTGAAGCGGGCGGGTGCCCTATTTGGGGTGACAATGGATCGCCAGGTTTCAGGGCTTACGGCCCGGGGTGTCGAACTTTTGCGAAACGACCTGAAAAAGAGGGTGCAAACCCAAATTGCAGGTTGCCGCGAGTATTTCAATGAACTGCTTACCCATTGGACGAAGCTGACCGGAGAGCGACCCGGACCCACCCTCAGCCAATGGCCTCCCCGATTGCAAACGGCTCAAGCCACCCTGCTACTTTGCCAGCAGTTGGAGAGTTGTACCCCGGAGGAGTCTCTGGAAGTTTTGGGAAGGGCCCAGACCCTAACCAGCGAAACCGCGATGGGCACCTGCGCAAGCAAAGCGATGGAATGGGCGGCCGTTTTGAAAACCACCACCTGGGAGTTGATTCATTCGGCGAGCCAATTGACCGATGACCGCCAGGCATCAGGATTGGAGATCGTAAGGCAAGCCCGCGAAGCGCTTGAATGCGATGAGCATGTGGTGCCCCTGGCTCAAACCCTGAAAGCAGCTTTGGCAAGTGCTTTGAAGCTGGTTACCAAGGCCCCCATTGCTCCCCCAGAGGTCAACCCTCCATTAACCCAAACCGTTGTACCCCTGCCTTCGCCCATTGCCCCGGGAATCCCTTCCGTTCCGGTCCCAGGCCAAGCTACCCCCCTTGCGGATGTTCAACCCATCATTGCGCCGATGGTGAGGTTTCCCGATTCGGTTGGTAATGGGCCCGCACCGATACCCAAAAGTGGTCGGCAGGTAGTTTCCCGGGAGGCACTGGCTGGTTTCGTGGAAGAGTTGCAAAAGACTGTGCCGCCTGGATCCCAATTGCGTCTGACCCTTCAGTGGGACATTGAGGAGGGGGTTTCCTGACCATGGCCAGTCCCACTTCAGCGCAAATCATCGCTCAGGTACGCCACCTCAAAAGCAGGTTGGCGAACGCCCGGATTATTGGTCTGCGCTCACCCGAGCGGTATGCGGGACCTTCCCGGGTGGAGGAGGGGCAAGAAGCCATGGATATCATCCAGTGTGATTCTCCCCTGGCCATCCGGATCGCTTTACGGGAAAACCTCCCGGAGCATACTACCCGGGTTTTGGTAACACCGCTTGATGAAACCGATCTGGGAGATGACATTCGGCTGCGATTGCCCAAACGAAGGCTGTTTGACATGGATGGCTGGGATGTGGTTCGCCAACTTTTCCAGGCCCGCGAAGTCGACCCGGAACTGAGGCGTTATCCCTGGATGGCCGACAAGCTGCTTGCCCACAAGCCGGCCTTGGGATACCAGCCCGCAATGGCGGGCTATTTGAGTCCGGAAACGGTTTGGCCCCAACTTTTGCGGGAGTGCTGGGGCCTCAAGGATATTCGGGCGGATTTGCCGAGCCTGTTGATTTGGAGTCTTGGGACCGAAGCCACGACCCGGATCCAACAAAGCGAAGCACCCTTTCGGGAGGCGGCCACTTCATGGCTCGTTCAAACCGCAGGAAGCTGTGCCCGTTCGCTGATTGAATTGGTGGGTCGGGGGAATGGCATCAATTGTCTTTCGATGGGCCTTGCCCTGGGGGTCCTGTTTCATTCCGGGGCGGCGGGGAGGCTTGAAGGCCCAATCGCACGATTGGAAGAGCGCTATTTTGGAGGGAAATTACCCAAGACTTTGGATCCGGCCAAATGGAGCAAGGCAGCGGTGGAAACGGTCCTTTCCCTGCGCCTTTCGGACCCCAAAGCGGCTCGTCTGGTCCAGGACCGGGCGGACAAATTGTTGGTGGAGCTTGGTGCGGAAAGCCTGGGATACCTGAGTGAGGCGACGCCCCTTGGCCTGAACCGAAGGCTGCAACGATTGGGGAAAGAACTTTCGGATCGGATCCAGGGTCATCGGTGGCGGGATATTCGATCCCTGGAACCTTTTGTGAAGCAAGCCCGGGACCACAGGCTTTTTTCCGAGGATCCTACCCGCGGCGAGCACCTGGAAATGGCCTTGCGGCTGGCGCGGTGGCTTTCGGACCTTCACACAAAGCCTCCGGTGGTTTGGGAATCCCTGGCGGAAGCTGCGGCCTACCACCAACAGCAGGGGGGCCGAGTGGATTGGGCACGAAGGGCCCTTAGAAGTGGCGATCTGGTCAAAGAACTTTCGGATGCGTTTTCGCTCATTTCGGATGCCGTGGCAAAAAAACAGGAATCCCTGGCCCGAAGTTTTGCCAAGCTTCTTGTCGATTCAACCTCGGCAGGTTCCTTTCCCGCAGGACTGCTGGGAGTGGAGCAGGTATTGGAACGGGTTGTTGCCTCACTGGCCACGGGTAACCGGGTCCTTTTGGTTGTTATTGATGGGATGAGCGCGGCGGTCTATCAGGAACTTTTGGCCGACCTGACCCGGGTCGAATGGGAGGCAGTGTGCCCAAAGGGGCGAAGCTCCATGATCCCCTGTCTCGCTGCACTTCCCTCTGCCACCGAATTTTCCCGCACCAGCTTGCTAACGGGGAAACTCCAACAGGGAAATTCCGAGTCGGAGAAGGAAGGTTTTCGCACCCACCCGGCATTGCTGGCGGCCTCCATTGGGCTCAAGGCCCCTCTCCTTTTTCACAAGGCATCGCTTCATGGTGCCGAGGGACAAGGAATCGATGCCCCGGTGCGCCAGGCCATCGAAGACCACAAACAAAGGGTTGTGGGAATTGTCCTGAACGCGGTGGACGACCATCTGCTCAAGGGGGAGCAACTCAATGTGCGCTGGGAAACAGGCCAAATTCGTGGCCTGGAAATTTTGTTGAACCAGGCCCAAACAACCGGGATGGTGGTGGTCCTTTGTAGCGACCATGGCCACATCCTCGAGAACCAGTCCGAATTGAGACCAGCCGATGGGGGCGAGCGGTGGCGCCTGGCCAAAGGTACACCCCATCCGGATGAAATGGAAATCCAGGGCCTGAGGGTTTTGGTACCCGGTGGAAAAATGATCGCCCCGGTGACCGAGAAGATCCGTTTTGGCCCCAAACGCAACGGGTACCATGGGGGTCTGACCCCCCAGGAAATGGTTGCGCCCGTTGCGGTTTTGCACCGTCCCGAAGTTTCCCTGGAGGGATGGATCCCTGTTCCAACGGATGTACCCGGTTGGTGGGATGATCCCCTTGGCGAAAACCTGGAACCTCAAACGGTAAAGGTGGTTGATACTCCCACCGATCCGACCAAGCCCCCAGACCTCTTTAGCAACCCTTTCGTGGAAAAAGTGGTTCCCGTTGGCGTGACCCCGGAATGGGTGGCAAAGCTTCTGAACTCGGATATTTACAACCAACAGTTCCTGTTGTTGCGCCGCAATCCACCGTCGCCGGCCTTGGTGGAAAAGGTTTTGGCGGCCATGGACAGTCGCGGAGGCAAGATGACCCTGGTGGCACTGGCACGGGCTGTGGCGTTTCCGGAGTCCCGCATGGCGGGACTGGTGGCAAATGTCCAGCGCCTGCTGAATGTGGACGGGTACATGGTGTTTGATCGTGATGAGGCGAGCAACACACTAGAACTGAAACGGGATCTGCTTTTGAGGCAGTTCGGCCTGGAATAGGAGCCGCGGACCATGACCATTAGCGCCCAACGCGGCAAGGAAATCATTGATGCGCTAAGGCGCGGAACGGTTCCCAACAATAGCCTCGACGCATTTGCGGTGGGACTCGAAAAATTCCATCCCTCCCTCCAGGAAGACCTGGAGCGGGCGGCACAGGGCGGAGCGGTGTTCAAGGCGGTTCGGGGCGACTATGGGTGTGGCAAAACCTTTTTCTCCCGATGGCTTGCGGACGCTGCCCGGAAAAAAGGGTTCGCCACCTCGGAAGTCCAGATCAGTGAAACCGAAACTCCCCTCCATCGGCTGGAAACCGTTTACCGGCGGTCGATGGAAAGGCTTGCCACCTCATCATCGCCCGCAGGTGCCCTTCGCCAAATTGTGGACGCATGGTTTTATGCCCTCGAGGAAGATGTTCTGGCGGAAGGGGGAATGGATCCAACGGATACCAAAAGGCTTTTGGAAAGGACCGAGGTGCTGCTGGAACAGCGGTTGGCCCGGGTAAGTGAACAGGCTCCGGCCTTTGCCGCAGCCCTGCGCGGGTATCGGCATGCCACCGCGGCAAGCGACCGTGCCACGGCGGATGCCCTTCTCGCATGGGTTTCCGGGCAACCCAATGTAGCCGCATCCGCAAAACGATTCGCAGGCACCAAGGGCGACCTCGACCATTTTGGGGCTCTTGGGTTCCTTCAGGGGGTTTTAACCGTTTTGCGCGACTCCGGGCACCCTGGATTGCTCCTTGTCCTGGATGAGGTCGAGACCCTGCAAAGAATGAGGTCTGACATTCGGGAAAAATCCCTGAACGCATTGCGCCAGTTGATTGATGATGTCGACAGTGGCAGGTTCCCGGGCCTGTTCCTGATGATTACCGGGACGCCAGCCTTTTTTGAAGGCCCTCAGGGGATCAAGAGGTCCGAACCCCTGGCCCAAAGGCTTTATGTCGATTTCCTCCCGGATGGGCGCTTCGACAATCCCCGGGCGGTCCAGATCAGGCTGCCCGCTTTTGACCTGGAGCGTTTGGTAACCGTTGGTTGCAAGGTCCGGTCCATCTACATGCAACAGTGTGTTACTCCGGACCGGATTGCCAGGTTATGTGATGACCTGTTTGTCCGAGGATTGGCAAACCTGGTAGCGGGCAGGCTTCGTGGCAATGTTGGCGTGGCACCCCGTATCTTTTTGAAGAAACTGGTTGGGGATGTCCTGGACCGGGTAGATCAATTTGAAGCATTTGACCCGCGAAAGGATTACACCCTTTCCCTTTCCGACTCCGAAATGAATCCTGTCGAGCGTCAGGCAATGGGTGCCAATGATGTGGATGAAATCGAGTTGGAGATTTGATGGGGATACGGGATAATTGCCTGGGGTGGAACCCTTTGGAGGAGATCAAAGTTGACGGATCGTGAGTGGATTGACTTGATTGACCGCCTTAGGGCGTACCCCACCGAGACCGAATGGCTCGAATTCAAAAGCAATTACATGGGCGAAGCCGATCAAATCGGCGAATATATTTCGGCTATTTCCAATGCAGCCTGTATATGCAACCAGCCAGCTGGCTATCTTATTTACGGAATAAATGACAACAGCCACGAAGTAGAAGGAACAAATTTTAATCCACACTCTAAAAAACGCAAAGGAAATCAGGATCTTATCATATCGCTATCAACGATGCTAAATCCAAGGATTGCCTTTGATGTCAATACAGTAGACCACCCCAAAGGAAGGGTTGTGGTTTTTCAAATCCAGCCGGCATCTGGTACCCCTGTCAACTTTTCGGGAAAAGCTTTTATTCGCATTGGGACAAGCAAAACCGATTTGGCACAACATCCTGAAAAGGCCCGACTGATTTGGATGAAAGGAAGGGATTGGAGTTCGGAAATCTCAGCCGACGCAAAAATGGAGGACCTGGACCCAATCGCCATTGCCAAGGCCCGTGAGGAGTTTGGTGTCAAGCATCCCAGGCAGGTCAGTGAACTTTCTGGCTGGGATGATGTTACCTTTCTTAATAAGGCCAAAATTCTCAAAAAAGGAAATGTGACCAACGCGGCGTTACTCCTGTTGGGTAAGCCAGAATCCGCATCCGTTTTATCCCCTGCCGTTGCGAAAATGAGCTGGATTCTCAAGGACCAAAATAACAAAGAGCTCGATTACGAGCATTTTGGGCCGCCTTTTTTGCTTTCTGGTACCAGGATCCTCGACCGAATCAGGAACCTGATTGTTCGTGCCATGCCAAGCGGTTCCTTATTCCCTGTGGAATTGACACAATATGACCCTTGGGTCATCCGCGAAGCTCTGAATAACTGCTTGGCTCACCAGGATTATTCCAGGCATGGACGGATTACCATCGTCGAGTTCCCGGACCGGGTGATTCTCAGAAACGAAGGTAGTTTCCTTCCGGGAGAATTGGGCACTGTCATTCGACAGGATGCACCCCAAACCATTTACAGGAATCCCTTTTTGGCGGATGCAATGGTGGAATTGAACCTGATTGATACCCAGGGGGGCGGAATTAAAAAGATGTTCGAGACCCAACGCCGCCGCTCTTTCCCCATGCCCGACTACGACTTGTCCAATCCCAATATGGTTTCTGTTGGCATCATTGGAAGGATTCTGGACGAAAGCTATTCGCGATTTCTTATGGCTCGAACCGACTTGTCGCTGGATCAGGTTATGCTTTTGGACCGTGTACAAAAAGGAATGTCCATCTCCAAAGGGGAGTGTCAAAACCTTCGATCCGCCGGCTTAATTGAGGGGCGCTATCCGAGCCTGATGGTTTCCGGATCTATTGCCAAGGCAACAGGTAATGCGGGGCGTCCTATTCGGAAGCGCAGTTTCGATAAGCAGTACTACTTGGACCTTGTCAAGGATGTGATTCGAACCCATCAGCCTGTTGCCCGCAAAGATATCAACGAGGCCCTTGTTTCAAAATTACCTGACCGCCTTACCCATAACCAAAAAATCAAAAGGGTTCAAAACCTACTGCAGGAATTGCGGGGTATGGGCAAAATTGAAAACAAGGGAAGTCGGGCCTCTCCCCGCTGGGTTATTTCCCGGGAGAGCTGAATTTTTAGCTAAGGGAAGGGGAAAAAGTCATGAAGGGTACGACCTCCAATTTTTCCTTAATCACTGTTTACGAAAAGGTTAGGGCTTGGCTAAACGCCCTCCTTTTTCAATATTTTAGCCAAGCTTTTAGCTATGGCCATTCTCGGACCTACGCAGAATCACAGTATCTTTTTATATACAAACTTTACTATATAGCACTTTAAGCTGTCTGAATTACCAGGCTGAAAGGAAAACTGGTTGAGTAACTTCCACCTGCTGCACCCATCGCTCCAGCACCAGATCGTCAATGCAATGGGCTGGAAAGAGTTGAGGCCTTTCCAGGATGCCGTCATCCCTCCTCTCGTCCGGGGGGAGCACCGGATCATTCTGGCACCAACGGCCGGTGGCAAAACGGAAGCTGCGTTTTTCCCAACCCTTTCCCGCATGCTGTCGGAGTCCTGGACAGGATTGAGCGTCCTTTACTTGTGCCCAATCAAGGCTCTCCTCAACAATCTCGATCCCCGCCTTTCACGATATTGCACCCTCGTGGGGCGCAGATCAGCCCTTTGGCATGGGGATGTGGGTCCCGGGGAGCGCAAAGAAATCCTCCGGGATGCACCGGATGTGCTTTTAACGACTCCCGAATCGCTGGAGGTGATGCTCGTCTCGAAGAGAGTGGATGAACGGGTTTTCTTTTCCGGGCTTCGGGCGGTCATCATTGACGAAATTCATGCCTTCGCGGGGGATGACCGGGGTTGGCACCTCCTAAGCGTCCTGGAACGCGTGGAAAGTCTGGCGGGAAGAGGGATCCAACGCATTGGTTTGTCGGCAACCGTCGGCAACCCGTATGACCTCCTGGGGTGGCTGGCAGGAGCCTGCCCGGGAACCAAAGGGGTAAGCCTGGAGCCTTTGCCGGCCCCAGGCACACCATCATCGCCTGAGCCTCATGTTGTAATTGATCATGTTGGGTCACTCCAAAACGCTGCAGTGGTTATCAGTCGCCTCCACCAGGGTGAAAAGCGCCTGGTTTTCATAGACAGCCGGGCCAAAGCTGAGGAACTGGGCCAATCTTTGAGACAACTTGAAGTGACCGCTTTTGTCACCCACAGCAGCCTTAGTCAGGACCAACGACGCCAGGCCGAGGATGCCTTTGCCAACAGGCAAGATTGCGTGATCGTAGCTACGAGCGTTTTGGAACTGGGAATCGATGTAGGCGACTTGGACCGCGTCATCCAGATTGATAGCCCACCAACGGTTTCGGGCTTTTTGCAAAGGATGGGGCGAACCGGCCGGAGACCTGGATCGGTGCGAAACTGTCTGTTTTTGACCGTTTCCGACAATGGATTGATGCAAGCCGCCGCCCTGGTGAAACTGTGGAAAAACGGTTTTGTTGAGCCCGTCCAGCCCCCAGTCCTTCCAGAGCATGTGCTTGCCCAGCAGCTTATGGCACTTGTCTTACAGGAGGGCGGCGTGGGCCAGGATAAGTGGTTTTCCTGGGTAGCCAGGGTTCCAGCTTTTGCCGAAATGGGAAGGAACGAGGCAGACCGTTTGGTTCGTTCCATGTTGGACAAATCCATCCTCTGGCAGGAGGCAGGGCTCCTGGGAATTGGGGAACAGGGCGAAAAAGAGTTTGGAAGGCAGAATTTCATGGCTCTCCTTTCGGTGTTCTTATCAGCTCCGTTGTTCACTGTCCTGGCAGGCCGAAGGGAAATTGGGGCAGTGGATGAATCGACCTTCCTGGATGGTTCGGGAAACCGTGAAGCAAAGGTGCTACTACTGGGAGGAAGCGCCTGGAGGGTGATGCATATCGATTGGGAAAAGAAGTTGGTGTTCGTGGAGCCAACGGAAAACCATGGGCGATCAAGGTGGAGGAGCAAACCCCCGGGACTGCGGTTCACGCTGACCCAAGCCATTTTCAGGCTTTTGACAGGCTCTGAAGAACAAAGCTTTTGGTCGCAACGAGCCAAGATGGCGATCAAGGGATTGCGCCTTGATTTCGAGGGACTCGAACGGGGGACAACGATGGTGGAACACACCAAAACAGGTTTTGTTTGGTGGACCTTTGCCGGGGCGGGAGCCAACGCCGCTTTTGCTCCTCTTATTGCCAACGCCACCGGACTGGAACCGCGAGTCGATAGTTTTGCCATTCACTTGAAAGGCGAATGTAAAACCGGTGCCCTCCTCGATGCCATCAACGCATCCCGGTCCGCGAAAGCTTCTGAACTTCGCCCGATCATTGACCTGAGGGCACTTCGCGGACTCAAGTTTTCGTCATGTCTCCCGGATGGCCAGGGAGAATTGATCCTCCAGGAGCGGTTAGCGGAACAAGCCGGAATTGAATACCTCCAAAACACCCCGGTAAAGAACCTGGCGGCCGGGTAATGGCAAACCAACCTGAATTGGGGGGATGGGAAAGGATGACTACCAGGGCGATTGCTCAAGGAAACCAAATCATTCAAACTCTTCAATCCAAGAGGTGGTTTATCTTGCTCCCTTCATTCAACCTTGTTGGACCCGAAATGGATTCACCTCCTTTGGCGGTTTCGTTTGGGGTTACTCCCTGGATGAGGGGTTTCACGAAATCCTTACCCCCCGTGGCGGCAATGAAGAACATCATTCCAGGTTTTCCGGGATACCGAGGCCCCATGAACACCAATTCCCCATTGTGTCTACATGTAATGAGACCAAGAAAGGGGATTTAGGGCCCCCCAAACCATTCTTGCCTTTTGTAGGGAACAACCTTATCAAGAGGTTGCCAGCGATATCACGGACTAAATGACTTCCTGGTTGCCAAGAAACGCTTTCAGGCCAAAAAGGATCTGGAGTTTTCGGAACCATTGAATGATTCGTGGTAGAATGAGCTGGGGCTAGACCGGCCAGTCGAAAAGCGGATCCTTACCGCCTGCCCCACTTCTCTTTTGTTAAGGTGCTGCTGAAGGGGCCGGCGCATGAATCCTTTTGAAGAATTGGTGTCTGCTCTTCTGGCCATTTACCACATTATGGCAAATAGGAGAATCACGGATTTGAACGGAACAACCCCGGTGCCAGAACCGGGTAGTGGTTCCTTAGTTGATCCGCATGTAAACAGGGCGATATGGGCCATTCGACGAATTCGGGGTTTGGCTAGCTCGAAGTGGGCCCTGTACAAGGATCTTGCGGTTGATAAGTACCTTGAAGAGGCTGAGGGCTGGGCAATGAAGGCGTGGCTGACCGATCCCGAAGCTTTTCACCGAGACATAACCGCCTATCAAGCTAGGTTGGATTCCAAAGCCTACTTGAATGATCAGGGGCCATTAATTAAGGACCTGTACCGTCTAAGCGACCATTTTTTTCCTAAGGAGAAAATACAGGAACCGTCCGCCGAGGAGGTGGCCAAGCCGGCCAAGGAGGAACCCCAGGCAACGAAGGAAAAGGTTGAGCCTCCAACCAGGTTGACCGCCAACGGTTGGGAGTGTCCACGAAAAACGATAATCGTTGCTGAACGGTTAAAGGACCCCTTGTTGGCCTACCTTGAGGGCCTGAGTGAATGTCCCGTTGAAGACACCAACGCCTATCGGTTAAAATCCGATTTGAAAAAACTGATCCAGCAAGGGCGCAAAGCAGGGTTTAACCCTCCCAAGGATCGTTGGCCAAGGGGCGTTAACCGAAAAGGTGTGGCAAATAGAATCGTTTTCGATGCCCCCGAGGATGGAAACCCAAGAAATCAGTAATGCCCTGACAATTCAGTAAGAGATCAGTAATAGGGTATGAAAGCCTTGAAACCACTAGAAAACAAGTCTTTTTTTTACTTCCCAAAATGGGTAGTAAACAGGGAATAGGAATTCAGTAAAACTCTTGCCTTAATACCTGCATGGCGAAGCCGATCCCGATTGAGCGGATTAGGGGCCATGTGGGGAACCAAAAATGACAAGTGACCAACGGCATCTAAAGCCGAATGACCCATGGCTTCTACGAGCCCCAGAAGCGGCCCTGATGTGCGGCATTGCAACGGTTACCTTTCGTCGTTGGGATTCTGCGGGGCGCATTCCCCAGGGAATCAAAATCGGCGGGGCCCGGGTTTGGCGTCGAGCGGAGCTAATCGCCTGGATTGAAGCGGGAATGCCACCCCGGGAAAAGTGGCTGGCGATCTGCCAGGCATCCACCCGAAAGGCGGTGCGCTAATGAATAACACCCCCTTGAGTGCCACGGCCTTGGAAGCCTTGCGTTTGGTGGAAATGGGCTACCTGCCCATTCCGATTCCACCCAGGAGCAAAGGCCCAAACATTCCGAAGTGGCCAGAATATCGGTTGGCCCCAGGCGATACGGACCAGGCGGCCCGGGATTTCCCGGAAGGGTCAAACATCGGGATTCTCCTGGGCCATGATGGCTTGGTTTGCGTCGATCTCGACCACGAAACCGCTTTGGAGTTGGCCCCCCAATTCCTGCCCAAAACAGGTTGCATTCTTGGTCGCACGGGAAGGCCGGCCTGCCATTGGTTTTATCGCATCATGGGCGAAGCCCCCAGGACAAAACATTTTCCAGCCAAGATAGCTGGCAAATCAATCAACCTTATGGACCGGTTGGGCTTGGGTTCCCAAGTATTGGTCGGGCCAAGTGTTCACCCCTCTGGGGCGATTTATGATTCCCTGTCCCTGGCAGGGACCCCCGCGGAAAGAGAGGAACCACCATGCTAAAGAGCGTTGATGAATTATTCCAGGCGTGCCTGATTGCCCTGGGGGGTGAGGCCCCCAAACCGGCACCCATTGCAAAGGTGCAATCCTTTCCCCCAGGTGGACAGGAGGGCAACCGACCGGGCGATCAATACAACCGGGAACATCCCGGGGAGCTGCTGACCCGTCACGGCTGGAAGCTGGGTGGCATCGGGACCGATGAAAGAGAACGATGGACCCGACCAGGCAAAGATGGTGGGACATCGGCGAGCCTAACCAGCCACAATGGCGTTTGGCAGTTCCACAGTTTCTCCCCCAATGGAAACCTGCCCGCAAAGGAAAACCTATCACCCCTTGCCCTGTTGGCCCATCTGGAGCATGGTGGCGATTTTACGGCAGCGGCACGGGACCTGGCACAAAAGGGATACGGCATGGATGAATTCGTTCCTGATCCCTGCCCCGGACTGAATGAGGGTGGCACGAAAACGGTTGGCAAACGGGCAACCAAACCAGACCCGCTACCCTACAAGACTTTCCCTGTGGAAGCGTTGCCCGACCATTTGCGCGAATTCGTTGAGGCTTTATCGGCCAACAAGGGCATCGATCCTGGTTGGGTGGCCCCAGGGTGCCTGACCACAGCAGGGGCGAGCATCGGGATGAGCCGCAATCTTACAATCCCCGGAAAAGAATGGACTGAGCCTCCGTCCCTTTGGACGGCCGTCGTTGGCGAATGAGGCTCCATGAAATCACCCATTCTCAAGGCAATCACCAAACCGGTTCGTGCGATTAGCGAACGGTTAAATGGCGAATATAAAAAAGCGGTTGCAAAACACCTGGACCAAAAAAAAGGCCGGCAATTGACTGAGGACGAAAAGGAAGCCCGAAATGAGGCGCGGTTCATCAAGTCTGAGGAGCGAAAGGTCAAGTCGGAGGCCGCCCGCGAACAGCGACGGACGGCAAAGCTTAAGGCCCGCCTGGCCCCCAATGAGAGCGTGGATCAAAACCCACGGGACCCTGGCCCCCCTGTGGAAACGCTACCCATGGTGGAGGTGGAAAAGGCCCCGGAAACGCTACCTTCAGGTAACCTTGAAGGCTTTGACCCGAACGATGTTGTGGACCCTGAAGACCCACCGCCAATTGAAGCGAGGTTTGGTATCATGAACACCACCATCCAAAAACTGTACCAAATCATGCAGGAGAACCCCAGGGGGGTGTTTTGTATTTTCGATGAACTAACGAGCTGGTTCAATAACATGGTGCGCTATGGAAAAAATGGGGGGAATGACCTGTCCTACTTGCTCCCGTTGGATACCGGGCAATCGGTTTCCGATGATACCATTTCCAGGGGGACAACCTATGTTCGAGCGGCATTTGCTCCGATCCTGGGCGGGATTCCACCTGGCGTTTTGAAGGAGGCCTTGACATCGGAATTTGTCCAATCGGGGGGTTCGGCCCGCTTTTGTTTTGTCATGCCACCCCGGACCAAAACACAAATGGAGACACCACCCTTTCCAGAGGCAATTAGAAAGAATTGGGAAGCAGATATCAAGGCCCTATTTTCGCTTTGTATGGCGGGTGATGATAAAAACCCGGTTCCCTTTGACATCGAATTGGTGCATGGTTCCACGGCTTGGGAGCAATGGAAGCTGTGGTGGGGGCCGCATATCGAAAGGATTCACCAGGCCACAGGGGCATGGGCAAGCTTCCTATCCAAAATGGAGGGCAAGGCTCTACGAATTGCCCTGGTTCTTTGCGTGTCCGACCGGGTGTTCCGCGGGCATGGTCACGACACAAGCCCCATAGAGGCGATCTGGATTGAAGCGGGGTGCATCATTGCCGATTGGTTCATCTATGAACGGGCCCGGGTGGAAGCCCTCCTGGGTTCCGATGAACCGGGCAAGGTGACCCTGGCCGACCAGTAATTCCCGGCTTCAAAAAAAAGATGCGCCCTGATTTACCCATTGTGAAAGGTCTCCTGTTGAGACACTGTTTTTGGTTGAGCGACAGGCGGTAATATGCGATCAAAGAGTGGTTCAGAGGTGGTCCTGAACCGACC
>SXGR01375666.1_pt1 | contig 18789 bp, 16 predicted proteins | sample 3174711 | NCBI WGS metagenome assembly SXGR01 (sample SAMN11356860, study PRJNA531348) | freshwater metagenome | isolation source: freshwater sample F1-60 | place: China: Fuxian Lake, Yuxi | collected 2017-12-25
GACTACCTTCCAGCCGTCCGTTGGGAACAGTCCGCACGACCCGACCTCTCCACTCGACCCACTCACGAAAGCACCAATTCAAGGGATTTGAACCGGTCACTGTCTTTTCAGGTTTACCCCGCTCTTTCTGAGGTCAGAACCTGACTTCGGAGTTTGGGAAACGGCAGCGAATCAGATTCACCAATTCTCGAACGCGTTCGATGGGCTGGGTTGTCTGTGCGGCAACGCCGAATCGGGGCCGCTCACGAAGAGATTGCACGTCCGCGTCGGTAAGGACGATGTCGAACTCTGGCAGATCCTCAGTCAACCCACGAACTTCGACATGGCCTCGCCTGCCGACCACGACGGGATGATAACCTGACTCTACAAGATTCCGGATGGCACGGTGAGCTACACGCACGAGCGGGCAGGTGGCTTCGATGACGCTCAAGCCTCGATTTATGAGTCCGCCGATCGCCATGTCTGACGAACCGTGGGCTGTGATCATGACCGTGTCAGTCTTGATGGCGGACGGCTCGGATTCGATGAGGATGCCGCTGTTGCGAAGTGTATCGAGCACTGCCTGGTTATGCACCAGTTCACCGTAAATGGTCAGCGGCGTTTGTTGCGCCCGGTCCAGAGCGAGCGTGATGGCATCGCGCACGCCGAAGCACATGCCGAGGTGGGTTGCACGGATGATGTTCACAGTTGAGGGTGGTCGAGTGTTACCTTTGCAATACAAAGTAATAGATTAAGAAGAGCCGAGAGTGTTCAATCTTCGGATTAGATCATTGGGCTTGCTTCATCTGCTGGACGATTTGCTCGAGCAGGTTGATGTAAGAGGCGAACGCTTTCTCGCCCGTGGGAGTCAGCGCAAACGTGGTCAGCGGACGCGGGCCTTTGTAGGACTTGGTAATAGCGACGTAGCCGGATTCCTGTAGTGTGCGAACGTGCGCTGTCAGATTCCCGTCCGTCAGGCTGAGTGTGTCGCGAAGTTCGGTGAATGACAGATGAGGCGAAGCGGCCAGAAGTGACATGATCGCAAGCCGTCCTTTCTCGTGGATGACCCGGTCGAGCTGGAGGAAAGGTTCCGGATTCACGCTTCATTCTTCCTCGTTTCGGTGAAGTGCAGGTAGAGGCCGTAGCCCAGATGCAACCCTCCGAAGAAAAAGCCCATGCAACCGTGCGCCACAAGCAGAGGAGGCAACTCCCCTGCCAGCTTCAATCCAACTCCGGTCAACGCACCGGTGATGATGAATGCCCATCCGAACAGTTTAATGCCGCGAGGCATAAAAAAACCGGCAGCGTGCATCGCGCAGCCATAAAGGCTCATCCATCCAGGCAGGAACCACCACCCTTCTTCCGCGGTATCACCCAGGGTGCTGGCAAGTAGAAGACTCATCACCAGTCCCACGAATAAAGGTGGCACACAGGCTTGGATGACACGTCGTGTCGGCGGAGACCATAGCGGCTCTCCGTCCCGCAGCGCCTGACGGCGAACGGCAATAAACGCGAGGGAGATGGCCACCAGGCTCACCAGAATCCAATAAAGGCCAAAGCCGTGGCTGGTCTGGATCCCCAACAACCAGCCCGCCGCAGCCGCCACCAGACCGATGCAGGCCAGCAGGAGCATGGTGGGTTTGAGCGCACGACGATAAATCGCAGAACGCTCCATGAGAGTGCGGATAACTTGCAGATGTTCAACCGCCCGGTTTGCTTCCATAAGCTATACTTTGCAATACAAAGTCACATTATCAAGCCATTCAGAATCCGCATGAAAGCGATGATGGGCCTCATGAGCCGAGAAATGGATTGACCCTCGGGAAGAATCGCGTTCAGTATTCTCAGGTGAACGACAGCTTGAACAACCTACTGCTTAGTGGCTGTGCTCTGCCGCTGGCGAGCCTGGTGGTTGGGTTTTAGCTGGACCAAGATTGATTTCCAGAACCCCACTGCCAGAACCCGGCGGTGGGGTTTTTTGCTTAGAACTCTCCACCTGTTTCTGTGAGTGGTATGTAAACGAAACGAATGCATTGAAATGGGCCGGCGGTTCCGCCCAGAACTCCAAACACAAATTCCCATGCTCAAGAATCCGTCATCCAAGTACCGTCCGTTTCCGCTGGTCCAGATACCAGATCGGCAGTGGCCCTCGCGCGCACTCACACAGGCTCCCATCTGGTGCAGCGTCGATCTCCGGGACGGAAACCAGGCGCTCGCGGTACCGATGAACGTGAGCCAGAAACTGGAACTTTTTCAGGCGCTCGTGAAGTGCGGGTTCAAGGAGATCGAAGTCGGTTTCCCGTCGGCTTCGAACACGGAATTCGCATTCAACCGCCGCTTGATCGAGGAAAACCGCATCCCGGAGGATGTCACCATTCAGGTGCTCGTTCAGTCCCGTGAAGAACTTATCGAACGGACGGTGCAGTCATTGGTTGGAGCGAAAAAGGTGATCATCCACCTCTACAACTCCACCTCGCCAGCCCAGCGCCGCGTAGTCTTCGGAATGTCCAAGGACGAAATCATTCAGGTCGCCGTGCGTGGAGCACGCTGGATCAAGGACCGCGTACCGAGGCTTCGAGGCACGGAGGTGATGTTCCAGTATTCACCGGAGAGTTTCAGCATGACGGAAGTCGAGTTTGCGAAAGACATCTCCGAGGCGGTGATGGATGTTTGGCAGCCCACCACGGAACGCCGGATGATCCTTAACCTGCCGGACACGGTCGAAGTGGCGATGCCAAACGTTTACGCGGACCAGATTGAATGGATGTGCCGCAACGTCCGGAATCGCGAGTCGCTCATCGTCAGTCTGCACACTCACAATGACCGAGGCACCGGTGTCGCCGCCACGGAACTCGGCATGCTCGCCGGCGCAGATCGGGTGGAAGGAACATTGTTCGGGAATGGCGAGCGCACGGGAAATCTCGACGTTGTTACCGTCGCCCTCAACCTTTACATGCACGGGATCAATCCCGGACTCGACTTCGGTGATCTCAATCAACTGCGTGAAATCTACGAGCGTTGTACCGGTATGACGGTGCCCGCCCGCCAATCCTACGCAGGAGAGCTGGTCTTCACCGCCTTCAGCGGGTCTCATCAGGACGCCATCAAGAAAGGCCTCGCGGAATGGGCCAAAGGAGCTCGCGAGTTTTGGGATGTGCCATATCTTGCCATCGATCCCGCAGACATCGGTCGGGAATATCGCGAAGTCATCCGCGTCAACAGCCAGTCCGGCAAAGGCGGAGTGGCGTATCTTCTGGAATCAGAATTCGGCATCCAAATTCCTAAGGACATGCAACGGGAGTTTGGTCCCATCGCCAATGATGAAGTGGATCGCTTGGGACGCGAAGTAAGCGCCGCCGAGCTGAAGGCAATGTTCTGGCGGGAATACGTAGAGCGCGCATTTCCGTGGGAAATCGAGGGATTTGAAACGGAAAGCCGCAATGGTGTAGTTCGCTGCCGCGCCCGGCTCTTGTGCGAAGGCAAGCCACTCGAACTGGCGGGCGAGGGCAATGGTCCGCTTGCGGCATTGGTGCATGCCATGACGGGCGGCGGATTGTCCCGGTTTGAGATTACCAACTACAGCGAACATGCCTTGGGTTCCGGCGAAGCGGCCACCGCGATCGCATACATTCAGGTACGGCATGGTGATGGCCGGACGAGATGGGGCGCAGGCGTGGACACAAACATTGAGATGGCATCTGTGAAAGCTGTGTTGAGCGCGCTGAACCGCGGTTGATTGGAGTGCATGGGGCATCCGGAAATTGAAGCCGGAAACTTGACTTGAGTTTTGAAAACCGGTTCCTTGGCAGGCGTTCGGCATTGGAGGGACTCGTTAGGAAGGCGGGGTAGCCAAGTGGTAAGGCACGGCTCTGCAAAAGCTGCATTCGTCGGTTCGATTCCGACCCTCGCCTCCAACTCTTAATGCTTGTGCTTGAGAGCGTTACGAATAACGGGAGGCTGAATCTTCAGTGGATTCTTCAGTGAACGGACCGCACCGGCACTGCCCGGCGACTGCCGTTTCCTGCACACCCACTGCTCATTCACGGGTTTCGGTTCGCGAAGTCATACTCGAATCCATGCGAATCGAGATGAAACAATGCTACCGGGTTTTCCGCCGTGGCTGGGGCACCTTCTACATGGAGGATCTCCAGACCAAAAAAACAGGAATCACTCCACACCCGCGACAAGACGGAGGCCTACCGCCTCGTCGCGGCCCGCAACGAAACCGAAACCGCGCCCGCCTTCAGCCTCCAACTGGCCCGCGTCTACTGGAAGGCCGGTGACTCCGCCGCTGGAACGCGCCACTGGCAGTTCGTCATGGAGGAGCTGGTGAAGACCAAAAAGGGCGAGACCCGCAGCCGCTGGGACACGGCGGTGAAGGACCGCGCGTTCGAGCCGCTCCGCCGCCAACCGATCCTTGAAACGAAGGCCGAGCACTTCCTCCGGGTGCTTTCGGTTGGGACCGTCTCCACCAATGTCTATCTCCGCCGGATGCACAACTTCGCCTTGGACATGGGCTGGCTGCCGTGGCCGGTGATTCCGAAAAAGCAATGGCCCGCCGTCCGCTATCAAGCCAAGCGCGCCGTCACGCTGGAGGAACACCGCGCCATTTTCGCCCGCGAAGGCAACGACGAACGCCGGGCCTTCTACCAGATGGCCTGGCACCTCGGGGCCTCCCAGACCGACATCGCGCTGCTGGAGGCGGGCAACATCGACTGGGAGAATCGCATCATCAGCTACACCCGGAAAAAGTCCGGGGAGCACGCGGCGGTGCGCTTCGACGAGGAGGTCGCCGCCGTTCTCCGCACCCGCTCCGCCACCGGCCCGCTCTTCCCTTACTTGCGCGGGGTGCGGGCGGCGGACCGCGCGACCGAGTTCAAGCAGCGTTGCCGGGGGCTCAAAATCTCCGGGATCACACTTCATTCCTACCGCTACGCGTGGGCGGAGCGCGCCAAGTCAGCCGTGTATCCGGAGCGGTTCGCCCAGCAGGCGCTGGGACACAACAGCAAGGCGGTCCACCGCGCCTACGCCCGGCATGCACACGTCGTCATCCCCTCCCTCGGCGAATACGAGAAGAAGGCCGAGGAACAGCGGGTCATTCCGTTCCCGACCCCTGCGCCGCCGGTGGCGGGATCGGAAAACCAGCCTCTCCCGGTCGCGCCCGAACCGCTGGCTGCCGGAAACAATCGCGGACACGCGTGAGGGATGGCCGTTCCCCGGGAAGCTGCGCGCATCCTCGAAGCGTTCGGCGGAAAGGAACATCACGGGTTGCGTTCAGAACGTGGGCCGCAAAAAGTTTGTTCGGTTCCCACCCTGAAAACAGACCGGTATGGCAAAGGGCAATTACGCCCGATCCATGCCATGAAGAACAATAGCCAACAATACCTGCCGCTGGGAGACCTCGTGCGGCCCCGAGTTGATTTCAACCAGGCGATGATCGACGAGGTGATCAGCCGCTTCGATTTTCAGCGTGTCCAGACGGTGATGGATGCCGTCGGTTGGACGTATTTCGGGGAGTCCGAAGCTCCGTCCATCCAAACCCTCCGCGCCAAAGCGCGCGAGCTTTTGGAAGCGGTGATCGAGGAGAAAGAGGAGGGCTTTGAAAGCCAGAGCGGCGGCTTCCGTGCTTCCTGGTATCCCGACGACTCGATCCTCCTGACGTTCGTCGTGGCCTCCGGGCACGCCTGCAAGGGGGATGTCATCCCGTTGCCTGAACCGTCCGCCGGGCGGTAGGATGAAAAGATTATCCCGGAACCAACCTATGAGCGAACTGCTGCTGCCCATCCGCCCACTACTGCGTCGAGCCATCCGCGCTCTGGAGGCGTTGCGCAGGCTGGACGATTCGCCTATGAGCCTTGACGGCGACGGCGAGTTCCCCGTCATCGGCCGCGCCGCGCTGCTGCCAGAGGAACTCCTCCAGCTCTGGGATTCACCGGAGCGGACCAGCTTGGAAGCGCTGGCTCGGCTCGTTTGGGAATCTGCGGCCTGCCGCGAGGAGCCAACGGTGTGGTTGTTGAGGAGCTATTCTCCGGAGGCTTCCCTGACCCTCCTGCTCTGTGTGGTGTCAAATGTTCCCCTCGGCAGGCTTTTGGAAGGCGACCTGTCTGAAGATCAATCCTTTCGAGTCACGTCCGTGTTGGAGTCTCTCGACAAAAGTTCGATCAGCATCTCCGAAACACCGGAGGACGGTTCCTTTGGGGAACGACTGAACTTGGCGCGCTGGCTTCACGGAGCGGAGATTGGGGTGTGCGATTGGGTTCTGTCCCCCGACGAGCTCCAGACCGCCCAACAATCCAGGCTTCAGGTTTTCGCTCCGAGTGCCGCTCCCACGGAATCCGAATAATCCCAGGGCAATGCAAACCATGCCGGATTTAGGAAGTCATCCTGTTGCCGGAATCGACCGCAACACCGTAAAATAAGGGGATTTTCCCGGAGCCAACCATGACGACCCTCTTTCTGCCCATTCGTCCGATGCTGCATCAAGCGATCCACGTCATGGAGGGGTTTTATGGACTCGGCAGCGCGAGTTGGAATGTGAATCGAGACGTCGATGGCGCGCCCTTGAACGACTCCGCGAAAATCCATGAGGAACTGTTGTCGATGATGGAGGCCCAGGAACACGACACGTTCGTGGTGCTGGCCCGCCTGCTCTGGGAATTGTCCGTGAGAAAGAAAGAATCGACGGTGTGGTTTCTGAGGCGGTTCGCCCCGGAATCATCCGTGATTTTCCTGCTCTGCTCCTCTGCCAGAGTCCCGCTGAACAAGGTTCTCGGAGCGGACCTGACCGAAGCGCAATTTCACCATCTGACCTCGGCGATGGCCTGGCTCACCCACACTCAGTTGCAACTCTGCGTGACCCCCACGGCTGAGGCGTTCACGAGGATGCTGGATTTGGCAAGCCAACGGCAGGGAGCGCGGAATGTCGTCTGTGATTGGGTGCCGTCCGTCGTCGAACTTCGCGCAGCCCAAAAATCGGGACTTCGGGTGATTGCCCCGGATCACCCGCCGAAGGCTCGCTGATCCGGTTGGCGCATGGAGGGGGCTGAACGGCTCCCGGCTGAACCCAACCTTCGAGGGTTCTTTCGCAGACAGCCCACCGGTATCGCTGTCGGAAGCTTCCGCTTCCGGGTGACTGCGAGAGAACGCGGGATCTCCCACGCACGGTCATCGCCCATCGAGTGGCGAGTCAGTTGATCCGCGCAGTTGGCCCGTCATTTGACTAAGGATCACTTTTAAGAGGAAATGTCGGTGGGCAAGGCTCGGGAGGCGTCTGATGAAGTTGGTTGCAGCGGGCCGGAATCGGCGGCGGGAAGTAAGTAATGATTTTCAACTGAGTTTGTTCGAGTTCAAACCGGCAGAATATGGAAACTTTGACACAATACGGGCGGATGGCCGAGAAACACTGGCGGGTGTTCCTGCCGAAAATGGTCGCGCAATTGGCGGCGACGGGCCGGTTGCACGAGCAATTGCTGAAGGCGGAGGAGCAGACCGACTCGGACCTCGACTCGTTGCGCCGCCACCTGATGCAACAGGGGTTGACGGCGCAACAGGCCCACGACCGGGCTTGGGAGATGGTGCGGGAGCGTTATCTGTTCCTTCCTCCCGAGGACCAGAACGCGCTGCGCTGACGCCGGAACCGGCTCCCCTTCGCAATCAACGGAACTACCGGATCACGGACATAGACCGCCTTGGACTCGGCTCGATCAAGCAGAAGTGCCGGGATAATCTCACCGCCATCGAGGTGCTGAAGAAGTTGGAACGCGAGGCCCGCGAGCCGACCGTTGAGGAAAATCGCGAGTTGGTCCGATTCGTTGGCTGGGGCGGCTTGCCGCAAGTCTTCGATCCGTGGAATGAGGAGTGGAAGGCGGAGCGCGAACGACTGGAATCGTTGCTTTCGGAAGCGGAACTGGAATCGGCCCGCGCGACCACACTGAACGCGCATTATACTTCCCCAATCATTATCCAGGCCATGTTCGCAGCGCTCCGGAGGTTTGGATTTGAGCGGGGAAGAATCTTGGAACCGGCCTGTGGCCTCGGACACTTCATCGGTCTCATGCCGGAGGAAATGCACGCGCATTCCCGTGTGACCGGCGTGGAGATTGATTCGCTCACCGCGCGACTGGCGAAGCGGCTTTATCCCGACGCCGACATTCGGCATCAGCCGTTTGAGGAATCGCGGCTGGCCGACGCCTTCTTCGACGTGGCGATCTCAAACATCCCCTTCGGCGACTACAAACCCTTCGACTCGCGCTGCAAACGCTGGAAGTTCGTCATCCATGATTACTTCTTCGCGGCCACTTTGGAAAAGGTCCGTCCGGGAGGACTGATTCTTTTTGTCACGTCCAAGGGAACGCTCGACAAGGTGGAAGGCGGTTTGCGTGAACTGATTTCGCAGCAGGCCGATCTGCTCGGAGCCATCCGCCTGCCGAACGACGCTTTCAAGAAAAACGCCAACACCGAGGTGACGACCGACATCGTCCTGCTCAGGAAACGGCTGCCGGGAGAAGCACCCAAAGGCCCCGCGTGGAAAGGACTCGGGGAAATCACGAACTCCCTTGGGGAACCGATTTCGCTGAACGAATACTTCGTCGCCCATCCAGAGATGATGCTCGGGGAAATGCGGCTGGAAGGCCGCATGTATCAACGCGGTGAGCCGACGCTGGTGGGGAACGGTCGGGACTTGGCTCAACAACTGGCCGAAGCCATCGCTCTTTTACCGCGTGACATTTTCAAACCGCACCGAACGGCGATTCGACCGCCAACTCTCGATCAAAGCGTTCCCGCCCCGGAGAACATCAAACCCAACGCCTACGCTGTTGTGAACGACCGGATCGGCATCCGCGAGGGCGACAGTATCACGATTTTGGATGGACTCCCACCCGCTCGTGCGCAGCGCATTCGCGGGCTGATCCGCGTCCGCGACGCGGTCCGTCGCTGTCTCCGCACGCAAATGGAGGCGACGGATGAATCGGTCTTGGAAACCGTGCGCTGCCAACTGAACGACGCCTATGACAGTTTCGTGGCCAAGTTCGGCGCGGTGTCCGACCGGGCCAACACGTCTGCCTTCCGGGGCGACCCGGACCATCCCCTGTTGCTCTCCTTGGAAAATTACGACCCAGCGACAAAACGGGCCGCCAAGGCAGCGATCTTTCGCGAGCGCACGATCCAGGGACCGCGAGCGGCAGTGGAAATCAAGACCGCCCAGGACGCCCTGCTCGTGACGCTGGGAGAACGCGGCTGTGTGGACGTGGAACACATGAGCGCCTTGCTGCAACGACGCACCGCAGAATTTCTACCGGAACTGAAGGGGGTGGTTTTTCTCAATCCGCAGACGGACCGTTGGGAGACTGAGGACGCCTACCTCTCCGGCAACGTGCGGGCGAAATTGGCCGCCGCTGAAGCTGCCGCGTTGAGCGACGAGCAGTTCAAACCACACATCGAAGCCCTCCGACAGGTTCAACCGAACGACCTTTCCGCGTCGGAGATTGATGCGCGCCTGGGCAGCACCTGGATTTCCTCGAATGACCTCGCCCTATTCGCCGAAGAGTTGTTGGGAGAGCGTGGCATTTCGATCAACCACATCCCGCAACTTGGACTCTGGGTGGTGCAAGCAGGCTGGAATGCCAAGTCATCCGTCGCCAACACGACCGAATGGGGCACGGACCGCAGGACCGCGCTGGACCTTTTGGAGGACGCCATGAACCTCCGGACGCCGACGATTTACGACCGTGATGAAGTGAACGACCGGGACGTGGTGAACGGTCCCGCCACGGAAGCGCTGCGCGACAAGCAGGAGAAAATCAAGGAACGGTTCAAGGCTTGGATCTGGCAGGATGATGAACGCCGGGAGCGGTTGGTTCGGAAATACAATCACGACTTCAACAACCTCCGGCCTCGCACGTTCAACGGCGATCATCTCACGCTGCCCGGCGCGAGTCCGGTCATCACCCTGCGACCGCACCAACGCGCGTCGGTCTGGCGAATCCTGCAAACGCCGAACTGCTTGTTGGCTCATGTCGTCGGCGCTGGAAAAACTTACACGATGGTAGCCGCCGCGATGGAATTGAAGCGGCTGGGATTCGCCCGAAAACCGCTGATCACCGTCCCGAACCACATGCTGGGCCAGTTCTCTTCGGAGCTGCTGACCCTGTATCCGGGCGCAAACATCCTCGTTGCGACCAAGGACGATTTCGAGAAGGAGCGGCGCAAGACTCTCATGAGCCGCATCGCCACGGGCAATTGGGATGCGGTCATCGTCACGCACTCGGGCTTCGAGAAGATTCCGCTGTCCCGCGCCACGCAGGAGGAATTCATCCAGTCGGAACTGCGCGAACTCGCGCTGGCCATCGCACAACAACGCAACGAGAGCGACTCGCGGATCGTGAAGATGTTGGAGCGGGCGAAAAAGAAACTGGAGTTCAAACTCAAGGACCTCATGGCGGACGAACGCAAGGACGACACACTGACGTTCGAGGAATTGGGAGTGGATCGCCTGATTGTGGATGAGGCGCACGCGTTCAAGAATCTGTTTTACGTTTCCAAGATGACCCGCATTGCCGGGTTGCCGCAGACCGCTTCGCAGAGGGCGTTCGACATGTTTCTGAAAGTGCTGCATGTGCAGCGCATGAACGGTGGAGGCGGCGTGGTGTTCGCCACCGGCACGCCCATCGCCAACAGCGTGGCCGAGATGTTCACGATGCAGCGTTACCTTCAGATGACGGCCTTGAAGGCGTTGCAGGTGGATCACTTTGATTCGTGGGCCGCGACGTTCGGAGAGCCGGTCACGGCGATCGAACTTTCGCCCGATGGGGCTGGCTACCGGCTCAACACCCGCTTTGCCCGGTTCATCAATGTCCCGGAACTCATGCAGCAGTTCCGGCAAGTCACGGACATCCAAACACAGAAGACGCTGAACCTGCCGGTGCCTCGCCTAAAGACAGGAAAACCTATCGTGGTGAATGCTCCCTGCTCGCCGGAATTGAAAGAGATTGTTCAATCCTTGGTTCAGCGGGCGGAAGCACTCCGTTCAGGACGACTGGACCCGCGTGAGGACAACATGCTGCTGGTCACGACGGACGGGCGGAAAGCCGCGTTGGACCTCCGGCTCAATCGTCTCGGACTGCCCGATCATCCCGACAGCAAGGTCAACCAGGCAGCGGCGACCGTCGAACGCGTCTGGCGGAAGACCGCTTTGGAGCGAGGGGTGCAAATCGTTTTCTGCGATCTCTCCACCCCGACCGGGGGGAAAGGGTTCTCGGTTTATGAGGACTTGCGGACCAAACTGGTCGTGCGGGGAATTCCCGAGCAGGAAATCGCATTTATCCAAGAGCACGACACTGATGCCGCCAAGCTGGCGCTCTTCCGCGAGGTTCGCACCGGGCGCATCCGCATCCTGCTGGGCAGCACCCAGAAGATGGGGACCGGGGTGAACGTGCAGGAACGGCTGATCGCCTTGCACCATCTCGACGCGCCGTGGAGGCCCGCCGACGTGGAACAGCGCGACGGGCGCATTCTCCGCCAAGGCAACACCCATGCCGAGGTTCAGATTTACCGTTACGTGACCGAAGGTTCTTTTGACGCCTACATGTGGCAGACGTTGGAAACCAAGGCGCGGTTCATCGCCCAGGTGATGAACGGTGACTCTGACCTCCGGCGCATCGAGGACATCGACGGCGCGGCGTTGACCTATGCGGAAGTGAAGGCCATCGCGTCGGGCAATCCCCTCGTCATCGAGAAAGCCGGGGTGGATGCGGAAGTAGCCAGGTTGAGCCGGTTACGGACGCAGCACCGGGAGACCCATTTCCGGCTGCGCTCCGAGATTCGTCATTCCACCGACGAAATTCCGCGTCTGGAAAAGCGGCTGACCGAGGTGCAGGCCGACGTTGCGATCCGTCACGACTCGCACGGCGACTTGTTCGTCATTCAAATCGACGGACAGGAGATTCGCGACCGGGGAATCGCCGGGGAATTGATCGCGCGTCACGCCGACCGAGTAAAAGGACGGCAAGCGGAGCGAAAGGTGGGGAGTTTCGCCGGGTTTGAAGTTTCGGTCGCCGACAATTTCATGGGCGGACCGGAGATCGTGTTGAAGGGAAATTCCGTTCATCGCGCCAAGCTGGGAGTAAACGCCCATGGGACCATGCGTTCCGTGGAACACGCGGTCCAGTCCTTGGACGAAGTGGCCGCCAACCTCGTTCAACGCATTGCCGATACCCGCAAACGTCTCGTGGAACTCACCACGCAGTCAGAACAACCCTACGAATATGAGGCCCGGTTGGCTTCCCTTTCGCTCCGGCAACAGGAGATCGCGGACGCCTTGGATCTGACCAAGAGCCAGGCTTCGAGCCGCGTGGGCACCAGGGAGTCGGACGAAGCTCCCGGCGAAATTGCCGGGGGATGAAGACGCAGTTTTTTATTGGAGGAATTTATGGTAATTGAAGTGGCAGAAGTTCTCTGCCGGATGGTCCGGCAGTGGTTTCCAATGGGAGGGCAAATGTTGTCGATGGGTCAGCCAGGGACGAATCGCAGGCTCGGGAACGTCGTGATGACGCCCCGGGCGCAAGGGACGCTTGCCTCGCACGAGGTCACTGAGGCATTGATCCGGCACATGCGCGGGGATGACGGTGATCTGGAGGATTTTTCGCGCCGTGAACCTGAACGCCGCGCCATGGACGGATTCCGTCGTCTGTCGGTTTTTCGGGCGGGCAACGGCGGGCGGTTCTGGATCATCACGGAGGCTGACCGAAGCCGGACAACCGTTTTACTCCCCGAAGATTTCTAACAAACCATCCCGCCCCCTGAAGCCGTCGGCGTGGTGAGGTTTTGAGAGGCAGTCGGTCCCCATCACGGCTCAGACGCAGCATATTGACTTCACTTTCAAGGAATCCACCCAATCGCGGGCCAAGAATAATTCCAGCAAAACTCTACTTTTGTTGTTCGGAAACCGCTCCCCGCCGCGACTGCATTATCAGAAGCAGGAGAATGTCCTCCCTCCCGCTTTGGGACCATGAATTCGAGTCAACAGTTTGGTCGCGAGTTGCCCGCAGGGAGCGTGCTCAGGAAAATTGAGCGCGGGACTGGCGGTGCGATGGCAACCTTCTGCTCCGATCTGGCGGAACGGGCCGAATGGTCATTCAACCAGTCATTCCAGACAGTTGCGGGGGCAATGTTGGCGAGTCAGCCCGACCGGTTGGTTAGGCCCGTAAAACATGGTATTACCGAGACGAAGGTTTCGAGGCTCGAAATCTGTTTCTGTCTCAACAGGAGGGTTCAATGGATTCGGCGCAAGCTACATCCGAAACGGAAGTGTTACCATCAATGAAAGCAAAACAACAACCTACCAGGGAAATCCGGCTCGGCTCCATCAAAGCCGCTGTCTGGAAAAATGATACCGAAGCTGGCGTTCGTTACAACGTCACCTTCAGCCGCCTCTATCGCGATGGCGACAGTTGGAAGTCCACCGATTCGTTCGGCCGGGATGACCTGCTGTTGCTGGGCAAAGTGGCGGATCAGGCGCACTCGTGGATCTGTTCCCAGAACGGCGTCCCCGAGGAGAACCATAACAGAGCCGCTGCGACCCGAAACGGCGACGAGCGCTGAGGTTCTGACAAAGGTTCCAAAGGCTCCGAGGACCGTGCCTTAAAGCAAACGGTCCTCACCTCTTTTCCTCTTCTTCGTAGTTCAAAGACTCACACCACTTTTTCGCATTCTCCCAGGAACCGCTCACGGCTGCGGTGCCTCTTCCTCTTTCACGCGCGACCTTTCCGTTCGATTATATGGCGGTTCTGCGGGCCTCAAGGTATTGCTCGTGCCTGCGCTCCACCTTGACCCTCCTCGCCCCGCCAAGTTTCTGCCTTTATGAATGGCGCGCGGAGATGTGCGTTGTAGGGAAGGAACATGAGAAAGGATGAGGATTGTTTGTTGGCACAATCCTCGAAAGCACGAACCTTTTGAATAACCTCTCCGCTGTCAGATCAGGTTCACTGTCCTCGGGCTTTTGACCTTCAGGCGGTGAATGACTGGCTGTCAGCCGGGGGCAGTGTTTCTCCGTTGGCAACGCGTTCCGCGAGACTCCAAATCGCCTTGTTCAGACTGACTCTGGAGTCGATGCCACGCAATGCCCGGACGGAGCGCAACTTTCCGCGACGATCCCGATGGAAATCGGAAGCGCCGCCACGAATCAGGTTTTCCTGCAAACGATTGAGCGTCGTCCACAGGTCCGTTCGTTCGTCCTCCGGTCGCCGTGCTTTCAGCAGGGTTTCCGGTTCGACCGGGGGTTCTCCCTGGCCTGCATAACGCAGCCGAAGCGCGTGTGCGGCCAGCGAGTGAGACTCCCGAGCATCCAACAACCGGGCGGAGAAGCGGTGAACCATCTCTCCGACCCTCGGCATGCTGTCGAGAACGCGGAAGCTGGCCTCGACCACGACCTCGCTGGCCAATCCTGAGTGACGGAACCGGATGGCCTGGAAGGAACCTTCGCTCAAGACCAGACCATTGCTGCAAACGCGCCGGAAAATTCCGGCATGAAGCTGATACGCGCAACCCGCGTCATGCGAGTTGAGCAACACCAGTTCCACGTTCCACTCATCGAGCGTTTGCATCTGCTCAGCGCGGCGGAAACGGATCAGATGTTTCTGAAAACCCCGCCGGGCTTCGCTGCGAATGCGCTGTTCCTCAACTGTCACCGGCACCCAATCCTGTTTCCGCAGCCCTTCAACAATCTGGGCGGTGGGGACAAAGGTGTAGCGGCGGCTGACTCCGAGCATCGGACCCTCGGCAAAAATGCTTGGAGCCTGACTGCGGAGGGTGTCTTCGCTCAAGGCCGTGGCCTTGAATTGTGAATAAACGGGATCTCTCATTTGGAATGCTCTTTCAATGCCGCCCACCGACCATTGTCGGCTTACGCTTTGAGTGAACTGATCCTCGACCAGGCGCCGGGCGGCACCCTGAATCCGGTCGAGGATTTCCCCCCGCTGGCATGAACTCAATCGAGTCCGGCCCTGGGAAAATCGTGTCCGAAAGAGATGCGGCTCGATGGCCGTGTCGCGTGCTGGAGATTCCGGCGAAGCACCGGGAACTTACTTCTACCCATCCTCCTTTTACCTCGAACGGCGTTTGTTAGTCAAAACGCCGAGTGGACTCGCTTTCCTCGCTGACTCAGGAGAAGTGCCGAAGCGGTTGAAATCGTTCTGGATTGTTGGCGACCGATTTTTGGTTGGGCCGTTCCTTAAGGATTCGGTCGGTGGTAGAATCGGGCCGTTGAGGAGGACCCCATGCAGTTGTTTGAACAGGCCGACAACACCCAGTTGCTGTCCACGTTGACGGGCAAGCCCGTCGCGGAAACGTTGATGCAACACTACGGAGGGCTCACAAACCTTGCGAAAGCGTCGTTCGATGAATTGCAACAGCTCAAAGGGATCGGGCAATCCAAGGCAGCGGCGATCAAGTCAGCATTTTTGCTGGCGCAGCGGCTTTCCAAGGAGAGCTATCCCGAGGCAACCCTGCTGGACACGCCGGAGCGGATTGCCGACATGCTTCGGGAACCAAATCGGGCCTATGCGGTTGAGACGTTGCAGGTGGTGTTCCTGAATACCCGCCGCCGCCTGATCGCGATGGAGGCCATTTCACAGGGGACGTTGGATACGATTCTGGTTCATCCGCGCGAGGTGTTCAGGACGGCCATTACCAGGAAAGCAGCGGCGATCATTCTCGCGCACAATCATCCCAGCGGGGATTCAACTCCGAGTGAGGCGGACATCAAGGTCACACGCGACCTCATCCGCGCCGGGCAACTCCTCCGCATCGAAGTCCTCGACCATATCATCATGGGCCGGAAGACAGACGAGCGCCCGAGGGATTTCACCAGCCTTCGCGAGTTGGGATATTTCTCAATCTGAGCGTTTTCCCGTGAGCGAATCGGGCGTGCGGTCAACGATTTCATTCAGCAAAGCGGTCAGCACCTGCTCGGGAGATTTATCACCGGTGTCAACAATCGCCGCCTTGGGAGGCATCCAGGTCTGCCGGGCATCGGCCTGATCGCGATGCATCACGGCCTGGCTTCGAAGATTTCCGGAATCGCGTGCCTCGCGAATGGCTGCCGCCGCAGTCAATACGAACTGGTAGGGAGTGTTGGGGAAAACCTTCACGCCAATATCCCGGCCCAGAATAATCATTCTTCCGCCCCGGTAGAGACGCCGCAAAGTCGCGTTAACCATGGCCCGGACCAAGGGGACTTTCGCAACCTTCGGAACGAGCGCCCCGACCGCAACCAAGGTGGCGTCGGCAAACAATCCGCTATTCACCGTGACCAACGCCTCGAAGACCCCCTTGTGGTTGGGACGAACCACGGCGTCGAGACGCGCGCCGGTGCAAAATGATTCGACCGCCGCCGGGTCGTCGAGGTCCACTCCCGCCATCAGCGCGGCTTGAGTGAGAGACCGGTAGAACCGCCCGGAATCCACCAACACGCCACCCAGCGTGCCGGCCAGCAATTCACCCGCCGTGTTCTTGCCCGTCCGGGCCTGTCCATCAATCGTGATCACCATGTCCGCAGGGAGGCGGTCCAAGTCGTTCCGTCCCGGAACCGGCTTCGGCTGGGGAGCCTGGCTCGCCGGTTTCTTCCTCGGGTTCGGATTGTTGTTCTGCATGTTGCTCATCGGATTCACTCCACAAAGATGTTCGTTCAGGGATGCAGTCGCTTTGGGCATCCAATTCCGAACACGATAAATTCTGGTTCCCCGCCGGTTGCGCGGGGGGCCACGAACCGAATGGCCTGACCGGCCTTCTCCGGTGTCGGAACGCTTCCAGCGGGACCGGTTCCAAACCCGCTACGTTCCGGCGTCGGTTGATGGATCGGAGCAGGATTCGCATCTGGTCACGGACGGGCGCGTAAGGTTCGTAAGGGAGAGAGTTCAGGACTCGGCAGAGATCATCAACGGAACGATGGAGGGCAATTCTGCCAAGGGCCGTTTTCAAGGTCTGAAATTCCCCGCGCTCGATGCGGACTGAGGGATGGAGCGGTCCGCCCCCACGCGCGGGACGGCAGCCGATGGAATAGGCCATAAAGCGCAGGGGATGTCGCCGAATGTCCCGGACCAGCTTGCCCTCCAAGGCGAAGAATGGGTGTTCGCCGTGCGTCGCCAGGAGCACGAAGAAATTGCCGTGGCGCAGATATTGCAAGCTGGCTTCGCCATGCTTGCGCCGCCTGCACCGGGTCCATTTCGACACGGCGATGCCGTAACGATTGACCAGTTTTCGGTCCGTCGTCTCAGGCTCCTTGTGCGCGGGGATTCCGCCCCGGACGTAGAAGTAGTAACCGCGCCCGACATAGCACACGGCCAATTGCTGAACGAATCCCGCCACCGAAGTGGCCACGCACCGATAAAGCATCCTCACGGCCTCCACTGCCAGTTATGGAGACGTGTAGGTGGAAAGTTGCATTGGGGGCGCAACTTTCCGAAAAGCCCAAACCGTATAGCACATCGCAGTGCTCAAAACCGCGTTCAACCTCGTCTTTCTCAAAACCTCTGATTCGCGCTGCGCGCAGGTTTCTCGTCAACCTCGGTTGCCCGAAGCTGTATTCCTGAATCGCAGTTGCTCAACCCATAGTGGTTGCGCCCGCATAACCTCAATCCATTCCGTTTCCTTTCATCGTTTCAATGTTCAGTTGCCTTCGATCACCGCCGCCTGTCCCCAGGCCACGCGGGTTCGAACGAATGTTCTCTCGATGGAGAACTGGCCGGTGGGGGATCGGACCCCACCGACCTTTGACCTCATTTTGAGACGGGTTCTTCCCGTCGTTCCTTTCGTGTGCGCGTTGTGCCCGGCACCACCCGTAAGCACGCGCCCGTCGCCTCAACTGCCTTGCTGAAGCGACACCCCGCCCGTTGTCTCCCGAAGGAAACGCGGACAGGGTGCGGACCATCGTCCGCTCCTACTTGGAACACTCTCATCGAAGTGCGGCGTTTGAATCATCGGCTGACTTGGCCGACACCGGATACCACTCCGGCAGCCACACTCCTTGCACGGTTAGTCTGACTCTTCGCTACAGCAGTCACGTCGGTAGGACACTATCGTCCGTGCCTTCCAGGTATGGTCGAGGCTTCCGCCTCGGCATAGTTTCCGATCCCCGCTGGGGGGACCGATTTCGGGGGCTAGAATACAGAAGCTGCTCCCTTACCCGTCCTGGTTGGTCTTTCCCGATTCGGCTCCGTCTCTGCTGTTGCTTACTGGCAAGGGCTTGATGCCCCTCTCATCGTTGAGCTTTTCACGGTCTGCTTTTTCGGCAGAACCCCGGAGGTTGTCCCCCTCCGGCCGGTCGGTCTTGCGACCGCCGGGCTCCCGACGCCAGCGTGCGTTACGCGAACCTTACGAGCATTGCACCCGATTGGCCCAAAGGGCTGTGGTCACGCGTCCCGCCGGGGGATTTGGAGGCTGCCCTCCGCACCCGCTTTGAATCCGACAACTCCGCCGATTTGCACGGCAGAGCCTTTCCCGGTCGCCCGTATTCGCGGGGCAGAGCCCCGACGCCATGAGATAGAATCTGGAGATTGCTCCCGGTTGGTGACCGGGGATTACTTCCAGAAGCCTCTCTCGAACGTGGCGGGCCACTCTCGTGGCACCACGCTCTACGGAACATGAACGTGACGGTTGGTAAACTCCGTCCCCTTAGCCGGATGGTGAGTCCGGTTTGGCGGGCGTTCATGCCCATCTCAAAATGGAGTCAGCCGATGCGTTGGCATCTGAACTGACGATTACGGGAAGCCAAAACCTCCCAGAGTGCCTTTTACCATGTTTGACTTGGTCAAACAA
>SXGR01527815.1_pt1 | contig 18787 bp, 16 predicted proteins | sample 3174711 | NCBI WGS metagenome assembly SXGR01 (sample SAMN11356860, study PRJNA531348) | freshwater metagenome | isolation source: freshwater sample F1-60 | place: China: Fuxian Lake, Yuxi | collected 2017-12-25
CTGTCGGCTCGGGAGTCGGAGTAGCGGTCTCCTCAGGAGCAGGAGTCGTCGTCGGGTCAGGCGTCTCTGTCGGCTCGGGAGTCGGAGTAGCGGTCTCCTCAGGAGCAGGAGTCGTCGTCGGGTCAGGCGTCTCTGTCGGCTCGGGAGTCGGAGTAGCGGTCTCCTCTACAACGGGCGATGGCGTCACATCGTCGGCGCTGGCCGATGGAGCGCTGCCGCCGAACAGGCTGGCTCCGAGCGCGAGGCTACCTGCGGCCATGCCGATCAGAACAGGACGCACCATTTTCTTTCCGGTTATTTCTACTTTCATCGATTGCCTCATTCCTTCACTGTCGGCCGCGACACGGCGACTCACGGGACTAAGCTTCAGATGAGTCCAACGTCGCCGTGCTGGAATTACGCCATTCTTACTTCTCGACGTGTGCAACCGATGTGCCCAACTTGGCTGGGACTGGGACTATCGGGCACCGGCGCGGGCCGATCGGCTAATGCACGATGCCGCGGTGCGCGCCAGCGGACTGCCACATGGGATGACTGGAAGGTAGGTAGGCTGGGCGAGGTGTGGAGCTACCGCCACACAGACCAGTCAGAACGTTCATGAGGCTCGTGTAACGGCCCGTCGCCACCGAGAGGCTGTCGGCGGCCGTAAAGCCAGAAGACAACTGCGCCGGTTGCAGGTAACGCAAATCCCAACAACGCGGTCTGCCAGTTGAACCTGGTAAGCATCACGAGGCACGAGAGAAGGCCTATGGCGCCGGTTATAGACAGCCATCCAACAGACATGGGGGCTTTGAATGGACGACGCATGTCAGGCGCAACGCGGCGTAGGTGAAGCATGGCGAGGTTCACAAGAACGAATGTGAGCAAGGAACCGAAGCTTGTGACTCTTGCGATAGCTGCCGTGCTGCCGAGCGTCAGGAAGCAGAGGGCGGCTGCAAGCACCAGCACTACCGCTACATAGGGTGAGCCATTCTTTCGGCTGACCCGGCCGGCGGCAATCGGCAGAACGCCCTCGCGTGACATCCCGTACACCATGCGGCTGCTCACGATAATCAGCACCAGGCAGGTGTTGAGAGTAGTGAGGAGCGCGGTGACCGCAAGCACGTTGAAAGCGCTGTCGCCGAGGGCCCTGGACGCCGCAAGGGCCAGAGGCGCATCGGACGCATCAAGCTCGGCTGGAGTTGCCAGGGATGTGGCTGCGAATCCGACCAAGACATAAAGCAGTGTGCTTATCGCTACTGACAGGACCAGGCCCATCGGTATCGTCCGTTCGGGCCGCTTCGTTTCCTCTGCCAGGTTGGCGATGTTGTCGAACCCGATGTAAGCAAAGAAGACGAGCGCGGTTGCAGCCAGCAAGCCTTCGATGCCAAGCGTCGGCATGGTCAGGTGTTGCGCTTCGACACCATCGGTCGGGAAGAACAGGCCCAGCACAATCACAACCGCCAGCCCACCGATAGCGATAACGCTGAGGACCGTGTTCACAGAAAGAGATTGCTTGATGCCAACCAGTACAAGGCAGGCGAGCAGGACCAACATCGTCGCGGCTGCAAGCATTTCTGGCACATCGATGAGGCTGTTCAGGTAACCGGCGAAGCCCAGCGCGACCGCAGCTATAGCCACGACCTCCGTCGCAAGCATGGTCCAACCAGTTAAGAACGAGAGAAAACGAGATCCATAGGCCCTCCCGAGGAAGATGTACTCCGAGGCCGCTTTGGGATACATCGAACTGAGTTCGGCATAGCTGAGCCCGGTAAACGTGGCGATTGCCGCGCCGATGAGGAACGCCGCCCAGACCATCCCGCCTGCCAGGCCGCTCGCCTCGCCGACGAGGACGTAGATGCCTGCGCCTATGATGTTGCCTACGCCATAGGCGACGAGTTGGAACAGGCCGGCTTCGCGGCGAAGTGCCGGTTGGTCGTGGCCGGACTGTTCATCAGGCGCTGAAGACATGGCCCGATGTTATATGCCAGCAGACCTACTAGGAGCAACGACGAATGAGGACGGCGTGTGTTCCTGGCGGCACGGGCTTACGCCTATTGTGAACGGACCTCTTCCAACGTGAAAAGCGTAATGTCGGCGCAATTCTGTTAGCTCAAACGGCGACCAGATCAACCACAGGCACACCAAGGGCATCGGCGACCTTCTCCAGTGTTTCGAGGGAAGGCATGTGCTTGCCTGCCTCAAGGCGGCTGAGGTTGGGCCGGTGCATCCCGGCGCGAGAAGCGAGATCAGCCGCAGTCAGGCCTCGTTCGGTGCGGAGGGTAAGGACACGCTGTCCGATACGAGTGGCTGAACTTTCCTCGTCGTGCTTTGCACGGCCCTTGTCGTGTTCATAGTCCGGCTCGCAGTGGTACAGCACCGTGTCCCACGGGACATCGACGCTATTGCCCGAGGCCTGCGTAAGTACGAAGTAGCGCTTGTCCTTGCTTATTCTCACGTTTTTTACGGTTGTCTCATCGGTTTCCGGGATGTCGTCAAGCAGCAGCGAATACGATTTGCCGTTGCCCATACGTACCGCAAATGCGTGCGCAGCGTTGCCATATGTGACCGACGCAATGCTTCTCCCGGCCTGCGGGTCGAGCTTCGCCTTGAGACGTGACGAAATCAGGCTCAGCACCCGTGAAGGTGAGTCTGTGAAAGTCGAGTCAGCAGGCACTGGTGAAAGCCTGTTGACATCGTCGAGCCCAGAAACAAGGAACACCCAGGGCAATTTGGCTAGATGGGGAGCGGAGGCTGCCACCGACGGCCAGTCCGCTGTGTCTGACACGGAAGTGTCGAGCACGAAGGCCTTGCAGTCGTATACGGCGCGGGCGTCGCTGACCTGGCTGAGGTGCCTGACCTCCGTCCCTGGCAAGGCGTACCTGACGCTATCGAGGACATCTCTGCGGTCCGATATGACGCCGACCGCCACCGATCCGGATGCGGATGGCGCAGAAAGGTCTCCCTGGTTAGCTCTCTTTCTCGGTGTCATTGAGGTATCCAAGTTGCCGCAAAGCGGCACGTAGTTTTCTGGTCAGGTCAAAACTGTCCAGGGGCCGCTGGTTTTCGATGTCCCAGCGCCCGATCTCTCGCCCTCTGCCGTCCTCTATGTGGACGTGCAATGGCGGGTGATCGCCTATGTGACTGACGAATACGAACCCGCCAGCCCGCTTCCTACCCACGGGGACATCCCGTGAGACCGGCTTGGTAACAATGTATCATATGTGATACCTCCAGTGCAAGGGGTGTGCAGGTGGTACTTGGAGGCAATACCACCTGGCCGTTGAACAGCAAGTGGCGCACATTCATACGTCTTCTGACCTGGTCGGTAGTTTCGTGCCCATCGCCCTTACCATCCCCGGTCACTAAGGAACTCGGACTGATCGACTACGGCACGGCCTCGCCTGCTAGCACACCTGTCACGCGCTCGTGGTCGACAGCGACGCGGCCGTTGACGATCACAAACGGTATGCCTTCGGGGAATTGCTTCGGGTCTTCAAACGACGAGCGGTCGGTAATACGCTCGGCGTCAAACATCACGATGTCTGCGAAGTTGCCCGGCTTCAGCACGCCGCGCTTCTTCAGACCGAACCGCTTCGCCGGGTTCTCGGTCACGCGCTGCACTACCTGCTCGACAGAGTAACCGTGGCGCCGGCGCAGGCGTCCGATAAAACGCGGGAAGCAGCCGTACGCCCTCGGGTGGGGCAAACCGCCTACAGGGATGGCGTCCGACCCGATCATGTAGTCGCCGCGGGACATGAGCGTCATGACGTCCTCTTCGACCTGTCGCCACAGACGCGTGCTGGAAGGCGGGACGCCACGGAAGCCGACCGTCATCTTCTCTTCCAGCACGACGTCCCAGACCATCTCCTCGACCGAGACGCCGCGCTCTTTTGCGGCATCGTCCCAGGCCATGCCCTCGAGCTTCTTGTTCTTCTCAGAGCCTATCCATGTCCACAGGTTGCCACCCATGCCGCCGCGCATCGGGCGCGCATGCAGTTCTGCGAGCCACTTCTTCTTAACCGCGGGGTCGGCCAGCCTCTTCAGGATCTCCTTCGGCCCGCCCTCGTGCCAGGGGGCGGGGAAGAAAGCAGGCGGGAAGCTCGACCCCACCGGGTAGGGGTACGTCTCGAGCGTGACGTCCACGCCGTCCTTCTTGGCCCGTTCGATAGGCTCAAGGATCGCCTCGACCTGACCGGCGTTGTGCGCCATCGTGCGGTAGTGCTCTACGTGCACCTTGACGCCGGAGCGACGCCCGATCTCCAGAGCCTCCTCGACTCCGCCGCCTTTGAGGGCACGGTCTGTGTTGTGGTCGCGGGTGTGTATCGAGAGCGGCTTGCCCGCCCTGGCAGCTACTTTGCAGAGTTCGATCAGTTCAGCCGTGTCCGAATACGACTGCGGGTAGTACGAAAGCCCGGTCGCGAAGCCCACTGCGCCCTGAGCCAGGTTCTCCTCGACCAGGCCCTTCGCATGGTCGAGGTCCTTGCCACGCAGAGGCGTGTCTTTCATGCCCAGGACGTTCAGGCGCACCGGGCCGTGGCCTAGGAAGGCCGCCACGTTGCAGCTGGTCTTGCGGTGGTAGTTCTTGCGGGCCGCTTCCATCGACGACATATCGAGGCCGTCATCTGGCAGACCCAGGATGCCGGAAAGGTACTGCCGGTACAGCTTGTACTTGTCCGGCGGCAGTGGCGGGTACGTCAGGCCATCGGGGGCGATGATCTCGGTCGTTATCCCCTGGCGTATGCCGTTTGCGTGTTGGCCATCCACGAGAAGGGCGCCGTCGGAGTGTGCGTGAACATCTATGAACCCGGGCGAGACGGTTAGGCCCGTTGCGTCGACAACACGTTCAGCCGTCGCGTCGCCGAGCCCGCCGATCGCTGACACCTGTTTGCCGTTGATGCCGAGATCGGCCCGGAAGCCCGGCGCGCCCGTGCCGTCTACTACCGTGCCGCCTGTGATCAGGATGTCGAACTGCATGTATTTTCCTCGAAGAAGTGTCGTGGCGCTGATTGCTGGAGTCGATGGACTACGCGCCGGAAATGTACGGCATCAACGCAGGCCGCGCCACGACTGGGCGTGACAGAGCCCTCCGGTGTACGCTTTTGACTGGCACAGGAGGCCACCGTCATGCCTGCAATACTCGCTCTCCTAGTCATCATCGTCGCGATCGTCGGATTCTTCGTTCTGCTCTGGTCCACGTATAACTCGCTCGTGTCGCTCCGCCAGCGGGTACGAGAGTCGTGGTCTAGCATCGACGTTCACCTGAAGCGGCGGGCCAACCTGATCCCGAACCTTGTAGAGACGGTAAAGGGTTACGCGGCTCACGAACGGCAACTGCTCGAAAATGTGACGAAGGCGCGTGCCTCGCTTATGTCCGCCGGTACTCCCGGTGAGGCAGCGAAGGCAGACAACGTGCTTACGGGCACACTGAAGTCGCTGTTCGCAGTTGCCGAGTCGTATCCGGATCTGAAGGCGAACCAGAACTTCCTGCAACTGCAGGCAGAACTGACAGACACAGAATCGAAGATCGCAGTTGCCCGACAGGTTTATAACGCGAATGTCCGGGATTACAACACGAAGTCGGAGATGTTTCCTGCGGTGATTGTTGCGCGCCAGTTCGGGTTCACGCCGTCCGAGTACTACAAGACCGAAGATGAGGTCGACCGGAAAGACGTGAAGGTGTCGTTCAGCGGCCAGAACTAGGCTGGTTGAAGTGGTCGCGGTGTGGTTGATCCAAAGGCGAGCTTCTCCCTCGCCCTGGCCCTCTCCCGCTGGGAGAGGGGACCGGCCTCCCACAGTCACCGTAACGGCACGTCGCGCCGCTGCGCTCACACCATTATGCGTTCGCAAGCACCTGTCGGGGCTTGCCCGGTTCGCCCGGGCCCACGATGCCCTTTTCTTCCAACTCGTCCATCAGGCGGGCAGCGCGCGGGTAGCCTATGCGCAGCCTACGCTGCAAGAGCGACGTAGAGAGCGTCTTCTGGGTCTTCGCCAACATCGCTGCTTTGTCTACGATCGAATCGCCTTCGTCGTCCTCCGACATGTCACCGACGCTGTGCTCCTCATCGACGTGCACTTCCAGTTGCGGAAGCTCGGGGCCCTGGTTCGAGCGCCAGAAGCTCACGACCGTCTCGGCCTCTGAATCGCTCAAGAACGCACCCTGTATGCGCTGCGGCTTGGGCTTGTCCACGGGGAGGAACAGCATGTCGCCACGGCCGAGCAGCTTCTCTGCGCCCGGTGAATCGATGATCGTGCGTGAGTCGACCTGCGAGCTGACGGCGAAGCTGATGCGGCTAGGGAAGTTGGCCTTGATCAGGCCGGTGACTACGTCTACCGACGGCCTCTGCGTGGCGACCACAAGGTGAAGGCCCGTCGCACGGCCCAACTGCGCCAGGCGCACGATCAGGCGCTCGGTATCGCCAGCCGCAGTAAGCATCAGGTCGGCCAGTTCATCGATCAAAATGACCAGGTAGGGCATCTTGTGCTGCGACTTCTGGTTGAACGACGCGATGTTCTTGACGCCCGCGGCTTCGAGCACTTTGAACCGGTTCATCATCTCCGTCACGAGCGACTTCAGGATAGGCACCGCCCGGCCTGGTTCTACGACGACAGGCGAAAACAGGTGGGGGATGCCTGAATAAGGCGTAAGTTCGACGCGCTTGGGGTCGATCATGATCATGCGGACCTGGTAGGGCGACCGCATCATGAGCAGACCTGTGACGATGGCGTTCATGCAGACGCTCTTGCCGGAGCCCGTTGCGCCGGCGACAAGCAGGTGCGGCATCTTGGTCAGGTCGGTAAACACCGCCTCGCCGCCTGTTGACAGCCCGAGCGGCACGGGCAATGCGGCAGTCGCCGCGAATCGCTTGAAATCGTCGGTGTCCATGACCGACCGCATAGTGACCATCTGCGGCTTCTGGTTCGGCACCTCTATGCCGACAACGGCCTCACCCGGAACTGGCGCCTCGAACCTGAGGCTGGGCGACCGCAGTGATAGCGCAAGATCTTTCTCCCGGTTCAGGATTGTGTCCACGCGCACTCGCTTGGCGGCGGCCAGCGGGTCATGCGGCGCGCCCTCCCATCCTGGTTTCAGGCCGTATTGGGTAACGGTCGGGCCGCTTCGGACTGACTCGACCGAGACATCGATGCCGTGCTGGCCGAGCGTGTCGACTATGAGTTGGCTCGTGGCATCTATCTCGGACTGCTTCACACCGCCAGGTGGAGCGACCTTCAATACGTTCGGCAGCGGGAATTTCCACATGAAGTTCGGAGGCGGGACGATAACCGGACGCGCGTCTTCCGCAGCATTACTGTTTCCGATAGACGGCACCGCCGGCCGCGCGACGCCTGACGCACCCTGCCCAGTGATGACCGGGTGAGCGGTAGGCGGCACAGTCGCACCCAGCGATTGGACATGGACCGGTTTCGGCGGCGCAGTGATCGCTGCTGGCGCTGCCACGACGTGCGGACGGGCAGTCTGCTTGCCCGCGGCAGTCGGCAGGACCTCGGCATCGCGTTCAGCGTCCTGCGCCTTTGACAGCAACTCGGCCGCGTCTGTGTCCGGTCCGTCCGCCCTGGGACTCGGGCCGGTCCGCTTCCGCTTCTGCTCTTGCTTGAACCTGTGCGAGTCGTATTTGCTCCATGTGCCCGCCACCGCGGCCGCGGCCCAACCGTATGCGCCTATCGCGGCGTTAGAGGCGCTCAGTGATGCCTTAAAGGCCAGCACCGGTGCAAATAGCGCGAACGAGATGGCAAACGCAAGCCCGACGCGGAGCGACGCGAGCATGTACTGGCCGATTGTCACGTTGAACCAGTCCCACTGGTCGGGGGCGCTGGCTATAGTGATCCCGAGCGAGCCGCCAAGCGACAACCCTGTCGAACTGCCCGCATTTGCGCCGATCAAGCCAAGTAGGCCGGTTATCGCAAACGAGAGCCCCAGTGCGCCGGTGAACAGTCGCCACTGCCTGACGATCAGCACGGGCCTTATGTTGAGGACTGCGAACGAGACCGCACCCCACGCGAAGAACAGGAAAGCCCCAAAACCCAGCGCCGCGGCCGCCTGCCCCCGCATGAAGACGCCGAACACGAGGGCAGCCAGTGTGATTACCGCGACTGTGCGACCGATCCCGGTGAGCACCGCCGCCTTCAGCAGCCCTCTAGCGCTGAAGTCCCATTTGCGCTCACCCTTCTCGGTCCGCTCTGGATGCCGACGGGCCTGATGAGGCAAGACGCGCGGCGGCTGATAGAGGCGCCCGGCATGCCGGGCTGAGGGGGTGTGCTGAAGCTGGTGGGTCTTAGATTTCAATCGAGACTGGATAGATGAGCGGCTTGCGTTTCGTGCGCTTTGAAAGGAAGCGCGCGACGGTCTCTCGGACAAGCTCCTCTAACTTCACCCACTCTAATCCGTCGCGCCTTGCGACTTCTAGCTTTGTCTCCAAGTCTTCCAACGTATCTTTGAAGAGTTTGGGCGCGTCGGAATCGTGGACGAACCCGTTAGAGATGATCTTCGGCGTACCTACCACCCGCCCCGTCGCATGCTCCCGGGCCAGCGCGACTGCCACTATCCCGTCCCGCGCAAGAGCGCGTCTTTCCACGACGACATTTCCGGACTCGTCCCACACGCCCAGCCCGTGAACAAATATGTGTCCGGCCGGTATCCGGTCGACTACCTTGCCGCCGTTGGCACGAAGTTCGAGCTGCTCGCCGTTCTGGATAAGGAACACGTCTTCGCTATGGACACCCTGGTCCGCTGCGAGGTCCGCATGCGCTTTGAGCATCCGGTACTCGCCGTGGACCGGAACGAAGTAGCGAGGCCGAGCGATGTTGAGCAGCATGCGCGATTCATCTCGGCGGGCATGGCCGGAGACGTGCGTAAGCTGGTGGCGGTTCGTTATTACCTTGGCTCCAAGCCGCGCGAGGTCGTCGATCGCCTCATATACGCCGACTTCGTTGCCGGGAATGACGTTCGACGAAAGGATAATCGTGTCGCCCTTGCGTATCTCGGCATCGGGGTGTTCACCGCGCGCCAGGCGTACCAGGGCCGAAGTGGGCTCGCCCTGGCTGCCGGTGGTAATAAACATAACTTTGCGGTCTGGCAGGCTCTTCGCCTGGGCCGCAGAAATCAGCATGTTGTCCAGCACTTCCAGGTGTCCGAGTTCGCGAGCGATCTTGCTGTTGTTCGACATGGACCTGCCGAGCAAGGCCACCTTACGGCCAGCTGCGCGCGCCGCGTCCATGCCTATCTGCAGCCGTGCAATCTGAGAGGCGAAGCTGGCCATGAATATCCGGCCTTCTGCCTCGCCAATCAGCCGGAACAGACTTTCCGCAACTGTCCTGTCCGATCCTGAGTAGCCGTCTTCCTCGGCATAGGTCGAGTCTGCCATCAGCAGGAATACGCCGCTGCCGCAGATCTCTGCGAGACGGCCAAGATCGGACGGTTCACCGATCACCGGGTCGTGGTCTATCTTGTAATCACCCGTGTGAATCACGGTCCCCAGTGGCGTGTACAGCGCGATCCCACATGAATCTGGGATGCTGTGGCATACGCTGAACCATTCCGCCTCCAGCCCGCCAAACTTCGTCCGCTTGCCGGGCTTGGTCACATTCAGACTTACGCTGTCCAGCAGGCGGTGCTCGCGGAGCTTGTTGCGGAGGATTTCGACGGCCATCGGAGGGGCGTAAACCGGGGCGCTGATCCGTTTCAGGAAGTACGGGACCGCGCCGATGTGGTCCTCGTGCCCGTGCGTTATCAGCAGGCCGCGGAACTTGTCCTGCCGCTCGGCGATGTAGTCGAAGTTAGGGATTACAACTTCGATACCCGGCATGTCCGTTTCGGGGAATAGCACTCCGCAGTCGATGGCGACCATGTCGCTATCGGTTTCAAGGAGGAGCATGTTCTTGCCGATCTCACCGAGCCCGCCGAGAGGCAGGACTTTGAGAGAGGGCGTGGCTGTTGAATGAGATTGTCTTGGCATAGGACTGAAGTCTACATGCAGCGGCAGACAATCAGGCAAAACCGCGGACTCGCGCGAGCGCCCCGCAAACGGGGAGGCCGGACTGGGCTTTAGAACATCGTCATCTGGCGTTTCGCGTCTTCGTCGCGACTTGCAACCGGTGCATCGCTGGGAACTGGTGGTGTGGCAGTCCCGCCGGCGGCCGGCGAGGGCCCGCCGCCCACATAGGCCCGGGCCATCGTCGGGTTCGGTGTGACGCGCTTGCCTGGCGGCTGCAGCCTGAGTGATTCGAGTATTGCGTCAGGGAGCTTGCGGAAATCGGCGGCAAGAGCTTCCATCACGGCCGTTGTCCTGAGAGCCGCGGCCGGATGGTAGAGCGGAAATATCACTATGTCGCGCCATCGCAAGGCGTGCCCGTGGTCGCGGGAGATCTTCGCCTCGGGGAAGAAGCGATAGAGGGAATGTCTGCCCAGCGTAGCTATGACTCGCGGTCTGATAAGCGCTATCTGCGCTTCAAGGTACGGCCAACAGGAAGCGACCTCGTCCGGCTCAGGGTCCCGGTTCTCCGGTGGCCTGCACTTGACGACGTTTGTGATGAAGACGTCTTCGCGCGCCAGAGGGACGTTCGCCAGCATCTGGTCGAGGACGCGTCCGGCCCGGCCTACAAACGGCCTGCCCTGCATGTCTTCGTTGGCCCCCGGCCCCTCGCCGATAAACATGATCGACGCCGACGGTGCGCCTTCGCCCGGGACAGCGTTCGTCCTGCCGCCGCATAACCGGCACATCTGGCAGGCTCTGACTGCTTCAGCTACGGCCGCGAGCGATTGCCAGGTTGGTGTTTGAGGAACGGTCATAGCCATAGAACTACGCGTGCGTCCAGACATTGGCGAGTCGCCGACACGTTATCACCGGACGCCGGGGCATGTTAAGTGGCAAAAATCAAAGGCCCCGCATTTATGCGGGGCCTTTGGAATGTACCTTCGGGTCGGCGCTTACGCTGTTACTCGTTGACGCCCTTAGTCTTAAGGTAGTCAACAACCTGTTGCACGGTCTTGATCTTCTCCGCGTCCTCGTCAGAGATTTCGAGCGGCTTGTCAGCAGCTCCAAACTCTTCTTCAATCGCCATTATCAATTCAACCACGTCGAGCGAGTCTGCGTTCAGGTCCTCTGTGAAAGACGACTCGGACTTGACCGTGCCGATGTCGACGCTCAACTTGTCTGCCGTTATCTTCTGGACCCGTTCCAAGACTGTCGCCATGTAGTGTCTCCTCCGAAGTCAGTGCCGGTATCGTATTCCGCGGCCCTCTGGCTGAGGTCCATAAGGCCACCCGGGTGCGAGCCAAATCGGATGCGCGCACGCGCGGTTCCCCCTCCCATTCATCGGGGCAGCGATGGACTATCGTAACAGAGCGCCAAGCGCGCCGTGAACAAACCGCCCGGAGCTGTCCGAGCCGAACAGGCGGGCGATCTCGACGGCCTCATCGATAACTACCGCTTTCGGCGTATCCGGGTGCAGCTTAACTTCAGCAAGCGCAGTCCTGAGCACGTTACGGTCGACAGCCGCCATCTGGGCAGTCGGGAAGGCCGTCGCGACCTTGCCTATCATCGCGTCGATTTCATCTCGCCTTCCTTCAACATATCCTGCCAGGTCTCGCGCAAACGCTGCGTACTGTTCCGGTAGTCTGCTCTGTAGGGCGATCCGCTCTACCACGCCGGCCACTGGCTGGTGCGTGAAGTCTGATTCGAAGAGGGCCTGGACGGCAACCGCACGCGCGCCGCGGCGGCCCGTTGGCATCTTCTGGCCGCGCTCACCCGCCGGCTCGCCGCCGGCAATCGCTGCGAGCTTGTCCTTCTCGACTGTCAAACGTCGGTTCCTCTCGGCGGCAAGAACGCGGACCTCGAACCACACTGATAGGCGGGTGCTGCCATGCATGGCCTGTGGACGACCTATCTGGGCAGATCCGACTCGCACCTCTCGAAAAGATCAGGCCGCAGCTGCGAGTGTCCTGACGGTCTGCATGTCACCAGCGGACATGACGACTGCTGACTTCTCGATCCGCTTCACCAGTCCGGAGAGGACGCGGCCCGGCCCTATTTCAACGAACGTGCCCACGCCGCGGGAAGTCATGGCGTCTACCGACCGCTTCCACTGGACACATGATGTCAACTGCAGGCGTAGCTCTTCTCTGATGTCCTTAGCGCTGGTCATTGCCCGTGCATCGACGTTCGCGATTATCGGCACCGCAGGCTCACTGAACCTCAGCCCCGCGATCACGTCGTTCAGCCCGTGCTGGGCTGGGGCCATCAGGCCAGAGTGAAAGGCGCCTCCGACGGACAGTGGGATAGCCTTGCGTGCGCCTCGTGCGGCCGCGAGGTCGATTGCTCGGGCGAGGCTCATGTGTTCGCCGCTTATGATGATCTGCTCGCCGCTGTTCACGTTCGATATGTATGTCCCGGTCTCGCGGCAGACGTCTTCGACAGTAATTTCGTCGATCCCGATCAGGGCTGCCATGCCTCCGGGACGCTCATCACATGCGTGCTGCATCAGCCGGCTGCGCTCGACTACGAGGCGCATTGTGTCCGGGACCGACAGGACGCCAGAAACGGCGAGCGCCGTGTACTCACCCAGGCTGTGGCCCGCCACGAAGTCTGGCTTTGGCGTCCGGCCTGTTATCTCCTCTATAGCCTTCCAGACAGCAAGTGAAACCGCTGTGATCGAGGGCTGCGCGTTCTCCGTGCGGGTCAGTTCGTCGGACGGGCCTTCGAACATCAGCCAGCTCAGCTTGCGGTTTAGCGTGTCGTCTACCTCGTCGAAGACCGCCTTCGCAGCGGGCGACGCATCGTACAGGTCGCGCCCCATACCGACGGCCTGCGAACCCTGGCCTGGGAAGATGTACGCGGTACGCGTGAGAGCCTGAGTGGTCATGGCGTGGGTCACCCCTCGGGTGCGGTGGTCCGCGCGGACACCGCCTAGCTGGCAGTACCTTCAGGCTTGGCGGTCACTGCCGTGCCAACAGTTGAGTCACCCGTGACATTGCGTCCCTTATAGAAGCCGCACGAAGGGCATGCACGGTGAGGCAATGTCGCTGCCTTACAGTTTGGACAGGTCGACAGGCTTGGCACCGTGAGGAAGTGGTGCGCGGCTCTACCGCCTTTGCGGGCAGGAGTATGTTTCTTCTTAGGTAGTGGCGGCATCTTCTTCTCCGGGGACGGCGACCGCTATATGCCGGCCGACAGTCCCAAAACTACTTCGGGGAGTTTCCCTTAGGAGACCCCAACCCGGCAAGCCCCCTCCAGCGCGGGTCAGAGCGGTCTTCTACACAACTGCAGCTTTCCTTGTTCCTGTCCTTCGAACAAACCGGGCACAGGCCCCTGCAGTCGGCCTGGCACAGCGGGGCGATCGGCACAGCCCCCTCAAACGACTGCAGAGCGACCCCCGTCAGGTCAAGGTTGTTGCGGTCATCGATCAGCAACACCGGGTCGTCATCTTCGTCCGGTACATGCAACTTGCGCTGCACGCCGCCGACATCCGTATTGGTCGGCCGGAACTCCTCTGCAATCTCCGTGGTCACAATGAGCAAGGCCGGCTCAAGACACCTGCTGCAGGACTGGGTGTTCTCGGCCTCCAGCGTCCCGGTCACCATCACCGTGCGGTCTGTGCGCATCAGGGTGATGCGACCGTTTACAGCCTCAAAGTAGCCGTACTGTTCGGACTCCAACTCTTCGTCTTCAACAAAGACTTTGCGGACGGCGCCCGATTGTTCCTTCAGCAGCCCCGCCACGTTGAAGATCATCCGCGATGACTCCTTCCGGACGGCTACTGAACGAGCGTTTCCCACCTACTCCACCGGGACGCTTCATCTGGCGAACCGGCGAGTCCGGGTCTGAGCACACCCGACGTATGAGCTTAGGCGCGCCGGTTGGAGCGTGTCAAGTTTCGGGGGTGTCTCGCCCAGAAAAACGCACCGTTCGCGCCAGTCAGGCTTACCCGAGCCGTCCAATCAGGCTACGCGCTATCACAAGCCTCTGTATCTCGCTCGTGCCCTCGTATATCTCCGTCACGCGCTGATCGCGGTAGATCCTCTCTACCGCGCTGGGCTTGAAGTAACCGACGCCGCCATGCACCTGCAGCGCCTTATGCGCCACCCTGTGGGCCGCTTCAGACGCAAACACCTTCGCCATCGCGGCTTCCGCGCTGTGAGGCTGACCGGCGTCATATAGAGAAGCAGCGCGCCACGTCATCAGGCGGGCGGCGTCTACATCCATCGCCATGTCCGCCAGCATGAACTGAACCGCCTGGTGTGCGGCGATGGGCTTGCTGAATGTCTCGCGCTTCCGCGCGTAGTCGAGCGCGGCATCGAACGCCCCGCGCGCCAGGCCCACGCACTGCGCCGCTATCGAGATGCGGCTGGAGTCCAGGATATTCAGCGCGAGCCTGTAGCCCTGGCCCTCGTCGCCGAGTCTGTTCGACTTCGGCACTTTGCAATCCTGGAAGACCAGCTCAGCGGTGGCACAGCCCTTCATACCCATCTTCCCGTGCTGCGCGTTGACCGTGAAGCCGGGCGTCCCACGCTCTACTACAAGGCAACTGATCCCCTTGTAACCCAGCGATCTGTCGTGCGTGACGAAGACGGCGAACGTGTCGGCGACCGCGCCGTTGGTGCAGAACAACTTGGTCCCGTTGAGCAGGTAGTGGTCACCCTTGCTGACAGCCGTCGTCTCAAGGCCGAGGGCGTCCGAACCTGTCTGCGGCTCGGTCAGAGAAAACGCGGCGACTTTGCGGCCCGCTGCGATGTCCGGGAGCCACCGCTGTTTTTGCGCGTCGTTGCCGTGCCGAGAAATGGTCGCTCCGCCCAGTGAGACGTGGGTGATCAGGACGGTGCTACTCGAACCGCATGCCGCGGCTGCCTCTTCTATGACTATCATCTGGTCGCGGTAGCCGCCGCCCGCGCCGCCAAAGTTTTCGTCCAATGTCATGGCCGTGAACCCGAGGTCGGCCATGCTTTTGAACTGCGACGCCGGAAACGCCTCGCGCTCGTCGACCTCTGCGGCTTTCGTGGCGAGCTCCTTCTGAGCGAACTGCTTCGCTGTCTGCCGGAGCATCTCCTGCTGTTCAGAGTAGAAAGGCTGCATATTGTCCTGTCTTGCCGGGCTCCACACTCAGTGCCCTTATGTGTCGTCGCTCCCTGTGGCCGGGCTGTCTCGCCGAGGCAGCCCAATGATAAGCACGACTGGCCCTGCAAGCAGCAGCCACATCGCGGCGGCTATCCCCCATGCGGACGCCGCTAGCCCGATCGCCAGCGGAAACAGCCCGCCCACAAAACCTGCCACGTTGTTCAGCGCCATTGCAGAGCCGCTACGCCCGGGCATCGAGTCGTACAGGCGCGCCTGCAGGACGGCGTACAGTCCTGCGTTCGAGAACCCCAGCAGGCCGACCAGTACGAGCACCGCCCAGAATGGTGATACCAGCAGGAACGTGGCAAAAAGGCCCGCTTGAGCTACGACACTGACCCGGAGCACGCTCAGCCCCTTCACGCGATCCAACAGCGGGATCAGCAGGAGGTCGCCTGTCAGACCGAAGCCTGACCACACCGCCACGCCCAGAGCGGCCTGCGCGGGGGTCGCCTTGCCTGTGTCCACAAGGTAGAGCGCCAGGAAGCCCAGCAGCACGTCGAGCATAAGGTCGGCGAACTCTAGCATCACCAGCCACCGTGCAACGTCCCACCGTCTGAGCGACTTCAAAGTGTCCCTAAACGCGTCCCGCATCGCTGGCAGGATTGGGACCCTGGGCGTATCGCCCGTGAGGCGCGGCGCATCTTTCTGGACACGGGCGGCGACCGCGACCAGCGCGAGCGCGATGCATGCACCCACCCAGAACAGCGGCCTCCAGCCAGCGCCTGCCGCCGCGAGTACGCCTACCGCGACCGTGCCCGCCACAACGCCTACCGACCCGGCGAATGCCCAGCGTGCCATGTTGTTCTCGCGCCGCTCAGGCTCGCGGTCCATGAGCGACGCCTGTGTCAGCGACACGAACGCGCCCGATGCGGGTGAAAAGACTATGAACGTTATGAGCAGGGGCCAGAAGCTATCGCTCAGGGCCACAGAGATGCAGGACGCGGCGAACAAGAGGCCGCCGCCGAGGATTATTGCCTTCCGCTTCCAGACATCGGACAGCAGGAACAGGACCGGCTCGATGACGTTGGCGACGTACATCGGTACGCTGATCAGCAGCCCAATCTGGATGTAGCTCAGGCCTAGGTCGTCGCGGATGCGCGGCCACGCCGCCTCGCGGGAGCCAAATACGAACTCATCGAGGAACTCGATAAGCATCGCAACAAGCAGGAAACCGCTGGGCCGCTTGAAGCGTCGCACGAGGCGGGAGCGGTTACTGCGCGTGACCTGTCAGAGCATAGTTCGGGACCTCCCTTGCGGCGAAAGACGCGAGACCGCTCGTTTGACGGCGGCTCGCCCTTACATTGCTGCGGCGAGCGGTCCGGGGTAGTCGCCTACCTTGTGCCCGAGCCTGTCTCGCTTGGCTGCGACTTCACCGATGTGGAAGTAGTGGTGGGCGGTGGCGCGCATGACGAGGTAGCGCAGGTTGGCTTCGGGCTGCGTCCCGAGCGCCGGAACCTTGATCCGCTCCAGGTCGGCGTCGGTAAGGCTCTCCAGGTACGGCTTGACGCTGGCCCGCGTCTCGCGTGTTGCGTGCTGGACCGCGGCGAAGTCGGTGCAGTCGCCGTAGTTCACACTGCCGAACTTGTACGGCTCTGACGCGTACAGGTGGTGCTGGGGCTTGCCCTGGGCACGCATGTTGAAGGACCTGTCGAGTCCGCCCGATATGTGCGCGAGGGTCCACCCGAATGAACTCCCGCCGTCCCAGCGGTTTTTCGCGTCGGCCTCCGATAGGTTGGCGAATACGCGGTCGGCATCGTCCCATGAAGCGATAAGCAGTGCGGCAAGCTTGCTCTTTGCGGTCATTCGTGGCTCCTTGCGGTGAGATATACGGGTTGAATGTGGGAACGGACACCTGCAGCGCACACTTTACCGCGGCTGCCAGGTGGGCGAAACCATGCCACGCTACCGGCGTTTACGCGCGGGGAAGCCTAGAATCTGTCTGCGGCGGGCGCAATGTCCGAGACTTCTCCCTCACCTTCATCCTCTCCCGCTGGGAGAGGAGAGCGCAGTACCACCCTCGAAGGGCCGAGCGAAGAGTCCTATGAAAGAATGCGCTACGTAACGCCCCGCCCAAGATTCCTCGTCGCTGCGGCTCGCTCGAAATGACATAAGCGGCCGGGGCATACAGAAAGCGGCACCATGCGGATTATCGGCGTCGACCCCGGACTCGAAAGCACCGGGTACGCAATCCTCGACGACTCTGGCCGCGTCCAAACGCCGGTGCAGGGCGGCGTGCTGAAGACAAGGCCGTCGGATGCGCTAGAAATCCGGCTTTTCTCGATATACACCGACCTGAAGTCCGTCCTCCTCGAGTTCAAGCCGCAGCAGATGGCGATAGAAGACCTGCACTCTCGCTATCTGCACGTCCGCACAGGCATCCTCATGGGGCACGCACGCGGCGTCTTATGCATGGCTGCGGCAGAGGCCGGCATACCCGTCAGCCACCATGCTCCGACCCGCATCAAGAACATCGTGACCGGCTCAGGCCGCGCCGATAAGAAGCAAGTTCAGCTGGCTATTGCGGCCAGGCTCGGACCGGGCGCGCAGACGAAGAACGAGCACGTAGCAGATGCGTTTGCCATCGCGCTGTGCCATGTGATGATGAACAGCGGCGCGGCTGCGACGGTTGCCGCGCTGACTTATGGCGACCCCGCCGCTGCGCGCGGGCTAACCCACACCTCTATAGAAGTGGCGAGGCCCACGTGATCTCCTACCTGAAAGGCACCGTGCGTACTCTCTCGCGCCAGCCGGCACGTGCGGTAGTCGTGTGCGACGGCGTGGGGTACTCCGTCACGCTGCCCGTGTTCGTATACCAGTCGCTTATCTCTGCGAACGTGCAGGAAGGCAGCGAAGTCGAGCTGGAGATCTATTTCCACGTAGCGGAGCGCCAGCCGATACCTATGCTGGTGGGATTTCGTCGGCCTGCCGAGCGTGAGTTTTTTGACCAGCTCCTGGAGGTAGACGGCATCGGGCCCACAAAGGCGGCGGCGATGCTGGCGCTGCCGGTGTCTGTGATCGCGACGGCTATCGAGCGCGAGGACCTGGGCACGTTACAGAGGCTCCCCGGCGTCGGCGCACGCGGCGCGCAGAAGATAGTGGCGACGCTGCGTGGCAAGGTGGCCGCGACGGCCATGCTGCGCGACGAAGGCCTGCCATCGAAATCGAAGGCCGTCGCAGTTACGCCGGACGGCCGTGACGAGGCTATTCATGTGCTGGTCAACCTGGGCTTCCGCCAGAACGAGGCGCAGGATAAGGTAGACGACGTGATCAGGCGCCTGCCCGAGATGGAAGCAGACGCCCAGGGCATCATCCGCGAGGTGTTCAAGGCCCAGCCTACCGAGAAGTGAATATGGCCCGCGAAGTCATCACAAACTCAACTGGAGGCCCAGACGGCGAGGCGTCGCCGCCAACGGTCGCGCGCAAGCCGCGTTCTCGGAAGTCGACCACGGGCGAAGGCGAAACACCGGGTGTAGATACGCGCGCAGAGGTTATCGCGCCGCTATCTGCAACCGCTCTCCCTGACGAAGACACTCTCAGCCTCGACCTTCGGCCCAAGCGGTTCGCCGAATACATAGGCCAACGCGTAGTCGTAGACCCGCTGTCGATAGCGGTGCGCGCCGCGCAGGGCCGCGGCGATGTGCTCGATCACATCCTGTTCCACGGCCCGCCCGGCCTCGGCA
>SXGR01272054.1_pt1 | contig 18785 bp, 17 predicted proteins | sample 3174711 | NCBI WGS metagenome assembly SXGR01 (sample SAMN11356860, study PRJNA531348) | freshwater metagenome | isolation source: freshwater sample F1-60 | place: China: Fuxian Lake, Yuxi | collected 2017-12-25
GATGGCGATGCCGCCCAGCAGCGCGGCCTGCGCCATCGCGGCGCGTGCCGTGAGATCGGTGCCATGCCTGACGGCGGGCAGCAGCTGCGCGCCAGCCAGCTCGATGCCGCGCAGGATCAACGGGTCAACCTTTACAACGGCCGTAAAAAGCACGAGGAACACTTCCGCGTTTTCCCGCTGAGCAACTGGACCGAATTGGATGTCTGGACCTACATCGAGCGGGAGCGGCTGCCGCTGCCCTCACTCTACTTTGCCCATGAACGTGAGGTGTTCCTGCGCAACGGCACCCTGCTAGCTGTTTCCCCCTGCCTGCCTCAACAACCGGGTGAATCATCACGTCGCGAACAGGTGCGTTTCCGCACGGTGGGCGACATGACCTGCACCGGTGCCATTCGCTCCAGCGCGAGCACCTTGACCGAGATCATCGCCGAGGTCGCTGCGGCGCGGCAGACCGAGCGCGGCACGCGCTATGATGATCGCCGCTCGGAAACGGCGATGGAAGACAGGAAGCGCAGCGGCTATTTCTGATTTTGGCAGACGTTGAAAGTCGAATGTCTTAAAGTTCAATGTGTCATGATTAATTTTAGAAAAACATTTCCCGCATTGCATGAGCACCGCTGAACGATTTGAGGATCTGCGCGTGTGGCAGGAGTCCCGACTTCTGGCCAATGCCCTTTATGAGACTACAGAGTCACTGCGCGATTATTCCTTCCGCGATCAATTGCGTCGGGCTGGGGTATCAATAATGAATAACATCGCGGAGGGTTTCGAGCGCTACAGTGACGTCGACTACGCCCACTTCCTCACGATAGCCAAGGGGTCGTGTGGCGAAGTGCGCAGCATGTTGTATCTCGGGGAAGACCGGCAATACTTCACTCAAGAGCAAGCCAACCGCCTGCGAAGTGAAGCGGCGATGCTATCGGGTGGACTGTCCAAGCTATCCAGTTACCTGCGCGCAAAGAAAAGCTAAAAACGAGGTCCGAGCTTCTACCCGTCCCGACCTTCCGACCTTCGACTTTCGACCTTTGACATTCAGATCCTCCTCCCCGTGTTCCCTCCAAAACTCCCAACCGCCACCTCCAATCTCCCCCCTCCCGCCTCGCCGCGAGGCGATCTCCTCCGTCTCATCACCTGCGGCAACGTCGACGATGGCAAGAGCACGCTCATCGGACGCCTCCTCTTCGACACCAAGTCCATCTTCGAGGACCAGTTGGAGGCCGCTCAACAGGCCAGTGAACGTCGCGGCCATGCCTTCACCGACCTCGCTTTGCTGACCGACGGCCTCCGCGCCGAACGCGAACAGGGCATCACCAGTGATGTCGCCTACCGCTATGTCGCCACTCCCCGACGCAAATTCATCATGGCGGACTGCCCCGGGCATTTCCAGTACACCCGCAACATGGTCACGGGAGCCTCCTCCGCCCAGCTGGCCCTGATCTTGATCGATGTGCGCAAGGGGCTCACCGAACAAACCTGCCGTCATGCCTTTCTCGCCACCCTGCTCCGCATCAAACACCTCGTGGTCTGCGTAAACAAGATGGACCTCGTGGATTTTCGCGAGGAGGAGTTCAACCGGGTGCGAGACCAGTTCATGACCTATGCCGAGCGGCTGGACGGGGCGGATATTTCATTTATCCCCATGTCCGCAAAAGACGGTGACAACGTCGTCGAAAAATCCACCCGCATGCCCTGGTACGCCGGCAGTCCCTTGCTCTACACGCTCGAGACCGTCTATGTTCGTAACGATACCAATCACATCGATGCGCGCTTTCCGGTGCAGACCGCCATCCGGCCGCAGGATTCTGCCGCCACGGATTTCCGCGGGCTGGCCGGCCAGGTGGCCAGCGGGGTGTTCCGTCCCGGCGAGGAAGTGGTTCACCTGCCCAGCGGCCTGACCGCTCGCATCACAGCCATTCACGGTCCGGCGGGCAAGGTGGACTCCGCCTTTCATCCCATGTCCGTGGTCATGGCATTGGACCGGGAGCTGGACATCAGCCGGGGTGACATGCTCGCCAAACCCAACAACCAGCCAATGGCCACCGCTTCACTGGAAGTCATGCTCTGTTGGCTCGGGTCCCAGCCGCTGGACCCGGCGCGCAGCTACCTCTTGCGCCATACCACGCGGGAGATCAAATGCAGGGTTGGTGATATCCGCTACAAGCTGGATGTGACTACTCTGCATCGCAGCACCGATCGCACGCCCCTGCAGATGAACGATCTCGGCCGTCTTGCACTGCAACCTATAACGCCGCTCTTCTTCGACAGTTATAAGAAAAACCGCCAAACGGGCAGCCTGATTTTGATCGATGAATCCACCAATGCGACTGTCGCTGCGGGAATGCTATTGTGAAGTCCATGGCCCGATAGAATTCATCCAATTCTAAAGCCCACTTTCTCCGCAATTGGTGCGAATGCGAAGAAGAGGGTTGAGCGGTAGAAGTTGTTTCCATTCACTGCCCACCGCCTACCGTCATTTGTCTCATCCCTCACCGTGCTTACAGACCGCCATCAACTGGTGTCCTATTGTGCCATCGCCCGCCCCAAGGGCTCCCGCTCTCTGTCACCCCTGCACTTCCGTTCCGGGGTCATGCCTTCGTCATGACCATCTTCGCCTCTCGGCTTCGTTCCTCCCGCTCCGGAAGTAAGCTGGGAGCGATGCTCCAAGCTTACTACGGGAGCGGCTGGGCTTTCCTGATCCCCTACCTTACGGCGTATCTCCTCTACGCCTGGCTCCACTGGCCGGTGAGCCCGGTGGACGGTGGACAGTGGGCGGTGATCCCGTGCTTACTGCACGTTTATTGGGCACTGCACGCAATCAACCTCATACTCGCGGGAATTGCGCTGCGTGCATGGTGGAAGGCATCCGGTGCGACAGTAGCCGGAGCCACGGATGACAGTGACAATACCGCTCTCCGCACGACTGCATCGCAACCGCTTGTCTCGCCGAAGTCGGACGTAGGCGGGTCAACCGACTCACCGTCCACTGTCCACCGTGCGGCTCCGTCGCCGCCATCCACCGTGCCGCAAAGCGGCAACTGTCCACCGTCAGGCATGAATCGCCTTTGGGCGGCCATGCCTTGGCTCTGCCTGGCGGCAGTCTTCTACACCCCCGGCGTGTATATGGAATTTCCGGCCGATCCTTGGCATCATTATGCTCGAGTTAACGAGTGGTCGTGGCTGCCGACAGTGATGGAGCATTCCGCTTGGAAAAAATCCAGTTACTTTCTCGGATATAGCTTAATTGGGCATGTTTCGCCACCGGCATTTCAACTCAAGTGGTTCGATGTCTTTTACACCGGCTGTTGTCTGTTGCTCTGCTGGCAGTATTTTCGACTCGCTCGGGCGGTTGGGTTCGGCGCGCGCAGTTCGTTCATTTTTGTCCTGATTCAAGCAATTACTTTCGGAAACAACATCTTTGGATTCTATCGCTACTATGGCATGTCGAGCACTCTATTCGCCCAGCTCGGCGCGGTGGCGCTGACCCGCATCGCACTGGAAGCGCTGCGAGAGAAACCGGAGTTCGTATCGCAGCCTGCTGTCCTCCGTTCTCTGTTTTCTGTCCTCTGGCGACCACCGGGATTAATCCCCATTCTCCCGACTCCCGTCTTCGGTCTCCTGCAATTAGCGGGCGCGGGCATCTTCCTACTGCCGCTAATTGCTTTCAATCACGTCCAAGGTCTTGGCATCGCCGGCCTGGGAATCGCGGCCGTGATCGGCTGGCGGCTGATCGAGTGGCGGCGGTCAATGATCGGCTGGCTGGCTTTGGCCGCCGTGATTTTGAGTGCTGCGACTGTCCTCTGGTTTCCGCGACACCCCGCCCTTGACGAAATTTACCGCCCTCAGGGATGGCTCACATCGTGGTACGGTTTCAATTTGTTCCAACCCTCCTCGCCAGCCTTTGATCGCGCTGCCGCCATTATCGACTTGCTCGGTTTGCTCAACCTCGTCGCCGCCGTTCTCCTGCTCCGCAGCAACAGCATTGCCGCCTGGCTGACGCTATTGCCGATCATCGTGCTTTCGCTGCCCAGCGCCGCGATTCCTTTTGCCAACATCCTGGCGGTCACCTCCGCAACAGGGGAAGGCGGCATTATTGTTTTTAACCGGCTTTTGCTGGCCATTCCAGCCGGATTGGCGCTGGTGGCATCGGCCGCTGGTTGGTTGAAAAGGACTGGAAACCGCCTGCCGGCACCAGCGACTCTGGGTGAAAGCCCCCCCGGCCATCCAGCATCCATCATCGGATCCGCAACTTTCATCGCGCCCCCCTCGGTAGCGTTCACCTTGATGTTATTTACCTTGTTCGCGCTGACAACGGTTCCAGCAGCCCACAGGTACAACAACCGTCTCTACCATGTCCTGATGATGCCAGCTGATGACCTGGCGATGAACCACGTGATCCGATCCCCCGCAGTATTGCCGTCCAGCAAGGACTCACGATCGGATGTTTCGGTCGAAGTTCTCGCACAAAATATTTTGGAGCGCGGCAACGTGCTCACCACACCGGGCATTGGCTACGTCATGAATGCAACCGGTGTCACCCTCATCGGGGGGGCCCGGCGATGGATGACCTGGCCGACTAGCACTCCCCCTTCCCTCACGACGGCCGCTGTTCGCGAAAATCTGCAGTACATCGAATCGGCCCGCTTGCTCAAAGTTCCTTTCCACCCAACGGTGCACATGTATACTGCCACCTCAATGACGGGCTACCTCTCAAAGCATTGGCTGTGGAACGAAGTGGCACTGGAACACGCCGCGCAAGCGGAACTATTTGAGCCTGTTCTCAAACTTGCCTCAACGCCGCGCAGGCCACAGCTATGGTTGGAATGGTTCAGCCCAAGGAACAACAAACAGTTTTTTGCGCCCGGAGCCGGGCGGTTCATCGAATCAAGTGACTTGGAGAATCGCGGGCGCCTGGACAACGGCACCGGCGATCAGCTTATCCGCGCTGGTGATTTGCTTACGATCAGGCCGTTCTTACGGACGCTCGATGGCGATGGCTGGCGTGTAACAATTACCGTCCAAGGGCCTGGGGGTTTGTCTCATCGCGACTTTACCGGTCATCCTAGCGTGCTCGGTGGGGACAATTGGATCTTTGGCGACAGCCAGCATCGGCTGAATCAACCGGGCGAATATACCGTGGATCTTTCAGGCACAACCCTGTGGCCAACGCGAACCTTCAGCGTGCGATATCACTTTGTCGTTCTACTCAATAATCGTTGACGGTTGGAAATTACCTTAGAGTAATTGCTCTTCGCTGGCATGCGCCTTCCTCCCTTACCACCCGTATGATTTTACTCTGCCTTTTACTCTCCGGCCATCATCTTGGCTATATTGATCCCAACGCTGGCGGCTGGCTGTTTCAACTGTTCTTTCCCGTTTTAATTGCAATCCTGGGTCTTTGGACGGTGGTCAAAAAGAAAATCGAGATGTTTCGTGCCCGTCAGCCCGATCAGAAAAACAAGAAGCCCCTCGATCACAAATGACAGAATTGTCCCGAAGCTTTTGGACAAACTATTTTTGCGGCTCGGTGTTGAGGGTGACCTCTGTTGTCTCGGGGATAGTCCTTCCATTTGATTTTCTCCTACAGGTGAACGGTTTTCTGAAATACCTTCGCCCGCTCGAATTAGTTTCCGTATTCGCTTGGGCCTGGCTGTTCTACACCCTGTTGGGGCTCGTCGTCGGCATCGGGTTTTCTTTTCTGGCGCTGCTTGCGGCAAAACTTTTCCGCAAGGATCCCGCGTTGTGGATCAGCTCTGTCACCTCATGGCTCACTTATTCCATTGTGGCTCTCGCGCTCATCAAGGGCGGGAAATTATGGGCGGAGCTGTCTCAGCTCACCGGTTTGGCCTGGTGGCTAAGCAAGTATCAAATGCCGGTGGTGGCATTGGTGCTGAGCGTCTGTGCGTTTGCCGTACGAAATCGCCAGGTTGAACCACCTGGTTACCCCAAGGCGGCGAGCCTCGCGATTGCTTGCGGCCTATTGATAACATTGGCCGCGCCCATAACGGCCTTTTTTCCACCGAGTGGCCGGACCGCCTCCCCGGCGCCCACCGACACCTCCGGAGCTGCCACCAAGCATCCCGATATCCTTCTAATATCCATCGATACTCTCGCCGCCAACCATACTTCGTTCGACGGTTACCTCCGTCCAACCACGCCGAATTTGGACAAACTTGGATCAGGCGCCCACGTGTTCACGCGATTCTATGCCAATAGCAATTTCACCACTCCGACGGTCAATTCATTTATTAATGGGGTTCGTCCCTGGACCCACCGGGCAAATCAAGCCTTCTCCCGCGTCCCGGTCGGCCTTTCGGATGGAGGCCTGATCGCCCGTTTGAAAAACACGGGCTATCAGACGTACGGCATTTGGACCAATCCCATCGCATCCCCTTTTCACAACCGTAACGAAGGCCATATGGACAGGATTGTGCATGGATCCGTGCACACAGGGCTGGTGAGAATCTATAAATTCCTCTATCCAGAATTCCCAGATTTCTTACCGGTCACAAGCCTCGGTATCTTTGCAACCTCGAGCAAGATCATCGATCGCGTGGCTGTCCTGCTGGGGGTGTGGGAGAGTGCCGGCCACTTCGATCCGACCGATTCACTGTCGCGGGCACGTGATTTGATAAACACTCGAGATCCATCCCGGCCCCTGTTTCTTTGGATCCATCTGCTACAACCGCACGACCCCTATGCCACGGTTGCTCCTCATGTCGGTCGTTTTGATCCAAATCCGGAGTTTCGGACTCGATTCGACTCCAGCCCGTTTTATCATTTCATGGCCGCCCAAGACAAACGTATGCCCCTGTCTCACTATGTCGGACGCTATGATGAAGCCATCGCTTCGGTTGATTCACATGTTGGCGATTTTCTCGAATGGCTCAAAGCACACCGGCTGTACAAGGACACCTTGATTGTGATTAGCGCGGATCACGGTGAAAGCTTTTCTCATGACTATGGCGGTCACGGGGGACCCATGCTGTACGAGGACATGATCCGCATCCCACTAATTATCAAAGAACCGGGTCAGACCGAGGGAACCCGGCTTGAGACGCTCTCGGAGCAAATTGATTTGATGCCAACAATCATGGACCTGGCCGGGAAGCCGGTTGCCAGCCTCGTGGAGGGACGTTCTTTAAAACCAAGCATGCGAGGCCAGAAAATGGACGGCAAGATTTTCTCGATGAACTTCGAACAAAACTCCCGCTTTAAGGAGTTGACGACCGGATCAGTCGCCATGATCGAGGGCCGGTGGAAATATGTCCACTATAGGGGCCCCATTCGTTACCCGCTGATGCCTGGATTGGTGGATTCGCTGTTCGACCTGCAAACCGATCCCGCGGAAACCACCAACCTCATCGCGAAGCAACCCGCCGTCGCCACCAGGATGCGGACTGCCATCATGGGGCAGTTGCGAATTCACGGGCACCCGCCACCTCCATGAGCCCACCGGTGGTTGTCCCGCTTGGACGAGACGCACTGTCCTGGGTGCGGGCGGGCGGCAACCCGTCCAGAGGAGGATGGTCCCGGAGTTTACTGCTTCGCTGGCAAAGCCATTGGTTTGACCGGAGTCTGGCGTTGCAACGCCAGCTTCCCCTCAATCCTCTTTCCCATGACCCGGTCTTTATCCTCGGCCTGTGGCGTTCCGGAACAACCTATCTACACAACCTCCTGAGTTCCTGTCCCGGAGTCAGTTATCCCGCCACATGGCAATGCATGAACCCGGCCTCTTTTCGGCTGCAATCCCCGCACTCGAGCCGGATATCGGTCAAGCGGCCGATGGACGGTCTGGCCATTGACAGCATGTCACCCCAAGAGGACGAGTTTGCCTTGCTTGCACTCGGTGTTCCGTCCGTTTACCGGGGGTTTTTTGATCCGCGCCGGCTGATGGAACTCACGCCTTGGTTGGACCCCAACGCCTGGGGCGGCGAACGGCCCGCAGGTTGGATTGATAGCTGGCGGCAGTTTCTCGCCGGCGTTTCGGATGGCAGGTGCGAGCGCTTGGTTCTAAAGTCCCCAAACCATTCATTTCGCATCAAAGCTCTGGCCGAAACATTTCCCCATGCCTCCTATGTCTGGTTGGTGCGCGACCCGGGCGAAACGTTTCATTCCAACCGAAAAATGTGGTGCTCGATGTTTGATCGCTATGCCTTTTGGCCGACCAACGACTCGATTCTGGATGAATTTCTCGGACGGGCATTTGCGTATGCCGCCGAGTCCCTCCAGCATGCAACCACTCTCTTGCCAAGGGAGCGTCTCGGGGTCGTGCGCTTCGATCAATTGACAGGGATGACGCTTGAGACGCTGGAAGCCCTCAATCACCGGCTGTTGCTTGGGAATTGGTCTGCCATGCGCCCTGCACTGGCGCAGATCGCCGCCAGCGGTGTCCGCCATCGGTCCGACACTTATCAGGGCCAGCAATCTGTAGTTGCCGTCAAAGCCATCGACCAACTGCGGATGGCGCAGCTCGCCGCGCTCTCCAGTCACGGACTCTGAATGGCGTTGCCTTGTAGCTGTTCGTGGTCTGCTACGGCCATCAACCTCGCGACATCCACGCCAACAACCTTGGGCGTCCAATTGAGTATCCGTCCCGCCAGCGAAGCGTCTCCCACCAAGTCGGAAGAATCCACCAGCCGGAAATAGCGAGGATCGATTTTGATGACCAGCTGGCCGGTGCTTGAACACCGCCCGACCTCATCAACTCCTTCTCCTTCAAACACCAGTTCCATGCCCAACGCAAGAAAGGCTGCGCTCGTAAATTCCCGAATGGAACAGGTTTTGCCAGTGGCGAGGACGTAGTCGTGTGGTTTCTCCGCCTGCAGCATCTTCCACATCGCAACGACGTACTCTGGCGCGTAGCCCCAACCCCGCCTAGAATTGAGATTACCGAGATGAAGCACAGCCTGCTAACCGGCCTTTATTCGCGCGGCTCCGAGTGTGATTTTGCGGGTTACAAAATTCTCCCCGCGCCGGGGCGACTCGTGATTGTAGGCAATCCCGCTGCAGGCGAAGAGGCCGTAGGCGTTTCGATAAATCCGGCATAGGTGGGTGGCGAAAGCTTTTGCGCAACCATAGGGATTGGACGGATTCGAAGCGGTCTCCTCCGTCTGAGGAACTTGCTTTGGAGATCCGAATATTTCAGCGCTGGCCGCATGGTATAAACGCACGGGATAATCAAGATCCCGTAAGACCTCGAGCAGTCCGAGTGTGGCCATGCCGTTTTCCTGGCAGGTAACTTCCGGAATCTCGAAACTGAGGCCAACGTGGCTCTGACCCGCTAAATGATATATCTCCCGGGGCTTAATCTGCCGCAGGAGCCGGCGCATCGATGTCAGGTCGTTCAGGTCGCCGTAGTGCAGGACCAATCGTTCTGGGGGGATTCCTGCGTGGATCGAATCCGGTCGATGCGAGACCGGTTGAACATACTCGCCCGCCGCACGAGGCCATGTACAGTATAGCCTTGGGCCAGCAAATATTCCGTGAGGTAAGAGCCATCCTGGCCGGTGATGCCTGTGATAAATGCACATCGCCTTCCGTCGGAAACTGCGGTTTCAACGCTGGAACTGTCTGTGATGAATGTCATGAATTGTTAGTGAGAAACGCCATCGCGGAAAATCACCCTCACGACGGTCAGCCAGAGAATGCGTATGTCTGAAACCAGGGATTTCCTTTGCAGGTATTCAAAATCCAGCGCGACTTTCTCTGGAATCGTAAGTTCATCACGTCCATTTATTTGGGCCCACCCTGTCAGGCCGGGGGCCAGTTTGTGGATTCCATGGCGAGTGCGAAGCGTTATCAGGTCCTCTTGATTAAATAGCGCGGGCCTTGGCCCGACAAAGCTCATATCTCCCTTGATGATGCTCCAGAGTTGCGGCAACTCATCCAGGCTGCTCTTGCGGATAAATCCTCCTATCGGGGTGAGATGCGAGCGGGGATTGTCAAGCAGGTGGGTGGCGACCGCTGGCGTACCCGTCCGCATGCTGCGAAACTTGGGCATTTTAAAGACCCGATTGTCGCGGCCGATGCGATCAGACCAATACAGCGCCGGACCATTCGAGGTTAATTTCACCAGTAGGGCTACAATCAACAAGGGGGCCAATGTAAGCGGAACTATAACCACGGCCAATAGCAGATCGAAGAGTCGCTTCATTGGGGATCGATTCTGGCTTTGGCTGGGGCAGTGAGGGCAGGCACAACGTTACTCAGCATTGCCCGCGCAGGCAACCGCCTGCTTCAGCCCATCATCAACTCCCATCGGCGGCACCCAGCCTAGCCTCTGCCGCGCCTTCGAGATATCCACCTGCAATGAGCCAAGCAGACGCTGGGCCAGATCGCGCAGACCCAAGGCCATCGCCCCGCCCCGCAACACCGCCACCGGCACGGGAAGCAACCGCGCCCGAAGCCCCATGGCCCTAGCCAGCCTTCGGATCAACTCCGCGGTCGAAAGGTCTTCCCCGTCGCTCACGAAAAAAACCTCACCGGCAGCAGAGGGATGCTCGGCGCAGGTGACGATGAAATCCACGAGGTTGTACAACGAAACCATGCTGCGCTTGTTGCTGTTGACGGCACCGAGTGGCAGGGGAATTTCATGGGCCACCAGCCGCGTGAGAGCCAGGAAATTTGCCCGCACGCCGGGCCCGTGGACAAGTGGGGGCCGGATGATCACCCATTGCAGTTTCGCATTCCCGGCCTCTGCGCGCAATGCCGACTCCGCTTCGAATTTGCTAAGGCCGTAAGGACTGTCTGGTACGGGCGTATCCGACTCCCGATAGGGCGTCGATTCGAGCGCAGCGGATACGGCTCCCTCGCCATTGACCTTGATTGAGCTGATGAAGACAAAGCGCCGAACGCCGGCGAGCACCGCCTGCCGGGCCAGGTTCCGGGTTCCCTCCGCGTTGATCCTGCGATACTCCGCCAGCGGATCTGCACAACGGTCCTTCACCACATGGGCGCGGGCCGCCAGGTGCACTACCGTATCAATCCCTTCAAGCGCCCGGCTCCAGTCAGTGCCCCCATTGATGTCTCCCACGACGCAACAATCCCGGGATGCCAGTTCATGGACCGGCACATGACGTACCGCGGCTCGTACGCTGAAACGCCCCACTGATCGAAGCCGATCCACCAGCGCGCGGCCGACAAAGCCGGTCGAGCCGGTCACCAATATCTTGACCGGCCTCATGGCGCTGGCTTCCGGCGCGACATGGTGTGAACGTGCTTAAAGAGTGCTATAAAGGCCGCCCCGCAAGTCTGCACGGTGAATCTTTCCTTGAGGAACCGCCTACCCCGGGCACCGGCTGCGAGCAAATCGCCCGGGCGCTCCCGCCAGTCAAGAATCGCGTGAGCCAGCTCCTCGTCGTTGCCCGGATCCACGCGCTTCCCCAGGGCCTTTTCGTCTACCCAGTCGGCGCCCCAGGCCTCTCTCTCCATGACCGCAAAGATTGGCCGCGCTGCCGACATGATGCTATACATTTTCCCCTGCGAGGCCACCGTCGTAAATTTCCTGTTCAGCGTGATCAGCCCGATGTCTGCCGCAGCAAGCACCTCCGGAAATTGATCGCGTGGTTGGAAAGGCAGAAAAAGCACATTTTGAAGACGCGCTTCGCTTGCCTGTCGTTCCAAATCGGCACGCTTGATACCATCGCCAATCAATACGAACACGATGCCCGCAACATGACTGAGCCGCTTCGCCGCTTCGAGCACGGTGTCGAGTTCGCTGGAATAGCCCATGTTGCCGGAATAGAGCACCACAAATTTCCCTTTCAATCCGTGTTTCTGGCGGAACCCGTTTCCCTTGGGTAGCGGTGTAATCGCCGCCGGATCAGCCCAATCCGGGATCATGACGATCTTCTCGGCCGGCATACCCCACTTGAGCAAATAGCGCTCCTGATTTGAGGTAGGAACCTGGATATGGTCCGCTTGCTTATAAAGCCGGCGCTCGAGTGCCTCCAATGATCGCAAAAAAACGCCTGGCCTAAGCTTCCCGGCCTGCAATAAACCTTCAATGGACAGGTCCTTGACCCCCAGTACAACCGGACAGCTTTTTATTTTCCCCAACAGAATCGCGACGAATCCCAGCGGCAGAATCGGATAAAGAACATAAATCACGTCCTGCCGGCCGTTGAACAACGATGATATGAACGCGCTCAGCGCATATGTGAGCGGCGCGAGCGCCCGGAAAATGAGAGATCGAGCCCGCGGTACCGCCCAGATGAACGACCGTCGAATCCAGATGTCGTTTTTTTTCTCACTCATCGCGAGCTTGCCCCGATAGAGTGCCCAAACAACGCCTTCGGGGTAATGAGGGAAGGCGGTTTGTACAGTTACCTGATGCCCCTGCGATGCGAGATGCTCTGCCAGTTCGCGAAGATAAATCCCGGCGGCAAATGTCTCCGGCCAGTAATACTGGGAGATGATCAGGATACGCATGCTGTCCTAGGAAAACTGCGCAAACATTTCACAAAAGTCTCTTATGGTATCCCTGGTTTCGGGGATCGGGGCATATTCGCTCAATCGGCCGACGTTTGCGTCTACCACTCGTGGCAGAGCTTCCTCGGGAAGCAGCGAAAGATCCAGTGGACACCCGGCCATGACCGCGATTTCCCGCGGACTAATGTGCCCTCTTCCGCAAACATTGATCTCACATTGGCGTATCCCGCGTTCAATTAGCAACCAGCAGATTTTTGCCACGTAATCGGTATGCATGAACTGATACCTCGAATCAGGATGAATTCTAAGCGGCTTCCGATTCAATACGTCGTAGACTGGGTTTTTCCGCAGACCAGGCCCTACCATTCCGGCCAGGCGAATAATGAGCCAACTCGCGGCATGCTTGCGGACCAGATCCTCGGCCAGTATTTTATGGAAACCGTAAAGAGACTGCCGTGTCCGGTCCACGAGCCGGGATTCACTGGTGGCTTCAGGACGTGTCAGGTCGGGATAGACATCGACACTCGAAATATGGACATGGCAGCGAGCCGGATAGTCCAGCAGGGTCCTCAGACGGTGGGTGACGGACAAGTCGAAATCTCGCAGCGGATCCTCGTCGGCTAGATATTTTTTGGAATTGCCGGAGGCGTCGATCACGACATCGCGCGATCGGCCACGTTCGCGTTCGTAGTTGTTGCGCGTGATCGGAAGCACGTCGACTCCAGGCCGAGAAGCAAAATAACTACAAAAGGCCGAACCGACAAAACCCTGTGCGCCAATGACGACGACTTGCATCAGGTTGAGGCAACGTTCAGGCGCGCGCTGTCGTAGCTTTTTTCAAACCAAGCGATCGTCTTGGCCAGTCCTTCCCGCAGAGTTGTTTTTGGGGTAAACCCGAGCTTGGTTTTCATCCGTGTCACATCAAATCCCTTCAGGAGTTGCCCCTCCGGCTTGGTGGTATCCCAAGTGATCCGCCCTTTGTATTGAGTCAATTCAGCCACCAGCTCCACCAGTTGGCGGATGGTGACTGGCACGCCGGAGGAAATGTTGATGATGTCGGCTTCACTATACTTTTCTGCCGCAAGCACGATGGCTTTGCAGACGTCCTCGGCGAAGACGAAGTCACGGACTGCGCGACCGGTCCCCCAAGCAACGACCTCCTCTGCATTTGTCAGCCGCGCCTCATGGTATTTTCTAATCAGAGCCGGAATCACATGGGACGCCTGCAAGTCGAAATTGTCGTGCGGTCCATAGAGATTGCCCGGCACGAGCACAATTGCGTCGAACCCATATTGACGCCGGTATGCTTCAGTCTGGACGACAGCCATCTTCTTTGCCGTGGAGTAAGGTGCACTTTCCGCCTGCGGATAGCCATTCCACAAATCTTCTTCCTTGATCGGGTTGGCCGCCTGCGCCGGGTAACTGCAGCCACCCATCAGAGTGACATATTTTCTCACGCCTGCTTGCCATGACTCGTGCAGCATGGACGTACCCATGAAGAGGTTTTGATAGCAATACTCCGCAGGCTGGTTCTTGTTGGCCATGATCCCTCCGCTAAGGGCGGCGAGATGGAGCACGATATCCGGCCGGGTGTCGGCCAACATTTTCCTGATCGCGGCTTGTTGCAGCAGATCGTAATCGGAACGCAAGGGTGTCAGAAGAACGCAGCCCGTGCGTTCGAGCATCGGGCGTAGATTACGACCGACGAAGCCGTTGCCGCCGGTAAGTAGCACTCGGCGGCCCCGCCAAAATTGATAATCTGTGGATTGCATCATCGCTGTTTTGTCGTAGAATGACAAAATTCATTTCTCTAGATTGTGTTTTGAAATGTTCCCTGCAATTTAATCCGGTAATTTAATCTATAGTCAACGACCACTCTCGTTAAAATGTCATCCTCCGATCTGTCCAATTCAAGCAATTCTACGGTTTTTCGACTAAACGACAGTGAGTGCATTGCTTGCGCTGGCTCGGCTTTTAAATCGCTAGGGCCACCGGTCTTGCAACGAAGCAAACCGTCACCATATTCCGTTATCGCATGCACAACGTGCGGACTCCAGAGAGCCTATCCCCCGCCCACTCTGGCGGAACTGGACACTTTCTACAGGAACTACGGGGACGGATCGCGTGCATCGCCGGTTGTCATGGATCTTTTCCGCAAGTATGCGTGGCATCCGTGGCGCAGTTCTCAGATTGTTCGCTTAGTGAAGAAATTTGCGCCTGTTGGACCCATCTTGGGCTACGGTTGCGGTAAAGGACGCTTGATTCGAGCCCTGAATAAGGCGGGGTTCTCCGAGGTAATTGGAATTGATTATTCGCACGACAACGTCAGTCGCCTGCGAGAGGAAGGGCCTGATGTCAGGCAGGGGTCCGACCCAGCCAGCGCCGGCCTGCCCGACCAGTCCTTGTCGTGTTTGGTTGCCAGCCATGTTATCGAACATCTCCTCGATCCGACCGATTTCATGGCGAAGGCCTACCGACTGCTGATTCCGGGGGGCGTTCTAATTACCGCCGTCCCTTCGCGCACGTCCTTGCGGGCCCGCTTGGGCGAATCGGATTGGCATCATGTTGATCCACCGAACCACCAATGGAGCTTTGATCTGGTGAGCTTTCAACGCTTGGTCCAGCGGCACCACTTCGAATGCATCCATAACAAAAACAATTTATTTGTGAACGAACTGTTGAACGTATCCCGCAATAACCCCAACATCTAGCGGATTGGGCCGGAACGGCACGAGATTAGCTGCGGTGGCGTGCGGCTACTCGATAGGCATCCACCAAGTTGGGAACTACGTACTCCGCCCGGAAATACTTGGCTCGCTCCAAGCCTGCCAGCCGATTGGTTTGTCTCATTTCCGCATTGTCCTGTAGCTTACGCATTGTATCGGCGATCGCCTGTACGTCGGCCGAATCGAAGAATACAATCGAATCTCCAACGCATTCCTGAAACGCCGGCAGACGTGATGAGATCACCGGGCAACCACAGGCCAATGCCTCAAGCACCGGAATACCACCGCCTTCGTAAAAGGAAGGATATACTTGCGCTGAAGCCGCAGAATATAGAGCCGGAAGTAGTTCGCGAGCCACCCGGGGAAGAAACATAATATCTGAGGCTAGCCCTCCTTCCAGGATTTGCTTTCTGATTGCAGGGGAAGTTTCCAAATCGTCGCCGCGAAGCACCAGTGGCCATGGGCGGTATCCACCCACCTTCAATAGTCGGTACGCCTCAAGCAGACCGGCATGATTCTTGTGTACCTTGTAATGCGCGACATAGATCCAGAATCGATCAGGCAGGCTATACTGCCTCCTCACATTCGTGACCTCAACCGTGGAGCAGGGCTGGAAAGCCGGCTCCAGGATGACCCGAACCATCATCATCCGTTTCGGATCAGCTCTCAGGTGCCGCTCCAATTCCGCAGCGGTGGCATGCGACATCGGAAGAAGTACGGGGGCTCGACGTGCCGTCATGCGCATAAGCTGCCTGAGAAGAAATTGTTTGACCTGGGACTCCTTGGAGGTCCCCACGAAAACATGAGTATCATACATCGTCACTACCGCGGGCACACTGTTGTACAATCCTTGCGTGTTGGCGAACCAGTGCATGCAATCTAGGTTGTGCCTGCGGGCAACCACCTGTAACCAGGTGTTCTCGCAGATAATCCGGCGGAACCGCGACGAAGGATTAATTCCACAACGGACCCGTGAAAAGCGAGAACTTGCCGGAACGAGACGTTCACTCACGGGCGTGACGAACGCCACAAATTCATGATCGTCTGCGAATTTATCCAGGGCAACGAGGAGATTCTCGATGTAGTTCCAGCTTCCGCCAACCTCTGGCATAGCATAGAGAAGGTTTAGGCCGATGCGCATGCTATCCGTTGGGTTGTGCCTTGCTTCCATCAACTACGGCTTCGCCCTGCAATAAGCTAGGCCGCGTCCGATGGAAGAATCCTGACATTGCCCGGCTCACACTGTAACAATACAGATAGAGGATTGGACTGAAATAGGACATGCCTCTAAACGCAACTTCAATTATGAACATTCCCGAAAGGGACATACATACTAAGTCAAAGTATCTTACCCTTCGCCCACCCTCGTACCGCCGGAGTTTAAGCAGACTGTAGCCGGCATATAGAACCATACTGATGCAAACGGCTAAACCCAGCAGGCCAAATTCCCCGATAATTTTTGAACCGAGATTGCTTCCGTCCTTCCGATTATACTCTTGGCCGAAATACTCCTCAATACGAACCGCCACCGCTCCGGCAGACTCCTGGCCAAACCGCTGAAAGCCAACTCCGATTCCGTTGGTTTCCTTTAGCGCTATTGCCGCCTGCTGCCAGCCTTGTGTGTAGACGAGAAAAGTCAGGCTGCGGCTCTCGTCATTGCGCCCGAGCCGATCCGTGAAATATTCATACTGAGGAAGCTGCTCCAATGCCCCGCTGCCAACTACTCCAACGGCGGTACACGAAACAACCAGTGTGAGGATAGCAGCCCATACTCGCAGCGAGATCATCAACAGCAGCACCGACGCGGCGATGAGAGTTACGCTGGGATATATCAAACCCATCAGCAACACCAGCGCCGCCACACCCGCTTGTTGGCGTTTTGGAAATTGCAACATGTAGGCGCAAGCTATCGGAGCGAAGACCAGTGCATAGTGGCTTGGCTCCGGAAAAGGAAAAACGGAACTCCTCAAAGCGTAGTTGCCTGGCCTGAAGACTATTACCTTGCCAACCACCCCGATGAGACAAAGGGTATAAAATGTGAATCTGACGATTTGCCTGAGTGTTCGATCTTGTCGTGATTCCAAGTGGCGGAAATAACTATTGGTCGCGACAAAGATCACCCCCATGACGACTGTCGACAGCAGTTGTCGGGTGAGTTCACCTTCGTGATGCACAGCTATGGAGGCCATAGCTACGATAAGAATAAATAGTTGCAGCGGGGATAATGTAATTCTAGACTGGAAAGCGTAAAGAAATAGAAGCCCGATAGCATAGAACAGTAAACCCGCAGCCAAAGAACTCTGTCCGAAGTACACAAAGATGAAAGAAGGTATCGTCAGGTAACCGACAAACAAAGCAGTCGAAAAGATCGGCCATCCATTCCTAGATTTCCTGCGTGATCCAATGGCCGGATTCGATTGAATATCCATGGAGTTCAGTGGAGGATTAATAATCACAATCGCAGTCTCGCACCTCTCCCGACCATTGGATGTCCCTTCGCTTCCATCTGCAATACATCATGAGGACGGCCTTGAATGCTTGATGTAGAACCCCAAAGAAGAACAACGCAACTCGATCAATTGCCGATGAAGGTGGCATAAGCTGATCAGTCGCCAATCGGAAATTTCTGTAAGCCCCGTTCAAACTGCCAGCGAGCGCGTAGTAGGCAAAATCCACCTCCTTTTGGCGGATAAACGCCGGAGGGAAAACTTCGCGATACTTTACGGTTCTCATAAGTGCTAGACACTTTCCGAGCATCTCAATCGCCGTAAAAGGATTTCGGGTGACCGTCTCGCCGAATCCGCCAAGATTGACGCGAAATGCCACCAACGGCTCGGGCAAATAAACCATACCGTACTTCAATGCAACGAAATGCACGTTAAACCAGTCCGTGTACGGTCCTAATTCGTCGTGCCACCCACCAGCATCCAAAATAACCTCTCGGCGGTACAAAGGGCTTGGACCTCCATTTAAAAACCAAGGTTGGCGCTTCAGTCGTGTGATGACGGCATCAGGTTCCAGTAAGCAGGGAATCTGGATGTCTACGTGTTTCTGTGGGGAGAACCTGTGAAATAGCTTTTCTTGAGGTATGGGACTGCCGTCGTGGTCGATGTATTTGATTTGTGTAACACAAACACCCGCCGTCGGATATTTTTTTAGCGACGCGACGGCCTTTTCAAAATATCCTGGGAGAACTAGGTCATCAGCGGCAGTATTAAAAAGGAAATCACCAGTTGCGGCGGCTATCGCTCGATTGGTAGAGCGACAGCAACCCTGATTTATCTCATTCTTGAGAAGTTTTATCTGAGGGTACGCCCGACTAAGATCTTCAATTATTCGCACACTATCGTCCGTCGAAGCGTCATCCACGATAATGATTTCATGTGGCGGGAGGCTCTGCATCATCAGGGCCTCGACGGCTCCGGGCAAATACCGGCTGTGATTATAGTTCGGCAGGCAAACGGAGATGCGTGAGTTGTTCATAGTTTGACTCAATAGTGTCCGGAATTAACTCTCTAGTCTAAAACAAATTAGGAATATCATCTGTGAAATTGCTTGTATCAAAAATTGTAGAGCGTGGCGCAAAGAGTTCTGCGACAGGCACCTTCTCGAAAGGAGTGACGGAGAGGA
>SXGR01155262.1_pt1 | contig 18766 bp, 16 predicted proteins | sample 3174711 | NCBI WGS metagenome assembly SXGR01 (sample SAMN11356860, study PRJNA531348) | freshwater metagenome | isolation source: freshwater sample F1-60 | place: China: Fuxian Lake, Yuxi | collected 2017-12-25
AGCGAGGGTGGAGAGGAGGGAACGGGATTTCATCGGAGTGGAATCGATGGGATTGGAGGTGGCGGAGGTTTTTTTGGCGGACGGATTGGACGGAGATGGGGTCTTGGAATCAGGAGGCGGCGTCGCGTCGGTGACGGCGCGGTTGATCATCAGCGCACCGGTTTTTTCATCCCGCACAATCACGAGCGCGGTGTTGCGCACCATCCGGTCGAGCACTTCGCGGGCGGTGAAGTCGCCTTTCACCGCGTGGGTGGTGACGCCCTGGACCTTGGGCACGAGATAGACCACCTGCTCGCCGCTTTGCTCGACAAACTGGCGGAGCGTCGCAACCGCGTCGCCGCCCGGCAGATCATAGTGGCGCTTCGCGGCAGGCGCGGCTCCGCGCGTGCTCGCCACGAGCGCGGTCAAGGCGAGCAACAGCACGAGCAGGCGCAGCGGAGAGGCCGAGCGGGACAAGCGGATAAAGAAGGGGGTTACGGTTTGGGACACGCGTGACCGGTGTAGTCGGTCACTGATTCAGACGGACGAAGGTGGAGGGCAGGCTATGCGGAACGGAAAATTATTTCGTGCGGCGCAGCACGAGGCGCGCGGCGTCGGCGCGATCGACCGTCACATCGCCGCCGGATTCGAGGAGGCGCACGAAGGCTTCGACGTTTTCCGCGCGGAAGCTGCCGCCGACCGGCAGCGCGGTGAGCGAGGAATCGGTGTCGGCCAAGACGAGTTGCACGGCGTTGCGCCGGTTGAACTGGGCGACGACTTCGGCGAGCGGCGTATCGGAAAACACGAGACGCGGGCTCTGCCACGCGAGCGCGTCGCGCACGGCGGCGGGGGAGACGCGCTCGACGGCGGACTCACGAGCGGGGCCGACGACCAGGCGCTCGTTCGCGCTCAGGACTGTAGGACCGCCGCTGGTCGGCGCGCCGGTTTGAGGATTGCGTTCGCCGCGTGGCGGCACGGCGGCAAGCGCCGGCCCTACCTCGGACACGGCCACCTTGCCCTCGGTCACGAGCACCTCGACGTCGCGCGCGCTGAGGCGGACGTTGAAGGCGGTGCCGACCGCACGCACGGCGACGCCGCCGGCCTCGACGCAGAAGGGGCGCGCGGGATTCTTAGTCACGGTGAAATGCGCCTCGCCGCGCGCGAGACGCACGCGGCGCTCGGCGGCGGTGAAATGCACTTCGGCGGCGTAGTCGCCGTTGAGCTCAAGCACGGAGCCGTCGGCAAGCATCACGCGTTCGTAGCCGCCGACGGTCGTGGCATAGACGGCGTCGGGCGCAGATGTCGCCGCGGGGCGCAACGCCCACCAGCCCGCGGCCACGACCACGAGCGCGGCGGCGGCCAGCGCGGCCGCGCGGAGGGGCGCGGGGAAGGCGAAGATCCCTCCGCGCACCGGCCCAGCCAGCAGATCGCGATCAGGGTGGCACACGGCGGCGGGTCGGAAATCACGCAGCGGTTGCAGCGCCGTCCATGCACGTTCCAGCCGCGCGACCGCGGCTTCGTGCCGTGGATCGGCGGCGCGCCAGGCGGCGAATTTTCTTTCGTCTGAGGGCGAGAGGCCGGCATCGCGCTCGGCGAGCCACGCGGCGGCGCTGGCCGCGATGGACTCGCGCTCCGAGGGTCTCGCGTCGTCGGCTGAGCTGTCGTCGCTGGTTGGTCTCATGGTGCGTCCTCCGTCGTCGGCCGGCGCAACGTGCGCACGCCGCGCTCCTCGAAATAGTCCGCGCAACGCCGCATGCCTTTCGCGAGCTGCGCCTTCACGGTGTGCTCGGAGATGCGGAGCTCGGCGGCAATTTCCTTCTGCGCCATGCCGTAGAGCAGGCGCAGCGTGAGCACCTGTCGGCAGCGTTCCGGCAAACCGCGCACGGCGGCGGAGAGCATTTCAAGTTCCTGCTGCTTGTTCAGCGCCTCGGCGGCATCGGGCCGGTCCTCGGCGCCGGCGAGCGCGGCGAGATTAGCCACGCCGTCGATGGCGACGACGCGGCGGCGGCGGAAGAGATCGAGCGCGGCATTGCGCGCCGTCGTGAAAAGAAACGCCTTGGCGTAGCCGACGCCGGGCCCCGACTCCCGCGCCCGGATCAGGCGCGCGTAGGATTCCTGCACGAGGTCGTCGATGTCGGGCAAAGAGGGAAACACGCCACGGAGATAGCGCCTCAGCGAGGATTCGTGCGGCTGCACTTCCTCGGCAAACCAGCGGCCGGACTCGGATGGGGGGGTGCTCACGGGGTGGGGCGGAATGATCTGCTTCAAAAACGGATGTCACTCGCGCGGAGTCGAGCCCGATGTCGTCGGGAAAAAATATTCCCGCGACGCCGTAGCCCGCCGCTGCAGGATGTCCGTCTTAGCAAATGACCGAGGTTCGGCTCCGACATCGGGCTACGAGGGCCGCAAAGGACGGCGGGAAAATTCCCCCTTCGGCAGGCCATCCCGCGCCACTACGTTAAAACCGCCCGCGGATGCCGGCGGTCCAGACCGCGCCGAAGTTGTCCTTGTAGGCGATGGTGCCGGGGGCGTTGAAGTAGGACTCGAGGGCTTGGTTGAAGACGTTGCGGCAACTGAAGGTGAGTTCGTAGGTGCGGTTGAGTTTCACGCCGCCGCTGAAGTCGAACATCAGACGCTCGCGTTCCCATTGCGTGCGCGCGGCGGTGATCGAGGTGAGGCGGGCGGCGGTCCACGTGAAGCGGAGCTGGGAGTTGAAGCGATGGTTGCCGAAGCGCAGGCCGCCGTTGGCCGATTTCGACACGGTGTCCACAATCTGGATATTCGGCACAGTGTGAGATGGAGCCGAAGACGCTGAAGCCGCGCCAGAAGCCGGGGAGAAAGGTGAGCTGCTGGCTGTAATCAGCGTCGATGCCCTTGATGCGGCGGGTGTCGGTGGCGTTGGCGGCGCGGAAGAACGAGTAGCCGGTGTATTCGGTGTCGTCGGCGTAACCGGCTTCGTCGGCGGTGACGGGCGAACTGATCGTGCCCATGTTTTCCACGACCAGTTTGAAAGGCGGAGACGGTGATCGTGCCGGCGGGCTCGATGTAATACTGCGCGCTCACGAAAAATTTGTCGGAGGTCTCGGGCTTGAGATTGGGGTTGGGGAGGGTGACGCGCTGCGTCGTGTCGTTGACGGCGATGACGCCGGCGAGGCTGTCGTAGTTGGGGCGGCCGATGGACTGGCTGGCGGCGACTTGGAAAACAAGATTGCGCGAGAAGGAGTATTTCGCGCCGCCGCTGAGGAAGAGGTTGTCGTAGCTGCCGTAGGTGGAGGGGCGCACGCCGTTGCGATATTGGTGGACGACGTAGGGGATCGTGGCGGCGGTGAAGCCGGCGGCGCGGACGACGGCGGCGGGCAAAATATCAAAGGTGCGGCCGACGGTGCGCGTGCGCTCGTAGCGAGCACCGGGATTGAAACGGAGCTGGTTCCAGTGGGTGTTGGCCTCAGCGTAGCCGGCATCAATCTGCTCTTTCACGGAGCGCGGCGTGGTGAACGCGTTGGTGAAGTTTCCGACGGTGTTGGGGATGAACTGCTCGGGATTGGTGCGAAAAAGCGAGGCCATGGCGATGGTGTTGGGCCACGGGAAATTCTGCTGGGTGACGTTGCCGCCGCGCTTGGAGTCGTAGGGGTGGCGGGACTCGTCGATGACGAGGGTTGTCGGGTCGTTCTGGATACCGCGCGGACCGACGAAGGTCCAGTTCTGCGTACCGCCTCACGTGATATCGAAGGTCGTGAGGCGGGATTTTACACTGGTGAGGACCTGCACGGGGAGGCCGGCGACGTTGAAGGTTTTCTTCGCGTCGAGGTTGCGGGAGAACACTTGGCTGTGGCCGCCGCGGGCGGTGCTGACCATGTTGTTGGCATTGGGGTCATCGCGACCCAGTTGGCGATGTCGCCCCAGGACGGCCGGAGAGCTGCGTCACGGTCCACTCGGTGGAGTCGGTAGTGGTGCGCTCCGCCACCCAACTCATGCGCGTGAGGCTGAGCGTGGACGTCTGAAAATAGCCGTCGCGCAAATCCTCGTAGTGGGTGCGGCTGCGCGAGTAGCCGCCGCCGGCGGTGAGGGTGAGGTCGCCGCGGGTGTACTCGAGCTTGCCGACGTAGGTGAGCGTGGCGTTGCGTTTGTTGCGGTGGTTGCTGGAGACGTTGAGGCGCGGGTTGGCGTTGGCGGTGGAGTTGGCGATGATTTTCGTGAGCGTGGAAGCTGGATCGATCTGCGCGATATTCGCGGTCAAGAGAAGATTGCGGGCGTAAAATTCGTCGCTGAGGTGCGAGCCGGTGACGCGTAATGAAGCGATGAGGCGCGGCGTGATTTTGTAGTCGAAGGTGGCGCCGAGGGAGGCGCACTCGATGACCTTCGGCGCATCTTTGAACGTGAGACCGGTGATGCGTGGACCGGTGGCGACGTTGGAGAAATCAAAGGCGTGGGTGATTTGCTCCTGTTCGCCATACATGGTGGAGCCGCCGACGTTGAGCTGGACGCCGAGTCTGCCGCCAAAGACGTCGGCGTAGCTGAAATTGCCTCCGGGAAACACGACGCGGCGGAGTTCGTTGGTCGGCGAGGGAACGCGGCGGAGCGTCATCTGATTCTCGTTGGCGGTGAGAGAAAACTAGGCGGTGATTTCGCGGCCCTTGCGGTCGAAGGCGCTCTTGCTGCGGAAATTGATGGCGCCGGCGGGCGAGTCGGCGTCCATGCGGGCGGTGGGCGTCTTGTTCACCTCGATGGCCTCGACGCTGTTGATGGACGACTGCTCGAATTCGAACTGGCGTGAGTCACCGCCGAACGCCGCGTCCTGCGCGCTGGCCATGCGCATGCCATCGACGCTGACGCCGACGTATTTCGGATCAAGGCCACCGATGCGGACGGCGGGGGCGTCGGATCGATTATAGTCGATCACGACGGCGGGGAGATACTTGATGAACTCGCCGACATTGCCGCCGGTGATGTCGCCGAAGATGTCGGCGGCGATGACGTTCTTCACGTTGAGTGCGGCGCGTTGTTCCATGATGGCCTTGGCGTTGCCCTCGCGCTCGGTGGAGACGATGAACTCTGTGAGTTTAATCGGACCGGCGGGGCTGCCGGGGGCGGTCGTGGAGGGACTCGCGGCGGGGCGCGAGCCGGTGGCGACGAGTTCGAAATCGCGCGTGGCGATGGTGCCGGGCGAGACGTTGACGCGGGCGGTGGCGGAGTCGTAGCCGGTATAGGAGACCGTGACGTCGCGGGGACCGGCGGGGACCTGGGTCAACGTGTAGAAACCGTCGTCACCAGTGAAGGTCGCGAGGCGGGTGCCAGGGATGGTGACCTCGACGTTCCGCAGGTATTTCTGGGTGACTGGACTGAGCACGCGGCCTTGATGGTGCCGGTGGCGGTAGTGGTGGTGGCAACTGAGTCGGCGGCGCGGACGGCTGGCGCGGCGCTGAGCACGACAGCGAGCGCGAAGTGCAAGGTGGCGCGGAGCACTCGGGGAGGGGAAAGGAAGGACATCAAGGGTTGGGTGTGGGTCGGCACGAGAAGCCCAAATAACCTGGGCAAAAAAAGACGGCGGGGTGCAAGTTTGCGCAACGGACGAACGACTAGCCGCGAGCGGGAGGAGCGAACAGTGAGTGCGAACAAGAAAAACATTTGCGGATGGTTCCTCTTCTGAATGCTCTCGTATTTCCTTAATGACAGGCGCTCCGTTCGAACTTGCCCGCCGACAATTTCTCGGCCGGATGACCACTGGTCTTGCCGGTGTCGCCCTCGCGCGGCTGCTGCGCGCGGATCTGCTCGGGGCGGCGGGCGGCGGGGTGTTGCCGCATTTTCCGGCAAAGGCGAAACGGGTTTTGCAGATCTTCTGTCCGGGTGGCGCGTCGCATGTGGATCTGTGGGATCACAAGCCGATGTTGGAGAAATTCCATGGCACGCCACTGCCGGGCGGCGACGCGGAGGTGACGTTTCAAGGCAAGAACGGGAATCTCATGCGGTCGCCGTGGGACTTCGCGCCGGCGGGGCGCAGCGGAAAAATGATTTCGACGCTCCTGCCGCACATGGCGCGGCACGTGGACGACATGGCCTTCGTGCACTCGATGACGTCGCGCTCGAATACGCACGGCCCCGGCTGCATCGCGATGAACACGGGTTTTGCGCGCGAGGGCTTCCCGAGCGCTGGGGCGTGGATCAGTCACGGTCTGGGCACTCTCAACGAAAACCTGCCCACGTTTGTCGCGTTGCAGGACATCCGTGGGGAGCCGCCGAACGGCAAGGCGAACTGGGGCAACGGATTTTTGCCGGCGCAGCATCAGGCCGTGGTGCTCGCCGCGCACCAACCGCTGCGGAACCTCGCGCGACCCGGGAATATTTCCGAGGCGGAGGAAGCGGCGACGCGGGCGTTTCTGGCGCGTGCGAATGCCGGCCACGCGGAGGCGCATCCGGGGAACAGCGAGTTGCGGGCGCGGATCGCGGCCTACGAACTCGCGGCGAGGATGCAGCTGGCCGCGCCGGAGGTGAGCGATCTATCGCGCGAGCCGGCGCATGTGCACGCGCTCTACGGCACCAACGACGCGAATGCGCTCAAGGCGAGCTACGCGCGGAATTGCCTGCTCTCGCGGCGGCTGCTCGAACAAGGCGTGCGTTATGTGAGCCTGTATTGCGCGTCGAGGGCGAGCTCGGTGGACGGGCTGTTGAATTGGGACGCACACAAAACGCTCAAGGCGGATTACGAACGCCACGCGCCGATCTTCGACCAACCGACGGCGGCATTGCTGGCGGATATGAAACAACGCGGCTTGTTGGCGGACACCTTGGTGATTTGGTGCAGCGAGTTTGGGCGCATGCCTACCCACCAAGAGGGAACGGCCGGGCGTGACCACAACCCAGATGCGTTCACGACGTGGTTCATGGGCGCAGGGGTGAAAGGCGGAGTGAGCCATGGGGCGACGGATGATTTCGGTCGGCGCAGCGTGCAGGACGTGGCGACGGTATACGATTTCTACGCGACGGTCCTGCACTTGCTCGGGGTCGACCACGAGCGGCTGACCTACTATCACAATGGATCGAACCGCCGCCTCACCGATGTGCACGGGCATGTGTTGAAGGGGCTGTTGAGCTGAACCATGCGTGGCCTGCGCCAGAAATTCTTGTGGTTCTTGTGGGCTGTATGCCTGAACGCCGCTGTGCGCACACTGGCTGCCGATGCGGTCGGCGTCGCGTTTTTTGAACAGAAAATTCGGCCGGCGCTGGTTGCGCACTGCTACGAATGCCACAGCGACCAGGCGAAAAAGATCAAGGGCGGGCTGCGCCTCGATTCGCACGCGGGGTGGCGGGTGGGCGGAGACGGCGGCACGGCGGCGCTTGTGCCCGGGAAACCGGAGGAGAGTCTGCTGATCCGAGCCGTGCAGCATCTCGACGATGATCTGGCCATGCCGCCGAAGAAACCGAAGCTGCCGGACGCAGTCATCGCTGATCTCGTAACGTGGGTGAAGATGGGTGCGCCCGATCCGCGCGATGGTGCGCCGGTCGAAGCCAAGCGCGCGGACAAATCGTGGTGGTCGCTCCAGCCGTTGGGCGCGGCTGATGCGGTGGTGGCGGCGGGATCGGTCGCGATTGACCATTATGTTGAAGCGGGATTGCAGGCGAAAGGGCTCGCGCTGAATCCGCCGGCGGATGCGCGCACCCTGATCCGCCGGATGAGTTACGATGTGACGGGGTTGCCGCCGACGGCAGCCGCAGTTGCGGCGTTTGCGGTGGTCTATCGCGCAGAGCCCGAGCGCGCAGTGACGGAGCTGGCAGACACCTTGTTGGCATCACCGGCCTACGGCGAGCGCTGGGGGCGGCACTGGCTCGACGTCGTTCGCTTTGGTGAGAGCAATGGCTTCGAGCGGAATTTTCTCATCAACGATCTCTGGCCGTTTCGCGACTACGTGATCCGCTCGCTCAACGACGACAAGCCTTTCAATCAGTTCATCGTCGAACATCTCGCCGGCGATGTGCTCGGGAAGAACCGGCCGGAAACTGAAGTCGGCAGCGCGTTTCTCGTCGCCGGGCCTTACGACGACGTCGGTAATCAAGATGTGGCGGCTCGGAAAAATATTCGCGCGGCAACCCTCGACGATCTCATTACGGCGACGAGTGGGGCGTTTCTGGGGATGACGATCAACTGTGCGCGCTGCCACCACCACAAATTCGATCCGATCCCCACCGAGGACTATTACCGGCTGCGCGCGGCATTTGAGGGTGTGACGCACGGGCGCCGCGTCGTGGCGTCGGCAGAGGAGCGCGCGGCGTTCAAGTCCGCAACGGGACCGCTGAACGAACAACGGACGAAATGGGTCGCGGAGCGCGCCGTGCTCGAGCGGGAAGTCACGCGGCGCGCGAAAGAGGCGGCGGGGCAGGTCGTCGCGACGCGGCCGAAGGTGAACCCTGAGTTGACCGAGGAGCGTTTTGAGCCGGTGGGGGTGCGGGCGGTGAAGCTCGTTATGAGTGCGAGTACCGCGAATCCGAAGTCGGCCACGGGCTCGCGGATCGTGGAGTTTGAAGCGTGGAGTGCCGGTGAGGGCTCGCGTAATGTCGCGTTGGCGAGCCACGGAGCACGGGCCGAGGGCGCGAAGTCGGCGGTGGCGGAGGATTTTCCGGAGGCCTACGGAGCGCACCTCGCGATCGACGGGCGATTCGGCGAGCAGTGGTTCATTGGCGATCCCGCGGCACTGACGGTCAGGTTCGCAAAGACCGAGACGATCGACCGCGTTTCGTTCCGCAATGCGAAGGGCCTGATGATCGAAGACAAGGCGCAGGGTGCGACGCCGACCGACTACGCGATTCAGGTGTCGGCCGACGGGGAAACCTGGCGGACGGTGGCGTCGAGCGCGGGACGCGAACCCTGGAGTGAGGCCCACGGCATCGAGCGAGCGCGTCCCGAAGTCACGACGCCGGTCGAGGCCCGGCAACTTGCGGCGGTGTCGGCGGAGATTGCCAATGTGGATCGGGCGCTGAAGGCAGTGCCGCCGCTGCGAGAGATCTGGGCTGGCAAGTATGCGCAGCCGGAGGAAAAGACGTTTGTGCACAAGGGCGGTGATCCGCTGAAGCCCGGTGACGGGGTGGTGCCGGCGAGTCCGACGATGGTGGATCGCGCCTTGCCGTCGTTTGCCCTGGAGGCCGATGCGCCCGAAGGCGAGCGCCGTCGCGCGCTCGGCGAGTGGATCGTGCGGGACGATCATCCGCTCACGCCGCGGGTGTTGGCAAACCGTGTGTGGCAATACCACTTCGGCACGGGAATCGTGGATACACCGAGCGATTTTGGCTTTCTGGGTGGGCGACCGACGCACCCGGAGTTGCTCGATTATCTCGCGCGACGGCTCGTCACCGCGGGTTGGCGATTGAAGCCGTTGCACCGGGAAATTCTGCTCTCGCGCACCTATCGGCAGTCGGGCGCACATCGCGCGGACGCGGCGCGCATTGACCAAGAGGCGCGGTTGCTCTGGCGCTTTCCGCCGCGGCGATTGGGCGCGGAAGAGTTGCGCGACACGATGCTGCACGTCGCTGACAAGCTGGATTCAAAAATGGGCGGGCCGGGTTTCCGACTCTACAAATTTACGCAGAACAACGTCTGCACGTATTTCCCGTTGGATCGGCATGGGCCGGAGACCTATCGGCGGAGTGTGTATCACCAGAACGCGCGGGCGAGCGTGGTCGATGTGCTCAACGACTTCGATCTGCCTGACATTGCGTTCGCCGCGCCCCGGCGCGCAAACACCACGACGCCGCTGCAGGCGCTCACGCTGCTGAACCATAGTTTCACGACCGATATGGCGCAGGCCATCGCGGTGCGGTTGGAGCGCGGGGGAGCAGCGGCCAGCGCGCAGATTGACGAAGCGTATGGGCTCGCGTTTCAGCGGGAGCCAACGGTCGCGGAGCGGGCGGCGGCCGGGCGGTTGATCGCGACGCACGGGCTGGCGGCGTTTTGTCGCGCGCTCTTGAATATGAACGAGCTGATCTACCTTGATTGAGCGGGGGCTGCGGGCCGATCGTTGCAGGCGAAAAGGCTTGGGGGTTTTTCGGCGAGGAGGGCGGCGGCCTGATCGCGACCTTTCTCGACGAACTAATTTATGCGTCGAGCCATTTGTTAATGTTTGAAAGCCGCGCGCCGACGGCACCTCTTTGCTGCATGGCTGAACAACCCCTTTCCGGAAAAGTCCTCGTCGTCGTGGGTGGCACGACGGGGCTCGGCCTGTCGGCGGCCCGGGCGTTTTTGGCGGCGGGGGCGCGCGGGGTGGTGGTCACTGGACGTGACGCCGGCAGCGCGAGTTCGGCGACGGCAAGCTTGGGCGGTTTGTCGGCTGCGCACGTCGGCAATGCCACCGATCCGGCCCACGCGCCCGGTGCCATCGCGCTCGCGCGGGAACGGTTCGGCGGGTTTCACGCCCTGTATCATGTGGCCGGAGGGAGCGGGCGGCGGCTGGGGGACGGACCGTTGCACGCGATTACCGACGACGGATTGCGGGCGACGCTGCAGCTAAATTTGGAATCGGTGATTCTCTCGAACCGTGCGGCGGTGAAGCAATTTCTCGCCCAGGGCACCGGTGGGGCCGTGTTGAATATGGGCTCGGTGCTCGGGTGGTCCCCATCGCCGGAGTTTTTCGCGACGCATGTTTATGCAGCGGCGAAGGCGGCGATCGTGGGCTTTACGAAATCGGCGGCGGGCTATTACGCGGTGCAGAATATTCGACTCAACGTGCTCGCACCGGCGCTGGTGGCAACGCCCATGTCCCGACGTGCGGCAGCGGATGAACGTATTTTGAAGTTCATTACGACGAAGCAGCCGCTCGACGGTGGTCGGATCGGGCGGCCGGATGACTGCGACGGTGCGGCGGTGTTTCTGTTGTCGGATGCGGCGCGGTTTGTGACGGGGCAAGTTTTGGCCGTTGACGGCGGTTGGACGGTGAGCGAAGGGCAGATTCCCGTGCAGAACCCATGAGTGAGGCACGGTTCATTTTAGGCATCGATCTGGGCGGTACCCACGTCAAAGGACTGGTCGTCGACGAAGCGGGTCACGTGCACGCGGAGGAAACGCGGCCGACGGAAGACGGGGTCGCAGGGGCGTGGCGCGACAATGTGCGTCGGGTGGTGGCCGGTCTGCAGGGGCGCTTCCCGACGATTGCGGTCGCGGGGTTGTGTGCGCCGGGGCTGGCGTCGCGCGATGAGAAAATGATCGTGAGTATGCCGGGGAGGCTGCGAGGACTGGAAGGACTCGACTGGTCCGGTGAACTGGGCCTGCCCACGGTGGTTCTGAACGACGCGCACGCGGCCTTACTCGGTGAAGTCTGGCTGGGTGCGGCTCGGGGCGGCGCGAACGTGTTGATGATTACGCTGGGCACGGGTGTCGGTGGCGCGGCCATGGTGGATGGACGACTCTTGCGTGGGCATCTGGGACGCGCCGGACACGTGGGGCACCTCTCGCTCGATCCCGCAGGCCAGCCCGACATCGTGGGCACCCCGGGCAGCCTCGAAGATGCGATTGGCGATTGCACGGTGGGCCAACGGAGTGGCGGGAGATTCGCCACGACGCGCGAGCTCGTGGCGGCGGTGATCGCCGGTGATGAAGCGGCGCGCGCCGTCTGGGAGCGGTCGACGGGGGCGTTGGGTGCGGCGCTCGCCGGGCTGATCAACGTGCTCGATCCGCAGATGATCGTGCTCGGTGGAGGCATCGCTGCGGCGGGCGAGGTATTGTTTAGGCCGCTCGCGGTGGCCCTCGACCGGATGGAGTGGCGCATTGGGGTGACGGGAGTGGCGCTCGTGCCGGCTAAGCTGGGCGCGCAGGCAGGGGCATTCGGCGCGGTTTATCGGGCGCGGCAAAAATTTCCAACCACATGACTCCTTCCGAAATTTATCTCTCAAAGATCCGCGTTCTCGTGGAAACCGTGGCGGCGCAAGCGCCGGCTATTCACCAAGCGGCCGACTGGTTTGCTCAGACCATTCTAGCGGGGCGCATGGTGCACCTGTTCGGCTCCGGGCACTCGCGTATGATGGTCGAAGAAATGTGGCCGCGTTATGGTTCGTTCCCGGGTTTTAACCCCATCGTCGAACTTTCACTTTCGTTTCATAATTTGGTCGTCGGCGCGAACGGCCAGCGGCAGGCGATGTTTCTGGAAAACGTGAGCGGGCTCGCGGAGCGGATCTTGCGCAACTACGACCTGAGCACGGCGGAGAGTGCGCTGATCATTTCTTCGAGTGGGTGTAACGTGGTGCCGATTGAAATGGCGGAAGAGTTAAAACGGCGAGGCTTGCGCGTCGTCGCGCTGGTGAGTCTGGCGCACGCCAGGGCATCGACCTCGCGGCGTGCCGACGGAAAAAAACTGACGGACTTCGCCGACCTCATTCTCGACACCGGTGCGCCGGTGGGCGACGCCATGGTCATGATCCACGGGCTGGATACGCCGGTCGCACCCGGTTCGACGGTGGGCGGATGCCTGCTGGTGAATGCGATCAAGGCCGAAGTGGCTGCTCGCCTCACGGCGGCGGGGCAGCCGCCGAAGGTGCTCAGCGCGGGAGTGGTCGTGGGCGCGGCGCGAGCCACGGAATTGTTTGAAGCCGCCTACGATGAGCACGCACATCGGCTCGCCAAACTGTATGCGAATGTGGGTCCGGCGTAACGATAGCGATTCTTCCTTATGAAAAATTGTCCCCTGCGCAGCTCCGTTATTGGCAGCTACCCCTTTCCTGGCTGGCTCGAGTTCGCCAGCCAGCACCTCGAAGTATTCGGGCGCTCTGACGTAAGCGAAATTCAGAACGATGCGGTCATCGCCGCGGTGCACGATCAGGTGGAGGCCGGGCTCGATGTGATCACCGATGGCGAGCAGACGCGGCTCGATTTCAACCTGTCGTTTTACGGTTACATCCAGGGCATCGAGCTTGAGTCCGTGTCGCCGCGGAAGTTTGGCCCGCCGGCCCACGACCAACGCGGTAAGCACGCGATCACCGGCGAGTTGCTGGCACCGCGCGGACTGGGGGTGGTGGAGGAGTTCAAGCGACTGCAACGTCTCGCGCCGAGTGGCGCGGCGACGCTCAAGGCGAGTGTGCCGGGGCCTTACACGTTGAGCGGACGGCTCGTGCCTCATGCCCAGTATGTTGATCGCTGGGCGGTGACGGAGGCGCTCTTGCCCATGGTGCGCAAGGAACTCGAAGACCTCGTCGCCGCCGGCTGTAGCGAGATCAGCGTCGATGAACCGTCGATGAGTTGCTATGCGCACAAGGAAGACCCGCGGCGCTTCGTGGATATTTTCAACCGCACGGTGGAGTCGGTTTATGGCCGCACGCGCCTCTGCACGCATATGTGTTTTGGGAATTTCAAAGGACGCGCGATCGGCCCGCGGCGGATCGCGCCGATGTTTCCGGCGTTTCTCGATTTCAAGGCCGACGAAATGCACGTCGAGATGGCGAGCCGCGAGTTTGCCGAAATCGAGCTGATCGCGCAGATCGCGGCGCGCATGGATGTGGCCGTGGGCATCGTCGATGTGAAGAGCTATTACGTCGAAACCCCTGAGGATATCGCGGATCGCGTGCGCTGGTGCCTGCAACACGCGCCGGCGGACCGGCTGGTCTTCGCGCCCGATTGCGGCCTGAGCCAAACGGCGCGCTGGGCGGCGCAGCCCAAGTTGAAGCACATGGTCGCGGGCATTCGCCAGGTGAAAAAGGAACGTGGCCTGTGATCCGCCCCGTGCTCCAAGACGACGCGTTCCTCGCGCAGGTGGCGGCGCCCCGGGCCGACGCCACCTCGGCACGGCTCGCAGTGTGGTGGTTGGGCCAGAGCGGGTTTCTCGTCTGCTACAGCGGTGAGTGTCTGTTATTCGATCCGTATCTGAGCGACTCGCTCACAAAAAAATACGCCGCGACCGACAAGCCGCATGTGCGGATGACGGCGCGGGTGGTTGATCCGGCGCGTTTGGATTTCGTGAGCGTGGTGACGACATCGCACAATCACACGGATCACTTGGATGCGGAGACGCTCGCGCCGATTTTCGCGGCGGCACCGCAGTCGAAACTGATCCTGCCCGCGGCCAATGTGAGTTTTGTGAACCAGCGTTTGGGTGCGGCGGCGCAGGCGCGCTTCCTTCCGCTGGCCGCTGGCGAACGGGCGACCGTGGGTGGCTTTACCTTCGAGGCCGTCCCGGCGGCGCACGAGGAATTGCAGCCCGAGTTTGCGGGTTTTGTGGTGAGCGTAGGACCGTTTCGAATTTACCACAGTGGGGACACCGTGCGGTTTCCGGGGATGGCGGAGCGGTTGCAGCCGTTAGCCGTCGATCTCGCCTTGTTGCCGATCAATGGCCGCGCACCGGCGAGGCGAGTGTCGGGGAATCTGGATGGTGCCGAAGCGGCGCAGCTCGCGCACGACATCGGCGCGCGGTGCGTAGTGCCGTGTCACTACGAGCTGTTTGAGTTTAATACTGCGTCGCCGGCGGCCTTCGTGACTGCATGTGCGCGGCTCGGGCAGCGGAGCACGGTATTGCGCGCGGGGGAGCGATTGACTTTGGAGCCGGCACCATGAGCTTCGTTTGTACGATGCCGAGGAGTTTAGGTGGTCCGACTGAATGGACCGGAATAGGATCGGCGGGAATGACCGCTGGGCAACGGCACAAAAGCATTTTCGGGACGCCGGCCGAGACTTACGCGTTCTATGCAAAGTCCTGAATCGGCTGCAAGCAGGCTCCTCCCACCACGCGCCATGAAAAAAACCTGGAAGATTGCCGGTATTAATTTTGACCACATGCACATGGGCGACCTGCTCCGTCAGGTCCACGAGCATCCGGCCGCTGAGATTGTCGGTTTGAGTGATACGCAGCCGGGGCGAATGCAGGCGGTGATCAGCCATTTCAGTGTGCCCGCGGCGAGGGTGTTTACGGATTTTCGGAAATGCCTAGAGCAGACGCGACCCGATCTGGTGATTCTCTGCCCAGCGACGGCGGAGCACTCTAAATGGACGGAGCTGGTGGCGCCTTACCGCACCCACATTTTGGTCGAGAAGCCGTTTGCTGCCACGCTGGCGCAGGCGGACGCGATGATTGCGGCCGTAGCGGCGACGAAAAAGCAGCTCATCATCAATTGGCCGCTCCGCTGGTATCCTGCACACGTCACGGCGAAACGGCTGATTGATGACGGGGAGATCGGCCGCGTGATCGAAGTGCATTTTTACGACGGCAATCGCGGACCGCTGTGGCACGGGGCGGACAAGATTGAGACTGCACCCACCGCGAAACGAAAAGCCTCAAGTTGGTTTTACAAAAAAGCGTCGGGCGGTGGCTCACTGCTCGACTATCTCGGTTACGGCACGACGCTCGGCACGTGGTTTATGAACGGCCGTGCGCCCACTGAGGTGACAGCGGTCGTGGATCAGCCCAAGGGCCTAGAGGTCGACGAACACAGTGTGGTCGTGGCGCGCTACGAGACTGGACTGTCTAAATTTGAGACGCGGTGGGGCACGTTTGCCGATCCGTGGAAACTGCAGCCGCAGCCGAAGTGCGGCTTTGTAGTGGTCGGCACGCGAGGGACCCTTGCGAGTTACGACTATGAGCCGTCGGTACGACTCCAGACAGAAGGGAATCCGGCAGGGATGGACGTGCCGGTGGATGTGCTCGCGCCCGAAGAGCGTGGTCCGATTGCGCACGTGCTTCACGCGCTCGCCCACGGGCAGAAGGTCGGTGGTCCGCTCTCGCCGAAGATTTCGCGGATCGGACAGCAAATCGTGGACAGCGCGGTGCTGAGTGCGCGACTGCGGAAGACGGTGAAGCTCGTCGATTGACCATGAGTGAAAACATCCAGGGAGGCGGCTACGGCTTGAGTGCGGCGCGCGCGGGCGACGTGATGATTGCGCCGGTTTTGACGTATCGGCCGCCGCGCCCCCGCGGATATCGACCGAAAATTGCGCTGATCGGCTGCGGGGGGATTTCGGAGTATCACCTGCGGGCGTATCGTGAGATGGGTTTGGATGTCGTGGCACTGTGTGATCGCGACCGGGATCGCGCGGAGAAGCGGCGGGCGGAATTTTTTCCGGGAGCAACGGTGGTCGCCGATTTTCGGGACGTCCTGCGAAACGGTGAGATCGAGATCGTCGATGTGGCCCTCCATCCGGCGGAGCGCGTGGAGGTGATCGAGGCTGCGCTGCGCGCGCGAAAACATGTGCTGAGTCAAAAACCGTTCGTGCTCGATCTTGCGGTCGGCGAACGGCTCGTGGCGTTGGCCGACGCGGAAGGCGTGAGGCTCGCCGTGAATCAAAATGGGCGTTGGGCGCCGCATTTCAGTTATCTGGCGGCGGCGATTCACGCCGGGGTGATCGGTGAAGTGGCGAGTGTGGATTTCACACTGCAATGGGACCATACGTGGACGGCAGGCACGCCGTTTGAAGCGGTTCACCATTTGGTACTATTTGATTTCGGTATTCATTGGTTCGATATGGCGGCGCGATTCATGAATGGACGAAAGCCGGAGCGAGTGTGGGCAAGTGTGGAGCGCACGGGGTTGCAAAAAATGAAGCCGCCGATGCTCGGACATGTCGGGATCGACTATCCCGGAGCGCAGGTGCGGCTGAACTTCAACGGCCACGTGCAGCATGGTCAGGGGGATCGCACGGTCGTGTGCGGGAGTCGGGGTACGTTGCGCAGTTTTGGACCCAGTCTATCGGAGCAGACCGTGGTGCTGTCCACGGCGGACGGAGAGGCCAAGGTGCCGTTGGCAGGGACTTGGTTTACGAGTGGATTTCAGGGTGCGATGGGCGAACTGCTCTGCGCGATTGAGGAGAACCGCGAGCCGGCGCATAGCGCGCGCAATAATCTCGAAAGTCTCGCGCTTTGCTTTGGGGCGCTCGCCAGCGCGGATAGCGGAGCGCCGGTGCGTCCGGGCACGGTCACGAAGGTGTCGAAATAACCCGTTCATCGGCCATGACTCTGCTCCGTGGCTGGCCGAGGACGAGCCGGCGCGCAAGGAGCAGCGGTTCGCCGAGATGTCGACGGGCTGGGTGATCGGCACCACCGGGTTCGCCAAGGAGACGATAGAGGCGCAGGTGGATGCGCGCGGGCAGGGCCGGCGAATGACGAACGCAACGCGGGTCGCGCAGGAAGCCGTCTGGCACGAGACCTTGGAAAAGCTCCTGAGGACATTGAGTCGCACGGCGGACGAACTGAAGGCAGCGGGAAAGTCCGCCGGATGGAAACTCGCGCTCGCAGCGGCGCTAAAGGCGCGCACGACCGCGACCAACCGCTGGCTCGGCACGGCGTTGCGGCTCGGCAACCTGCATAAAGTCAGCCGAAAGGTGGCGGCGTGGACGCGCGCCCCGGATGCCGCGCTCAGCAAAAAATTGGACCTGACCCCAAACCCCAGAGCCTGACTCCATTTTCTTTCCCGGGCCGCCAAACTCCTCCGCGCGCTCCTCGCCCACGCCCGGCAGCTCGCCATCACGCCCGCGACGATCGACTATTTCGCCACGTCGCTGCCGACGATGCTGCGCTTTGCCGACGATCTCTCCGCCCGTCAGCGCACGACCGCCCTCTTCCTCGAAGCCCAAGCCCTTCTCGGCCTCGGTCAGCGGGCCGCCGCGCGCCGCATGCTCCGCCGAGTGCTCGCCCGCGATCCCGCCCACGCCTGCGCCGCCGATCTCCTCTCCGTCGCATAACTTCCACCTCCCTTTCATGCACCTTCAGCTGCTAGGAAACTGGATTGCCGATTGATGCCTGCGGCGCGGACGGTCCACGTGCCGTCGCGGGGGAAGCCGGGTGCGGCCCCGGGCGGGTTGTCGTCCCAGCCGCCGGCGAGCATGGCCAGCCGGGCGGGTCTGCACAATCGCAAGGCGCTGCTTGAGACGATGGGTCGATCAGGGGGAGTAAATAGGCGGCAGATAGAGCCAAGCTGAACCTTTTTCGCCTCATCTTCATCAGGCTGAATACGCCGAAAACCAACAAACAACGGCCAGGCCCCTTTTTCCGCTTGGCTGATTGATCCGCCGCATCACCGGACAAGATAGTCATGGCCCTCCTGGAGCCGGAACTGGTGCGCATGGCGGACTTTTTCCGTCGTCATGGTTGCACCGGTTTTCCGGTCGGTGACGACGGGCTTGTCCCAATCGGGATGGGTGATGGTGATCTTCGAGGTCGTTTCGCCGTTACGGCCGAAAAAGGTGGTTTCAGTGTTTTTGGAAACCGGATAGATGCGGGCCATGAGGGCGCCATCGATTTCCTCGATGACGATGCCGGTGCCACCGGCGAAGAGGGGGGTCTTGGTGACGGGGAGTTCGAATTTTTCGAGCACCATGGGTCCGGTGTAGGGTTTCCCGGTGTCGTAATCGATCCAAAGGCCTTCCGGCAGATAGACATCGCGGGTGGTTGCGGTTTCGTAGTCCTCCCCGTAGAGCGGGCAGGCCATGAGGGCATCGCCGATCATCCACTGGAAGCCGCGAACCTTGCTGTTTTCGCGGTGGTGGACGCGCGGGTCGTCGGGGAAGGCGATGGGCAGCGGAGTCATGGTGTGCGGGTAGCCGTCGCGGAAAAATTTGATGGAGTTGCTGTGGATGTAGGGGTGCAGGCGGGCGTGGAGTTTGGCTGAGTCCAACAGCACTTGGGAGACCAGCGCGTCCCTGTAATGCCATGGCCCCTTGCCCATGGAGATCGAGCTGTGCAGCGAGGCGGTACGGGCATTGCGCATCAGGTAGGTCTTGATGCGGCTCGACACCTCGCTATCGAAATCCTGGCCGCCGAACTTGCCGCCGACGATGTCCATGTAGGTGAGCGGGAACCCGCCGTAGGCAAGGCAGAGCGAGTTGACCGGGCCG
>SXGR01630646.1_pt1 | contig 18762 bp, 12 predicted proteins | sample 3174711 | NCBI WGS metagenome assembly SXGR01 (sample SAMN11356860, study PRJNA531348) | freshwater metagenome | isolation source: freshwater sample F1-60 | place: China: Fuxian Lake, Yuxi | collected 2017-12-25
AGAGATGTTTTGTGCCAGTTCGTTTTCCATTCGAAGAACCGCACCCGGAACTTCTTCATCGGTGGGGCCATTTCGAGCGGAAACGGGCGCCTGACAGAGGAGGGCCCCCGTGGCCTGGTTTACAATCACGATGCGCCCAGTGAGCCAGCCGCCTTGGGGCTTGGTATCCACCAATGTCGGTGCAGAGCGGTCAGGTGCGTCCAGAAACGCGACCCACGGTTCGTTGGCGAGGTCATGGGGTCCGTAGCTGCGATACTGTGGCGCTGGCTCATACGGCAGTCTGCCAATTTTCGAATCGTTCAGCCAGAACCAGTCTTCTCTGTAGGACGGATCGTCGATGTGATTCAGCCATTCCGCGTCGATGAGCGGGGTGACCTTGGACGCTTGCTGTGGCGGGGTTGGGCATGGTGTCGTGGAGTGCGGGGCGATCGCAAAGTCCGCGGCGATCGTGCGCAGGTGGACGAGTTCGGCTTGCACGGCGTCGACATGTGACGTTGACAGCGCTTCCCGCCCATCGGTGCATCCCATGGCGGTCAAAATGAGCGGTGTGAGGTGTTTCGATACCCGATGGGCGAATGGGGTCATGTGAGCGATTCCGTCGGAACTTGCGCCGAATATATCACTTTCTCGCTGCGGAGTGTGGTCGTCGCCCGCCGGTTTGCGCTCGCCCGCCGCCGTCGTCGATTGGCTTCGCGGCTCATGAAGAGGGCCAATGCAGGCCGACCCGGGCGCCCCCGATCGGCGAAACCTCAAACCGGACTTGTCCATTGGTTTTCTCGGCGATCCGACTCACGATGGCGAGTCCTAGGCCAATTCCTCCCGTAGCACGGCTTCGGCTTCGGTCCCCGGTCTGAAAGGGGGCCAATAGGGCCTCGCGATCGGCCTCGGGAATTCCCGGCCCGTCATCGTCGATCAGCAGCGTCGGTGCGCCGGCCACCAAGGCGACAGTCGCGATAACGTCGATTTTGGCGTATCTTTGTGCGTTACTCAGAAGATTCTCCGCGGCGCGAACGAACCACTTTTGGGGAACGGCGAACCCGACCTCCGGATCCACCTGAAGGGTGATTCGCACCTCAGGGCGAAAGGGCCGAATGCGGGCGACCGCCTCAGCGAGAGCCTCCTCCGCGGACCAAGGCGAGGGGTCAGCGATCGGAAGCTCCACGTCGAGCTTCAGGTACGCCAACAGCTCGCCGAGCAGGTCATCGATGTCCGTTAGATCTTGCTCGATCGCCGCAATTTCTCGTGTTCTCTGTTGGACGTCCTCGGCGCGCTCCAGGGCGTCCAGGCGAAACCGTATCCGGGCGTGGGGGGTGCGCAATTCATGGGAGATCGACTGAAACAACTGGCGCTGATGGTTCACGAGGTGCTCGATCCGGTCGGCCATACGATTGACGGATTCGCTCACCTCGCGGAGAGGACCGCTGTTCGGAACGGGCACTCGGGCGCCAAGCCGATCGCCACCGATCCGATCAACGGCGAACGACAATTCTCCCAGATCTTTGGCGAGCGGCCGCAACAGCCACGTGACGACCGCGAAAACCACGCCGATGACGAGGACGAGCTGGAGCAGTAGTCCAGCGAAACCGAGGGGTGGAGGGCCCATGAAATCAGGGGCAGCGATCAGGAAGCTGCCATCGGCGAGTCGAAAGCTCTGCACTTGCGGCGGGGCGTGGGGTGGGGGTGCCGGGGCCAGATGTACATTTAGATCATGCGTTTCTGCGAATTCGAGAATCTTCCGTTCGCGATCGGGCCCGTGCGTCGTGTTGGCGAAGGCGACAACTTCGCCGGCTTGCACCGCCACCAACTCGTGCAGAAGTGCGCTTCGCTCATCATCCATCCGTCGCGCCAGGTGAAAGATGCCAAACGAATGGGAAAGTGCCACCGCCAACAGGATCCCGAGCGCCCATTTCCAAAACAGGGACCTCATGCCCCCGCCAGCAGGTAGCCCGTACCTCGCACGCTTTTGATGATCTGGTGTGGCTTCGCCTCATCGCCGAGTTTTCGCCTCAGCCGGGAAATCCGAAGGTCGATCGATCGATCCTGCCCATCCCAAGCGATCCCCCGCACTTTTTGGTAAAGCTCGTCGCGCTCGACCACCTCGCCGGTGTGTTCTACCAGCGCCCACAAGACGTCAAACTCCCCCGAGGAAAGGTCAAGCGCTTGACCATCCAGCCAGGACGTACGCTGTGCAGAATCCACCACCAGTCGCCCCAAAGTGACTCTCTTCGGCTGGATTTCGCGAGCGTTCCTCCGGAGAAGTGCCGAGATTCGGGCCAACAGGGCCCGCGGCCGCACGGGCTTTGCCATGAAATCGTCCGCCCCCATTTCCAAACTCAACACCTCGTCGATCTCCTCGCCGCGTGCCGTCAACACCAGAATCGCACCATGGAATTCGCGGCGTACGGCGCGGCACACCGCGAGGCCGTCCAGCCCCGGCAACATCACGTCGAGCACGACCACCTGGGGTTGTTCCGCGAGGATCCGCGGCACCGCGCGGTCGCCCCGGGACTCGATGGCTACAATGAAGCCGTTCGATCGCAGAAACTCGGCGACCAACTCCGCGAGAGCGGGATCGTCCTCCACCACCAGAACCGACACCACCTCGGGCACGCCCCCTCCTACCCGAAAGTGCCATACGGAGGAGTAAAAAGCCAGGGCCTTCGTGTATCGGTTTGTACCCATGGCGCGGATACAAAGGGGTACAAAACGACACTCAACCGCAGAAGAAGCACGGTGGGGGGTGGAGTAGGCTCCAGGAGTGGCCGCGAAGGGTCACAGGGAGGGCTCATGAATCGGATTGTCATTCCTTGGTTGTTGGGGTTGATCGCCTGTGGATCGGCAACGACTGCGGAGCAGACCCTGGTCGCCAAGGCGATCTCTGGCGAGGAGGAAACGCTGGTCGGAAGTGGATTCGAGTCCGAAAACGGCGCGCCATTGCCGTTTGGCCGGGAGTGCGATGCGACTGGAACCTTCGAACAGCTGTTTGAAGGGGCCGATCAGGATGGGGATGGGCAGCTGGGCGCCCCGGAATCCACAGAGGTGGAGGACTCCTTCGGTCCACCGCCGCCATTCTTCCACTTCCTCGCGTGGGTTTATGATGCGGACGACTCCCACAGCCTGGAGGAAAGCGAACGCATCGCCCTGCTTGACGATCATACCCTTCGCTGCGAGGCGATCCACGATCGCCTTCTCGAGGATTTCGACGCGGACGGTGACGGCACCCTGTCGGAATCGGAGCTCGACGAAGCGAGAGAGTGCGCCCCCAAACCGCCAAAAATGAACCACCCTCCGCAAGGCGGCGGACATCCGGAGGTTCCGCCTCCGGTGTTGCGGGAGTTTGATGCGGACGGATCCGGGGATCTCAGCGCTGAGGAGGCCGCCGCCGCGCGGTCGGAGATCCGTGAGCAGATCCGCTCGGGCGAGCCTCCCGTTCCGCCGGAAGCGCTCCCGGAGTAGGTCGATAGTAAACCAATCTTACTATTTGATCCGCTCAACCAAGGGGTACCGGACCACGGTCGCGTTACCCCGATCAAACCGAACATCCGTCAGAGCCTTTGGGCATGCCGCGAGGGGACCCGCTTCGAAATCGTGATTCAAAAAAGCGCTTGTGGTAGGAATGGGGCGATTGAGTCGCCTTCCCTCCGACCACAGAGAGTCTCATGAACTGGAGTCCCCCGCTGTTGTGCCTGCTGCTCCTCACGTCCAACGTGGCCTTCGCCCGCCCGCAAGCGGCGTTTTCCGATCGATGCGGGTCGGCCGCGCGCGCGTTGACGCATTTGGCGGAGTCCCTGCCCAACGACCCGGACCAAGTCTGGCGTAGTCAGCTCGACAGCATCCTGGCTCTTCAAGAGCACCCGGCAGTGGCGGAATATTTCGCCGTGGAGGAGGCAGTGGCGGCCGATGGGGGTGCGCAGTGTGGCGCCGCGTACGAGGACCTGCAGGCCGGGATGGCTGCCCTCCAAACGCACGGGCCCACCTTTGGGAAGGCGGTCACGCCACTTCTCGACGAAGCCCGTCGCGTTCATGCGTTCCCTGATTTGCCCTCGGCGATCGGGTACGCAGAGAAAGCCGCCGCGCTCGCGGAGGTGGCGCTCTGGCTGGTGGCGGACGACGAGGAGGTGCAGGCGCGGCACGCCGAGGCGGCTGCCATCCTAGCGAGCTACCGCGCCGAATACGCCAGCACGCTCACTGGAGCGTTCCACGCCGAACACGTGGGCGAGCTGTTCCTCGCGTCATCGCCCGTGACCTTGGGAAAGGAGGATCCGACAACCTTCGGCGACCGGTGGACCGTCGGCGCGCCCACGTGGGTGGCCGCCTACTACCCAGGCACGCTCGACCAGATGGCCGGCAACACCACCGGCGGTGCGCGGATGGAGCTCCGGTTGTACGAGGCGAGCGACACGTACCGGCAAAGCGCCAAACTGAAATACGCCTGGACGGTGGACGCCGCGACCGCCACCAAAGCCACCGCGATGGCGCTGGAGCTCTGGCCCGCCTCGCCAACCTCGGCAAAGCAGCTTGGGCTCGCGACAAAGTTTGGGGAATTCGCCTTGAGCCTTCCGCCGGGGGAGCACGGCTACGTGCTCCAACTGTCCGCCACGGACCCGCGCGATGGGGGGCGAACCACAGGCGCAGTTGAGGGGCCGATCGCGGGGATCGTGCTGGAGGTCCCCTCCGATACGGGCCCTGCCCGCACCGCGCTCGCGACCCTTCGTTCCTCCTGGGTGGAGTCGCAGCGGATGCCGAAGGCGGGCCGTTCCGACAGCACCGTCCAGGGGCAGATGATGCGCGCCTACTCGGAGGCCGGATGGTCGGAGAAGCCGCTTCGGGCGGTCATCCTTGATGGAGATTGGACGCTGTTCCGTGACGAATGGGACCGGGTGGTGAGCCGCACGACGCTCGGCGCAGTGGCGGTCGATCCTGGCAAGGGCGAGTGTGTCGTGTACCGCGGGGTGTTTCAACAAGACAGCATCGGCGGTGGAAAGTGGTCCTCGGCCACGCTGCAGCTCATCACCGACGACTTCCCCATCGCGTGCGGAAACGTCTCGAAGTAGGGGTCGGAGTTGAGGGGCGCTGTGGAACACGGCGTCCGCAAGCAGCGTAGCCGAGCGAGGCAAGGGAAGGGACGGCTAAACGCCCATTTTGGACGTCCGCCAGGCGAATAGCCGTCCGCGAACGTTAGAGGCCGCCCGGATCAACCCCGTCGGTATCGCTCGGCGACTCGACGCGCCCCGCGAATTCCAAAGCCTGTGGCACTCCATCGATTTCGACCTCAAGTTCGTACGGCCCAACCCCGCGAACCTCGATGAGGCCGGCGGCGTCGTCAAGAGCCGCCGCCACCGTTCCAACTCCCTCGCCCCGCGAGCCTGCGGCGTAGTTTTCCCCCAACTTCTCGCAAGGGCGATCCGCCATTACGTCCGCGCTCGCCCCCGTCACCTTCGCCACCACGAAACGCCGCGCTGGAACCTGGAACCGCCAGTATTCGCTCCCGCCTCCCCCGAGATCCCCAGTCACCTGTTGGTCCGAGCGCGATAACTCACGCTCCCACGCGAGCTCGTCAAACTGGTCAAACGGCAGCTCAGGGTCAGGCTGAGCAGGCGTTAGCTGGACGGGCTGCCCATTCACTTCCGCAAACGCCAGAAACTCTCCCACATCGCCGGACACGGAGAGGAGCACCGGGCCGCCGTGCCGCGCAAATCGATCGGTGTACTGCCAAGGACTGAGGCGGGCAGACGGCTCGCCGTCCGGCACCATGTGGTCCGTGCTGAACCGAACAAAGTCGCCCGCGTTCACGTCCAAGGTAACCAATCGAGGGCCCGACTCCGTGTTCAGGGAGATCGCCAAATCGTTGGTTTCGAGGGGCGCAAGATCGATGTTACGACCACACCTGTCATAGTCATCGATGGAAATCGAACTCCACTCACTCGCTGCCGTCCCCACACGCGCGTCCCCGGGGGCAGTCTGGCATCCTACAAGACCACACACCAACACCATGAAACTTCTCATCGGGCCTCCAGTGTCGACAACTGCCGACATACGGGCAGTACGGGCGCTCACCGGGACGATCACGCGGCGACGCGCACGACACACTTCGAAACAAGCGGGCTGGGCCTACGTCACGCCCGCCTCAGCCAACCACCCGGAATGGTGCGGCATTTTCGCGCCTGAGTCCTTGCTGCAACGCACAAACCACCCATTTCTCCAGTCCCGCTCCTTGAACGCTCCGCGGTTGCCGACGTCGTCCTGCGCGCGGGCATCATGGATCCGCGCGGGTGACGTCTGCCCGCGTCTTCCAACAGCCATCGAGCGTGGGCGGATTCAGTTTCCGGACGATGGGCGTGCGGTTTCTTGGGTGTAGGGCATGTGACCTTTTGTGACCTTCCGGATTTTTACTACGGGTATCTAGAGAACGGTCAGCGCGAGTAACCGTTCTCTATACTGGAGGTTGTATGTTATTTTTATTTCCAATCGCTGAAGGCGCTTCGCTGCAGTGGGAGAGTGTGGAGCCGGCCCCCTACGCCCTCGACATCGCCGTCTGTGGAGATGGCAAGGTGTTTATGCTCACCCCAACCGGAACGGGGAAGTCGGTGTCCTTCTCGATGCCAGGCACCTCCGGCTTCACGCCTAGCCGTCCGGTCAACTCGGACGTTCGCGAGATTTCTTGTGCTCGGTACCCGGACTCTCCGAACCACAATGCACTGATGGCTTGGACACAAGTGGGTAGGAACCAGTTCACGTACGGTGGTGGGGGAGGCATTGGGACGGTGTCAGAAAGCTATACTTCTCCCATGGTTTATGTTCACCAGTACTGGTCCGGACCCGACTTCGTTTCCTGGCCGTCGGGCGAGGGCCGATATGTGGGACCTTCGGGATTGTCCACAATTAAGGCCCTTTCGCCAACCGCAGTGGTCACCGTGACTCCCGATCGGTATCTCCATCAGCGGCCATTGACCTCGATTTCATCCATGTACGGCGTCAGCGCTACGGGGGATGTCTACGGGGCGATGGAGGTTGCGGCGACGCAGAGTCCATCCGGTCCAGTGGCTTTGGCTGTGAACGACGACCGATCGATTTGGTTCAAGCACTCGCAGACCGATTGGAACACGTTTGAGTACCTCTTCGACGGATACGACACCTACTCGCTGATGATGTCCGCTGGCCTTTCCGACTTGGAAATGGCGCCGCGCGGGGACGGTTCGTACTCCGTAGTAGCTCTCAGCAGTGTGTTCGGTCAAAAGTACATCTTCAGGGGACAGCTGAACCCGTAGGGCGCGCCGAGGGTTGTGGGAGTTGCCCCGAGTGTGGCAGACTTCGCATTGGGGAAGGCGATGGCCGCTAGGTTCCTGCACCTCGGGGATCGGACGATTGACCGATCGATAGGGGAGGTGCGGGATTTCGGCGGCACCGTTCGGGGGCGCCTTAGCCCGAAAGAACTGGCGCTGCTGAACCATTTGGTGGACAGTTCGCCTCGCGCTTGCGGGCCTGACGAGCTGCTTACCAAGGTTTGGGGCTACACGGCAGGGGTGGAAACCCGTACGGTGATCGTTACCCTGGCTCGATTGCGCGCAAAGGTAGAGATAAATCCTTCGGAGCCTACGCACTTACTCGCCGTGTCGGGTGCCGGGTACCGATTCGTCCACCCGCCACCAAGGGATTCGTCCACAAATCGTGAGTTTCCGGCGAACTTCGGCGGACTCACCATTTTCCGAACGCCCTTTTCCATCGAACAGGTTCGCCGACTGCTGGACAGCGACGTCGAGGCGCCCGATCTTGAACCCGCGTTCGGACTGGAGTGGCTTGGCACGGAACTCCGTTTTCGACCCGCCAGCGTGGAGAGGTATGAACATTGGAGGCTCAAGGCTGCCCGGTCCGAGCGTCGGACAATTGAGCAGCGGTACGCCCAGTTGATGACGACTGAAGTCCGAAAAACGCTCGAAGATCCGGACATTACGGTTCGGCGCGTTTCGATCGAACCCCTTCGGACGGATTTGGAACAGCTCGCCGTTCACGCCGAGCGATTCCCGACTGCGGCGCGCGGTTGGGCCATGGTCGGGCTCGCGTACGGGTGTTGGGGCGACCGTACGGAGTCGTTGCGTTCCTGGTTGGCGGATCTCTCGGTTCCCCGAACGAATGTGCTGTATGCGCATCTGGCGTGGGCGCGAGGGGTGGTGGCCTCCGATCGGGCGCCGCAGCTCGCTTTGGAGACTTTTGAAATCGCGCGAAAGGAGGGGGTGAGATTGGGCGACCGCGCGTTAGCGGTCATGAGTGCACTCTTTCAAATCCGTTTATTGGCCGCGGGTTCCCAAAGCGGGGCGGCGTTGGAGACGGCCGCGTGGGTGGATCAGTTCGGCGACGAACGATCTCGGGTGCGGGTAGCGCAATTTAGAATTTACGCGCTTGCAAACGAGGGACGCCTCGAGGAGGCCGTTCGTTGCGGCCGGCGAATGCTCCCGGAGGCGGAAAAACTGGAGACAGACCTTGTTAATCTGCGGGTGAGCCTCGCGCATGTGTTGGAATTGGCGGGAGAGTATGAGGAGGCCTATCGTACCGCAAAACAGGCTTTATCCGATGCCGTTCTACTGCGGCATTCAGGTTGGACGCTGCACGTGTTGCAGGCACTCGTGCCGATTGCGTTTGCGTCGGGGCGCCACGCTGAAGCACTTTCCAGTCTGCAAGAGGCGTTGCGTCTCGGCGACAGCGGCGATCGGTCTGAGGAGGTGGCGCTGGTTCGCCTAACGCAGGCGGAGTTTGCACTTGCGCATGGGGAGTTTGTCGGGGGGAGGGCCCTCATCGCCCAGGTGGGCGAAACGATATCCACTGGGGCTACTGCACTGGTGACGAGTTATTTTGCCTTTGTTTCGTGCGTTATGGAGCTGCTGGACGGGGCCTACGGGCCGGCGCATCAGCGCGCTGCCGCGGCCGACCAATCCGGGGTGGTCGGCGCGAGCCTCTACGAAGTCGAAATTGCGGCCGCCCTTCTCTTGGGGAGGGAGGTGGGCCACTTGCGGCAACCGCCGCATCACATCAGTCTCGAACTGCGGCGGTTGACCCTGTGTCTTCAAGAAGGGGCGGCGCTCCCAGAGGTTCGATCGCTCACGGCGACGAGCTATCGGTCGGTGCTGGCCGTCGTGGCCCGTCGGGGGCGACTTGGTGTCGGAGCTCTGGCGTAGATCAGTTCGTAAACGACGTTGTGAACGCGAGAATCTTCCACGTGCGCCTGACAGAGGAGGGCCCCCGGGCGCAGCGCCCGTCTCGCCTTTGCTGCCAACCCACCGTTCCAGCCAGCCCATCTGCGCCCCGATGCGGCCATGGATCTAACATGGGGCAATCTTCGTTTGGAATGACTCGGCAGCCGTCGCGGCACAGCCCGAACGTGAGAACGTTGGTGTGACGCCCACTTCCTCCGCAAGTCGCGGCACGATCAGTTTTCGAGCGCGATGGAATACTCCTGAAAGGGCGTCGACAATATCGTTTTTGCACCTTTTTCCGCCACCTTGCGCTCAATCGTCTCCAAATCGTCCCAGTACAGCGTGCGCCAACCATCGCCGTTTCGTTCGTCCGGTCGCCGTAAAAAGTCCGTTCCCTCGGGATACCAGTCGGCACCTCCCTCCGAATACAGCACCAACGTACGCGCACCGGTCGCTTCGACCAGATCTGCCAAAAACGCGGCCGGATTGTCGCCGTTTTCGGCCACACTCAGCCATTCCTCTGCCGGGCGGAGCAAGAACTCAAAGCCGTACTCGATCGGCGATCCACGTTCCTGTCTGCGCGTCGCAAACACAAGGTCTATCGGGCCGAGTTTTTCCTGAACGGTCCGCGAGACGTTTGACGCAACCCAGGAATTTCCGTGGCGGTCGGTGCCGCTGTCGACGTGCACCAAGGCGGAGCGCTCCGCGTGGGTCAAAACGTAGGTGTTACCGGTCCAGCCAATGTGTTCGGGGTCCTCGCCAAAAAACGGAAAGGCCGTCACTTGGCCGGAAGCGCCGAATGTGACGCTAGCGCCATGCGGTAGCTCCACCACGGTGCTGAACCCGAGCATACGAAGCAAGGGCTCGATCCGGGGCTGCACCTCCTCGCCTGCTGGACTCGGGATGTAGACAGGAATGGCTTTGGGAAGCCGAAGAAGTGTCTCAAAATGCACGTGATCCCAGTGATGGTGCGTGATGAAGATTGCCGACAAAACCGGAAGATCTTCGACACTGGGAGGCGTGGCACTGTCCGAGGCGCTTGCCGCCGGAAACCAAGGATCGATCAAAATATGCTGGTCACCGATGTTTGCCAGCAGCGTCGCGTGCCCGAGATGGACGATGGCACCCGGCGCCAATCCGTTTTTGTAGCGTGGTTGAACAGCTGTCGGTGCAATCTGCCCGAGTCGGGTCGCTAACGACCAGAATTGCTGGACGATAGGGCGCGAAGTGCGGAACTGCTCTTTGAGATCGCCGGTTGGGGCTCCATGCGCCAAATCCCCAAGAAACCGCCCAATCGCGGGCAACTCCTCGCCGATGGTCTCCGGCCGGAAGGTGATGCCGATCGTCTGTGGGGACTCGGATCGTCCGGCGTTGCGATCGTGCCGGAAGTGTATGGTCTTGAGCGAATACTGAATTGCGGACTCTTGAAGCGGAACCACAGGCGTGAACCGCCGGCCGTCCCACTCGACAACCGGCTGCAGAGCGGGCTCGTGCGCTGCGACGGACGCGAGCTCAACCAAGTGTGGCAGGGCGTCCGCGGGCTCCAACAACCGCCTCCGGGCATGCGCCGCCCGAAGCATCGAGAGATAGGCGGTGCGAAGCCGATCGGCGAGAGCCTGAAGCGGGTGTAGCCGATATGGGGGTATGAAAATGGAGATCGGGAGCGAGCTCTGCGGCTGGACGCTCACCGTATGTGGCCCGTGGCGCGTCGGGAGAGTTACCGTGCGTCGCTGAAACTCTAGTTCCAAGGAGACCAAACGTCCCAAGGTAACCTGAGCGAGATCGGGAATTTCTGGTGAACCCTCGGGTTCCAAGATTCCAAGTCGCGTCAACGCCGCAAGATCGGGCTGCCGGGCGGCGCAAAGGGCCATCACCGTCGCCAGCGTGGCTGGGGTCGCTTTTAGTTCACGGTCGCCGTGAAAAATGCGCGTGACTAGTCTGCTTCCAACGGGAGAGGTCTCGATCCGGAGAGGTTTGAGAAGAGAAACGCGCACGTACTACCAAGTCCAGGGGGCGTACCATGCCATATCGTCGAGTTCGGCTTGGTAGGCATCCGCATCATGGTAGGTACCGCCCCCGCCGCTATTGTGCCCCATCGCGTCGGCCCAAGAATCGCCGATGAAATTGCCAAGCTGGGTAGGAGCCTCGCTCTTGACGTCGAAGGAGACCGGCCCAGCGTCAAAACCAAATCCCACTTCTTCGACACCGTCTTGATCGGTATCCGACCAGTGGAGGCGACCCGCTGCCCCCACCCCGAAGCCCAATCCGCCTCGAACCTGGCTGTCCGCCCAGGAGTCGTCCCGGTTGAAACCGCCTACAGTCACGGCGCCATCGATGACGCTGGCCCCCGCCCCGATGGTCGCGCCATCGGAACCCGCCGACATCTCTGCGCCCGCACTGAACACGCTACCTTCGACGCCAAGGCCATTTTCCTGCGAAAACGCATTTCCCTTGGCCATCTGAGCATTGCCGCGGGCACCAATCCGTTGGCCCTTTTCGTCGCCCCACACGCCGAGCTGAGCATTGGCGCTCATGACATCGCCATTTGGACCGTGGAGCATCCCGAGACCGACTTCGAGATTTTCGTTGTATTGATCGGAGTTGTTGGACGCATGCATGTACAAGTCGAGAGGCGCATTGGGGTCTTGGTACCAGCCCAAGTGGGTCGAATTGTCGGGCCGCGCAGCGGGCCCCGCCACACCGGGAGTTTGGGTGGCGACGGCATCCGCCATCGACATCTGCGGTTCCGCCATCGACATCTGTGGCTCTTCGACAGACATCGGGACGTCGGAGCATTCCTGAGGAGTACGGTAGCCCTGACCCATGGTTTACCTCTGTGGAGAGGATTACCTGAAAACGTAAACAGCCGCAACGGAAACGAATTCACCAGCAGATCGTTGCCGAGGCTTCCGGTCCGTCTCTCGCCCGGGGGAGGGCGGTTCGCCCAACTGGGCGCACGACATCGACCAAGCGTTCCACCGGCGAGGAGCTCGTCCACGAATGCGCCCACGGTCGAGCGCAAGCCGCCCGGTTTACGGTGGAGGGTGCAGGAATTCACGCAGACCGTGCGTGATTTCGCGCGTGTCGGCCCCAAAACCGCGTTTGAAAGTTGGCCCGGGACTTGCAAATCCGCAGTCTGGGGCGCGATACGCGCTCAACCCTGGGCCGTTCGCGCCTACATCCTAGGAGAATCTAATGCACCGCATTCTCATTCCTTTTGATGGCTCTGCGCCAGCCGAGCGCGCCGTGGCTTTTGCGTTGGGCCTGTTCCACGAGGGGTTGAACACGGAAATCGTCCTGCTGAGCGTTCAACAACCTCCTTACGTGTTCGGCGAAGTCGCCGTTTACGTCAAGGTCGAGGTTGCCCAACAGATGGCACTTGCCGCTGCGGAACGGACGTTGGCCCTTGCGGATCCCTTGTTCGCTGACAAGAAGGTCACGGTTCACCGGGTGGCGCGGGTGGGGGAGGTCGCCGAAACCATCGTTGAGGTCGCCAAAGAACGGCAATGCGACTGGATTGTGATGGGCAGCCGCGGCATGGGTGCGTTCGGCAACCTTTTGCTCGGCTCGGTGGCCACCAAGGTGGTGGCGTCGACCGCGGCACCGGTCACAGTCGTGCACTGAGCTGGATTCCCGCGGCCGGATGTGAGTCGGTCCGGTCATTTGACAAAGGACTTGACCACCTGGCCGGGTAGAGTCCGTCCTCCGCCAAATGGTAAAGCGATTGACTACTCGACCGGGCAGACGTCGGTGATCGTCACCTGGTTGTTCGATTCGTCGCATTCGTAGACAGAAGACGGGCCGTCGTCGTCGTCCGCGCGAACGGCCAACGATTCATAGGCCGCACCACTCACGTCCAGCTCGAACCACAACCCCGCTGAGGTGTCGCCCGAAGCGACCGAATCCTCGGTGTATTGGCTGCCAAGAAACGTACGAACGCCGTCTTCCACGCCGTACACGGAGATCGCCACGCCAGGTGGCAGCTCCTCCATGCCGGCGTTTCCAACCGCCAACACCAAGTCCAGGCGACCTTCACCGCATTCGTCGGTGCAGGATCCCAGGACCACCGGCACCGCATCTGCGTTCACGAACTCACCGCCCGCGGAAAGATCCCCGGAACGGAAGGTATTGAACGAAAGCCAGTTGGATTCGGGGTGTGCCGGAATCGTGCCATCATCGTTGACGTTGGTCACCCAATAAGCGTGCTGGTTCCAGATTTGTCGGGTGGGCATCCACGATTGGTCCGCGTCGGTGATCACGGTGACGCCATTGTAATAATCTTGGTAGTACCCGGACACGAGCACGATGTCGGCGTGACCGTTGCCATCGATGTCAGCGATCACCGGGTATTCGGAGGCGGTCGCGGAATCATGCTCGCTGAACTGCAGTTTCACCGCACCGGTTTGCCCGTCGAACACCCATAGGTCCTGCTCGTCGGCGTAGACCACTTCGGCGCGTCCATCGCCTTCAAAGTCAAATACGCTCGAACCGGTGTAACCAGAGCTGTAGTCGTTGGTCGGGCGGGTCCATACCGCCGATCCGTCTTCGTCGAGCACCACGTACACATTTTGCATGGCGACACCGATTTCGGCGCCTCCATCGCCATCGAAATCGGCAACCGTCGGCGGACCGCTGTACGGCACCCCGCCAAAATAGGTCCACAGCACTTCACCGTCGTCATCGAGCAGGCGCACGGTACCATCGCGGGAGGTCACCACTTCGCCGTTATCATCGTCATCGAAATTGCCGATCGCCGGGAATCCGTCGATGAGGCCGTTGTACCACATCGCGCTGCCATCTTTGTTGTAAGCGGCATTTCCGACAACCACTTCCATGTCGCCGTCTTGATCGAGGTCCGCGGCTGCCGGAATCGGCGCATAGGTATCTATGAATCCGCCGCCTTCGCCGTAGCTGCCTTGACCGACCGTCGCGCCGGTCAAACCGTTGATAATCCGCCGACCAACGATCACTTCTGGTGTTCCATCGGCGTCGAGATCGTGGATCGCCACCCCGCCGGCGGCGACATTCAGATGTCCCATATACCCTTGGGCAGACCAAAAGGTTGTGCCATCCGAGCCATTCAGCGCAACCGTCTGATAGGAGTTGGAGACCACCACTTCCATCCAGCCATCTTCATCGAGATCTGCCAAGGCGGGAGCTGCGTTTTCACCACTCGCCTGGAACGTCCATAAAATACTGCCATCGTCGCCACTCAGGGCGATCACTTCGGCGTAGGTGTTGGTGACGACAATGTCGGGAACATCCAATGCATCCCGCACGCCGTCGTCGTTGTCGTCCGTGAGCTGGCCAACCACCGGCGCATAGTAGATGTCGCCGACCATGTTGTTGTGCCAAGAAACTTCCGGGTTGAAATTGCCCACTTCGTCCTGTTCGCATTCTTCATCGACGGACACTGAGCCCGCCGAAAGGTCGGGCTGGCCGCAGTCGCCGTCCCCGTCCGGTCCAAACACCTCGTCGGTATCGTTGCCGGTTCCTTGGTTTCCCAGATTGTTGTTCAGATCGTATTCATTGCACCCAATGAAAAATAACGCTGATGTCAGAAACAAAGGACGCATGGGGATCTCCGCGGCGACAAGGTGTCTGATCGTGGAACCACCTGCCACCTGAAATTGACATTTGGGACGAATTGTGAACAGTAGATTCAAACTGCGTATCTGCGGACGTCGCGTTTTCGGACTCCGGGACGGTAGGGATCGTTACCGTGGGACAGACTGAGTTTGCCCCGGTTCCGGGTACCGCTCGGTTAGGCGTTCCCTGCACGCTGCAGAAACGTGCGACAATGGGCGCAGGGGCGTTTCTGTGTCGTTCTCGCATTCTCGATTTACGGTGGGCCGACTTCTCGGGCAGGGAGGCATGGGAGAAGTCTACGAGGCGCTCGATCACGAAACACACCGCACGGTTGCGCTGAAGATCGTGAAGCTGGAAGGGACCGGCCTCGAGCGGATTGAGGGATTCCTGCGCTTTCGAAAGGAGGTGGATGCGCTCGCATCCATACGGCATCCCCATGTGGTGCAAATGCTGGGAAGTTTCGAGGACGCCAATGTCGTCTACTTCGCGATGGAAAAGGTCGACGGCGAAACGTTGGCGCACCGGCTGCTCCGGGCACCACTGGATGTGGAGACCGCCCTTGGCTTTTTGCGGCAGGCTTGCGACGCGCTGGTCCACGTTCACCAACGCGGCGTCGTCCACTGCGACATCAAGCCCGCAAACCTGATGATCGATGCGCTGGGGCAGGTGAAGATTGCCGATTTCGGCATTTCGACGTTGGGCCGGCTCCAGCAGGCCGGCGCCAGTTGGTCGGGGACCCTCCGCTATTTGGCACCTGAGCAGGCGGGTTGGTTCGATGGAAAGTTAGGCCCATGGACCGATGTGTATGCTCTGGGAGCGACTTTTTACGAGGCGTTGGCCGGGGTACCCGCCTTCAGCGGCAAGCACCCCGAGCAGGTGTTCTTAGCAAAAATGCGTGAGGATCAAGCGCCTTTATACACCCTGGTGCCGACTGTTCCACGCTGGCTTTCCGAACTGATCGCTTCCATGCTGCATCCGGATCCGCCGATGCGACCGGCGGATGCGGGAGTTGTGGCCGCAACGATAGCCGAAGGCCGAATGGGGGCGCCAACCGTTCGTATCGGGGCCGGAAGCCGACATCGCGCGCCCTTGGTGGGAAGGGAGGCCGAACTTGTTGTTTTGGAGCAGGTGCTGGACGATCTGGTGCTCCACGGCGCTTCACGGTTGGTGCTGCTCGGTGGGGAGTCCGGTATTGGTAAAACGAGATTAGCGGAGGAGTTTCGGCGGCGGGCGTTTACTCGTGGAGCAACGATCGGCTATGGGAAATGCAGCCTCGAAACGCGGACAATCCCATACTATTCACTTACGACCGCCATTTCCGAAGCGATTGCAAATGTCGGTGAAGGGCTCGAACCCCAGCAGCAAGGGATGTGGGTCGAGGATGTGCGGGTTCGATGCGGCGCCGAACTAAGGCTGGCGGTGCCCTCCCTGGCCCGAGCCTTGGGGGCCGCAGCGGAGGACGCGGCTCCCGAATCTCTGTTGGACCCGGTGGCCCGTTTGAGCCAGTCCTTTGACGCCTTGATTCGTTTTATGGAGGTGTTTGGGGAGCGTCCTCGGGTGTGGATTCTCGATGACGTGCAATGGGCGGACGTGGAGACGCTGAGTTTCCTCTCCAAATTCGCTCGTTCCTTGCCCAAAGGGTCGTTGATTCTGGCCGGGTACCGCACGGAAGCGGTTGCGGATGCCACCGCGATGAAGGATTGGAGGGCAGATCTGCCCGAGAGCGTGGTGGACATCGCCCTTCGGCCCTTTTCCCCAGAGCAAACCCTTCAGTACTTTCGCATGCGCTTTGGATCGCTGCCGAGCGGCGCCCAGTCGATGTTGGACCGCATTCACCTCATCAGCGAGGGAATTCCATTTACGTTGGCCACCATCGCCGAGGCCCTGGTTCAACTCGGCGCGGTCACGGTGACGAGCAAGGGCACGACCTTCGACATGCCTCGTGTCCAGACGGCCCTTCTCACCAGTACTCCCGAGGAATTCCTTTGGTTGGAACTGGGGGTGTTTGGACCCGAGGAGCTTAGAGTGTTGGCGCAGGCGGCTCTGTTGGCTCCGCACCTTGATTTTGGTTTGTTGGTATCGACCGAGGTCGCGTCTCCCGAGAAGGTCGTGGACGTCTTGGACATTGCCGTGCAAAGAGGGGTTTTGGTGCGTACGGCGAAGGGATACGCCTTTGCCCACGACAAGATCCGAGAAGCAATTTCGGCGGACATTCCGGCAAAAGATCGGGCGGAGCACCACCGCCGTGCTGCTCTGGCCCTGCAGACCAGTACCTTGAGCGACGCCCAGTTCGCACTTGCCGATCATTGGTTCTTCGCTGGCAATACGCGCTTCGCGTATAAAGAATCGGCCGTCGCGGCGCGTTTGGCCGTTGACTTCCGCTCCTACGCCATGGCGCGCCGGTACTATGAACGTTGTTTGGATTTGGCGGCTGACACCGAGACAAATTCGGACGTTCCGGCCACGCACGAGCTGCGATGGGAGCTGGCCCGAGTGCTCATTTTGTTGGGTGACACCGCGTCAGCTCGCGAGCATCTCCTTCGTGGTGTCGCCGCTTCGGGGGATTCGGAAAGCCGGGCGCGGATCCACGTGATGCTCGCCGAGGCATTTTTGGTGGATTCGGATTTGCCCCAGTTTGTGCGGCAATACGACCTCGCGGCGAAGGAATTGGGAATCCAAGTCCCGACGACGTTTGGTTCGACCCTGTTCCTCACGCTGGCGACCCTCGCTAAGTTGATCCTCAGGCGGGACCGCGTCACTTCGCTCGCGGAACGCACCAAACGCCAAGTGGTGATGAACACTGATCTCGCACACGCGGCCTATTACACGGATTTTTCGCGTTCATTCCTCGCCTCCTTACAGGCCAGTGAACTCGCTTATTCACTGGCGCCATGTCCCGAGAAGGCGATCGCGTTCGGCCAGCAGGCGCTTCTGTTCTCGGGAGTTCCGGCGCTGCGTGGTGTCACGGAGGTGTTTCGACGAAAGACCTTCGCTTTGGACCAGATCCTCGCTGACTCCGACAAGAAGTTGGATCCTCATGGAGAAGGCCGCATCGGAGTCGATTTTACCATAGGCCTGTCGTACGCTGGTCAAGCCCAATGGGATTTGGCGATTCGTCACTTTGAAAGTTCATTGCATCGCATGGCAACCACGGGCGTGATGGGGAAGTTTTTCGCGGTCGCCATGTTGAACGCCGCTTTGGTGTATCGGTTCAGTGGCCAGCCGGAGAAAGCGCGAGCACACTGCCGACGCGCCGAGCGGTTGGGGGGGGATGTGCGATATTGGGGCCTTGCACCTTCTTTCGAGGCGCGGGTGCTCTTGGATATGGGCGATTTGGCCGCGGCTCGGCAGGCGAGCGAACGCGCACAGGCGGCGTTCTACGGCCAGAGCAACCCGCTCATTGATACGATGATTGCCCGAGACGGTGCGTATGTTCACATGGCGGAAGGCCGTTGGTCCGACGCTCAACGGGAGTTCCAAACCGCCTGCGATTTGGCGTGGACGCACCGCCTGTTTACACTGCATACCATCGGTTGTTTCTCTGGCTTGATCGAGGCACAGCTAAGAGCGCCGCGGTCCGTGGCCGACCGGGTGCGGGCCGCTGCGCAGCTTCGAGGCACGCTGTGGAAGGCGTGGATGGAGACTCGACTCGTGATCACCGCCCAACCCAGCTATGAACGTGCAAAAGCGGTGATGTTGGCGGCGGCTGGGCGCCCCGCGCGCGCCGAGAGGCAATTCCAAAAGGCGTTGGCAACCGCCCGGGAGCAACGTTCGGTATCTGAACTGGTCCAGACGGCGCGAGCCTTCGCCGAGTTCCTGACGCAACAGGGTTCTCCTGCGGTCAGCCTATGGCATGAAGTGGGCGAAATGTACGGGCGGGACGGTGTCTGGGCGGCGCTGGATGACACCCTAGTCGAAAAACGTAACTTCGACACCCATCATTGAAGCCTGTGCGACCACCGTCGCTTCCTCAGCGAGCTCCGAT
>SXGR01479234.1_pt1 | contig 18753 bp, 15 predicted proteins | sample 3174711 | NCBI WGS metagenome assembly SXGR01 (sample SAMN11356860, study PRJNA531348) | freshwater metagenome | isolation source: freshwater sample F1-60 | place: China: Fuxian Lake, Yuxi | collected 2017-12-25
ACAACCTCGGCAACCGCTCCAACGCCTCGAGCGAAGTTGAGTACGACGGAGCGATCGCGCGAATGGTCGGCGCGCCGGGGCGCGGCGTGCCGACGATCATCGAGATGGTCGCGCACACGCGGCTCGACTGCGTCCTTGGTGGCGCCGCCGGGATGCGCAGCGCTGTCGCCCAGGCAACCTGGCACGCAGCTCACCGCGCCGCCTTCGGCAAGCAGTTGATCGACCAGCCGCTGATGACGAACGTGCTCGCCGACCTGGCTCTGGAGTCAGAGGCCGCGACGGTGATGGCGATGCGGCTGGCGCGCGCCTATGACGAAGCCGAGAGCGACCCAGCAGCTGCGCAGTTCAAACGGCTCGCAACTGCGGTGTCGAAATATTACGTCTGCCAGCGCGCGCCGCAGCACGCCTTCGAAGCGATGGAGGTGCTCGGCGGCGGCGGCTACGTCGAGGAGTCAGGAATGCCTCGGCTCTACCGCGAAGCGCCGCTGAACTCAATCTGGGAAGGCTCCGGCAATGTGATCGCGCTCGACGTGCTGCGCGCGCTGCGCCACGAGCCCGAGTCGCTGGAGGGCTTCTTCGTCGAGATCGGCCGCGCTGAAGGGGCCGACGCGCGGCTCGATCAAGCAATCACACGGCTTCGCAGCGAATTTGGAAACGGCGACGAACTCGAGTTCCGTGCCCGCACGATAGTCGAGCAGATGGCGCTGGCGCTTCAAGGCGCGCTGCTCGTTCAGCACGCTCCAAGCGCCGTTTCCGACGCCTTCTGCGCCGCCCGACTGGCAGCAAACCGCGGCCTCAACTACGGCGGTTTGCCAAGCGGCGTCGACGCCGTAGCGATCGCTGCGCGCCACACGCCACAAGGCTGAACTCAACCCTGCGAGAATAAGTAGATGTTCGGTGAGCGCTCAATCAAGCTGTTCAGCGTCTTTGGCATCCGCGTCGGCGCCAATCCGAGCTGGTTCATCTTTCTCTTCCTGATGATCTACTGGCTCTCGGGCTACTTCAGCGACATTCTGATCGGTTCCACGAACACGCTCTCATTCGGCATCGCGATCGCCGCCACGCTGCTCTTCTTCATCTCGCTGCTGCTGCACGAGCTGGGCCACGCGCTGGCGGCGCGCCGCGAAGGGATCTCCACTTCGGGGATTGATCTCTGGCTCTTCGGCGGCGTCGCCAAGCTCTCGCGCGACTCGGACTCGCCAGGAGAGGAGTTCAAGGTTGCCGCCGCCGGGCCAGCTGTCACGGCGCTGATCGTCGTCGCCTGTATCGCGGTAGCGGCCCTCGCCTCGCAGACAACAAGCGTGATCGACACCGCGACCTTCAGCGCAATCTCAACGTCGCCATTCACTGCCCTTATCGGCTGGCTGGCGATGGTCAACGTCGCGCTGCTGCTCTTCAACCTCGTCCCCGCCTTCCCGCTCGACGGCGGGCGGATCGCCCGCGCAATCGCCTGGAAGGTGACAGGCGAGCGCGGCAAGGGAACACGTTTTGCCGGCTACCTCGGCCAGGGATTCGGCGTAATCATGATTGGCCTCGGCTTTTACGCACTGATGCGAGGCGATGTTGTCTCTGGACTTTGGTTCGCGGTGCTCGGCTGGTTCCTCGCCTCGGCAGCGCGCGGCGCGGTCGCCAGCAGCCGTTTTACCGACGAGATCGAGGGAATCACCGTAGCCGACGTGATGGACTCGGAGCCGATCGCGATCCCCTCGGCGACGAGCGCAATCGATGCAGACGAGCAGTTCTTCGCCCGCTTCCAGTGGCCTTGGTTCGCGGTCGTCGATCAGCTTGGCCGCTTCGAGGGAATCCTTAAGGCCGAAGCTGTCGACGCAGAGATCCGCGCTGGCAGGCCAGCCACGCCGATCGGCGATCTGCTCGACGCGGAGGCCAGCGAAGCCAGCGCCGTGGCGCGCGAAGCGCCAATCGAAGCGCTGCTGACAATCGACGCGCTCAAACGGATCGGCGCGGTGCTCGTAGTCGACAGCGATAGTCGCCTCTGCGGCGTCGTCACCGCCCAGCAGCTCGAGCGCGCATTGACCGCCGCCGTCCCTCACAGCTCTTAAACACGAGACGGTCGCGTACGATCGGCCGCCTGATGGAACTCCCCGTCCTATACGCGATGCGCTCGTCGCTCTACTCGGCAAAGGCGCGCTGCTACCTGATCAAGCAGAGGATCGAATACATCGAGCGCCCTCCCGGCGACCCGCGATTCCCAGCCGAGGTAGTTCCCCAGATCGGCCGCTGGATCATTCCCGTTCTCCAAACGGCAGACGGCGAGCTGATCCAAGACACCTGCGACATCATCGATTACTTCGACGCCGAGATGCCGCCGGAGCGCTCCGCGAAGCCACCGGCGGGCCTTCAGAACATCGTTACTCGCGTGCTTGAGATGTTCGGCAGCGAAGGGCTGATGCGGCCGGCGCTTCATTATCGCTGGAACTTCGACGGGCTCAATATGCCGTTCGTCGGCGAGGACTTTGGCCGCGGCCTGATGCTCGCCGGCGGTTCATCCGATCGATTGTCAACCTTTGACTTCGGGCCCGAGATAGGCGGCAGCGATGACGCGGCCGCGCGAGCCAAAATCTCGCAGTTTGCCGCCGACCGAATGCGCGCGCTGACGCTCGACTTTGGCGTCAACCCGGAGACGATTCCCGAGGTCGAGCGCTCGTACCACGAGTTCCTCGCGCTGCTCAGCGCCCACCTCGAGATGACTCCGTACCTGCTCGGTGGCCGCCCAACGCTCGGCGACTTTGGCTTGATTGCCCCGCTCTACGCGCACCTCGCGCGCGACCCCGAACCGTCGCTGATCATGAAGCGCGATGCGTGGCCGGTCTGGCGCTGGGTTGAACGGATGAACTCGCCGGTCACCGACAGCGGCGAATATGGTGAGGTTCCGTTTGAGCTCTTCGCTGACGACGCGATCCCCGAGACGCTGACGGCGCTGCTCGCATATATCGGCCGCGAGTTCGCTGCCGAGGTGGCGGCTCACGTCGGTTTCATCGACAACTGGCTCGAACAGAACGACGAGGTCGCAAAGGGCGACGTGGTCGGCGGCAAGCCTTACAAGCGCTCGCTGGGGCTGGTGACTTGGAACTGGCGCGGCTACGAGATAAAAACCAACGCGATCCCATACCGGCTTCTCCACCTGCAGCGAATTCAGCAAGCCTTCTATGCCGCCGATCCGCCAGCGCAGGACGCGGCGCGTGAACTGCTAGGCGACGCCGGGCTCGGCGGGCTGCTTGAGCTGAAGGCTCGCCGCAGAGTGGTTCGCTCCAACAACCTCGAGCTTTGGGGCGCTGCGCAACAAGCAATCATTCCCGCCTAACTGCGGAAGGACGTTCCAGCGCGCCCACTGGCGCCGGTGCCGTGACCCTACCCAAGGCTTGTGCCGTATACCATTGAGCAGCAGCGGAAGCGCTTTTTGGCAGACTTCCGCTGGCCATGAAACACAACCCCACAACGGAGCTATGCCCGCACACGACGTATTGATCATCGGAGCCGGTCTCGCAGGTCAGCGCGCGGCGATCGCCGCCGCCAAGACCGGCGCCACGGTCGCAATCCTCTCCAAGGTTCACCCCGTTCGCTCGCACTCCGTTGCCGCAGCAGGGGGCATCAACGCCGCGATCAACCCCGTTGATGACTGGCGCTCTCACGCCTACGACACAATCAAGGGCTCCGACTTCCTCGGCGATCAGGACGCGATCGAGATCATGTGCCGTGAGGCCCCGGCAGAAGTGATGTGGCTTGAGCACGCCGGTGTAACGTTCCACCGCAACGAGAAGGGCGAGATGGACCTGCGCGCCTTCGGCGGCGCCTCAATGAAGCGCACCGCCTACGTTGCCGACATCACCGGCCAAGCGCTGCTTCACGTTCTGTACGAGCAGCTAATGAAGCATCACGAAGTGATTGACCGCTTTGAAGAGTGGTTTGTGACCTCGCTGATCACCAGCGAGGACGGCGAATGCGTCGGCGCAGTTGCGCGCGAGATCCGTAGCGGCAAGCTTGAGACCTTCACCGCTAAGAGCGTGATTCTCGCCTCCGGCGGTGCTGGCCAGTGCTTCTCCCCTACTACCAACGCTTTGATCTGCACCGGCGACGGGATTGCCCAGGCCTACCAAGCCGGCGCTCCGCTGATGGACATGGAGATGATTCAGTACCACCCCACGACGCTGGCCGAAAACGGCTTCCTGATTACTGAAGGCGCTCGCGGTGAAGGCGCCTACCTGCTCAACTCCGAAGGCGAGCGCTTCATGGAGAAGTACGCGCCGAACAAGATGGAGCTGGCCTCGCGTGACGTCGTCTCGCGCGCCGAGCAGACAGAGATTCTCGAAGGGCGTGGCGTCGGCCCCGACAAGCAGGGGATCATTCTCGACATAACCGTCGTGCCGCGCAAGCGCACGCTCGAAGCGCTGCGCGAGATCGTCAATATTGGCAGGGACTTCGCCGGCGTCGACATCACGCGCGAGCCGATCATCATTCAGCCCGGAATGCACTACATCATGGGCGGCGTTAAAACCGACATCAATGGCGCGACACCGCTGCCGGGCCTTTACGCGGCCGGCGAAGTGGCCTGCGTCTCAGTTCACGGCGGCAACCGCCTGGGCGCCAACTCGCTGCTCGACACCTTGATCTTTGGGCGTCGCTCGGGCGAGCACGCCGCCGAGCGAGCGCTCTCAATGGCGATGCCGACCGTCTCCAACGAGCGACTTGAGAGTGACCGCGAAATGATCGCCGAAATCCTCGCTCGGCCGAAGAGTGGCCGCCGCGTATCCGAGATCAAGCATGAGCTGGGAACGACGATGAACCGCTACGCCGCCGTTTACCGCGACGAAGCCGGGCTGCAGAGCGCGCATGAGATCATCCGCCGCCTCAGAGAAGAGTCGAAGACTGCATTCGTTGACGACAAGGGCGCGGTCTTCAACCAAGATGTTCTGGGAGCAGTTGAACTCGATTACATGCTCGACTGCTCGGAGGCAATAGTCGTCGCTTCGCTGGAGCGCAAGGAATCACGCGGTGCTCAGTTCCGTACCGACTTCCCCGAGCGCAATGACGCTGAGTGGCTGAAGCACATCGACGTTTCGCGCAACGGGGGCGACGCGCCGAAGATCTCCTACTCAGAGGTCACGATCACCGACTGGCAGCCGGAAGCCCGCACCTACTAGGACCACCGCACGAGAAAGAGATAATGGCCGAATTCAAGCTGAAGATCCGACGCTACGACCCGGCAACAGGGGCTGCGCCTTACTGGGACGAGCACACCGTTGATTTAGAGCCGCACCGCTCAGTCCTCGAAGGAATTCTCCAAGCGCGCGACGGTAGCGATGGGTCAATCGGCGTTCGGTGCTCTTGCCGCTCAGCGATCTGTGGCTCCTGCGGCGTGCGCGTCAATGGCAAGCCCGGCCTCGCCTGCCATACCCACCTCGACGATGCGCTCGCCAGCGCCGGTGAGGATGGCGTGATCGAGGTTGAACCGATGGGCAACATGCCGATCATCAAGGACTTGATCGTCGACATGGACGCCGTCCACTGGAAGAAGATCCAGCGCGTCACGCCATGGCTGATCGGCAAAGAGCCGGTGCCGGAGCGCGAATACATCGTCTCGCGTGAATCGATGATCGACGTAACCCAGTCGATGGCCTGCATTCAGTGCGGTGCCTGCGTCTCCGACTGTCTTTCAATGGAGGTTGATCCGCTCTTCGTTGGCCCCGCCGCGCTGGCCAAGACCTATCGCTTCGTCGGTGACCCACGCGACGCCGCGCACGAGCAGCGGCTGAAGGATCTCGGCGAGGACAAGCACGGGATTTACGACTGCACGCACTGCTTCAAGTGCATCGAGGCCTGCCCCAAGGGCGTTGCGCCGATGAACCAGATCATGCGCCTGCGCCGCATCGCCGGCAACGACTTCCAGATCAAAGACCGCAACAACGGTGAGCGTCACGAGGCAGCTTTTGTTAAAAACATTGAGAAGAACGGCATCCTCCACGAGGCCGACCTGCTGCCTGACTCATACGGCGGCAAGTTCCACCCGCGGGCAGTACCTGAGCTGATCTCAAGCTTGCCAATCGTGATGACGGCGCTATTGCGACGCAAGATGACTCCGGCTAAGGCACTGCTCCACCCGCACAAAGCATCGGACGGCGTGAAGAAGATTTTTGAAGTCGTTGAGGGGCGCGATCAGCGCAACGAATTCAATCTCTACATCAGCGGCACCGACGCAAACAACGAGGGAACGGATGATGTCGCTGAGAAGATCGAAGTAGCTGAGCCAGCTGGCGTCGCAGCAGACGGCAGCGAAGGCTCGAGCGCATAAGCGAACTAAGGGGAATCATGAAAGTTGCCTACTGGCCCGGCTGCGTAAGCCGGGGTTTCACGTCCGAACTGCACGGCTCGATGGCTGCCGTCGCGCCGATGCTGAATATCGAGCTGGTTGAACTGGACCGCGCGAGCTGCTGCGGCGCAGGCGTCATCGCTGAGCACAGCCAAGAGCTCGCTGACACGCTCAACGCCCGCACTTTTGCGCTTGCTCAGCAGGAGATCACGCAGGGCGCCGACCTGATGATGAACATCTGCTCAACCTGCCAGGGCGCTCAGAGTGAATGCCAGCAGCGGCTTGACGCCAGCGCCGAGTACCGCGCGCAGGTAAACGAGACGCTCGCCGATGAGGGGCTCGAGTATCAGGATGGGATCATCAACAAGAACTTCCTTTGGGTGCTGGTCGAGGACATCGGCCTTGAGCGGCTGGGGAGCCTCGTCCAAAAGCCGCTTACCGACTTGCGCGTCGGCCCATTTTACGGCTGCTACATCGTCCGTCCAACCGACCGGCTTGACATCAACGCCGCGCAGCCGCGCGACGAGTACCTCGGCCAAGTGATCGAGACGCTCGGCGGCATCGTGATCGACTACGCCGGCTCACACAAGTGCTGCGGCTTCCCGATCATCACGATGAACAAAAAAGCTTCACTCGAGCAGGCCGGCCGCCACCTCGCCGACGCAGTTGACGCCGAGGCCGACTGCCTCGTAACGCCCTGCCCGCTCTGCCACCTCAACCTTGACCTGCAGCAGCCGATGGCCGCCAAGCAGGTTGGCCGTGAGCTGAACATGCCGGTACTCCACCTGCCCCAGCTCGTTGGCCTTGCGCTCGGTATCTCACCAGAAGAGCTTGGCCTCCAGCACCACATCGTCAAGCCGACTTCGGTGATCGACTGGTCGCAGGCGGTTGTCGGTGGCGTCGGCGGCTGGTAGCAGCCGCTAACCGACGAGACGGCGGTCGATCGCCAGCTCGGCGATCTGCACGGTGTTGAGCGCTGCGCCCTTGCGCAAGTTGTCACCGACCACGAAGAAGTTGATGCTTTTCGGGTCATCGAGGTCTACCCGTACTCGGCCAACTGCCACCTCGTCGCGCCCGGCCCACTCCAGCGGCGTTGGCGCCTCTTCGACGACCAGGTTCGGGAACGCGGCCAGCGCGCCTCGTGCGGCGGCGAGCTCGACCTCGCGCTCGAAGCTGGCGCGAATCTCAATCGCGTGGCCAACCATCACCGGAACGCGCACGCAGGTCGGGCTGACCTTAAGGCCGGGCAGGTCGAGGATCTTGCGGCTCTCGTTCTGCAGCTTCATCTCTTCGTCGGTGTAGCCGTTCTCCTCAAGCGCACCGAGCATCGGCACGACGTTGTAAGCGAGCGTGTTGGCGTGAACCTCGGGCGTGACCTTGCGGGCCGCCTGCTCCCCATCGCTGATGAGAAGGTCGACGTCTTGATGCAGCACCGGAACCTGCGCCGCCAGCTCATCGATGCCGCTGCGCCCGGCGCCGCCTGCTGCTTGATAACTGGTGGCAACTATCGCGGTCAGGCCAAACTGATCGTGCAGCGCTTTCAGCGGCAGCATCGCGACCATCGTCGTGCAGTTCGGGTTGGCGACGATTCCTTTCGACGCGTCGGCGATCGCGTCGGGGTTAACTTCGCTGACGACGAGCGGCACCGCGTCATCCATCCGCCAGGCAGAAGAGTTGTCGACGACGAGCGCGCCCGCGGCGGCGAGCTGCGGCGCCCACTCGCGGGAGGTTGAGCCACCGGCTGACAAAAGCGCAAGGTCGAAACCGGCAATCGTCTCAGCGCTGAGCGGCTGAACCTCGCCGTAGCCTTCGAGTACGCTCCCGGCCGAGCGCGCGCTGGCAAACGGGATTACCTCATCGGCAGCGACCGAACGGTCGCTGAGCATCGCCAGCAGCAGGCGCCCGACGGCGCCGGTTGCACCAACGACGGCGATCCTCATGACGGTGGCAGCCCGAACGGCTCTTCGGCGCGGATCGTGTCCTCGCCGCTCAGCTCGAAGGCGCTGTGCAGCGCCCGCACCGCGTCTTCAACGCGCGAGCCAGCGATCACGCAGGAAACCTTGATCGGCGAGGTTGAGATCATCTCGATGTTGATCCCCTCTCCTCCGAGCACGCTGAAGACTTTTGCGGCGACGCCAGGGTGCGACTTCATTCCAGCGCCGATCACCGACACCTTGCCCATCTTCTGGTCGGTCGCGATGTCACCAATCCCCATCTCGCCCTTGAGGCGGTCGAGCGCCTCGTGCGCTGCGCGCAAGTCGTCGCGCGGCACCGTGAACGACATGTCGGCGCGCGTGTCTTTCGAAACAGGCTCGTTCTGAATGATCATGTCGACGTTGACGTTCGCCTCCGCCAGTGCGGTCGCAATTTGGCCGGCGGCGCCAGGTGTGTCGGGCACGCCGATCACCGTGACGCGGGCCTCGTCGGTCGAGTGGGTCACGGCTGTGATTAGTGGATGTTCCATTCTCTGACTCTCCGCGAGGACCACGGTACCGGGACCGTCCTCGAAGCTCGACCTGCAGTGGATACGGACGCCATGGTTGCGGGCGTACTCAACGCTGCGAAGCTGCAGCACGCCTGCCCCTGACGATGACATTTCAAGCATCTCCTCAGAGGAGACGACCGAAAGCTTGCGTGCATCGGGCACGATTCTTGGATCGGCGCTAAAGACGCCCGCAACATCGGTGTAGATCTCGCACTCTTCGGCGCCAAGCGCAGCGGCGAGCGCAACAGCCGTCGTGTCTGAGCCGCCGCGGCCGAGCGTCGTCACGTCCTTCGCCGTTGAAACGCCTTGGAAGCCTGCAACGAGGACGATGTTGTCGTTGTCGAGCGCCTCGCTGATGCGATCGGCGCGGACGTCGAGGATCCGCGCCTTGGTGTGGCTCGTGTCGGTGACGATTCCAGCCTGCGAGCCGGTCAACGAGATTGCCTGGTGGCCAAGGTCGTTGATCGCCATCGCGCAGAGCGCGCAGGAGACGCGCTCACCGGTCGAAAGCAGCATGTCCATCTCGCGTGGATCAGGGTTCTCGGAGACCTCGTAGGCGGTCTCGATCAGGCGGTCGGTCTCTTTGCCGCGGGCGCTAAGGACGGCGACGACGCGGTGACCTTGCTCGCGCCGTGCGACGATCCGTTCGGCGGCACGGCGAAGCCGCTCAGCATCTGCCACTGAGCTCCCCCCGAACTTCATCACGATCGTCGCGTCGGCCATAGCGGCCAAGGATACGAGCGTGCGCGGCCTTTTGGCGGTTGAGTGCGACCGCTCAGACGGCGCGGCGGCCCATCATCGCGCGGCCGAGCGTCACTTCGTCGGCGTACTCAAGGTCGGCGCCGACCGGCAGCCCGGAAGCCAGCCGCGTTACTGCCACCTCCGGCGCTCGCTCGTGAACGCCACGAGCAATCTGCAGCGCCGTCGCCTCACCGGTCGTCGTCGGGTTGGTGGCGAGCACGACCTCGGTGATCTTCGGGTCTGCCGATTCGATCCGCGCGTAAAGCTCGGCGATCTTCAGATCGTCGGCGTCGATCCCATCGATCGGTGAGAGCGCGCCGCCGAGCACGTGGTAGGTACCGCGGAACTCGTGCGTCCGTTCGACTGGAATCACATCACCCGGTTCTTCGACAACGCAGATAATCGTCTGGTCGCGGCGCGCGTCCTGGCAGATCACGCAGCGCGGTCCTTCGGAGAGGTTGCAGCAGACCTCGCAGAAGCCGATCTTCTCTTTGACTTCGCGGATTGCGTCGGCCAGCGCCAGCGCATCTTCCTTTTCGAGCCGCAGGATGTGGAAGGCGAGCCGCTGCGCCGTGCGCGAACCGATCCCCGGCAACTTTGAGAGTTCGGTGATCAGCCGCTGAACCGGTGGCGCGAACACGCGCTAAGGCCCTTCGCGGCCGGGGTCGCCGTCATCGGCAAACTGCGGCTGCTCGTCGTCCGCGGCCGTGTGATCGGCTGGCTCACTGGCCGCCACCGGCGCGGTGACGATCTCCTCGGCGTCGAAGGTTTCGAGCAGCCGATCAACCAGCTCATCGCCAGCTAGCTCTTCTGAGCTTGGCTCCGTTCCAAGGTCACGCAGCTCATAGTCGATCTTGACGCGCACGCCGAGCAGCGATTCCAAAGCCAGCCCGACGACGGTTCGCGCGTCGGCGTTGTCGCCGACCATCCGGCGGTTGAAGGAGTCATCTTCGGGGAAGGCGACGACAAGATTGCCGCCGCGCATCTCAGCCGGCTGCGCCCGCGCCAAAGCGGCAGAGACCATCGGCTGGTCGGGGTTGATCGTCTCCAAAACCGCCGGCCACAGTTCGATGATCTGCTCGATCGTTACCTGAGCGGCCGCGGCTGACGATTGCGCCACCGGCTGTTCGGCCGCTGGCGGCGCTGCGACAGCTGCGACGGCGGCGCTTGCAGCAGGCGTCGCCGGTGCGGGCGGATCGGGTGGCGGTTGAACGGCGGCCGGTGGTTCTGGCGCGGCGACCGCCTCCGCTTCCGGCGCCTTGGCGGCTGGCAACGGCGCGGCAGCAGGCGCACCACCAAGCGCCGCTTCGAGGCGACCAACCCTCGCCAAAAGAGCCTTGCTCGAGGCATCGACCTCGGGCGTCGCAGCCTTAACGAGCGAGAGTTCAAGCTGCGTGCGTGGGTCGGCGCCGTCGCGGATTGCGCGCATCGCCACTCCGAGCAGATCGAGCAGCCGCACAGCGTCGACCTGGTCGACTCGCTGAGCCTGCTCAGCGAGTCGTTCGTCACGATCGGGCGTTACGCGTAGCTCGCTGGGGACGGCGCCGAGCGTGCCGACGACAAGCAGTTCGCGGGCGTGAACCTCAAGGTCGCGGGCGGCGATTAACAGGTCGCGCCCACTCTGCGCCAGCCGGGCCGCAATCTCTAGCTCGGCGCGCGCGTCATGAGCGACGATCGCGTCGAGCGCGCCGAACAGCAGATCATCGTCGGCAACGCCAAGCACTGCGAGAACATCCTCGACCGAGATCGAGCTGCCGGTGTAGGTGACGAGCTGCTCGAGTGTGCCGAGCGCGTCGCGGAAAGAGCCGGTTGCGTGGCGGGCGATCAAAGCGAGCGCGTCGGGGGTGATCTCAATCGATTCGCTCTGCGCCACGCGCGCCAATACGACGGTCAGCTGCTCAACGGTTGGGCGGCCAAAATCGAACCGATGGCAGCGGTCAACGACGGTGTCGAGGATCTTCTGCGGCTCGGTCGTCGCGAGCACAAAGATCGTGTTCGGCGGCGGTTCCTCAAGCGTCTTGAGGAACGCATTCCAGGCCTGCGGCGTAAGCATTTGCGCCTCGTCGATGATGTAAACCTTCGATCGGCCGCTGACCGGCGCGTAGGCGACGCTTTCGCGCAGCTCGCGGATGTCGTCAACCGAGTTGTGCGAGGCGCCGTCCATCTCGATTACGTCCATCGATCCGGCTTGCTGAATCGCCAGGCACGAATCGCAGACGCCGCAGGGCTCGGCCGTCGGGCCCTGCTCGCAGTTGAGGCAGGCGGCGAGGATCTTAGCCATCGACGTCTTGCCGGTGCCGCGCGAACCGACGAAAAGGTAGGCGTGGTGAACATTGCCGCCGGTGACGGCATTGGTCAGCGTACGAACGACGTGCTCTTGGCCAACAACGTCAGAGAAGTTGCGCGGGCGATGGCGACGGTAGAGCGAAGGGGAGGCGGGCACGGGAGCCTTCAGTCTAGAGGGCGCGGCGGCCGTTCGAGCGCCGCTGGCGCACGGAAAAGGCCCAGTTTGTGCCCGTCTCCCAAGTAGGCTGAGGCAATGGAACCGGGTCGGCTCGAAGAGCTCTACGACTGGCTGCGAATTCCGTCGATCTCAACCGGCGGTGGAAAAGCGAGCGATCTTCTGGCTGCCGCCGAGTTTGCCGCAGCGATTGTCCGGCGCGCCGGAGGCGAGGCCGAGCTGGTGACGATCGACAGGGGCAACCCGCTCGTAATCGGTGAGCTACGCGCCCACAGCGAAGGCGCGCCGACAGTGATCATCTACGGCCACTACGACGTTCAGGACCCCGGCCCACTCGATGCTTGGCAGAGCCCGCCGTTCGAGCCCGAGCTGCGTGGCGGGCGGCTCTACGCGCGCGGCGCCGCCGACGACAAGGGCAACTTCTACCCGCTTCTGCTGGCGGCCTGCGAGCTGTTCGAAAGCGGCGAGCTGGCGGTCAACGTGCGCGTTGTGATCGAAGGCGAAGAGGAGGCGGGCGGCGAGTCGATAGCGGCGTGGGTTAAGGCCGACGAGCGCGGCGCCGACTGCGCGATCGTTTTCGACAGCGCGATGGAGGACCCGCAGACGCCAGCGATCACGCTCGGCTTGCGCGGCTGCGTCAGCGTTTCAATCACGGTCAAAGCGCAGCCACGCGACCTTCACTCCGGCCTTTATGGCGGCAGCGTCCAGAACGCACTCCACGTGCTCCAGCAGATCCTCACGCCGCTGCTGCCCGGCGCCGACGGCAACCTCCGCGCAGAGCTGCGTGCCGGCGCCGAGCCACCCTCGGCCGCCGAGCGTGAGTCGTGGGCGCAGCTTCGCTCCGGGCAAGTGGTTCTGGACGAGGTTGGAGCGACACCGCTGGCCAGCGACTCCGGCGAAGACTTCCGCCGCCGCAACGGCGCTGAACCGTCTTTTGAGGTCAACTGGATCGAAGGCGGCGCGGCGCGAACCGTCGTTCCGGCGCAGGCGCGGGCCTATGTAACGCTACGGCTCGCGCCCGGGCAGGACGCGGCCGCGATGCAGACGACGCTCGAGCGGCTGCTGCGCGAGAGAGTTCCAGACGGGGTCCAGTTGGAGATCGAATCGCACGCTGCGACGCCATCGCTCTTTGCCGCCGACCTGCCGGTGGTTGAAATCGCACGTGAGGCAATTGAGCGCGCCAGCGGGATGACGACGGCGCTAATTCGCAGCGGCGGCTCAATTCCGGTAGTCGCCGATTTCGCCGCCGCCGGCATTCCGGTAATCGTCAGCGGCTTTGGCCTTGCCGACGATGAGATCCACGCGCCGAATGAATCGTTCTCATTTGACCATCTCGACCTCGGTGAGCGCTGCGCCCGCGAGCTGCTGCTGGCGCTCGCAGCGCTGCCGCGGGGTTAGATCCAAATGAGCAGCGCACGAGGCAAAGTTCAGGCAACCGCATCGATCGTCGCGCTGGCGGCCATCTCGTGGCTAATCGTCGGCCGCGGCCTTGTCAACTACGACATGCTCTACTCGCTCGTTTGGGCGCGCGAACTAAGCGACGGGCGCACCCTCGAGCTTGGCGCCGCGTTCACACCGACACTTCACCCACTCGGCACGCTTTACGGGATCCTCTTGGCACCGTTTAGCAAGACGGTCGTGGCCGCCGTGCACGGCGTAGCCGCCACCGACATCGTGATCGTCGTCGCCTTTCTCTCGCTCGGTGCACTGGTCTGGCTTACCTACAAGCTCGGCTCGTTTTGGTTTGGACCGTGGGCTGGCGTATTGGCAGCGCTAATTATGATCACGCGGCGGCCACTTCTGGACTTCGGCGCGAGAGCGTTTGTTGACATTCCCTACATCGCGCTCGTGCTTGCGGCGATCTTCGTCGAAAGCCGGCGGCGGCGTGCCGCTTGGCCGGTACTCGCTCTGCTCGCGGTCGCTGGACTCATCAGGCCCGAGGCTTGGGCCTTCTCAGCCGCCTACGTCGTCTATCTCTGGTTCAGCGGCGAGCACCGCCCGCGGCAGGTCGTCGGCTGGCTTGCGATCGCCGCTATCGGGCCGCTCCTCTGGCTACTGGCTGACCAACTGATAACCGGCAATCTGCTCTATTCGCTCACCGACACGCAGCACAATGGGCGCGAGCTCGGCCGCGCAACCGGCCTTGGCGCGCTGATAACGGTTGCGCCGCGCCGGTTCGGTGAGATCCTGCGCGAGCCGGTTCTCTTCGGCGCCCTCGGCGGCCTCGGGTTCTCACTTTGGGCGCTGCGTGAGAGGGTTCGCGCGCCGGTGCTGATTGCACTCGTGGCGCTGGCAGCATTTTCGGTGCTGGCGCTCGCCGGCCTGCCAGTGCTAGGCCGTTACCTGCTGCTGCCATCGGTTATCGGCGCGATCTTCTGCGGCGCCGGCGTCTTCGGCTGGCGTGCGCTGGCTGCGGGCGACCAGCGGCGCAGGCCGTGGGCTTGGTTTGCCGTCGTAACGATCCTGCTGCTAATCGTCTTCACGCCGGCGCAGGTCAGTCGGATCTCAAACTTGCGCTACGCGCTCGAACGCCAAGAGCAGATTCAAGATGATCTTCGCGCGCTCGTCGAGCGCCCCCCGGCGCTAATCAGCCAATCCTGCAGGCCAATCTCGGTCCCCAACCACCGTCCCGTGCCGCTGCTGGCGCTGTGGACCGATCTGCCTGCCGAGCAGATCTACAGCGCCGCCGACAAGCGGCAGCGGTCAGGCGTATTCATCGCCGCCGCAACCGCAAAGGTCGCGAGCGACTACATCCTTGATCCACGCGACCTGAACCGAAGCGTGGCCCCGCCCCCGGCGAACTTCAAACTGGCTGGCGGCAACCGATCGTGGCTGGTCTATCAGCGCTGCGCTACGCCGCCAGGCTGAGCTCCGCGCTTAAGGCGTTGTAACGGTCGGCGTCGTCGTCGTGATCGTTGTCGGCGGTGCCGTCGTCGTCGTGACAGTCGTGTTCGTGATCGTTGGGATCGATTGCGTTGTCGAGGGCGTCTTGCTCTTATCTTCTCCGCCGGTAATCACGATCGCGGCGATCACACCGGCGACGATAATCGCAACAGCGCCCATCACCCACGGCCAAGGGTTGGCCTTCTGCGGCGGCTGACCCTGTTGGTAGCCCTGCTGGGGCTGGTAGCTAGGCTGGTTAGGATCCTGTGGAGGTTGCGTGGCCATTAGGTGTTTCCTTTAGTTGGTGTAGGTGAGCGGGAACTTGGTAGTGATCGTAAGTCCTGAATCGGCGCCGTTTTCAACGCAGGTCCATTTTGCGGTGCTGCCACTAACCGACGGAGTGCACTGCGAACCTTGGACGGTTACCGGCTGCTCGGCCCGCGTGCGGGCGACTCCCTTGACTAGCGCGCTCGCCGCATCACAGCTTGCCAGCGCGGTCTGCGAGCTAGGCACGTCGGTCGCGTTGACGTTCGCGACCGTACTGCCGCCAACAACGCCGGCGATGTTGTTGACAGTGCAGGTTCGCGTGATGTTTATTGGGGCGGTCGTAGTTGTCGTTGTCGTCGTAGGAGCGACCGTCGTCGTCGGGGTCGAGGTCGCCGTCTTCGTCGTCAGCGTCGTCACCGGCGTTGTGACCGAAGCATCGGTTGAGCTCGCCGAATCGCTACCGCCGGTAATCAGGATCGCGACGATCACGCCAACAACGATGATCGCTACCGCACCGAGCACCCAAGGCCACGGGTTGCTGCCGCCACCTTCAGGCGGCTGACCGCCCTGCTGTGGGTTGTACTGCTGAGTCGGTTCTTCGGAAGGAGGCCGTGCAGACACAACCGCGATGGTAGGCAGCAACGAGGACAGTTACCCAAAGAATGCCATCCCGACTGCTGCGGTTGGTTTTCTGCTAAATTCGTTCAGCGCTCTATTAGGGCGCCCTAACTCAGCCATAGATACAGGAGCAAACCACTGTGAATTCGAGAGCAACACGCCTCGCCCTACTGCCACTCGCGATTATCGCGATCGGCGCGGGCTCCGGCTGCGGATCATCAGAGACCGGTGGCTCCGGAGACGGCAAGAGCCTGACGATCTATTCCGGCCGCGACGAAGAGTACGTCGGGCCGCTGATTGAGAGGTTCAAGCAGCAGAGCCCCGGCACCGAAGTTGAGGTTCGCTACGGCGACAGCGCCGAGCTGGCAGCGACGATCCGTGAGGAAGGCGACCAGACGCCGGCAGGTCTCTTCTTCAGCCAAGATGCCGGCGCGCTCGGCGCGCTGCAGGAAGCCGAGCTGCTCAAACAGCTGCCAAGCTCAATCCTTGACCGCGTCCCAAGCGCTTTCCGCTCAGCCCAGGGCGACTGGGTCGGCACCAGCGGCCGCGTTCGCGTACTCGGATACGACAGCCGCGCGCTCGCTCCCAGCAAGCTGCCAAAATCAGTCTTCGATCTGACCGAGCCGCGCTGGAAAGGGAAGGTCGGTTGGGCGCCGGCAAACGCCTCGTTCCAGTCTTTCGTAACCGCGATGAGGCTGAGCGAAGGCGAGGCAAAGACAAAAGAGTGGCTGGAGCAGATGAAGGCCAACGGCGCTCGCTCCTACGAGAAGAACGGCATAATCCGCGACGCGATCGCCGACGGCGAGATCGAAGTCGGACTGATCAACCACTACTACGTTCTCGAAGCGATAAAGGAGGGCGAAGTCAACGGCGACAGTTACCCCGTAAAGCTCCACTTCTTCCCCGACGGCGACGTCGGAACGCTGATCAATGTGGCTGGAGTTGGCATCCCGGAGGCGTCGAAGCAACAGAAGGCGGCCGAGCAGTTCGCAAGCTTTCTGCTGGCCGACCCGCAGCAGCAATACTTCGCCGAAGAAACCGGCGAATACCCGCTCGTAAAGGGCATCGCACAAGATCCGTCGTTGCCGCCGCTGAGCAGCATCAAACAGCCTCAGCTTGACCTGTCCGACCTCAGCGATCTGCAGGGCACGCAGGAGCTGCTGCAGGAGACCGGGGTGCTCTAGCCGATGGCAACGGGCGTCAACCGGTTGCCGGTCGCTGGCGGATTTACGTTGCGCGGAGTTTCACCGCTTACGCTGCTGGCGGCCAGCCTCGTCGCCGCCGTTTGCGCCGTCCCGATCGTCTATCTGTTCATCGTCATTCTCGGCGAGCCGGCCGCAGCTTGGCAGGCAATCTGGCGGCAGGGCACTCTGCGGCTGCTGCTGCGCAGCCTCGCGCTCGCGGTCGCCGTCGGCTTCACCGCGACGCTCCTGGCCGTACCGCTGGCCTGGCTGACCGGTCGCAGCGACCTTCCCTGGCGCCGCGGCTGGACCGTTCTTTCGGTGCTGCCGCTGGTAATCCCAAGCTACATCGGCGCCTACCTCTTTGTCTCCGCCTTCGGCCCGCGCGGCGAGCTGCAAAAACTGCTTGGGGTAGAGCAGCTGCCAAGCATCTACGGCTTCAGCGGCGCTTGGATCGTGCTCACTCTCTTCACCTTTCCGCTCGTTCTACTGCCGGTGCGGGCTGCGATGCGCAGGCTCGACCCGGCGCTTGAGGACGCAGCCCACGGCATGGGTCGCTCGCAGTTCGAAGTCGCGCGCACCGTGATCCTGCCTCAGCTGACCCCAGCGATCGGCGCCGGCGCGCTGCTGGTGAGCCTCTATGCGCTGTCCGATTTCGGCGCCGTTTCGATTCTCCGTTTCGAATCCTTCACGCAGGTCATCTACCAGTCTTATCGCTCGAGTTTTGACCGCACCGGCGCCGCGGCGCTGGCCGGCCTGCTGGTGCTCGTGCTGCTGCTGCTGCTTACCGTCGAGAGCCGCGTGCGTAGGCGGCGTTCCTACCATCGCGTTGGGCCCGGCAGCGCACGGATAACGGCCGACGTTCCGCTCGGGCGCTGGCGCTGGCCGGCGGTTGGCTTCTGCGCCGCCATTGCCCTGATCTCATTCGTGCTGCCGGTGGGCATGCTGATCTTCTGGTCGGTTCAAAGCGTCGCCGGCGAGGTTGACTGGCCTCAGGTTGCAACGGCGGCCGGCAACTCACTTCTGCTTGCCGGTTTGGCTGCGGCAGCAGCGGCGATCGCCGCGCTGCCGGTCGCTTGGCTTGGCGCGAGGGCGCCAGGGAGGCTTTCACGGGTCGTTGATCTGCTCACCACCAGCGGCTACGCGCTCCCGGGAATCGTCGTTGCGTTGGCGATGGTCTTCGTTGGGATTCGGCTGGTACCGGTGCTCTACCAGTCGCTGCCAATGACGGTTCTGGCGATGGTGATCGTCTGCCTCCCCCTGGCGATCACGGCCACGCGTTCCGCCGTCGTTCAGATCCCGCCGCGCCTTGAGGAGGCTGCGCGCGGCAGCGGCCGCTCGCCGCTCGCCGTGATCGCCACAGTCGGCATTCCGTTGACCCGCGCCGGCATGCTCGCCGGAGCGGCGCTTGTCTTCGTGGCGGCGATCAAAGAGCTTCCGGTCGTCGTTCTGCTCTCTCCGATCGGCTTTGACACGCTGCCGCTCGTGATCTGGCAGCAGTCGTCGCGCTCGTTCTTTGAGAGCGGAGCGATCCCGGCGCTCGTACTCCTTGTAGTGACCGCGCCAGGGATCTGGTTGCTGGTTGGCAGGCAGCGATGAGCAAAGTTGCGAGAATGGGTGAGATGGATTCATTAGTTGATCAGATTGCTGCCTGCCCGATGGGGGGGACTGGCCAGACGCCTGTGATCGTCCGCTGCGAGGGGCTCAGCAAGAGCTTCGGCAATGTGAAGGCCGTTGACAAGGTCGATCTTTCGCTTCGCGCCGGTGAGATTGGCGCGCTGCTCGGCCCCAG
>SXGR01302356.1_pt1 | contig 18736 bp, 20 predicted proteins | sample 3174711 | NCBI WGS metagenome assembly SXGR01 (sample SAMN11356860, study PRJNA531348) | freshwater metagenome | isolation source: freshwater sample F1-60 | place: China: Fuxian Lake, Yuxi | collected 2017-12-25
CGACACCTCGGGGCGCGCCGCGAGCCGACGAGACGCTCCCTCCGCAATTCAACACTTGAGCGCGATGCCGAAGAGGCGGGTGACGGTTCCGCGGCTCCGTGACCCGAAGGCACGCGGGAACAGCAACCCGGCGGAGCTTGCCTGGAGTTGGGGGGGTTCGTCTGGGTTGCGTGCATCTTCATCGGCAAAGTTCTCAAGGCGAAGAGCGAGATGGACTCGAAGTCATGGCCAACGGTCGAAGGGGTGAAGGTGGTCGGCACCTCTCCACTCCGCGCCACGGTGGTGGCGTACTACAACCCCGCCAACGCCGGGCGGTCGGTTCACGGCACCGTCGCGGGCCGCTCCACCCAGCGCCAATCGACGCCGTCGCCGCCCGTGGCCGCGGGCACGACCTCGTAGCGACCACGGGGTTCACGATGCGTACTCCACGGGGTCTGCCCTCGCGCGATGAGCATGGGAGTCATCCCAAACGACACCGGAATCCACAGCGGCTGAAGAATCGCCTCACAGAGAACGGATTTCGGCTCCGACGACCCATCAAGTGCGGTTGACGCGGTTGGGTAGATCCCCTCGCCGCGCACACTGCCGCGAGCCAGATGCAGGTTGCGACCGTAGGTTGGTTGCACCTCGACTTGTCCGCGCGGCATGCTCACGAGAACGAGATTCCAACCTCGGCGATCGAGTCCAGTGAGCGACGGCCCATCGTCGGCAGGGATCGAACTCGACGGCGAGGCCTGCAACGCGGGAAGTGTTCCCGCCTCGACGCCCAAGAGGCCGTTGTCGCGGTTGCGGCAGTCTTCGCAGCCTAGGAGGGCGGCGATGGCGGCCACCCCCACAACTCGTGTGCAGCGTTTCTCATTCTTCAGCATCGATGCCCTCCTGACGCAGTGCCCGTTCGATGATTGTCCTGTCGATACCGCGTCGCGCAAGGCTCGCAGCGACAGCGAGCGGATGCCGTGAGCCGCGGCCACGAAGGGCCGTGACGGCCCGCGCGAGCGCCACAGCGCACAGCGCTTCGTCGCGCGCGATGCGCTTTGCGTGGGTCCACGCACGAGGCGCGTCCACGCCGTCCGACTCCAGCAATGCCGCTGCGGCGTCCGCAGAGATCCCTGGATGCCGCCGACCCAAGGACAGCGCACGCGACTCGGCGTGGCGCTCATCGTTCAACCAACCGTCCTTGACGAGCTCGGCGAGGACCCGCGCCACCACGCCCTCGTCCACACCGCGCCGCGACAGCGCCGCGCCCAGCGTCGTGGCGTTGTGCGATCGTTGCGCAAGGCACTTGAGCGAGAGCTCGCGCGTCTTGCGGTGCGCGGTGAACGCCGCGACTCGACGCGCGACTGCCGCCGTCCACGCGAGCCCTTCCGCAAGCCGGAGTTCAGTGAGCGACTCTCGCGGGAGTTGCGCCACCGCGCGCGTCTGCCCCGCAAGAACCACCCGCACAACGCGCGGGTCGCGCGGATCCGAGTCAAGCGACTGAATGCGCGGCGCCTTCCGCACGGGCGTCTTCTGAGTCATGTGAGTTGGTCGAGGAATGACTGGATCTCAGCCGCCGCATGCGAGTCGCCGCACGAAGTCGCGCGCTCGAGTCCGGCGCGCAGCACCGCCGCGGCCTCATCGATGCGCCCGGCCTGTTCGAGTGCCCGCGCCTTGTGGTAGTAGGCGTAGCAGTAGTCGCGATCCGACTCGATGGTGCGATCGAACCAGATGACGGCTTCGTCGATGTTTCCGGCCTTGAGGTGCTCCTGCGCGAGCCCGTAGCGGCAGAACGCGTCGCCTGGATCTCTCTCGAGCATTTTCTCCAAGAGCTCGATCCGTCCGTGGCCCATGCGCGGCAGCGTAGCACTGGGAGTAGATTTCCCGAATGGTCGGCCGTCGATTCCTTCTTCCACAACTTGCGCTCGGTGCGGGAATCTTCGCGCTGGCCTCCTGCCTGAGCGACTACACGCCCGAGTCCCGGGTCGACCCCCGGCCAGAGCGGCTTGAAATCACGCACCTTGTTGGCGGAGCCCACTGGCGCACGCTCTGCAGCGGCGGGATCTGGTTTCAGGGATACGGCGGAAGCCTATTGGCACTCAATCCTGAGACCGGCGCGACGCTCGACGAATTGAAGTGCATGGGGCTCGGGACCTCGGGCGCACTCGTCGACATGCTGGTCTATCGCGGTGACCTCATTGCGGTTCTGGATCGCACGGCGGTGGTTCGCGTGGATGCGAGCGATCCAAAGTCGATGATGGTTCTTGAGGCGATCACCGAGCGGGAGCTCGGCATCCGCCCGGAGAGCCTCTCGGTCGCCGACGGCGGCCTCTTCGTCAGTGGTCTCGGCGGCGTGGTCCGGCTTGACACGGGCGAGCGGTTTCTTGCATCACCCGCCGTGTGTGGCCGTGTCGCCGAGAGCGCACGAGGGGTCATCGCCACGCGCGAGGGGCAACTCGTACGGCTCGAGGATGGCGCAAGCGTGGGGCGCGCCAGCGATGTGCACGCACTCACTCCCGGCAGCGGCCCTCCGGGAGGAATGGTGTTCGTCCTTCAGGGGAAGGACGCCGCGCGCGTCGGCATTCTCGACGCGAACCTCATCGAGGCCGCCGCGGTTGTGCTTCCGGGGGAGGTCGCGCGCGTGCGCGAGATCGACGGCCGCCTCTATGCGGTGACGCCCTCCGAGATCGTCTCGTGGCGCATCGGCGAGCGCTCGCTCGATGATCCATCAGCCATCCGCGTGAAGGGCGCCCTTGATCTCGACTTCGCTGGCGAAAACACACTCGCGGTTGCGGGCACCTTCGGCCGGGCCCTCTATCGGCCCACCACCGATGCGCGCGGGCCCGGCGATGAGTTCCACGCAGCCCACCGCGAGCCTGGCCGGCTCGAGCGCGTCCTCTCCGACGGACGACGGATCATTGCTGGCAGCGACGAGGGCAACTGGCTCTACATGGTCGGTGGGAGTTGCGAGCCCAGTGACCGTGAGATCCAGAATGTCAATCCGCCAAGTTCCACGGCGGAGTTCTCCTTCGGCACGGTGTCGATTGAAGGGGCCGATGGAGATGCGTTGACGGTCGAGAGCGGCCCGCGCGTGATCGTGAAGTGCAAGGGGAGCCGACAAGTCATTCAGATGCCGCAGGGCGCGCACGCAAGGACCATCGCGAATGTCCGCGATGACATCTGGATTGGCAATGACGACGGCATCGATGTGTGGCGCATGGCCAGCGGTTCGCTCGCGCGCGTCGGTCGCGTCCGCATGCAGGGACCCGTCATCAATATCTACCCTCGGCGAACCAACGACGGTGCGAGCTTCGTCAGCATCTTCGGCGGCATGGGAGTCGTCATGTGGACCAAGTACGACCCGCCCTCAGTGCCGAGTTCGTGATCCGCGCGTCGTCGTTGCACGCCTTCCCTGCGAGCAGTAGCGCCGACAGATCGCATCACCGGCACACGCGCCGCCGCGCGCCTTGCAGACGCCACGCCCGTGCGCGATGAGGAGATGCGAAAGCAGGCACCACGCCCGGCGGGGAAAGAGCGCCATCAGGTCGCGCTCCACCTTCACGGGATCGTCGTGCTTCGACAAACCGAACCGTCTCGCGAGCCGTCCAACATGTGTGTCGACAACGACGCCTTCGTTGATCCCGAATGCATTGCCGAGCAGAACATTCGCCGTCTTGCGCGCGACGCCGCGCAGCGCGGTGAGCGCCTCCATGGTGCGTGGGACTTCGCCTTGGTGGTCGCGTTCGATGGCCACCATGGACTCGTGCACGGCGCGCGCCTTCATCCGCCAGAAGTTGATCGTGCGCAAGTACGGCTCAATGCCGCCGACCCCAGCCCGGGCCAGTGCGGCGACGCCCGGATGCGCGGCGAAGAGTGCGGGCGTGGCGCGATTCACTGTGGCATCGGTGGCTTGCGCCGAGAGAATGGTCGCCACGAGGAGCTCGTGCGGTTCCTTCCAATCGAGTGCGCAGTGGGCATCTGGGTAACGCCGCCGCAGTGCCGCGAGGAGGCGCGACGCTCGCATTCGTTGCGCTGGCGTCTTGCGCGGAAGGGGATTCACGCGGCGAAGGTACCCTCGGGCCATGTTCGGGCAGTGCGCGGCCACGCTTGCACCACTTTCAGCCACGATCGCGCCGCTCTCGCTCGAGGCGCGTGAGGCGATCGACACGATCGTCGCCATGGGATACCGCGCCGTGCAGTGGTCCGCGACGCAGACGGGGATGCGGCCGCGCGATCTTGACGCCTCATCGCGTCGCGGCATCGTCACCCACCTGCGTCGCCTTGGTCTCGCATGCAGCGGGGTCGACCTCTTCATCCCGAGTGGCCACTTCTTTGACGCCGCGCAGGTCGATCGCGCGATGGATGCTGCAGAGCGGGCGGCGGAGCTCGGGCGCGATTTCGGGTGCTGCCCGATCAGCATTGCGCTGCCCGAGGCAACGGCCTCGAATCTCGCCGCCCTCGCACCAATCAGGGCGGCGCTCGCCGAGATCGCCGATCGCGCGAGGGTGCGATTCGTGGATTTCTCCCTCGCGGCCGCACAAGGCGACGCGTCGTCACAGAATGATGCCATCGGCATCGGCATCGATCCACCGGTCTTGCTCGCTGCGCAGACTGATGTCGCAGGGGCCGTCGCCCGAGCGGGCCCGCGCTTGGCGTGCGCGCGTGTGTGCGACCTTCTCTGCGGAGCCACGCGGGCGCCGGCGGGCGAACCCGCGGATGCACAGCTGGATCTCCTGGCCTATGTGGCGGCACTCTCGGTCGCGGGGTTGAAGTCGAACCCCGTCGCTGACGCGCGGCAGTGGACCGATCCGCGCCGGGGACTCGAGGAGACGCTCCAGCGTTGGCAAGGCCAGGTCACCGCATGAGAGTCGTCGGACACGGCATCGATGTCACCGAGGTCGCGCGGATCGAACAACTCTTGCGAGACCACGGCGAGCGGTTTCTCGCGCGCGTGTACACCCGCCACGAGCGGGGGTTCGCGGCCGAGGGTGGCAAACGGCAGGGGGAACGACTCGCGGCACGATTCGCCGCGAAGGAAGCGGTCCTCAAGGCGCTTGGCACCGGCATGCGCACGGGTCTCGCATGGACCGACATTGAAGTCCGCATGCTCCCGTCAGGCGCGCCGACGATCGCACTCGAGGGCCGCGCGGCTGAACTCGCTGCGGGCCTTGGAATCTGCGCGTGGCATGTTTCGCTGACGCACGCGGGCGGTCTTGCGGTCGCGAGCGTGATCGCCGAAGCGGCCACTCCCTGACTCGGTACGCTCCCGCGTCAATGGCGAAGGACGCACTCACGCTCTATGAGGCCAGGCGACACAAGCCAGGAAGCGTTGCTGCGGGAGGGCTCGCCACACCGCGCGCGGTGAGATTGCCATTCGGGATCGTGCTCATCGCCGGACTCCTCGTCGCCGGGATTGCGTTCGCGGCGTACTGGGCCGGGTTCACCCGGGGGCGAAGCGAAGGGGAGCGTGGCGCGCAGGAGGCTGCTTCGGCGCCACTTCACACCATTGACCCGATTTCACCCACGCCAAAGGCTCCGGCGCACGCCTCCGCACAGGTTCCCGCGGTCAATGCTGCCCTCGGCGCGGCGCCATCGGGGGACCCGCGCGAAGTCGGCCTGAACTACTTCGTCATTGCCGGCGAAATGGCCAGCGATCGCGCCGCCGAGATGGTGTCGTTCTGTCGGAGTCAGGGACTTGATGCCGTGGCGATTTCCGGCAATAATGCGCGGTCCCACGTGATCGTGCTTCCCGGATTTTCCCGGGAGGCGCGTGGGGCGGCTCCGGTGAAGTCACTGGAGGCGAACATCCGTGCGGTCGGCGCCAAGTGGAAGGCGCAGGGCCGTGGCAATAGTGACTTCCACGACTTCTACCCCAAACTTTTCAAAGGCCCGTCATGAGTATGCACCGCAGTCTCAAGTCCAAGTCAGGCGCGTTGAACCAGCACCGAAATGTGCTGACGAGGGCTGAGCGAATCACCAAGCTCGCCGACCTCGACAAGTTCAGGGTCGGTGCGAACTCGGCGCTTGGTTTGCCGAAGGTGCGCTCCATCAAGGCGGCCGTCGCGAAGAAGCCGAAGAAGGCTGAGGCCGCTGCGGCCGGCGGCGATGCCGGAGCGGCGCCGGCGGCTGGCGGCGCCAAGGCGGCACCTGCGAAGTCGGGCGCGGCTGCGAAGGCGGCTTCACCCGCCTCAAAGAAGTAAGCGATGGCCACCGCGCATCGAGCGGGGGCGCTCGATCTCGAACGGCTGTTCTCCCGAAGGGCGCTTTCGATTGATGCCTCGGGCATCCGTCGCGCGTTCGAGCTTGGTGCGTCGATCGAAGATCCGATCAACCTGTCGATCGGCCAGCCGGACTTCCCCGTCGACGACCGAGTGAAGAAGGCAGCGATCCGCGCGATCGAGGGGAACCGATCGGGCTATTCGCTCACCCAAGGTCTCCCGGAACTTCGCACGAGCATCTGGCGGGCGCTCGAAGCCGACCTCGGATGGCGCCATGGCGAGGGCGAGGACCTCATCGTGACGGTGGGCACGACTGGCGCGCTGGTCCTGGCCGTCTTGGCGCTCATCGAAGACGGCGACGAAGTCATCTTGCCCGACCCGTACTTCGTGGCGTATCCACAGTTCGTGAAAATGGCCGGCGGGCGCGCAGTCTTTTGCAACACCTATCCCGACTTTCGAATGACGGCCGACCGGATCGCGGCACTCATCACTCCCAAGACCAAGATGGTCATGGTGAACAGTCCGAGCAATCCCTGCGGTGCGGTGCTGTCAGCGCGTGAACTCGCCGACATTGTGCACCTGTGCGACGAGCGCGGTGTGCTCCTGGTCACGGACGAGATCTACGACGCCTTCACATTCCCCGACGCGCTCGAAGGTGGCCGCTGCCCGAGCCCTGCGCGCCTTTCGAAGTCGCTGCTGCTCGTCAGGGGGTTTGGCAAGAGTTACGGCTGCACAGGCTGGCGGCTCGGCTATGCGGCTGGTCCTCGCGCGCTCATTCAGAGGATGGCGATCCTGCAGCAGTACCTGTTCGTGTGCGCCCCAACGCCGCTGCAGGCGGCCGCGTCGGAGTTCTTCCATGTGGACCTCGCACCAATCATCGCCCGATTTGTGAAGCGCCGCGACATGGTGGTCGAAGCGCTCGACGGTCTCACAACGCTCGTGGCGCCGCAGGGGGCGTTCTACGCCTTCATTGAGGTCCCCAAGCACCTTGGACTGACTGGGACGCAGTTCGCCGAGCGGGTCGTGGCCCAGAAGCTCATCGTGGTCCCCGGCGGCGTGTTCAGTTCACGCGACACACACTTCCGCATCAGCCTTGCGGCGCCCGAAGAAAAACTCGCCGCGGGACTCGAGGTCCTGCGGCGAGTGATGTCGGGCTGAATCCATCCGCCGAGGTGCTCCCGACGATCAGGTTTGGACCTGACGAGTCTCGCACCGTGCGAGCGGGTCTTGGTCCTTACTTCTTCTTCGGTGCAGTCGGTGCGTCAGTGGTCGAACTGAGCTTTCGGTTCGCATTGAAAGCGTCATCGGGTCCTGGGACTCTCTCAGACGCGGCTGGCGGCGGCTTAGGCTGAACCTTGGTGACGCGCGAACCCGAGTCGTCTCCGCAAGCGGTGAGAAGGCACGCCGCCGCGACGAGTGCGATGGTGGAAATGGTTTTCATGGGCACAGTGTAGTGAGTCGCCGCGCCTGTCGACGCTCCATGAGGTCGATCGTGACAGGCCCGTGACGCGCCACCTTCGGACGATGAAAAACCCCCGCGACGAATGCATGGTCGGGGGGCGGAGGGGAGAAAGATGCTTGGTCGTGGCGTTGGGCCGCCGGCCCTCTTCCACGCAAAGTGTTTCGGCGATGGCGCGCTTCACGCGTCAACTTTTCGTCGGCTTTTTCGTGGACAGAGGCCGAGGGGCACTCGATGGCTCAAGGGCGAGCCGTTCGGCATGCGGCGCCCGCGAGGGCCGGCGTGTCGCAAGATCAATGTGTGCCCATCGGCTCTTCGCGCGGCAGATGACGCGGCCGGTGTCGAGATTCCAAATCACACTTTCACGGTTGAGGGATGTGCGCCCGAGCGATCCGACCCAGGTCGCGCCCCCGAGACGATCGCCCGCGAACGCCTCGGCGAGGTAGTCGACCTCGTGGCGGGCCACGAACCACATTCTTCCCTGTGCGTGCATCACTGCGCGCGGCGCACCGGTGGCATCGTGATGCAGCTCGGCCATGCGGTCGATCCACCCGACGATCTGCACATTGTTGGCGTGCGGGACGAGCTGGCTCAACGCCTCGGCGGCGACGGTCCACACGGACTTGAACGAGTGCGCGGGCACTCCAATCGAGGTTGGCGCATCGAGGGGTTGCGGCTTCACCTATGCATCTCGGGTTCCAGAGGCGAGCTCGCGCAAGTGACTCCACGAGAAGAGTCCTGTCGAGTGGCCGTCGCTGAAAGTGATTCGAAGGGCATAGTGGCCAACGAGTTCTGCGTCGAGCGCGCGCAGCGGTCCACCCGATCCCGCGCTTGGCAGCACCGTCAACGGGTTTGTCGCAAGCGCTTCGCGGAGGGCCCTTGCCTCCGCCGACGGTGACTGCCGACGGAGCGTCGCCACTGGGATGAGCGAGCGGGTGCCGTCGGCCCAATCGATGCTGAGTCCGTGCTCGGGGTCGAGCTCAAGGTGGCGCGGTGGGGGTTCGTGATTCACGCGCGGCCCTACCTCTCGATGATCGATCGGTACTTCGAGCCGAAGAACTCCGTGCAGCGGCGGCGCATGAGCGTCAGCGGGTTCTCTCGGTCCGACCAGAGCCCCTGATCCGTGAACCCCCGTCGGATCCAGCCGGCACGCGCTGTGGGGAGTTCCGCGATCTCGGAGAGGTCGATGACGGCGCCGTCAGCGCCCGGGAGTGTCGGCAGCGCGTCGAAGGCCTCGAGCCAACGCGCGAGTTCTGGATCGGTGACATCCGCGGCACTCACGATGCCGCCACCGTGCGGGTACGCCGGGTGCGTGAAGATGCGCCTCCATGCGGCGCGGAGTTCGGGGGCTTGATTGAGCGCCATCGACACAAAGAGCGGCGAGACGAAGTCGCGAAAATGTGGATTCGAGTTCATCGGGGCCTGCTCAGCGAACGGGTCGACTCTGTCGACGAAGCAGCTTGCGCAGCACTCGTAGATGTGGCGACGAGCCGGGAGGCGCCGAAGCGTGAAGTGCTCGGGTCGCGGCGCACCACAGGCGTCGCCCGTGCCAGCGGCAAGTTGCCAGAGCAACTGGCCAGCGTCCGAGAGGCAATACTCGACGAATCGCTGGGCGGTTTCCGGATTGGGCGCGCCGCGCAGGATCGCGACGGGGTCGGCGTCGACGACGCTCTGGCCCTTGGGGGTGACGAAAGAGAGCCGCGCAACGGTTGGATCGAGCGCGATCTCGGCTTCGTCGGCGAGGCTCTGGACCTGGTATCGACCGTAAAAATCAATAGCGATTCCCGCAGCGCTCTCGCCGTTGCCCACGGTCGTCGGAACCCGCGAACTGGCCGCAAGGATCTGGTTCGAGTTCGCGGCCGCGCGCCGGAGCACCTGCCAACCGCGCGTCCACCCGAGCCGCTGCAAGATGGTCTCGAACGCTGTCGCGACCGAACCGCTCTGCGCGGGATTCACGAGCGCCACGAAGCCGAAGAGGCGTGGGTCGGCAAGCGACTCCCAAGTCTCGGGCGGGTCAACCCCCAGTCGTGCGCACAGCGCCTCGTCGGCGACGATGCCGAATGTGCTCAGCGCGGCACCGAACCAGCGCCTGTCTTTGTCATACAACGGTTGGCCGTCGATCGCATTGTCGCCAAAGAGTTCGTCCAGTTGCGCGTCGCTCATCCATGGGCATTCGTCGAGGATGCGAGTCGACCGCTCTTGGCCCTCAACCGCGACGGCAAGCGTGCGGGCGAGCGCTTGAAACTCATAGGAACCGCCACCGAAAATGATGTCGGCGTCACCACCCACTGGCGTGCCGTGACGGAGGTCTGCCTCGTACTGTGCCACGAGCATGCGCCGGATTTCGCTGGTCCCCCCGGGGGTACTCCAATCGACCGTCACCGACTCGCCATACTTGTCGCGATGCCAACGCGAAAACCCGCGACCGAACTCGTAGCGGATCTGCTCGTTGTGCGGCGTCACGATGACGAGCGATCGCGCGGCGTTGGCCGTTGTTTCGCCTCTATACGCGAGCACTGGAATCATCGTCAGCGCCGCGATGACCACCAGCGAAAGGACGAGCGGGAGGCGCGCCATCACTGTGGGGCTACTGTGCTTCGTGAGGGTCGGATGGCCGTGCCGATCTCGACGGCAAGTCGCTTCGCGGCACGCGAGATGGCGGCGATCCAGTCGCTGCCCGAGTCGTCGGGATAGATCACGCTCCGGCTTGCGGTGACGATCGCGCCTCGGCCGTCCGCGTTGAAGCAAGGGATCACATCCGCCACGGAACCACCCTGCGCACCGTAGCCGGGCACGAGGAAGATCTGCGACGGCATGATCTGACGGAGGGCCGTCGCGTCGGCGGCCTTGGTGGCGCCGACCACCGCCCCGAGCGAGGAGTAGCCCCGCGCGCCGATGCGCGTAGCCCCTTCGGACGACACCATGGCGGCCACTCGCTCGGCGAAGCTGTCGCCCGACGCCGTGCGGCTGGCTTGGATCTCATCGGAGCCGGGGTTCGAGGTCCGCACAAGCGCAAACGCGCCGCCGCGCACAAGAAACGGTGCCACGCAGTCCATGCCCATGTACGGGCTCACCGTCGTCCACTCTGCACCGTAGTGTCCAAAGAGCGCTTCTTCGTAGTGCTGCGCCGAGATCCCGATGTCGCCGCGCTTCGCGTCAAGAATCGCAATGAGCCCTGCATCGCGTGCAGCCGCCATCGAGGCTTCGAGCGCGCGCAGACCATCGGGGCCGACCCGCTCGTAACACGCCGACTGAAACTTGACGCACGGCACGATGCCCTTGACGGCGCCCACGACGCCGAGACTGAAGGACTCAAGCGCGGCGGCTGCCGACTTGTTGGCGAGCGCTGCGGGCATGCGCGCGAGTACCGGGTCGAGGCCCACGCACACCGGAGCCCCCAGAGCCTCCATCGCGTCCAGGAGGCGGTCGGCAGGATGTGGAGCCTTCGTCGGCATCTCCGTGATCGTAACGGGATTCGTTACGCTGACGCGATGGCGACGACTGCGGCGGTGCTCTCCATCGGCGACGAACTCGTCTTGGGGCAGATCGGCGAGAGAAACGGTCAGGTGATCGCCGCGGCGCTGCTGGATCTCGGGATCCCCGTGACGGAGCACCGAATCGTCGCCGACGACTGCGACGCGATCGCGGCGGCGCTGCGGGCGCTCGCTGCGACGAACGAACTTCTGGTGGCGACAGGCGGTCTTGGTCCAACCGATGATGATCTCACTCGAGAAGCGCTCGCCCAGGCGCTCGGCGGTGAGGCGATCGTCGAGGATGCTGGTGCTCGCGAGGCGCTTGAGCGGCGATTCGCACGCCGCGGGATCGCGATGCCCGCGCTCAATCTCAGGCAGGCAACGCGTCCGGAGTCGGCGCGCACACTTCCCAACTCGCACGGGACCGCGCCCGGACTCTCGGCAATGCTCAATACGACCCGCGTCTACTGCCTCCCCGGGCCGCCCAACGAGATGGAACCCATGCTCCGCGCTCAAGTGGTGCCGGAACTCGCCGCGCGTTCACGGGCCGGCGCTGTCCGAACCCTCGCGATTCACACCTGCGGGCTCGCGGAAGCCGAGGTGGCCGAACGACTCGGTTCCCTCATGGGGCGCTCCTCCAATCCGCTCGTGGGGACAACGGCAACCGCCGCGATTGTGAGTGTGAGGTTGCGTGCCTGGGGGAGCCCCGCGACAAACGGATCGTTTGAGCGAGTTGCTGAAGAAGTGCGAGGCGTGCTCGCGCCATTCGTGTTCGGTGAAGGGGCGACGACGGTCGCGGGTTCGCTTGGGGCACAGCTCTCGCTCACGGGTTCGAAACTCGCGATCGCCGAGAGTTGCACCGGCGGCATGGTCAGCGAACTGGTGACGAGTGTGCCCGGATCGAGTCGTTGGTTTGCAGGAGGCTGGGTCACCTACTCCAACGAGATGAAGCTCACGCAACTCGGAGTCGACGACGCAACGATGTCGAGCGAAGGTGCCGTGAGTGCGGCCGCGGCGCGCGCGATGGCCGAGGGGGCCGCGACTCGCGCAGGCGTGCGATTCGGAGTCAGTCTCACGGGCATCGCGGGCCCCGAGGGAGGCACGCCGGAGAAGCCGGTTGGCACCGTATGGGTCGGCGTGTTCGATCGTGACAAAGGTCACCCGGCGCACGCCCGCTGCTTTCTGCTCCCGGGTGACCGCGACGGCATTCGCACGCGCGCGTCCAGACTCGCGCTCCAATGGACACGCATGGAAGTCGCGGGGGTCGCGTCGACACGGCTCATCTGGCAGACGACGCCACCATGACGCGAGTGCACATCGGACTCGGTTCGAATCTTGGCGACCGCGCGCGCGCCATCGATGACGCGGTCGACGCCATCGGCACGCGTAACGGGCTGCTCGTCGTCGCGGTGAGTTCGCTCTGGGAAACGGATCCCGTGGGACCGGCACAAGGAAAGTTTCTCAACGCCGTTTGCGAAGTCGAGTGCCTCCACGCCGCACGCGAACTCCTGCGCGTCCTCCACGAGATCGAGCAGGGGATGGGGCGCGTGCGCACTCTCGAGAATCGCTTCGGCCCCCGCACCATCGATCTCGACATCCTGCTCTACGGCAACGCCTGCATCGACGAATCGGGCCTGACGGTGCCCCACCCGCGCCTGTGCGAACGCGCCTTCGCGCTCGCGCCACTCCTCGAAATCAACCCTGCGGCGACGCTTCCGCCCACCGAGCAGCCGCTAGCATGGGTTTTCTCGGCTCTCGAGGAGGCTGGAGGTGTGCAAGGCATCGCCGTGTGGCGCGCCCGCACCGCAACTCTTCGCGGCTGAGATTCACGGAGTCTCCATCCCAATGATTCACAATCGCTTTGCCACCCTCGGTGCCGTCACCATCGCCGTGGCACTCACGCATTCGGCGGTTCTCGCGCAGGAGAACGCTCCGCCACCCATCGACGAGATGATGCCGTTCCCGAAGGTTCCGCTGAACGCCGAGTCGTTCACCGCTGACGAGAAGTCGCCAGAGGCCATCGCGAAGGCGACCGCACGGCTCGACGCATGCGCTGCTGCCTACAAAGCCGCCAAGGCCATGACCGACAAGGTCACATGGGAAGTTTCGGTGCCCGGCGGCGAGCAGAAGGACTCCCTCACGATCGCGATCGGCTCAGGGCAGGACTTGCAGGTTGACATGGATGGAGCACAACTCACTTCGGTCGCGGGCAAGGTCTACTTCACGAGCCGCGACGCGAAAGACAAGTTTGTTGCCGTGGACCTCGATGGCACAGTCGCCAACACCCTGAGCACGAAGTTCGACGGCCTCGAACTCCCGCTTCCTCACCTCGATTTTCGCGCCGGGAAGAAGGCGGTCGAGGCGTTCAGCTTCGGCGGCTCACACAGCGGGGAAATCAAGGGTTTCCGTTCCAAGGACGGTGTCGATCAGGTGCTCATCGCGGAAGGAATGAACGACCTCGTTCTCACCATCGACGCAGCAACTTCCTTCATCACACGGATGGATCTTGCACTGAGCCCCCCGGGCGCGCCTGAGGGAATCCGGTTCGCAGTGAAGTTCACGATGGATCCGAAGGCGATGGATGCACTGCCCACGCCGATTGCGTTCGTTCCCGGCACGCGCACGGCCGTCGACTCGATTGAAGACCTCCAGCCCTCGGCGCCCGTTGAGATCGCCGAAGGGGCCGACGCGCCAAACTTCACGCTCAAGGATCTCGATGGCAAGGAGTACTCGCTGGAGTCGATGAAGGGCAAGGTCGTGGTCGTGGACTTCTGGGCGACCTGGTGCGGCCCATGCCGCAAGGGGCTCCCGGCGGTGAACGAGTTCGCCAAGTGGGTCGCAGACACCAAGCAGCCCGCGGTTGTGCTCGGCATCAATGTCTGGGAGCGCGGCGAGAATCCTGCGGAGAAGTCGAAGGAGTTCTGGACCAAGCAGGGCTTCGTCTTCCCGACGCTCCTTGATCTCGACGGCCAAGTCATCTCAAAGTACGGCTTCGGTGGCATCCCCGCCACTGTGGTCATCGGAACCGACGGCAAGGTCCTCAAGGTCCATACGGGCTTCGACCCCAAAGGCGACCTCGTCGGCGAACTGAAGGCAGAAGTTCTCAAGGCGCTCGGCGCCAAGAGCTGACGCACCACCAAGGGCAACGCGCGCGTGGCCGGCACCGACGACACATTCTTCGTCGTTGACGGCCACGCGCAGTTTTTTCGCGCGTACTACGCCATCCGCGGCGGCATGACGAGTCCGGCGACGAACGAACCCACGCAGATGGCCTTTGGATTCGTCGGCATGCTCACGCGATTGATTCGTGAGCATCATCCCTCGCACCTCGTCCTCGTCATTGATGCCGCCGGCGACAAGGAGACATTTCGCTCCGACATCTATCCCGAGTACAAGGCGCACCGCGATCCGGCACCGATCGACTTTCATGGGCAGGTGGAACGCTGCCTCGAGTTCACGAAACTCATGGGGATTCCGATCTACGCGATGGAACGCGTGGAAGCCGACGATGTCATCGCGACCATCGTGCGGCGGATTCGCCGCGAGAGGCCCGAACTGCGTGTGCGCATCGTTTCGCGCGACAAGGATCTGTCGCAACTCGTTGACGAGCACACAACGCTCTTCGACCCACAGGCCGGAACCGACTTGGGACCGGAGCAGCTCTTCGAGACCAAGGGGATCCGCGCGAATCAGGTGGCGGACATGCTCGCCCTCATGGGGGACTCGGTCGACAACATCCCAGGCGTCGATGGGATCGGCAAGAAGACCGCGGCGCAGCTCATCACCTCATACGGATCGCTCGACGGGGTGCTCGCGAATCTCCACGCGCTCTCGCCGAAGCGGCGTGAGGCGATCGAGGCGGCGCGTTCGACGCTCGCAATCTCCCGCCAACTTGTCGCGCTCAAGGACGACTGTGTGCTGGAGTTGTCGTACGAGCAAAGCCGCGTCGATGTCTCGCGAGTGGACAAGGAGGGCCTCTCATCGCTGCTCGCGACACTCGGGTTTGGCCGTCTGAAGTCGGAGGTCGAGGCGCTTGTCGGCGCGACGGGGACCGCGACCGTGGCAGCGCCATCTGTCGTTGTCCGCGCCAAGCCCAAGCCGACCGTCGTCGAGGACCGGAACTTCGCCGATGCGCCGCTCTTTGCTGGACTCGACGCGCCGCTTGAACAACCTGACTCTGCAGGGATTCCCGCCGACCACCCCGCTCGTCGCGCGGACTACCGAGGGCTGATCAGTCGGCAGGAGATCGAAGAGGTCATCGCAAAGGCTCGCGCGTCGGCCAGCGCGTCGGTTCGCATCGCCTTCGACACCGAGACCGACTCGCTCAACACACTCGTCGCCAAACTCTGCGGCATCAGCCTTTCGTGGAAGGAGGGCGAAGGGGTCTACATCCCCGTGCGTTCGCCCGAACCCGCGACGCATGGTTCGCTCGGTGAAGTCCTTGCGCTCGTGAAGCCGCTCCTTGAGGATCCCGAAGTACCCAAGGTGGCGCACAATGCCAAGTTCGACCTGAAGGTGCTCGCTCGGCACGGGGTCGTCGTGCGCGGGCTCGTCGGCGACTCGATGATCGCCTCGTATGTCCATGACGCCACACGAGTGAGCCACTCAATGGATGCGCTCGCGCAGGCCTATCTGGAGTACACGCCCGTCCCCATCAGTGCCTTGATCGGATCCGGGGACTTCCAGAAAACCTTTGATCAGGTGGCGCTTTCAGATGCGGTGACCTACGCGGCCGAGGACGCGGACATCGCCCACCGGCTCGATGCGATGCTCACACGGCTCGTGGATGAAGAGGGGCTCGGAGAGCTCTACCGCAAGGTTGAGGTTCCACTCATCGAAGTGCTCGCGACGATGGAGACCAACGGCGTTCTCGTCGACGCTGAAGAACTCGACCGTCAGTGCGTGCGGCTCTCGAAGGAAGCCGATGCATTCCGAGACGCCATCGTTGCCGCGTCGCCGCACCCGTTCAATCCAGACAGCCCCAAGCAACTCGCCGCGGTGCTCTTCAACGCGCCCAGCGATTCGCCTCCCGGGCTCGGCCTCCCCTCGGGTCGGCGCGGCGCGGGGGCGCTCAGTACGAGCGTCGATGTGCTCGATCGCCTCGCGGAGGACCCCGCGGTGTCAAGCGACATCCCCGCAAAGATGATCGAGTACCGCCGGGTGCGCAAGCTCGTCGGCACCTATCTCGTCGCTTTGCGCGCGGCGATCGAACCCACGACCGGACGGATCCACGCCTCGTTTCATCAGACCGGGACAGCCACGGGCAGACTCTCGTCGAGCGAACCGAACATGCAGAACATTCCCATCCGATCCGAGATCGGTCGGGAAGTGCGCCGCGCGTTCATTCCGCCGAGGGGGTGTTCCCTCGTGTCGTGTGACTACTCGCAGATCGAACTGCGAGTCCTCGCGCATCTGGCAGACGACCGCGCCATGATCGAGGCCTTCCACGCCGGGCAAGACATCCACACAACGGTCGCCGCGCAAGTGCAGGGGATCCCCGTCGCCGCGGTGACGCCCGAGCAGCGAAGCGGTGCCAAGATGGTCAACTTCGGGATCGTCTACGGGATCACGCCGTTTGGTCTGGCCCGGCGGCTCGGCGGTTCGACAACCACTCACCGGGCCAAGGAGATCATCGAGTCCTACCGCGCGCGATACTCGTCGATCGACTCGTTCCTTCGCCGGTGCGTCAACGAAGCGCGCGAGCGCGGATTCGTCACAACAATGCTCGGGCGCCGCCGCGCGGTGCCGCAGGTCACCTCGCGCAACCCAGCGGAACGGGCGCTCGGCGAGCGCATCGCGATCAACACGGTCGTGCAGGGCACCGCCGCGGACATCATCAAGTTGGCGATGATCGACATCCACCGCGAGATGCCCTCGGCGTTCCCCGCGATGCGAATGCTCTTGCAGATCCACGACGAGCTTGTGTTCGAGGTCCCCGAGTCTCAGGCGCAGGGTGCACTCGAATGGATTCGCAGCCGCATGGAGGCGGTGGTGACGCTCAAGGTCCCACTCGTGGCCTCGGGTGCCATCGGCAGGAACTGGTACGACACCAAGTAATCGTGGCTCGGTTGACGGCGGTAGAGGCTTCGCTACCATCCGTCGCCCCGAATCCGCTTTGCGGGTCGGTGGACTGGCCCTTGGGGCGGTAGCTCAATTGGTTAGAGTACCGGCTTGTCACGCCGGTGGTTGCGGGTTCGACCCCCGTCCGCCTCGCTTCACCCCCCGTTCGCGGGGGGTTTTCATTGGGTCAATCGTGCGCGTGCGCGCGCCACTTAATGTTGCATCCCATCGACGGCAACTGCTTCGCCGAAGGTGCGCGACCTGCAAGGATCGCTTCAACGGCGGCGCGAATGTCTTCGCCCGTGACCGGAATCCCGTTGCCCGGGCGGCTTCCGTCGAGTTGTCCGCGATAGGCCAGTTCGTGCGCCGCATCGAAGAGGAAGAAGTCGGGAGTGCACGCCGCATTGAACGCGCGTGCGACCGACTGGTCCTCGTCATGGAGGTAGGGAAATGACCAACCCTGGACTTTGGCGGTCTGGGCCATCGGGAGGGGGCCATCAGAAGGGTGCGTTCTGACATCGTTCGAGCAGATGCCCACGACGGCCAAACCCTTGGCCGTCAAATCAGCGGCGAGCGGTCCGAGCGCTCCCTGCACATGCACGACATACGGGCAGTGATTGCAGATGAACATCACGAGAAGCGGCCGCCCAGCGAAGTCCGAACGGCGCACCGTGTGCCCGGAGGTCACATCGCGCAGTGTGAAGGGCGCGCAAGGCCGGCCCAAGCTCGTCATTGTGGAGGGTGTGAGGGCCATACTCGGATCTCCGTGATGGCGCGTTGCAATCCGCCGCGCGGCAGGGGAAGATGATGGTAGCGATGCCCCGTGCGACCCGCGACGACGACGAGGAAGAGCGCGACGAGGACCCGAGCGCGGACGATGTCGCGCGCTTCTCGCGCGCGCAAACGCGTCGATGCCATGAGTGTCGGCATCAGATGCACGATGAGGCTGACATCTGCCCGAAGTGCCACGCGTTTCAGTGGGACGATGAACGCGGCCACGCGCGGAGCCCAGGTCGGAAGACCATTCGATTCGCGATCGTGCTGGCCGTGGTCCTGACCGCGCTCACACTCAGCGGCCTCTTGTTCGTGCTCGTGCGGTAGGCGCTGCACTTCGCTGTGGGGGCTCCCCGGACGACCTTGCGCCGAGGCCGCGGGGATGGCCGAGGACCCAGCCGCTGATCATCCCATCGCCGCGCTCAAGACCGAGATCATGGGCCACCGTGGCGCATCGGATTCGTGCTTCATGGTTCCACGCGACAACGCGCTTGTTGAGGTCGCTGGAACCACGATGGGCTCGTTCGATCATGCGCGTTTCGGACTGCTCACTTCACGCCATGGCCGTTGGAATCATCAGTAGGTGATCTCGAGTCGGCGGATTGAACAAGCGACTCGCGCGCAGGGCGTGAACCCCGAGTCCGGCCGGAGGGTTTCGCACCAAAAGTGCGCGTCCACGCGAGCCGATCGATCCGCACCAACCTGCGCCTTCAAGGACGCAGGGCATTCGATGGAATCCTTTGGGATTCCCTGCGAAGCGAGGCAATGCCCCCTGA
>SXGR01311256.1_pt1 | contig 18732 bp, 13 predicted proteins | sample 3174711 | NCBI WGS metagenome assembly SXGR01 (sample SAMN11356860, study PRJNA531348) | freshwater metagenome | isolation source: freshwater sample F1-60 | place: China: Fuxian Lake, Yuxi | collected 2017-12-25
CGGCGCCCGGCGCCTGCACACCGTGATGGAGCGGCTGCTCGACGAAGTGTCGTTCGACGCGCCGACTCTCGAGGACAAGTCGGTGACCATCGATGCGGCTTACGTGAGACGCATGCTGGCCGATATCGTCAAGAACGAAGACCTGTCTCGCTATATCCTGTGAAGCGCCCGACGATTAGAACGGCCATCGGCCTGGTGTGTCTGCTTGCCGCCGCGTGCGGCAAGAAGGGGCCGCCGCTCGCCCCGTTCGCGCGCGTGCCGGCGACGGTGGACAATGTCACCGCCCAGCGCAGTGGCGATGACGTGTTCGTGACGTTCAAGGTGCCGACCGCAAACGTGGACGGACAGCAGCCGGCCGACATTGGGTCGCTTGAGGTCTACGCGATCACGGCCACCAGCCCGCCGGAGACGGACGAACAGCGCGAGCTGGCGACCCTGGTGGCGACGTTGCCGGTGCGGCCGATCCTCCCTCCCTTCGCAACTCCCTCTTCGCCTGAGGTTGCTACCGGAGGTAAACCCCTTGAGCTACCACTCTTGCCTTCGGGGATTGATCGCGCGGTTCCCGCGGTTGTCAAGGAAGCGCTCACCGCCGAAATGCGAGTGGCCGTGCCCCTGCCTCCCAAACCCGGCACCGTGGCGCCGGTCGTGTCGGAGGCTCAAGAACCGCTGGTGGGTCCGCTGATCGCGCCAGAGCCGACCCAGTTGCCGCGCCGCTATTATTTCGTCGTCGGCGTCAGTCCGCGTGGCCGCAAGGCGCCGGCGTCCGCCGCGATCGCCGTGCCGCTCGAGGCCGCCAGTTCAGCACCGGGCGCACCACAGATCGTGGTCGCAGAAACCGGGCTTACACTCAGTTGGACACCGCCAGCCGACGCGCGCTCGGCGGTGTTTGCCGAGCCACCGCCGGTGGTCGTGCCGCCAGGCAATGCCGCGCCCGCGACCCTGAAGCCACCGCCGGTCCCGTTGGCGCCGCTCGTCGCGAAGTCGCTGGGCTTCCAGTCTGAAGCGACGACCTACAACCTGTTAGAGGTGCCGGCGATGCCGCCCGCCGAGGATCCCTTCGCGATCGTGCTGCCCACCCCGCTGACGGCCCTTCCCCTGGCGGTGACCGGGCATGTCATCACCGGCGTAGCGTTCGGCGTGGAACGGTGCTTCGTGGTGCGGCCGGTCGACAAGCTCGCCGGTGCCACGGTCATGGGACCCGCGTCGCCGAAGACTTGCGTGACGCCGGCGGACACGTTCCCGCCTGCTGCGCCGCGTTCGCTGGCCGCCATCTCTGGCAGCGGCGTGATCAGCTTGATCTGGGAACCGAACATCGAGACCGACCTTGCCGGATACCTGGTCTTGCGTGGCGAAGCGCCCGGTGACACACTTCGAGCGGTCACCCCGGAGCCGGTGGTGGCGACGACCTATCGCGACACCACGGCGCGCGCGGGCACGCGCTACGTCTACGTCGTGGTGGCGGTTGACCGCGCCACTCCGCAGAATGTCAGCCCGCAGTCGAATCGGGTGGAAGAGACGGCGCGTTAAGGATGAGGACTTGCGACTTGAGGTTTGAAACCAAGCCCCAAGTCCCAAGCCCAAGGACATGAGGATCATGGACCGTATTTATCGGGTGAAGCAGGGAATGGGCGGGCGCTACGCCGTGGAGCGCGACGGCAACCTGTTCTGGTTGCGCGGCGACGTCTTCGGTAACTACGAACCGGGCGATGAAATTCCCGCCGGCCCTGGCCTCACGTATCTCGCGCCGGTACAGCCGTCGATCGTCGTCTGCATCGGGTTGAACTACAAGGATCACGCCGCGGAGATGAAGAAGAAGCTACCCGAGGAGCCGCTGGTGTTCCTCAAGCCGGCGACGACGGTGATTGGCCCGGACGAGGCGATCCGGCTGCCCGGCTGGGCCGGCCGCATCGAGCACGAGGCCGAAATGGCGGTCGTGATCGGCAAGCGGGCGTCTCAGGTGAAAGCCGCTGATGCCATGGATTACATCCTCGGCGTCACGTGCCTGTGCGACGTGACCGCGCGTGAACTGCAAGTGCAGGACGTCCAGTACTCACGTGCCAAGGGCTTCGACACCTTTGCTCCCCTCGGCCCCTGCATTGCCGTCGGTCTCGATCCGTCGGCGCTCGAGATTGAAGGCTGGGTGAATGGCGAGAAGCGCCACCACTCGAACACGCGCGAGCTGATCTTCCCGGTGCCATACCTGGTGGAGCACGTCTCCCGCTTCATGACCCTGCAGCCCGGCGATGTCATCACCACCGGCACGCCGTCCGGAGTCGGACCCCTGGTCCCCGGCGACCGCATGATGGTCAAGCTTGAAGGCGTCGGCACGCTCAGTAACCCGTGCCGATGAATCCGGTCGAACGCCTGAGAGCACGCGAGCGCCTCGCCGAACTGGGTGGTGGCGAGGCGCGCCTCCAGAAACAGCATCAGCAGGGCAAGCTCACGGCCCGCGAGCGCATGACGCGGCTGTTCGATCCCGGCACGTTCGAGGAAGTCGACAAGCTGGTCACCCATCGCTGCCAGGACTTCGGCATGGAGCAGCAGATTGTGCCGGGCGACGGGGTGGTGACCGGCCACGGCCGCATCCACGGCCGGGTCGCCTATGCCTTCGCGCAGGACTTCACCGTGTTCGGCGGCTCGCTGTCGGAGACCAACGCCGCGAAGATCTGCAAGGTGATGGAGATGGCCGTGCGCAACGGCGCACCCGTCATCGGCCTCAACGACTCGGGCGGCGCGCGCATCCAGGAAGGGGTCGCCTCACTCGGTGGCTATTCCGACATTTTCCTGCGCAATACCCTGGCCTCGGGCGTCGTCCCGCAGATCTCTGCGATCATGGGGCCGTGTGCTGGCGGCGCGGTCTACTCGCCCGCCATCACCGACTTCATTGTGATGGTCAAAGAGACCAGCTACATGTTCGTCACTGGTCCCGACGTGATCAAGACCGTCACGCACGAGGACGTCACCAAGGAAGACCTGGGTGGCGCGATGACGCACAACGAGAAGAGCGGCGTAGCCCATTTCGCGGTTGAAGACGATGCCGAATGCCTGGCGATGATTCGCGAATTGCTGTCGTTCATGCCGGGCAACAATCTCGACGATCCACCACGTAAGCCGACCGCCGATCCCGCCGATCGCGAAGACGAGTCTCTCGACTCACTCGTGCCGGCGTCGCCCAACCAGCCGTACGACATGCTGGACCTGATCCACACGGTGGTGGACGATGGCTACTTCCTGGAAGTGCACCAGCACTATGCGCGCAACCTGCTGGTGGGGTTTGCCCGGCTCGGTGGCCGGCCGGTCGGTATTGTTGCCAATCAGCCGGCCTATCTCGCCGGCACGCTCGACATCAATGCCGCGGTGAAGGGCGCGCGCTTCGTGCGTTTCTGCGACGCCTTCAACATTCCGCTGATCACGTTCGAGGACGTCCCCGGGTTCCTGCCAGGCACCGTGCAGGAGTACGGCGGCATCATTCGCCACGGCGCCAAGTTGTTGTACGCTTTTGCCGAAGCCACGGTGCCGAAAATCACCGTGATCACGCGCAAGGCCTACGGCGGCGCGTACTGCGTGATGGCGAGCAAGCACCTCCGGACCGACTTCAACTACGCGTGGCCGAGCGCGGAGATTGCCGTGATCGGCGCCGAAGGCGCCGTCAACATCCTCTACAAGCGCGAGATCGAGAAGGCCGACGATCCGGCGGCCATGCGGGCGCAGAAGATCGCCGAGTTCCGCGAGCGCTTCGCCAGTCCCTATGTCGCCGCTGAGCGCGGTTACGTCGACGAAGTCATTCTGCCGCGCACGACCCGCGCCAGGCTGGTGCAGGCGCTGGCGACGCTCGATCACAAACGTGACAAGAACCCGCCGAAGAAGCATGGCAACATTCCGCTCTAATCTTCTGGCCGGTCTGGTGGTGGCGAGCGGGGCGTGCACACAGGCCTCCGAGGCGCCGGCCTCAGCGGTGCAGACCATCGAACACCTGGTTCCTGGGCGCGACTCGGTTGGCGCCCAGCCGAAGAAGTTCGAGTGGACTACGGTGCCTGGCGCCGAAGGCTATGCCTTCTTGCTGGTCAACAAAGTCGATATCGAGATGTGGGAAACCACCGTGCAGACCACAGCCCTGGCCGTGCCCAGGGAACTCGTGCTCGACTCCGGCACCTACCACTGGGCGGTGGGTGCCCTCAAGGGTGGCCGCCAGGTCGCCTACTCGGGACGTGCGGCCTTCGTCGTGCTGAAGTAGCGGATGCGCCTGCGCCCCCGCGCCGTTGTCTTTGACATCGACGGCACGCTCGTTGACAACATGTCGCTGCACGCCGAGGCCTTCGCGGCATTCGCGCGGCGTCACGGCCTGCCACCGCTGACCAGCGGAGATCGCGCCCTTCTCGACGGCCGGCGCAATAGCGAAATTTTTCCGCTCCTGTTCAACCGTGAGGTGCCGCGCGACGAGTGGCTGGCGTTCGAGCACGAGAAGGAAGGTCTCTATCGAGAGATCTCGCGCGGCCGGCTGGCGCCCATGACCGGTCTCCTGCGATTGTTGGCGCGCTTGACGGACGAAGCTATCCCAGTCGCGCTCGCCACCTCGGCGCCCGAACCCAACGTGGTGCATACGCTCAGCGAGATTGGTCTCGGTGGCACCTTCGAGATCATTGTTCGTGGCGATCAAGTCGGGCGAGGCAAGCCCGCGCCCGACGTGTTTATCGAGGCCGGCCGGCAGCTGGGCATCGCCGCCGCTGATTGCCTGGTCTTCGAAGATGCGCCGGTGGGGATCGTGGCCGCGCAGGCCGCCGGCATGCCGGTCGTCGCCCTCACCACCAGCTTCAGCGAGAGCCACTTCGCCGGGTTGCAGCCACCACCCACCGCGACGTGCACGGATTTCGACGCCTTCCTCGACCGACACTTCTCGTCGCCGCCGAGACGACAGCAGTCCCTGTAACTGATAGAATCGCAAGTGGTTTGGGCTCAATGAAGAAGATCCTGATCGCCAATCGTGGCGAGATCGCCGTGCGCGTGGTTCGTGCCTGCCGCGACATGGGCATCGCGACGGTCGCCACTTACTCGGAGTGCGATCGCGCCGCGTTGCACGTTCGCCTCGCTGATGAAGCGTGGCCGGTGGGTCCGAGCGCGCCGCGCGACAGTTATCTGCGCATCGACGCGATTATCGAGGCGGCGAAGAAGTCGGGCGCTGATGCGGTGCATCCGGGCTACGGGTTCCTGGCTGAAAACGAAGACTTCGCGGCCGCCTGCCGTGATGCCGGCCTGGTGTTCATCGGCCCGTCGCCCGAAGCCATCACCGTGATGGGCAGCAAGACCGCGGCGCGACAGGCGGCGATCAAGGCCGGGGTACCCGTCGTGCCCGGAACCGAAGAGCCGCTGAGCGAGGACACGTCGGATGCTGACGTCCTGACGGTGGCAGAGCGCATCGGCTATCCGCTGATGCTCAAGGCGGTGGCGGGCGGCGGCGGCAAGGGCATGCGCATGGTGTCGACGCCGGCTGACCTGCCCGCGGCCCTGCGGGCGGCCCGCTCCGAGGCGCTGTCGGCGTTTGGCGACGGTGCCGTCTATCTCGAGCGGCGCATTCTGGCGCCCCGCCATATCGAGGTGCAATTGCTCGGCGATCACCATGGCACCGTGCTGCCGTTCGTCGAGCGCGAGTGTTCCATTCAACGTCGTCACCAGAAGGTGGTCGAAGAGAGCCCCTCGCTGGCGGTGTCACCCGAGTTGCGCCGGCGCATGACCTCGGCGGCTGCGGCCGTGGCGAAGACCGTCGGCTACACCAACGCCGGCACGATTGAGTTCCTGCTCGACCGCGACGGGTCGTTCTACTTTCTCGAGATGAACACGCGCCAGCAGGTCGAACATCCCATCACCGAGATGGTGACCGGTGTAGACCTGGTGCAGTGGCAGATTCGCATTGCCCGCGGCGAGCGACTCGACCTGGATCCCGAATCGTTGTTGACGCCCAAGGCGCACGCGATCGAGTGCCGCATCTATGCCGAGGATCCGGAGACTGGTTTCATGCCGTCACCCGGTCGCATCCAGGGTCTGCGCGTGCCGCATGGCCCCGGCGTGCGCGATGACAGTGGCGCCTACGAGGGCGGCGAGGTGCCGATTTTCTACGACCCGATGATCTCGAAGCTGGTGACGTGGGGCGAGACCCGCGATCACGCCATTGCCCGCATGAAGCGCGCGCTCGCGGAATACCAGGTGCGCGGCATCCGGACCACCATCCCGTTCTTCCAGTGGCTCCTCGACGACGAGGACTTCAAGGCCGCGCGGTTCGACACCACTTTCATCGATCGCAAGTGGGGCGCGGCCGGAAGCCGCCTGCCACAAGCCATCGATCCCGCGCACGAAGACCTCGCCGTGATCGCCGCTGCCGTTCACATGTTCACGCGGTCGACCGCGACCCCGACAGTGGTCAGCGAGCCGGTCAGCATCTGGAAACAGGCCGGCCGGGCCGAGGCCCTGCGATGAACTTCGAGATCGCGGTTGGCCACGGCGTGCGCACTGTGTCGGTGACCCGGCAAGGATCACAGCTGCAGGTATCGATTGACGGCCGTACGGTGGTCGTCGATGCCCGCCGGGTTGGTGACATGGAGCTGTCGTTGTTGGTGGCGCCCGCGGGTGGCGCGGCTCCCGTGCACAGCGTGGACGCGTCCCTTGCGGCTCGGCGAACCGCCGGTGACTTTGATGTCCACGTCGCGGGCCGGACCATTCCCGTCCAGGTCCGCCTGGCGGGCGGCTTTGGCCGTCAGAAGAAGGCCGGCGCGGCCCACGGCACCGGACCGCAACGTATCACCGCTCCCATGCCAGGCAAGATCGTTCGCGTGCTGGTGAAACCCGGCGATGAGGTGAAGGCCCGGCAAGGCCTCGTCGTGGTTGAAGCCATGAAGATGGAGAACGAACTACGCGCCGCGCGCGACGGCCGTGTTCGCGACGTCGCGGTCACGGAAGGACAGTCGGTCGACGCGGGCGCGCTCCTGTTGGTCGTGGAGTAACTGCCGGCATGACCCAGACGACGCCGATGACCAGCAGGCTGCGTTCGGCGGTCAGCGTCGGGTATCGACTGGCGCGGCGATTTGCCGTCACCATCGGCGTGGTCGTCGCCGTGATTCTCGTCTCGACCCTGACCATCGACCTCGGCCCCGCCTTGCGCGCGCGCGCCGAGTCGGCGGGCAGCAACTGGTTCGCGCGGAAGCTGACCATCGGCCGGCTCGGCATCCACCTCGCCGCTGGCCGCTTTGCGATCGAAGACCTCCGCATCGAAGGGATGCTGCCGGGCGAGCCGCCCTGGCTGGTGGCCAAGCACATTTCGGTGTCGCTGGCGTGGAGCGCGTTGTTCGGTCGCGAGATCCTGCTCGACGACATCGAGATGACCGACTGGCGCATGACGGTCGAATCGTTTCCTGATGGCCGCCAGACGTTTCCGCGCGTGACCGGGCCGCCGCGATCGCCGCGCAGCGGTCCGGGGCTGGTGAGGACGACGCTGCAGTATGTCCACGCACACCGTGGCGAGTTGGTCATCAACGACTACGGTTCCGACTGGTTTGCCGTGCTCCCCAACTTCGACGTCACCGTGGCCAGGATTGGTCAGTACCGGGGCACCCTGAAGTTTGACGGCGGCAACATCGCCATTCAGAAGTACGTGCCGATGACGGCCCAGTTCAGCTCGGCCTTCAGCCTCACCGACGGCAAGATCGTCTTCGACCGCATGGACCTGGTTACCGACGGGGCCGTGTCACAACTGTCGGGGGTCATCAATCCGGCGCAGTGGCCGGAGCAGTTGTATCAAGTCAAGTCGCGGATGCAGCTTCCCAAGATGCGCGAGATTTTCTTCGCCCGCGATCAGTTCACGCTGTCGGGTGAGGGCAACTTCACGGGCACGTTCCACATGTTCGCGGGGGGTCGTGAGTTGAAGGGGGACTTCTCCAGTGAGGTAGCCGGCGTCAATGACTACCGCTTTCCCAATCTTGCCGGCTCGGTGGTCTGGGTGCGCGAGAAGATGGAGGTGACGCGTGCCACCTCTGGCTTCTACGGTGGCACGACCGAGTTCCGCTACGAGATGGCTCCGCTCGGCAATCGCACCACGCCGGCGCGCGCCACGTTCGACGCCAAGTACACCGATGTCGATCTCTCGGCGCTCTCGGACTTCTTCCAGATGCGCGGCTTGCGCGTGGCGGGACGGGCCACGGGTCACAACGAGATGGCGTGGACGCTCGGAAAGTTCGCCGATCGCAGTGGCAGCGGCGAGGTGACTGTTGCCACTCCGGACGGCGTGCCGTTGCAGGGCCCGCAACTGCCGGCCGGGGCTGCGGCCGACGCGCGCGATCGCTACACCATCCCGGGGCCGTTTAGTAACCACACGCCGCTCAACCCGATGCCGGTGGCCGGCCACTTGACCTACGCGTTTGATCCCGAGGCGATTCGCTTCGAGCCAAGCCAGGTCTTCACCGAGGACACCTATCTGGCATTCGAGGGTGCCACTGCATATGGCGAGCGGTCGAAGCTGCCGTTCCGGCTGACCAGCCGCAATTGGCAGGAAAGCGATCGCATGCTGGCGGGCATCATGACCGCCTTTGGCGCCGGCACCCGGGCGATTCCGATCGACGGGGTGGGCCGGTTTGAGGGCGTCATGCTCGGCGCCTTTCGCCGGCCGCGGATCGAGGGCCGCCTGGTCGGCGCCGAGATGCGCGGGTGGGACGTGAACTGGGGCGAGGTCGATGGCGACTTCGTCGTGGAGAACTCCTATGCCAACGTCAGCCGCGCCGTGATCCGCTCCGGCTCGTCGCGCATGGATGTGACCGGTCAGTTCTCGCTCGGCTATCCGCGGGCCGACGGCGGCGACGAGATGGACGCGCGCATTCGCGTCACCGAACGCGATCTGGTCGACTTCCGCGAGGCGTTCGATCTGCAGGATTACGAAGTCGACGGCAGTCTGTCCGGCGACTTCCATGTCTATGGCCACTACGAGGGGCCGCAGGGCTTCGGCCGCATGACCATTGCCCGCGGCCTGGCCTACGACGAACCGTTCGCCGTGGCCGAGACGGCGCTGCGGTTCGAGGGCGTCGGCGTGCGGCTCGACGCGTTGGCGATGTCCAAGGGCGGCGGCGAGATTACCGGGGCCGCCTATGTCGGCTGGAATGGCACCTATTCGTTCAATGCCGACGGCCGCAACATCGCGGTCGAGACGCTGGCGCTCACCACCTATCCCGGCTACCCGACCTTCTTTGGGTCGCTCGATTTCAGCGCCAGCGGCACCGGCACCTTCGAGGCGCCGCGTTATGACGTGCGCTTCAGCGCCAGCGACCTGTTCTTCGGCGACGAAGGCGTCGGCGAGATGTCGGGCCGGCTGTCGATGCGCGGCCTGTTGATGACCTACGAGGTGGAAGTCGCGTCGACGCGACTGGCGATGTCGGGCACGGGCCGCATCGAGCTGAACGACGAGATGGATGCCGAAATGTCGTTCCGGGTCAGTGACTCGTCTCTCGATCCGTTCATCCGTGCGTTCCAGCCGGCCTTTTCGCCGTTCACGTCGGCGATTGCCAGCGGCACCATTCGCGTGGTCGGCGAGCTCTACAATCCCGACGCCTTGCGCATTGACACCGCGGTCGAGTCGGTGGACATGCGCTTGATCGACTACCGGCTGCACAACGCCGCGCCGATTCGCTTGAGCGTTGAGGGGCAGTCGCTGCAAGTGGACGCCTTGCGGCTGGTTGGGGATGGCACCGAGCTGGACCTGACCGGCAGTGTCGACCTGCGCGATCAGTCGCTGGCGCTGCAGGCCAACGGGGCCGCGAACCTGGCGGTGCTGCAGGGATTTGTCGCTGATGTTCGCAGTTCCGGCCGCGCCGAGGTGACCGCGCGCATTGGCGGCACGGCGCGTGAACCGGTGGTGGCGGGCAACGCCCTGTTGACCGATGGCCGGGTGCGCTACCTGGCGTTCCCGCATGCGATGGAAGAGGTCAATGGCATCGTCACGTTCGATGTCAGCGGCGTCCGGCTCGATGGCCTGACGGCTCGTCTCGGTGGCGGCCCGCTCCGATTTGGCGGCCGCATTGGACTGTCCGGGTACCAGTTGAGCGAATTCGATGTGACGGCGGTCGGCCAGGACATGCGGTTGCGCTATCCCGAAGGCATGCGATCGCTGGTCGATGGCACGTTCGCGCTGCAGGGACCCGCGGCGTCGCCGGTCGTCACCGGAACCGTCACCGTGAAGAACGCCAGTTGGACCCGCGGCATCGACACCTCGGGCGGCCTGTTCAGTGGCTTGGGCGGCGAGGTGGCGCTGCCCGCGGTGCAGGGACAAGTGGCGCCGCCGTCGGCCCTGCGTTTCGACGTGCGCTTGATCGCGCCGTCGAGCCTGCACATCGACAACGACCAGGCCCGCGTGGTCGCGAGTGCTGACCTGACGCTGCGCGGCACCCTCGACCGGCCCCTGATCTTCGGGACCGCGGAGATCGTGCGCGGCGAAGCGGAATTCGAGGGCCGGCGCTATGTCGTGACCCGCGGCAGCCTGGACTTCGCCAATCCCGACCGCATCCAGCCGTTCTTCGACATCGAGGCCGAGACGCGGGTCCGGGTGCCGGGACAGACCTATCGCATCACCATGCGCATGGCGGGCACCACGGACCGACTGCAACCGCAGTTCCAGTCGGATCCGCCGTTGCAGACCCTCGACATCCTGGCTCTGCTGTTCAGCGATCAGGCACCGAGCGGCGACATGGAGCTGGCCCGCCTGCAGCGGCCGAACGAACAGGAACAGCGACTGGTCGAAGCCCGAGCGACCCGTGCGCTGACCGGCGCCCTCTCGGCCGAAGTGGGTCGTGTCGTCGAACAGACATTTGGCGTCGATACGTTTCAGATCACGCCGCTCCTGAACGATCCCTATCAGCAGTCGGCGCGGGTCAACCTCAACCCCACCGCGCGCGTGACCATCGGCAAGCGCATTTCGAGCCGGGTCTTCCTGACCTACGCGCGCAGCCTGTCGTCGGCCGAATACGACCAGATCATCCTGCTGGAGTTCGATGAGAGCGACACCTTGTCGTGGGTGCTGTCGCAGAACGAGGATCGGACCTACGCGCTGGAAGTCCGCAAGAGGCACTTCTTCTGATGCCCGTGCCACTGTGGCGTTCGGTTTCAGCCGGACAAACCGTGACTCGCCTGGCGGCCGTGATGGCCGTGGTCGTGCTGACGGCCAGTGCCGCGACGGCGCAACAGTATGTGGGGCGAACCATCGCCGACGTGCAGGTCGAGGTCTCGGGCGTGCCGCTGGTCGATCGCTCACTGATCGACCTGGTCGAGACCCGCATTGGCGAGCCGCTCACCATGATTCACGTCCGGTCGACGATCGATCACCTGGTCGGACTGGGCCGATTCGAGGATGTGCGCGTCTTCGCCGACCCGTCTGACCAGGGCGTGGTGGTGCGCTGGCAGTTGACGCCGGTTCGTCGCATCAGCGCGATCGTGCTCGACGGTGAGGCGCAGGTGCCGGAGCCGGCCATTCGGGCCGAGCTCGGCGATCGGTTCGGTGCCCTGCCGTCGGCCACCCGCGTCCCCGAGATCGTCGCTGCCCTCGAGGCGTTCTACGCCGAGCGCGGGTTTCGACAGGCGGCCATTGTCGCCAGGCTCGAGGAACATGAGTCACGGCCCGAGCGGATGACGCTGGTGCTCGCGTTGAAGCCCGGCGTGCGAGCGGCGATCAAGACCGTGACCGTGACGACCACGCCGCATGAGCCTGAGTCGGAGGTGCTGCAACGGTTGGACCTGCTGGCCGGTCGGCCCTTCGATCGCCACGCCCTCGAGGCGCGGATGGCCGGCTACGAGGAGAACTTGCGTGGTCGTGGCTTCTACGAAGCACGGGTGCGGCAGGTTCACGAGTTCTCCGATGAGGGCATGACCGTCTCGGTCCAGATCACGGTCGAGCCCGGTCCGCATGTTCGCGTGGTGTTCGCAGGCGATCCCCTCGAAGGCAAGAGCGAAGACCTGGTACCCGTGCGCGAGGAACGGACCGTTGACCAGGACCTGCTGGAAGACGCCAGCTTGCGCATTGCCGAGGCCCTGCGCCGGCAAGGCTACCGCGCCGCGCAAGCGCCGTTTGACCGCCGCCAGGAGGGCGACGAGGTGATCGTGACGTTTACGGTGACCCGCGGGCCACAGTACCGGGTCAGTACCGTGGCCGTGTCGGGCTTCGCCGCCCTGGCGCACGCCGAGATCGCCCCATTGCTGCAACTGAAGGCCGGTGACCCCTTCGTTGAATCACGGGTCGGCCTGGTCGCGTCGGCGATCACCGAGTTGTACCGCGTGCGTGGCTTCGCACAAGCCGCCGTCAAGCCGGGTATCCAGGTGCTGCCGCCCGAGACGCGCGCCGGTACCTCGTTTCGCCCGGTGGAGCTTCAATTCGAGATCCAGGAAGGGCCGCAAACGCTAGTGACCGGAACAACGGTTGACGGGGTCACGGCCCTTGAGCCGTTGGCCATTGCCTCTCAGTTGGCGCTGTCAGCCGGCCGGCCCTTTTATCGGCCGCAACTGGCCGCCGACCGCGACACTTTGTTGCGGGCGTATCGCCACCTCGGCTACCAGAACGTCTCGGTCACCTCGCAGTTGGCGTTCGCCGACGAGCAGCGGCGTGTCGCCGTCACCTGGACCGTGACCGAAGGGTCGCAGATTCTCGTCGACCGCGTCTTGATCAAAGGCCACGAGCGCGTCGGCGTCGACTTGATTCGGCGTGAGCTCACGATCCAGTCCGGCAGCCCGATGAGCGACACGGCGCTACTTGAGAGCCAACGGCAACTGGTCGCGACCGGATTGTTCCGCCGCGTGCGGGTGAGCGAGCTGCCGCGCTCCGGGTCCAACACCCGCGACGTGCTGGTTGACGTGGCCGAGGCGCCCGCGACCACCATCAGCTACGGCGGCGGTTTCGAAGTGGGCCGCATCACCGGCCAGGACGATGACGGCCAGGCCAACGAGGAATTCGACGTCGCCCCGCGTGGCTTCTTCGACTGGAGCCGTCGCAACCTGTGGGGCAAGAACCGGTCGGTCACCTTTTTTGCCCGCGTGACGTTGCGCCGGGGTAACGGTGTCGAAGGAGTCGACGGCGCGAATGGCACCGGCTATGGTTTGAACGACTATCGTGGGCTGTTCACGTTCCGCGAACCGCGCGCTTTTGGCACGACCGGCGACGCTCAGGTCAGCGCGTTCCTCGAGCAGGGCCTGCGGTCGAGTTTTGATTTCAATCGCAAGGGCGTCACGGCCGACTACGCCAAGCGATTCACCGGCTTCACCGTCACCGGCCGCTACACCTTCGACTACACCGAGCTGTACAACGAGCGCATCGAACCCGAGGACCAGCTGCTGATCGATCGCCTGTTTCCGCAGGTCCGGCTGTCCAAGGTGTTCAGTTCGGTCTTGCGTGACTCGCGCGACGATGTGCTCGATCCGCAGCAGGGGTCGGTCCTGGGCGTCGATGGAGCAGTGGCGGCGAGGGTGCTCGGTTCCGAGGTCGGGTTCGTGAAGACATTTGCGCAGGCGTTCGTCTATCGCCGCTTGCCGGGGCGCGGCTTCGTGCTCGCCGCCGGCGCACGCCTCGGCGTGGCCGTCGGCTTCGCGCAGGTGGTCCCGGCCGTCGACGAGATCGCGGCCTCGCCCAACGGGGCGATCGCCCGCGCGGGATCTCGCGCGGCCAGTTTCCCGACGGTCATCCGTGACCTGCCGGCGAGCGAGCGCTTTTTTGCCGGCGGTGACACCACGGTGCGTGGCTTCGCCCTGGATCGGTTGGGGACGCCAGAGACGCTCGACCCGCAGGGCTTTCCGCAGGGCGGTAACGGCCTCGCGGTGTTCAACCTCGAGGCGCGGGCGCCCTACTGGAAGAATGTGCAGTTGGTGTGGTTTACCGACGCGGGCAATATCTTCAAGCTGGCCTCCGATCTCCGGTTGGATGAACTGCGCCTCACCAGTGGTGTGGGCTTCCGCTATCGCTCGCCGATTGGTCCGCTGCGGGTGGACTGGGGCTTCAAGTTGAGCACGCAGTTGTTGACGACCGGCGGTCGAGAGCGGTCCAACGTTCTGCACATCTCTCTGGGGCAGGCATTTTGAGGCGCCGTGTTCTGGGCTGGCTCGCGGTCGCGTGGCTCGGTGGCGCCAGTGGTGCTGCCGCGCAGACCGGGGAGTTGATCGCCTCAAAAGGCGATCTGATCGAGCGTACGCTCGCCATTGTCGGCACCCAGGTGATCACCCTGAGCGATGCGCGCGCGGCCATTCGCTTCGGGCTGATCGCGGGACCACCGCCGGCCGAGCCAGCCGCAGTCACGCAGCTACTCGTGGACCGGGAGCTGATGCTCCGCGAGGTGCAACGCTATGCCCCGCCCCCGCCAGCTGACAGTTCAGTCGAGGCCGGGATGGACGAGATTCGCCAACGTTGGTCCAGTGCGAACGGCTGGTCGCGAACCTTGGACGAGACGGGCTTCACCGAGGTGCGCCTGCGTGCGTGGGTGCGGGACGACCTGCGGACGGTGGCCTACCTGGCGCAACGGTTCGCCTCGGCCAGCACGCCGACTGAGAGTGAGATTGCCGCCGCCTTCGCGCAGCAACGGGTGGAGTTCGAGCGCGCGGGGACCACGTTCGCACAAGCGTCGTTCATCCTGCGCGACCGGCTGATCGCCGCGCGCCGCGCCGAACTGATTGCCGGCTGGGTGACCGACCTGCGGCGTCGCACCGACGTGGTGATCCTGCCGCAGTAAATAGCCACAGAGGACACCGAGGGCACTGGTATGTGAAAAATATTCCTTTGTGTTCTCGGTGGCTAAGAAGTCGCTCACCGCACAAACGCGCGCAACAACTCGCCGCAATTGAACAGGCTGTGGCTGACGATCGAGGCGACGGCACTGCCGCGGGTCAGGTAGAACACGCCCCACGTCGCCCCGAGGGCGCCGGTCAGGATGGCCGCATCCCAGCCCTGCAGCGTGTGGCCGAGGCCGAAGGCCAGGCTCGTGATCACTAGCCCCATGCCGGCCTGGCCTAGGTCGTGGCGGAACCGATGGAGCAGGAACGCGCGCTGCAGTTCTTCGCGCAGTCCCCCGGCCACGATCACGACGAACAGGAACGCGAGCAGGCCGGTCTGGGTGCCCAGCAGGCCTTCGAGGGGATTGACCGGCACGTTGCGAAGGAAGGGGGCGACCGCCCGGATCAGCAGCGAGAGCACCAGGACGAGAGCGACGACAAACGGCACTGACAGCACGCCGACCACCGCTTCTTCGCTGACGCGCCGTCGGCCAAGAAAGACGTCGCGAGTCCGTTCGCCGTTGCGGACGAGCAGCCACGACGCCAGCCCGATCAGCACCACAGTGTCGGCGAGTGACAACGCGAAGACGAAGGTCGCCGACAACGAGCCATCGGCGGTGAGCGGGGCAATCCCCAGGTCCTTGAGCAAGACGCCCAGCAGAATCTGCGAGGGGTACCCCGAGCACAAGACGATCTCTGCCCACACCTGCCATGGCGGTCGCCTGGCTCGCGGCACCGGCGGCATCTCCTCGAGTCCGGGTTCGATGTGGTCGGGGGTGGCAGGCAGCACGCTCAGGCAGTCTCAGGCCGATGGTACACTCGAAACAGTGGCCGAGCCGATTTCGCATGCCGCCGAGCGCGTCCTGATCGTTGACGACGATCGGGCGACACGTACCGGGTTGACCGAATTGGTACGGGCGTGGGGCTTCACCGCCGAATCGGTCGGCGATGGCGTCGAGGCCCTCGCGCGGGTCACCGATTTTCGTCCCTCGATCATCGTCTCGGACCTGGTCATGCCGCGGATGAGCGGCCTCGACCTGCTCAAGGCCCTGGCCGGTGACGTCGGGCAGATCAAGGTGATCCTGCTGACGGCGCAGGGCACGGTCGACACCGCGGTTGAGGCGGTGAAGGCCGGCGCCGAAGACTATCTGACCAAGCCGCTCGATCCACACAAGTTGCGACGGCTCCTGGAGCGCCTGGCCGAAATCAACCAGCAGAAGCGCGAGAACCAGGTGTTGCGGCGCCAGCTGACCGGCAGTGGCCGCTTCGGCCGCATCATCGGCCACAGCGCCGCCATGCGGGCGCTCTACCAGGTGCTGGAGCAGGCCGCGCCGACGCCGGCGTCGATGCTGCTGCTCGGCGAGTCGGGTACCGGCAAGGAGCTGGTCGCGCAGACTATTCATCAGCTCAGTCCGCGCGCCACCGCGCCGTTTGTCGCCCTCAACTGCGCGGCGATTCCCGACACCCTGCTCGAGAGCGAGATCTGCGGCCACGAGACGGGCGCGTTCACCGGCGCCACTGACCGGCGCCTGGGCTGTTTCGAACTGGCCGACCGCGGCACGCTCTTTCTGGATGAGATTGCCGAGATGACGCCGGCGACGCAAGTGAAGCTGCTGCGGGTGTTACAGGAACGCAAGTTCCGCCGCCTCGGCGGGCGCACCGAGCAAGCGGTCGACGTGCGCGTGATTGCCGCCACCAACATTGATCCCGCCGCGGCCATTCGCGAGGGCCGCCTGCGCGAGGACCTCTACTATCGCCTCAACGTCTTCTCGATCACACTGCCGCCCCTGCGCGACCGCACGGACGACCTGCCGTTGCTGATCCAGGCGTTCATCGACGAATTCAACGCCCGTGACCACCGCACCGTGAAGACGGTGGCGCCGCCGGCGATGCGGCTGCTTGAACAATATGACTGGCCCGGCAACGTGCGCGAACTGCGCAACGTGATCGAACGCGCCATCATCCTGGCGCGTCGCGAGGTCATTGAGCCGTCGCACCTGCCGGTGCTCGGCGCGTCGTCGCTCGCCGCGACTGCGGCCAACGGCGTGACCATCGTTCCGGGGATGACCGTCGATGAAGTGGAACAGAAGCTGATTGTCGCCACGCTGGAGGCGTCGAATGGCAACAAGACCCGCGCGGCCGAGATGCTGGGCATCAGCCTCAAGACCCTCCACAACAAACTCAACCGCTTCAAGGAAGATGGCGCGAAGGCACCCTAGGCCCTCCAGGCCCCTTAGGTACTCTGATTGGTGAGGCCTCTCTCCATCAAGCAGAAGCAGGTGCTCGGCGTCACCGTGATGGTGGCAGTCATCGTGACGGCGCTCAGCCTGCTGCACCTGGTCAACGTGGCGCGGGTGCTGCTGAGCGAAAGCCGGGCGCGCGTCGACCTGCTGTCGAACGGCGTCTACAGCCAGGCGCGGGATGTCGTGACCAGCCGCGCGGCGGCTGCCGAAGAGTTGCGGTCGAGCCGCAACGTCCAGTCGGCGCTCGAAGCCGCCATCTACACTCAGGACGTCGTCGACGCGGTGATCGTGGACGGGGGCAACACCGTGCTGGCCTCGAGCGATCCGGCGCAGGTGGGGAAGACCGTGGCGGCGCGGGTGCCGCTCACTATCATCCTCGCCGCAAGCGGGCTGGCGCAGGTCCGCGCGATTTATGCGACGGGCCAGACGCTGGAGTGGAGCCAGCCGATTGCCCTGGGTGACGAGCCGTTTGGCGAGATTCGCATTGGCCTCTCGACGCTGTTGGTGCGGCGCGATCTCAGCAACTCGCTGGCGCCGGCGGCGCTGGCCGCCGGCATCTCGCTGCTGGTGGCGGTCGTGGTGGCCATGCTGCTGGCGCAACTGGTGCTGCGGCCGATGCACGTGATTCGCAGCAGCCTGACGCGGCTGGGTCGAGGGGACCTCGGGGCCACGCTCGACTTGAGGGCCGACGAGGAACTGCGTGACCTGGGCGATGTCTTTGACCAGGTCAGCGCGCAGTTGCGCGCCGCCACGCGCGAGGACTTCAACCCGGCGCAGCTGGTGAAGCTGGCGCGTCGCATCCAGATTGCCGGCCGCCAGTTTTCAGGGGTGCCGCACGAGTTGAAGAACCCGCTCAACGCGATGACCATTCACCTGGAGCTGCTCAAGCAGAAGCTGGCAGGTGACCCGGCCGTCTCGCACGTGGAGGTCATCCGGCAGGAAGTCCGCCGCCTCGACGACCGCGTCCAGGGGTTGATGCGGTTCGTGAAGCCGTCGGATGTGACGTTTGCGCCGGTTCCGGTCGCCCCGATGCTCGAGAGCATGCTGGCCGCGGTGCAGCCCGAAGCCGAACGCGCCGGCGTGGCGATGCAGGCGGGCTGCACGGATCCGTCACTTGAGGTCGAAGGCGATGCGGCGCTCCTGCGAGATGCGTTCCTGAACCTGGCGCAGAACGCGATTCAGGCGATGCCCAACGGCGGCCGCCTGTCCGTCAGTTGCGCGAGCGTGGCCGACCGCAAGGTCCGCGTGCGCGTCGAAGATACAGGGGTCGGCATTCCGCCCGAGAATCTCGAGCGGATCTTCGAGTTGTATTTCACCACCAGGGAAGGTGGTACTGGGATGGGGCTGGCGCTGGTGTTCCGGACCATTCAGATTCACGACGGTATTATCGACGTCGAATCCACGGTTGGCGGCGGGACGTCATTCGTCGTGGTCTTGCCCAAGGCCCAGGGCATACAATCGTGACGATGAGAGGGGGACGTCTTGTGGCGCTGGTGCTGCTGACGGCGTCGCTTGGTGCGTGCGCCGCCAAGGCACAGGTGCGCACCGAGGTCGAGGTGCCACTCCTCGACCCGCCGCCGCCACCGCGAGTCGTCACCATCTACCAGGAGGCGCCGCCGTTGGTGCCAGCGCCGCCAGTGGTCGAAGCCGTTCCCGCGCGTCCCGCAGGGCGACCCGCGCGTCCCGATGCAAAGCCCGAAGCGCCGGCGCCCGTCGAACC
>SXGR01032058.1_pt1 | contig 18729 bp, 13 predicted proteins | sample 3174711 | NCBI WGS metagenome assembly SXGR01 (sample SAMN11356860, study PRJNA531348) | freshwater metagenome | isolation source: freshwater sample F1-60 | place: China: Fuxian Lake, Yuxi | collected 2017-12-25
ATGGGACAGCCGGGTGATGCCAGACGACAGCGTACAGGAAATGTCGCGGTAGGGACGACGGTTACCCGTCGCCCCCCGCACAGATCCGTACTGGCAGAATTGCTGCATACGGCTCTTGCCTCAGGTAGTGGCGCGATTGCGTAACGGTGGATAGGGGTGCTGTAGTCGGCAGCGCGGAACATAACGGTCAATAAGGCGCCTGAATCGCACCCAGGTCATTCGATGTCGTTGGCTGCGACGCCGCAAGCCCTGCAACCATGCCCGACATACCTCAGCGTGAAAGCCTTGGAGCCGACGCAGATTGTCCGGCACCGCGTGGTAGTTGAAATACCCCTGCACCACGCGCTTTAGCCAGCGGCCGACTTGCGCCACCGGTTGATGCAGTTTGCGTCTGAGTTCAACTCGAATGGCCGCCAGTGTCGCGCGCATCCGCTTCTTCATCGTCAGCCGCAGTATTTTGAAATAGCCTTGGCGCGTCTTGCTGCAACAGTGGGTGAAGCCAAGAAAGTCGAATGTCTCCGGCCTGCCCAGCCCTTGCCGCTGTCGTCTACTTTGCGCAAAACGTCCAAATTCAATCAACCGCGTCTTCTGCGGATTCACCGTTAGCCCAAATTGCTTCAGACGATCTTGCACTGCGCTCAGGAATGTGCGCGCTTCGCCTTCGTATTGGAACCCAACGATGGTGTCGTCCGCGTAGCGTACAACGATGACATCGCCGGCGGCGCATTGCCCCCGCCAGCGATGTGCCCATAGATCGAAGACGTAGTGCAGGTAGATATTGGCCAGCAGCGGGGATATAACCGCCCCTTGGGGCGTGCCCCGTTCGCTGGCCTTACGCACGCCATCTTCAATCACCCCTGCTTTCAGCCATTTCTCGATCAGCCTTAACAGCCGTCGATCCGCGATGCGGTGGGCCAGGAAGCGCATCATCCACCCGTGATCGATGGTGTCAAAGAATGCGCTGATGTCTGCATCCAGTATCCAGTCGATCTTGCGTGCGTTGATGCCGTTCCACACCGCATCGAGCGCGTCATGTTGCCCGCGCCCTGGCCGAAATCCATACGAGAATCCCAGGAAGTCTGTTTCGTAAATGGCACTCAGGATGGTTACGACCGCCTGTTGCACCACTTTGTCTTCCAGTGCGGCTATCCCCAGCGGCCGTTGCTTGCCGTCCGCCTTCTGGATGTAGACCCGCCGCGAGGCTTGTGCCCGGTACGCGCCGACTTGCAACTGCCGATGGAGCGTCGGTATCCTGGCGCCAAGCTGTTCTTCGTATTGCCGCCACGTCACCCCGTCCACACCCGCCGCCGCTTCGCGACGCAGCCGGTAGAAGCTCTGCATCAGCAATGCGGGGGTGAGATGGTGGTGGAGTGCCGTGAACTTCTCGCGCCGATATTGCCTGGCGCGTTCGCGTATGCCTTCGATTCCCTTCGACGCACTTGCCCGGCGCTGTGTCCGGCGTGCGGGAGTTTCAAAAGCATTCCCTGACGCTATCCCCCTTCCCTCCGTCGCCTCCGCCGGGCAGCACCCGTTGTTCGGCGAGTTCTTCGGTACTATGGGGGTATCCGACTTCTCATCAGCGTGGATGGCGGAATTACGGCTTCCCTTCCCCGCCCCGCCCGGCGATGTTCCGGCGGGCACCGATGAGACCTCCCAGCTCCTGTTCAAGTAGCTTCCCGGCATGCGCAGGGTCTCAGACCGCGTGGGACCGATTTATGGCTTGCGATTGTCGTCATGTCTCAATTCGCTTTCCGCTTATTTGAACAGCGTCAGCGTCCCAGAATTGTTATTTCGCGGCTCGATGGCTGGCCTGCCGGTTTCCCCTGTCAACGCTTCGCATCCCACCTCGCGATGAGAGTACGCATGACTCGGGGCCAAGGTGATTCGCCATTTCTTCCTCGTATTGGACTTCCACCAACTACTACTTGCCAGTTTGTGCTGGCGCCCTCAAACCACCTTTTAGCGGGGACCAATTGATCCGATCGGCGCAGCGAGCGTGCGTCAAACCGAGAAAGTGCCCCCAAGTCGCGCCAGGTGATCGAGGTCCGGCGCGGGCGGCGGACAATGCCGAGAAAGGATGTCGTATACGCGGGGCGTCACTTCACTCTTCGCTGGGAGTTTCCTCGCTATTGCCCCAACGTGATACCACGGCTTTGCAGCAGGGTTTTCCACATCTGTTGCTCGCGTCTGACCATCGCGCCCAGCTCGGCAGGCGTGGAGTGCTGCACGAGCATGCCTCGGCGCAGCAGTTCCTGGCCCATCGTCGGTTCGCTCAGGACCGCCACCAGCGCGGCGCGGAATCGCTCCACGGCGGCTGCCGGCGTCCCCTTGGGAACGAAGACCGCGTTGGTCGTCGACACCTCGAAGCCCGGCAAGCCGGACTCGGCGACCGTCGGCAGGTTCGGCATGTTGGGCAGGCGCGCCCCGCTTGTCGCCGCGAGGGCGCGGACCTTACCGGTGTTGATGTGCGGCTCGAAGGTCGTCACATCGTTGAACAGGAGATCGATCTCGCCGGCGAGGATCGCAGTCAGCGCCGGGCCGCCCCCCTTGTAGGGCACGTGGATCATTTCGAACCCGGCATTCTGCATCAGGAGCTCGGCGGCCACATGGCTGGTGGCCCCGGGACTGGAGGAGCCGAAGGTGAGCTTTCTCGCGCTTTTCTTCGCCAGATCCACCAGTTCGCGCATGGTCTTTGCCGGCACGTTCGGATGCACGCCGACGATCATCGGCATCGCGCCGACGAAGGACACCGGCTCGAAAGCCTCGTTGAAGTCGTAAGGCAGAGACTTGTACAGCCAGGGCGCCAACGCATAGGTGCTGTTGGTGCCATAGTAGAAGGTGTAGCCGTCGGGCTTTTCGCCCGCAGCGAAGCGCGCGCCGATTGTGCCGGTGGCACCCGGCCGATTGACGATCAGGATCGTCTGCCCAAGGCGCTCTGTCAGCTTGGCGCCAATCAGACGGGACATGACGTCGGTCGAGCCGCCGGGTGCCCAACCGACGACGAACGTGATCGCGCGATCGGGGTAATTCTGCGCCTGGGCCGTCAAAGCTAAAAGAGCAGCCAAAGCGGCGAGGAGGAATTTCAGGCAGGAAGTCTTCATTTTGTGTTGGCTCCGTAGACGGGCGTCAGCCAGTGGCGGTACTTCGCTACCTTGCCCTTGGCGATGTCAAAATACAAGTCCATGATCTTCCGGGTCAAGGAACCGGGTTTGCCGCTGCCGACCCTGTAGTGATCGATCTCGATGATCGGTTGCACCTCCGCCCCGCTGCCGCAGAAGAACGCCTCGTCAGCGACGTAGAGCTCGGTGCGATCGATGTTGCGCTCGACAACCTCGACGCCCAGCTCTGCGCGAAAGAGCTCGATCAGCGACTCCCGCGTGATTCCCTCCAGGATGTCCGCCGACACCGGCGGCGTGACGACGCGGCCGTCGCGCACCATCATGAAGCAGGCGCCCGGGCTTTCCGACACCTCGCCCTGGTCGTTGAGCATGATCGGCGGGCCGAAACCGTTCATCCTCGCTTCCACCTGGGCCAGGCGCGCATTGTGGTAGTTGGCGGCAGCCTTGACGCGCGACGGCGAGGCGTTGTCCGAGTTGCGTCGCCAGGTGCTGACGCAGCTCCGGACGCCCTTCAGGCTATCCGCCGGCGGACGAGCGTAGGCCAGAACGAAGGCCCCGGTCCCGATCTGGCCCGGCTGCCAGGCGTGCGCCTCGCCGACGCCGAAATACGCCACCGCACGAAAGTGGACGCCCTCAGTGAACTTGTTGGCGTGGAACAGTTCGACAAACGCTGCGGTGAATGCCGCGTCGTCGTAGGGGATCGACAGGCGCATGATGTGCATCGACTGTCGCAGGCGGCGCAGGTGCTCCAGGTTGCGGAAGATGTACAGCTGGCGCTCCGCTTCGTTCCAGTAGGCGCGCATACCCTCGAAAACATTCGCGCCGCGCAGAAGAGCCTCAGCGGACACATGGATCATCGCGTCGTTCCAGGGAACAATCCTGCCGTTCATCCAGATGTAATCCGCGTTACCCGCCATTGCTGACTCCCTTCGCTAGTTTCTGAGGGCCTGCCAGATACGTTCCGGCGTCGCCGGCATATCGATGTGCGCCACGCTTTGCGCCGCCAAGGCGTCGACCACCGCGTTCATCACTGCCGCGAGCGAGGCTGTCGTTCCGGACTCACCGCAGCCCTTCACGCCGAGCGGATTGGTCTTGCACGGCACCTCGTTGCGCGCCCAGCCGAACATCGGCACGTCGTCTGCGCGCGGCAGACCGTAGTCCATGAAACTGCCGGTGAGCAGCTGTCCGGAGGATGGGTCGTGCGCGAGCTCTTCCAGCAGCGCCTGGCCGATTCCCTGCACCACACCGCCATGCACCTGCCCTTGCAACAGCAGCGGATTGACCACGATGCCGAAGTCGTTGACCACCGTATACGCCTTGATCGCCGGCTGCCCGGTGTCCGGGTCGACCTCGACCTCGCACACGTGGCAGCCCGTGGGAAAGCTGTGGGTCCTGGCCACGTGATGGTCGCTGCCTTCCAGGCCGGGCTCGACACCGGGCGGAAGGCTGCGGCCGTGCGCCGCGATGGCCACGTCCACGAGCGAGACCCGTCGGTCGGTGCCGGCGATGCGGAACGCGCCGCCATCCTCGGTGACCTCGAACTCGATGTCCGGGGCCGGCGCCTCCAGCAGGTGCCCGGCGATCCTGCGTCCTTTCTCGATGATGAGCCGCGCCGAATGGACGATCGCTGTTCCGGTGACGGTTGTTTCCCGCGAACCGCCAGTGCCCGAGGCGAAGCCAGTCCGGTCGCTGTCGCCCTGCACGACCTGGATCCGGTCGGCGTCGATGCCCAGTTGTTGCGACACGACCTGCATGAAGGTCGTGACGTGCCCCTGGCCGCCGGCCTGCGCCGTGGTCGCGACCACGAGACGGCCGTGCGCGTCGAAGGCGAGCCGGACGTGACTGTCGTAGTAGCCGTCGGGCTCCTGATAGACGGACAAGCCCAAACCGAGGAGTTTGCCGCGGGCGACCGCCTGTCGCCGCCGCTCGGGGAAGCCGGCATAGTCGGCGAGCGCCAGTGCGTCATCAAGGTTCTTCTCGAAGTCCCCGGAATCGAAGATCAAACCGGTCGGCGCGGCGTACGGCATGGCCTCGGGCCGAACCATGTTCAAGCGCCGCAGCGCAATCGGGTCGCGACCGGTCTCGCGCGCCGCCGCGTCCACCAGCCGCTCGATGAAGTAGATGAACTCAGGCTTGCCTGCGCCACGGTAGGCCATGACCGGCACGGTGTTAGTGAACGCCACGCGCGATTCCAAGTGATAGCAGGGAATCGTGTAGAGGCCGGTGATGCAGCGGCTTCCTCCGGTGGTCGGAATCGCGATCGCGCTCCCCGACGAGTACGCGCCGGTGTTGGCAGTGATCCGGCCGCGTACGCCGATGAATCGGCCCTCGGTGTCGAGCGCCAGTTCACCTTCCATCCGGCAATCGCGCCCCGCGGCGTCAGCGAGGAACGCTTCCGAACGGTCGGCGAACCAAGTCACCGGGCGGCCCAGCCGTTTGGCCGCAAAGAGGACCGCGACCTGTTCCGGATACGGCGAGATCTTCATGCCAAACGAGCCTCCGACCTCGGGTGTCAGCACCCGCAGGGCGCGCGGATCCGAGACGATCCCGGTGGAGGCGATACCGGTCTGGATGTTCTTGCTGCCCTGGGTCGGCGCGTGCAACGTATAGCGCCCCGTCCTCGGGTCGTATTCCCCGGCGGCGCCGCGCGGCTCCAGCGGCGCGGCCGACACCCGGTTCTGGAGCAAGGTCAAGCGTGTCACATGCGCAGCGCGGGCAAACGCAGCGTCGGTCGCTGCGCGATCGCCACCCGCCCAGTCGATGGCAAGGTTCCCGTTGGCCTCCTGGTGCAAGAGTGGCGCTCCGGCAGCAAGTGCCTGGCTGGGCTCCATGAGGTGCGGCAGCTCGCTGTAGTCCACCAGAATCTGCTCGGCGGCATCCCGTGCCTGCACCGCCGTCTCGGCGACCACCATGGCCACCGCCTCGCCGACGAAGCAGACCCGAGCCTCCGCCAGGACGGGGCGCCCGGCGATGTAGGGAGCGCTGCCATCGCGGTTCCTCTGCGTGACCGCGGTCATCATGTGACCGATTCCCGAGGAGCGCAGGTCAGCCGCCGTATAGACCGCGAGCACACCGGGCGCCACCGCGGCACCGCTCGCGTCGATCGACAGAATCTCCGCGTGCACATGAGGCGAGCGCAGGAAAAAGGCATGCGCCGCACCCGCTAGTCCAAGGTCGTCGATGTACCGGCCTTGGCCCTTCAGCAGGGCAGCGTCCTCGACCCGCGGAACCGAGTCGCCGATCCGCAGCTGGCCGGAAGCGGACATCAAAGCTCGCGCAGCGCGTTGAACTGCGCCACGTAGCCGGAACCGTCGATTCGGGCCGCGATCACGGTCGTGCGACCGCTCTTCAGCGCGGCCTTGAGCGCATCGCCAAGCGCGTGCTCGTTGTCGACCACGACACCGTCAGCGCCGAAGCCCTGCGCCAGCTTGACCCAGTCGATGCCGCCGATCTTCACGCCGTATGGCGGAAGGCCCTTGATCTCCTGCTTGATGCGGATCAGGCCAATCTCCTCGTCGTCCAGCACCAGGACTATGATCGGCAGGTTCTCGCGCATCGAGGTCTGCAACTCGGCGACCGCCATCACGAAGCCGCCGTCGCCGGTTAACGCCACCACCGGACGCTGCGGGTGCGCAAGGCGCGCGGCGAGCGCACCCGGGATCGCGAAGCCCATCGAGCCCAGGCCGTTCGAAGTGAGAAACTCGCGTGGCCCGTAGCTTTGCCACTTCTGCACCACGAGGAGCCGGCTCGCGCCCGCGTCGCAGGTGGCAATCGTGTCGCGCGGCAAGACCGCTCGCGCGACCTCCATCACGCGCTGCGGCGACAGGCCCTTGGCCGGCGTGTTCAGCGCGGCGACCACGTCCTCGCGGAACGCTCTGGCCGCCTGCTCGCCCCAGTTGCCGCCCTCGCTCGCCCATTGCGCCAGGCCGGCGAGTATGGACTTGAGGTCGCCCACGACTTCCGCCACGGCGGGCACCAGCGCATCCAGCCCGGGCGTGCCGCCCAGCGCGAGCACCGGCTGCGTGTACGGCCAGGCCTTGGGCTGCAGCTCGACCGCGTCCAGGCCGATGGTCACGATGAGGTCGGACTGCTGCACGAGCTTGCGCTCGATCAGGCCGCCGATGATGCAGCCCGCGCGCAGCGGATGGTCCTCGGCAATCGCGCCCTTGCATTTCGAAGTCGTCAGCACCGGCGCGCCCAGCCGCTCGGCCAGCGCGACCAGCTCTTTCGACGCGTCGCTCCAATACACACCCAGCCCGACCAGCAGCACGGGTTTCTTCGCGCCGGCCAGCATTTTCAACGGCTCTTTCAGCGACGCCCTGTCGGCCACGATCGGCCAGGCTTCGGGCTTGAGCGGCCCTTCGGCGACCAGGTCGCCCGCCGGCTGCGTGGTCTCGCTCTGCGGCATGTCGAAATGCACCGGCCCCGGCGGCAGCGCGCTGGCGGTACGGATGGCGCGGCGCACCTGCTGGCGCACTGCCTTGGCATTGATTGTCGTCGACCACTTGGAGATCGGCGTGTAGATCGCGTGCTGATCCAGCTTCTGGCGAAGGCCGGTGGCCATCGCGGTGCCGGAGTACTGGTCCGTGATCGCGATCAGCGGGCAGCGGTCCAGCCAGGCATGCGCCACACCGTTGACCATATTGGCCGCGCCCGGCCCGCGGGTGGAAAGGCAGACTCCCGGCGCGCCGGTGAGCTCGCCCCAGGTCGCGGCTAGCATGGCGCCCGCCACTTCCTGCTTCATAAGGATGAAGCGCATGCCGCGCTCCTTCGCCGCCTGCATCAGCTCCACCGACTCGCCGCCGGGGTGGCCGACGATGAATGGGGTGCCGGCGTCCTTGAACGCCTGGGCGAGGACTTCAACCGTGGTCGGCATGCGCCTTTTCTTTCCTTTCGATCGCGTCGGCCGGCTGCTCGATGTCGATGATCAGGTTGAGGTACTTGTCCACGCGCAGGTGCGCGTCCGGGCCGACCACCACGGTCGACTCGCGCTCCTCAATCACCGCCGGCCCTCGCAGCTTAGCGCCTTCAGCCAGCGCGTAGCGGCTGTAGACAGGGCAGGCGACGAAGCCATGGCCGGGAAAGTGGACCTGCCGCTCGCCCTTCTTTGCCTCGCCCTTGCCGGGCTCGACGCCCGCGAAGCGCAGGCGGATGTCGGGGGTCGGGCCGGAAACGCTGAGCCGCCAGGTAAGCGCCTCGATCGGCACGCCGGCGATGCTGCGGTCGAACAGCCGCTCGTAGGTCTCGAAGAACCTGTGCTCCACTTCCTTCACCGAGTGCGGCCCAAGCTTGCCGGCCGGCATCGAGACGCTGACCTCGAAGCCCTGCCCCGCATAGCGCATGTCGGCGGTGCGCCGCACCTCCACCTGCGTCACGCCGGCTTCGGCGAGCACCTGGCGGGCTTCCTTCTCCATGGCGTCGAACAGACCGTTCAGGTGGTCCCAGTCGATCTCGGTAAGCCGCGAGACGTAGCTGCGCACGAAGTCGATCGCGGACGGCGCCACCAGGAAGCCCAGCGCGGACATCACCCCCGCGCCCAGCGGGCAAACGATGCGGCGCAGCTTGAGCAGCTTGGCCAGGCCGTAGGCGTGCACCGGGCCCGCGCCGCCGAACGCGATCATGGTGTAGCGGCGCGGATCGCGGCCCTTTTCCGCGATGTACATGCGCGTCGCCGCAGCCATGTTCTCGTTGACGATGCTATGGATGCCGGCCGCGGCATCATTGATGCCGAGCGTGAGCGGCTTGGCGACGGCCTTGGCCATCGCCGCGCGCACCACGTCCAGGTCCAGCTTCATCTCGCCGCCGAGAAAGTAGTCCGGCGAGAGATAGCCCAGCAGCAGGTCCGCGTCGGTCACCGTCGGCTCCGTGCCGCCACGCCGGTAGCACACCGGCCCAGGTTCCGCGCCCGCGCTGTTCGGGCCCACCTTCAGGAGGCCCATGCCGTCCACCCGTGCGAGGGAACCACCGCCCGCGCCGATCTCGATGAGGTCGATGACCGGCACCTTGAGCGGCAGCCCGGAACCCTTGCGGAAGCGGCGCACGCGCGCCGCCTCGAACTGGTGGGCGTGCTCGGGCCGGCCCTCGTCGATCAGGCACATCTTCGCCGTGGTGCCACCCATGTCGAAGGAAATGACGTTCTCCTCGCCCAGCAGCTTGCTGTAGAAGGCCGCCGCCATGGCGCCGGCCGCGGGGCCCGACTCGATGAGTCGAATGGGAAACTGTTGCGCGGACTGGATGGTGGTGATGCCGCCGCCCGAGAGCATCACGTACAGCGTGCCATCCAGGCCCATCTCGCGCAGCCGCTTGTCGAGGCGCGCGAGGTAGGCACGCATCAGGGGCAGCACGTAGGCGTTCGCCACCGCGGTGCTGCCGCGCTCGTACTCGCGGATCTCCGGCGCCACCTCCGAAGAAATGCAGACCGGCAGCATCGGTGCCATTTCGGCCAGCACCTCCTTGGCGAGCTTCTCGTGGCTGTCGTTGCGGTAGCTGTGCATGAAGCACACCGCGATCGCCTCCACTCCCTCCCTCAGCAGCTTCTCCGTCGCGGCGCGCACCGACTCGCGCGACAGCGGCCGCAGCACCTTGCCCTCGGCGTCGATGCGCTCATCGACCTCGACGCGCAGGTAGCGCGGCGCGAGCGGCTCCGGCCGCTCGAGGAACAGATCGTAGAGGTCGTAGCGGATCTCGCCGCCCATTTCCAGGGAATCGCGAAAACCTCTGGTGGTGATCAAGCCGACGCGCACGCCCTTTCGCTCGATCACCGTATTGGTGACCAGCGTGGTGCCGTGCACGATGCTGTCGACTTCCCCGATCGCCGTCTTCGCCTCGGAGAGCAGTCGCTCCGCGCCCTCGATGATGGCGATGCTCGGGTCCCCCGGCGTGGTGAGGCGCTTGCCGGTGTAGATCTGCTCGCGCCCCTCATCGACCATCACGAAATCCGTGAAGGTGCCGCCGACGTCGACGCCGATGCGGGTGGTCTTCTTCATGACTTGTTCCCGTACAGGTTCTTCGCGGCCTCGGCGGAGATGTAACCACTGCGCACGTCGTCGGCGACCGCTTTCGGATCACGCTGCCTCGGATCGCCATAGCCGCCGCCGCCACTGAAGCGCATCTGCAACCGCGCGCCCGGTTGCAGGACGCTGCGCGATTTCTGATGGGGCCTGGTGCCGTCCGCCAGCTTGATCTCCACCTTGGCACCCTCCCCGCCACCCAGCAGGCCGCGCGGCGCGTACTTCTGCCGGTCGGAGAGCAACGAAAGCCGCACCGGCTCGGGCGAGACAACTTCCACCTCGATGTCCTGGCCGAGGCCGCCGCGGTATCTGCCCGCGCCGCCGGAATCGGTGCGCAGCTCCTTCTTCCAGACGAGAAGCGGCGAGATGCTCTCGAAGGCCTCGATGCTGCCCGCGCCCGAGTTGGTCGGGAACGCGGTGGTGGCCAGGCCATCCTTCACCGCAGAGGCGCCCATGCCGCCGCTGGCGAACAGGATCTGCGAGAACCGATTGCCATGGCGGTCGATGCCGCCGTAGACCGATCGCAGCGTCGGTGCGCTGCCGGACTCCGCGGTGACGCGGTCTGGGATCGCCTGGGCAAGCGCGCCATAGATGGCGCCCGCGAGCAGGTGGCCGGTGAGCTGGCGTGCATTGCACGGCGCGGGATAGCGCGGGTTGAGCAGCGAGCCCAGCGGCGCATCCACGGTGACCGAGCGGTAGGAGCCTTCGTTGCGCGGCGTCATCGGGTCGAGCGCGCACTTCACGGGATACACCGAATAGGCATAGGTGTAGTTCATCACCGAGTTCAGGCCGCGGCCAATCTGTTTCGAGGTGCCGGCATAGTCGATGTGCAGGTTCGAGCCTTTCACGGTGACCGCGCATTCGATATGCGTCTCGTCCTCGTCGAATCCATCCGCGTCCACGCTGGAACGGTAGACGCCGTCGGGCACCGCCTCGATCGCAGTGCGCATCGCACTCTCGGCCCGGTCCTGCAGCGCCTTGGAAAGGCCGGTCAGGTCGCTCATGCCGGCATCGTCGAGGAACTCGCCCAGGCGCCGTGCGCAGACGCGGTTCGCGGTGACCTGCGCCTGCAGGTCACCCATCACCTGGTCCGGCACACGCACGTTGCCGAGGATGATCTCCGTCAGCAGTTCGTTCTGCTTTCCCTCCGAGTAGAACTTCACCGGCGGGATCCGCAGCCCTTCCTCAAACAGCTCGCGCGCGTCGCAGCCCCAGGGCGCGCCGCCGATATCCGGCAAATGCGCGATCGAGCCGGAGAACCCCACCAGCCTGCCGCGGTGGAAGATCGGCGCGGCCATGGTGACGTCTGGCAGGTGGCCGGTGGCCATCCACGGGTCGTTGGTGATCACCAGGTCCCCCGGCCGCCACTGTTCCTTCGGAAAGCGCAGAAGGAAATGCTTGAGGGTCCGCGGCAGGATGCCCACAAACGACGGAATGCCGGCGGTGTTCTCCGAAAGCGAGTCGCCGTTGGCATCCATCAGCGCGGTGGCGAAATCATTCGACTCGCGCACGATCGTCGAGAAGGAGGTGCGCAGCAGCGCAGCAGCGGACTCGTCGGCAATGGAGATGAGCCGACTCCAGAAGATCTCGAGAGAGACCGGATCGAAGTCGTCGGGTTTCAAAGCAGCCATGGACCGCCTTCGTCGAGCGCGTACGGGATGGGAAAAATCACTTTGCCGCTCTTTGCGACCTCGCACGCTCTTCCATCATGCGCGCCGCGAGTCTACTTGATCTGATTTTCGCGTTCAACGGCATTTCAAACCCGTCGTTCCGCTATGTCATGAGCGCCGAATTTCGCGCGGCGAAATTGCCCGTTCTGCTCGACGGATTGCCGGTTCGACGGGAGCCTTGCGAGCCAAGGCAGGGCTGCCGTACTCTTCGGCCCATGCTCCTTCGCAGCGACAATGTTGCCGGCGTCTCCCCGGAGATCCTCGAGGCCATCAGCCGGGTCGCCGCGGGCGACATGGCGCCTTATGGGGAGGACCCCGTCACGATCGAGTTGCAAGCGCGCTTCGCCGAGCTGTTCGAGCGCGATTGCGTGGTCTTGCCGGTCAGCACCGGAATCGCCGCCAACGGACTTGGCCTTTCGTTGCTTGCCGGGCCTCTGGAAGCGGTGATATGCCATCGAAGCTCCCATATCGCCGGAAGCGAGGCCGGCTCGGTGGAGTTCTTCTCCAACGGCGCGCGACTCATCCCCCTGGATGGAGGCGACGGCCGACTCACGGCGCACACGGTTGAGCAGTTCCTCTCGCAGACGGATCTCGCGCGTCCGGCGGTCATGCGGCCTCGCGCGCTCTCCCTGACACAGGCCACTGAACTCGGCACCGTTTATTCACCAGGTGACCTTCGGGCGCTCACGGAGGTCGCGCGGCGTTTCGGTCTGCGCACCCACATGGATGGCGCCCGCCTGGCGAACGCCCTGGCTGCGCTTGATTGCAGCCCAGGCGATCTCACCTGGCGCGCCGGAGTGGACGTGCTCTCTTTTGGCGCCACGAAGAACGGGGCGATGTCCACAGACGCGGTCGTGATCTTCGACCGGGATCTTGCGCAGACGGTTGCACGACGCCAGCGGCGGAGCGGACAAGCTGCGTCGAAGATGCGCTTTGCCTCGGCGCAGCTTCTTGCGTATGTCGACAATGGCCTTTGGCTCCGCAATGCCCGGCATGCGAATCGCGCAGCGCGGCGCCTTGCCGAGGGGTTCGCTCAGCTTGCCGGATTCGCGCTCTGTTATCCCGTCGAAGCGAACCTCCTTTTCGCCAGGATCGAGCCCGCGATTGTGAAATCCCTCGCATCGGAACGCGTAGCCTTCCGGCCACGCGACGCGATGCGCCCGGAGGACAGCGAGTTCCGCCTCGTGACCTCGTTTGCGACAAGCGACGAGGAAATCGACACGCTTCTTGCGGCATGCATACGCGCACAGCAGAAGTCCGCCCGGCAGGCGGTTGGGTGACTTTGCCATGCGGGCACTCTTCCCATTTGTCGCTGTCTCGTTTTCTTGCTTCAGGCAAGGTGTTCCGCTGGACGGAACGCGTGATCTTAAACGCCATTGCCGTTGAAAATGCGTTCAAGTAGACTCGAGGCACGGTGGAAAGGCGCGGGGATTCCCGTCGCCGCGCCGTTTCGAACGCCGACAACGAAGGGGACCCGATCATGCGTCAACTGATGTCCACGCTGCTTCTGTGCGTGTTCGCGCTGCCTGCCGCCGCGCAGGAGGCGTTTCCGAACCGGCCCGTCACCCTCGTCGTGCCGTTCGCGGCGGGCTCGGCCACCGACCTGTTCGCACGCATCATCGGCACAGAGCTGAGAAACAAGATCGGGCAGTCGATCATCATCGACAACAAGCCCGGCGCCAACGGTGCGGTCGCCGCGGAGTTCGTCAAGCGCGCCAAGCCCGACGGCTACACCGTCCTCATGGGCACCACCGGCATTGCGTCGAACGTCTGGCTCATGAAAGAGCAACGCGTCGATCCAACCAAGGATTTCGACCCGGTCTCCCGGCTGGGCGCGATCAGCTGGGTGATCGCGGTCCACAACAGCTCGCCGCACAAGACGCTGGCCAACCTGGTCGATGCCGCGCGCGCCCAGCCCGGCAAGCTCGCCATCGGCCATCCGAGCGCCGGCGCCCTCATTACCGGCCAGATGATGGTCAAGGCCTTCAAGCTCGACATGATCGCCGTCCCCTCCAAGAGCTCGCCCACGGCGATCAACGACCTCATGGGCGGCCGGCTCGCGGCGATGGCTGCCGATTTCGCTTCGGGCGCCGGCTTCTTCTCCAGCGGCGAAATGCGACCCCTGGCGGTGAGCAGCCGCCAGCGTTCCCCGCTGTATCCGGCGGTGCCCTCCATGCACGAGTCCGGCGTAACCGACTTTGACCTCGTCGGCTGGTTCGCGGCGTTCGCCCCGCTCGGCACGCCAAAACCCGTGATCGACACGCTGAACGCGAAAATCGTCGAGGCCGCGGCGGTTCCGTCGATCCGACCACAGACGGACAAGCTTGGTATCGAGGTAATCACCAGCTCGCCCCAGGGGCTCGCCGACTTTCTGCGGCGGGAGATCGCGAAGTGGGAAATCCACGTGCGCGATTCCGGCCTGAAGGCGGAGTGAACGGCGCGAGGTATTTCCAGGTCGATTCATTTGCCGAGCGGCCGTTCGCCGGCAATCCGGCGGGCGTTTGCGTACTCCAGGCCTGGCCGGCCGAAGCGATGATGCAAGCGGTAGCCGCCGAGGTGGCGATGCCGGCCACCGCGTTTCTGGTGCGCGACGGCACGGACTACGGCCTGCGCTGGTTTACTCCTGCCGTAGAGGAAGCCATGTGCGGCCACGGTACGCTGGCGGCGGCGTGGGTGGTCATGGAACGGCTCGAGCCCGGCCGCAAGGAGGTCACGTTCCGGACGCCGGCGGGCCCGCTGACCGTCACGCGCGACCAAGGCCGCTTCGTGCTCGACCTGCCCGCTCGCGCCATTGCGCCCTGCGACGCGCCCCCAGGTCTCGCCGAGGCCATCGGCGCACAGCCAAGGGAAGTCCTGCGTGGCGCCTCCTACATTGCGGTGCTCGAGGATTCGGACGCGGTGGCGGCGATCCAGCCCCACTTCTCGCGCATCGCAGCACTCGACCTGCCTGGGGTCATTGTCACCGCGCCGGGCAAGCCTCACGGCTGCGACTTCGCCTCGCGCTACTTCGCGCCGGCCAAGGGGATTCCGGAGGACGCGGTCACCGGCTCACTGCACGCGCAGTTGGTGCCCTTTTGGGCGGCGCGCCTAGGCCGCGCGACATTGACCGCGCGGCAGCTCTCGGCCCGCGGCGGCTCCCTGCAATGCGAGCACCGTGGCGATCGCGTGCGCCTCGGTGCGAGCGCGGTGCCGGTCCTGTCGGGAAGGATCGAATTCCCGTTTGGGCCAGCCGCTAGCCACTAGCAAGGCGGCGCACCGTTTCGTAGGTTTCATCGGGCACGGCGATCCCCTCCGCCAACGACCTTCGGCGCCGCGCGTAGCGCAGGTCGCCGGGCAAGCGTTCGACGCCCGCCGCGGCAAGCTGCTCAAAAAGCCCCGCAAGGCGGGCATCAACGGCGCCGCCGGTTCTCGACGGGTCGATCAGGATCACGCACTCGCCCGCGTTCGAGGTCATCGCCCCCGGGAACGCGGCGGACCTGTCCTCGTAGCCAAAGTTGCCGCCAGTCAGCGCGCCGGCCAGGATTTCGACCAGGAAGGCAATCGAAGCGCCCTTGTGGCCACCAAAGGGCAAAATCGCGCCGTCGTCGAGAATGGCCCTCGCGTCGCTGGTCGGATTGCCCTTCGCATCGAGGCCGGTATGGTCCGGCAGCGGATGGCCCTGCTTGGCTGCCAGAAGAATCTCGCCGTGCGCCACCATCGCAGATGCCTGGTCCCACACCAGCGGTTCGCGTCCGGGGCGCGGACAGGCGAAGGCCATCGGGTTGGTGCCGAGGAATTTCCGTTTCGCGCCCCAGGGCGCGACCCGGCTGCGCGTGTTGGCCAGCGCAAGCGCGAACAAACCCGCCTCGGCGAAGCCCTCGACGTCTGGCCACAGCGCGGCGAAGTGGTGCGAGTTGCGAATCGCGATCGCGGCAATGCCGTGGCTGCGCGCCTTCTCGAGCAGGAGAGGCGTCCCGGCCGCGAGCGCCGCCTGCGCAAAACCATTGGCCGCGTCCACGGCAACCAGACCGGGTGCCGCGTCCTTGACTACCGACACCGCGCGCCCGTCAACCCAGCCGCTCTTCAGCGTCGACACGTAGCCAGGCATGCGAAACAGGCCGTGCGAGCGGCTACCGTCGCGCTCGGCCGCCACCACCACGGCGGCGACGTGCCGCGCGTTCTCCGGCGATGTTCCGTGGCGCTCGAACACGGAAACGACCAGCGTGGTCAGTTCCGCGACACTCATGACCCTGCTCATCGGGCCGCCCCTCGACGATAGGAACCGGCCAGTTCCATCGCGTCAATGATCCGGTACGCATTCATCAAGCTGCCGACGAGCGGACGAGCGAACGGCCGCACCCGGATCGGCAGAAGCGGCGTGACCGGGTAAGGCAGCTCTGGTTCGCCCTTTCCCAGGACGCGTCCGGCCGCCTGCGCGCCGAGCAGTGTGCCGGCTGCAATGCCGCGGCCATTCAATCCGATCGCCGCCCACAGGCCGGAAGCGAGCGCATGCAGGTGCGGGACCTGGTCCGCGGTCATCCCGACCCAGCCAGCCATCTCTTCCTCCCATACGATCTGCGGCAGCGCGGGGAAAAGATCCGCCACACGGCGCGTCGCCTTGTCGCGGAACGCATGCGCGTCGTTGCGGAAAGCCGGACCGTCACAGCTCAAGTGCAGGCGGCCGTCGGGGCGCACGCGGATGCCCGAGTACAGGCGCCGGGTGTCCGTGAGGGATTGCTGCCCGGGCAGCACGACGGTGCGGAAACGCTCCTCCATCGGCCAGCTGACGATGTGATACGCGCGCAGCGGCACCATCGACTGCGCAAGACCCGGCCACAGGCCGTCGGAATACGCGTCGGTCGCGAGGACAACCTGCGCGCACTCTACCGCGCCCTTGGTCGTCGCTACTTTCCATCCGCCGGAGCGTGGGCGCAGCGCGGTCGCGCGGCTGTTCTCGTGAAGCCTCGCCCCTGCGGACACGGCGGCAGCGGCAAGCCCCCGGCTGTAGCCCAGCGGATTCACGGTGCCGCCCCGCCGGTCGAGCAGTACCTGCGGGTAATAGCGCGTCCCGATCAGCCTCTCCGCCGCATCGCGATCGAAGAGCTCCAGCGGCGCCCCCTTGTCCCGCCAGAACCGCGCGCGGCGCTCCAGCCAACGCGCGTTTGCTTCGGTGTGCGCGGCAAAGAGCAGGCCCGTTCGGATTGCCTCGCATTCGATCGAGTGCTTCCTGATCAAACCGAACACGAGGTCCGGCCCGCCGGCGACGTGATCGATGACCCTCGGCGCGCGCTCCGCACCGAACAGGCGGACAAGCTTCTCCTCACTGTGCTTGGTGTAGGGCACGACCTGGCCGTAGGCACGCCCTGAGCCGCCAGCGCCGACCTCCCTTGCCTCCAGCAGAACGACGCTCGCGCCTGCCTCGGCTAGGTGCAGCGCAGTGGACGCACCAGTGAATCCGGCACCGACCACGGTCACGTCCGCGCGGAGCAGGCCTTCGAGCGCCGGCGCGCCGAGCGGCGGCCGGGAGGTCCGCATATAGGTCGTCCCGAGCGGCTGCGGATCCTCAAGCGGCGAGTGCATGCCAAGCGGCGTCATCGGCCCCTCACTTGCCATCGCACAATGCCTGCAAGTCAGCCAAGGTCCTCGCCGGAAGCGGGATCCCCTTCTGCGCCGCATCGCGCCGGTGCGCGTAACGCCGATCTCCGGGAAGCCGCGACTGCCCTGCCCCGCGCAATCCCGCCACCAGATCGTCGACGCGCGCCGCATAGTCGCGCATCGCGCCACGCGACGGATCGATGAGCAGCACGAGCTGGCCGCTGCGGGAGGTTTCCGCGGTCGGATAAGCGTCACGGTTCACTTCAAAGGAGAACGACCCGCCGCACAGCGCCGCGGCGAACAGCTCCACCATCATGGATATCGACGAGCCCTTGTGCCCGCCAAAGGGCAGGATCGCGCCGCCATCGAGGATCGCATTCGGATCCGTGGTCGGCTGGTGGTGCCTGTCGAGGCCGGTCCCCGGCGGCACTTGCCGGCCCTCGCGGGCCGCGATGCGGATGTCGCCGTAGGCCATGGCGCTCGAGGCTTGGTCGAACACCAGCGGATCGCCCGATTGGCGCGGCACCGCGAGCGCCATGGGATTGGTGCCGTAGAAACGCTGATGGCCGCTATATGGCGCGATGCGGGAGAAGCCATTGACGAAGGTCGCGGCGACTAGCCCTTCCCGGGCGAAGGGCTCGACGTCGATCCACAAAGCGCTGAAGTGGTGGGAATCGCGGATCGCGACGACGGCTACGCCGCAGGCCCGGACCTTGTCCAGTGCGGTGGCACGAGCCGTGGCCAGTGCGGGAACAGCGAAGCCGTTGCACGCGTCCACCCGCAGCAGCGCCGGCGACGCATCCTCCAGAACCGGTGTGGCATTCGCGGTGACATAGCCGCTCTCAAGCGTCGCAACATAGCCCGGTATGCGAAACACGCCGTGGCTCTCGGCGCCGTCGCGCTCCGCGGTGGCGCAGTTTCGCGCGAGGATGTCTGCTATAGCGAACGGCGCGCCATGGCGCTCGAGAATCGAGCGCAGCAGCGTGACCAGCTCGTCGAAACCGATGCGAATCACCTTCACGCCGGCTTCAGCGTTCATTTCGCTCCGCTGCGAATCGGGACGCGGCGCGTCCGGGCGATCCCCTACACATAATACCAAGTATGGCATGGGTTGGGCGGGCCAAAGAGTATAGGTAATTCAAACCGTTTTTTCGCCATGCGCGGCCGTATCACCAGGCCGGGAAGTGGTCAGTCGCGTGGTGGTTGGTGAAAACTTTCCTCCTCCCGCGGCTTTATCGGCCTCTGCGGGGACCCGTCGAGACCGATTTCGAGGCACGCTGATCGCTATACGCGAGCGCAGGCCGCGCGGGATCGTCGGCCCCGTTGCAGAGCCGTTCTCGCCTTGAGTATCAGGCC
>SXGR01184289.1_pt1 | contig 18719 bp, 25 predicted proteins | sample 3174711 | NCBI WGS metagenome assembly SXGR01 (sample SAMN11356860, study PRJNA531348) | freshwater metagenome | isolation source: freshwater sample F1-60 | place: China: Fuxian Lake, Yuxi | collected 2017-12-25
CGGACGGCAGACAATCCGGCCTCGCACTCTGCGCCTCGGCAGTGACCGGCAGATGCTGGTGGCTAGGCAGGCTGGGGAGATGACTAGCACACAGTCGGGGCGCAGAGTGCGGAGCCGGATTAGATCGTGGGGGGCGACCGGAGAAGATATGGCGGCTGGCTCAAGAGGTGCTGCTATGAAGGAAATCAGAGTGAAGTGTAAACGATGCAACGGATTCATGTTGAAGGACGAGGACGGAGATGCGTCGTGCATCCGGTGTGGTGGGGTCGTTGTTTTGCAACGCCGCTACTCCACCGTTCCTTTTGAATGGCAGAAAAAGCCGGGGGCGTTCGTGAGGCCAAAGAAGTAACTATCCTTTAACACACCGTATGAAACTCCTCGACCTATCCGGGGATTGCGCGTGCGGCGGTTGAACAATGGGGGCCACTTGCCTAGCGTCCCTAAGCCGACAAAGAAACCCAAGCGCAACCTGAAGGTGTTGTGGGCGGTTGAACGCGGCAAGTGGCTAGAACTTCACCCCACCTGTCAGGCGAGCGAGTACGGGCTGTCCACTGCCTGCGGTGGCCCTTTGCAAGTACACCACCGCACGCCTCGGGGGAGCGGGGGAAGCCGTGAGGCTCTACCGTTGATGACCGTTTGCTTTACCCACCACGTATGGATCGAAGCAAACCGCGAGGAGGCCCGCACTCTCGGGCTGCTCGTTAGAAGGGCAACATTTTGAACGTCAGTGAAGTGATGGGCGAGCGGAAGTCCAAGTTTACACAGCCGAACTACTCACATCTACCGCCCCACGACGTTGACGCGGAGGTCATGGCTCTCGGGGCAGCAATTGGATTCCCTGAAACACGGGCAAAAATGGCCGCACTCCAACCCTCCGACTTCTACCGCGAGGAACACGGCTGGATATGGGCGGCTATCCAACGCGTGCCTACTGTCAGCGTGCAAACGGTATGCGATGAACTGGGCGACAACCTCAAACGGTTTAGCGCACATGGCGTGACCGATGGCGGTCGAACCTACGTCGAGGAGTTAGCCGAGAAGGTGTTTACGCACTACGGTTGTGAGGTCTACGCGCGGGACATCATCAACTGCGCTAGGCTTCGGCGGCTCATCCAACTGGCGGCGCAACTGGTGCGGCGCGCTTACGAGGGGCACTCGGCGCTAGCCGTAAGCGAGTACGGCTCACACCAGATAGCAGCGTTGCTAACCGAGTGGAACACGAACAAGCGAGGTGGAGTAGTGATTTGAATCTTCGTAACGTGTTTTTCGGTGTTTCGTGACATGCTTCGGGAGGTATGAATGACCCTGATCAAGCCAGTAGTGACGTATGCAGAGGACGTTCACACGTACCAATGGGAGGAAGACGGGATTATCGCTGTCCTCGAACGCTTTCAGGAGGCGAAGGAGGATATCCGAGCGGAACTCACCGTTTCATCCTCACACCCCACGACCGGCGGCCAACTCTACTTCGGTCGTCTTCTGCTCATGGGGCCACAGTCTCGGGCGATGGTGCGGACGGCGCTAGAGAAGCGCGACCCAGCCCCTGACTGGGGTGGGATGCTGGAACAAATTGTCACCATCTCGTTGAGACGCTACCGCGAGGGGCCACCCGCCGTAGACCTCTGGGAGGACAACCTCGGCGGGGCCGGGAGATACCTCGTTCGCCCCTTCATCTTCGACGACAGCGTGAACCTTGTTTACGGGGCAGGTGATTCGGGTAAGTCCCTACTGACACTCTTGTTGGCAATTGTGGTGGCGTCTGGGCAGGAAGTCGCGGGGATTCAACCCGAACGCTCTGGCCCCGTCCTGTATCTCGACTGGGAAGATAGTGCGGCGACCCATCAGGAGCGCCTTTTTGGCCTTTGTAACGCAGCGGGTGTGGTTCTGGAAGCAGGGAAGGTGATGTACCGGCGGATGGACGCCAGCCTTAAAGAGTCCGCGCGTGAAATCCGTAAGGACATTGCGGCTGCTGGTGCAGCCCTCGTCATCATTGACTCCCTCGGGATGGCCTGCGGAGGAGACCCCTCTGATGCTGGTGGGATCATCCAAGCCATGCTGGCGGCTCGCTCCCTAGGTGTCCCAGTGGTTGCTATCCACCACATTGCCAAAGACGCGAAGGATAAGACCACCCCTTACGGGTCTGTTTACGCGTCAAACGAGTCGAGGATGAGTTGGTATGTGGAGACGGAGCGCGTTGAGTCCGACCTGACGATGGTTCTTACCAACTACAAGTCCAACCGGGGAGCGCGGCACGAGCGCCAGTCGTTCAGGTTTTCGTTTACCGAGAGCGAGAGTGAGGAAATCCTACGCATCAGCGTCACGGCGCTCACTTTCTCAGCCAGCAAGGAAATTGGTACGGGTGGGCAGAAGTACAAGATTGCGCAGTGGATCAAGGACAACGGTGTAAACGACACACTTACCATTGCTCAGGGGGTAGGCATCCCCGCCGCAACCGTCCGCTCTGTTCTTAACCGTGGCGACGGCACGATGTTTGTCAGGACAGGAAGCGGGTGGGGGTTGTTCATGACCGCCGCCGTGGAAAACCCGTTCTAGGCGTAACAAGTTGGGGGTTGACAACTATATCTAATATAAGAGGCGGCCCTTAGGGCCGCCGATCCGGATCAGAAAGAGGTACAAATCAGCGAAACACCGCGAAACACTTCTTAATGATTGGCAAGGTAAACATTATCTAAACCTTGCCGTTTTCTTTGCAATCTCTTTTGGCTGGGCAACAAACTGTTTACCAGCCGCAGTCCCTTTTCTCTTGGCTTTGGTAGTCGCAGCATATTCCGCCGCACTCAAAGACTTGATTGCCGCTTTGGGCAAATACCTCTCGCCTGTCTGGGATGATGGCTTGCCACTCTTGGTTTGCCATTTCTGTTTACCCCAGTCTTTGAGAGACTGTTGCGGGTTTTTCACTTTGTCGCCTTCTTAGGAGTGTGAGTTTTCTTGCTCATGACTTGTATCGCCCGCCTTTAGCCTTGTACTCCTTCGCAAGAAGTTGTGCCTTTCTTGCTGACCATTCACCAGAATTTCCGCCCGAAGAACCAGACTTGATGCGTTCAAACAATGCTTTACGCATAGTGGGGTTTGTGTATACCCCTGCTTGATTGACTTTTGATTTGGCCTTCATTTACTTTCCTTTATTCGGAACGTCAAACGAAAACGCTTCAGGAAAACGAGCACGTAGAAAACGATAAACAAACGAAACAATAAAGCCCACAATCACAGCGCACAGGCTGGCTGTTTCCACCCCGAACCCTTGCTCCATGAGGGCCGCTTGCACAAGTGTTACCGGCACACCAGTCACTACCGCATCTCTAACTGACTTGTTCACGCGAACCTCCCACTAGTAAAAACAGCGTCCGTAACATCTACGACCCTTTTATTTCTACCCGAAAGGCGTGCCATCCGGGGCGACTCGGCGCAATCGCGTCCACGTCCACGTCGGGACGCGATGAGGGCGATATCACCGCTTGCCAGAACGCGCTTACGTCATCCATGTCAGCCTCGGGAAACACTTCGGAAACGATTGGGCTTTCATACGCATGCCATGGGATGCGATTTGACGGGCACTCAGTACCAGAGTTTACATCCCGATGTTCAAACATTGTTACACCACGGCTAAGCGTCGGCCACTGACACTGTTTACGCAACCATTGCACAAGAGCCTGAGACGCGGCTAGTTGCGCTGCTGTCAATGGCCCGGTGCCCTCATGCTCAACGCCAATCAACCTACGGTTCTGTTTTCCGTTCCCGGCGTGCCAACACGAGACTTCAATTGAGTAGTGCTGCTGCACCCGACCGTCGCGGTAAACAGTAAAATGCCACGACACTTCCCGCTGGTTCATAGTATCAATCGGAAAATAAACATCTGACCAGTTGCCGCCAGCGGAGTGTAAAATGACACCTTCGCAAGTGTTGTTCTCCAAGTAAACGTGATCCGCTGGCCCCGGCTGCTGCGTGCATGGCGTTGGGTAGTAGCGACCGACAGTAGCGTTGAGCGTCACTACTTGTCTCCTGACATAAGTGCCATGTAAGCAAGGATAACGGTTGGTAGCGAGGCAAAAATTGTAAGTGCGGTTAAAAATCCTTTGACCTGTGCGCGCCACTCACCCAACGAGTCAAGCGCGCGGCCATGTTCATCCAGCCTGCGCGTGTGCGCGTCAAGTTCGCGGACAATTAAAGGATCGTTCATAAAAAATCCTTGACGATGGCGCTACATATTTAGGTCACGGCTATGATCATGAGATTCTCCACCACACCAAACCATCTGAAACGTATGCCTGCACAGCGTATTGGCTTGTGAGGCTCTGGGTAGCGGCCCCGTCTATTGTCCCACCGGCTGAATCAACGGTGACGTTGTTCGCCGCGCTTGTCCGCTTTACAAAAATGGGCTGCTGCCCTGCCCTTGCGTAAGCGTTTGGCAGGGTGACGGTGAATGTTCCAGCAGTAGCGTCGGCCAACACAACGCGGACAAACGGCTCAATCGCGTAAGTGGTCGTCACTGTTTTCGACGCGTAAGGAAAAGCCTGTGGAATCTGGTTGAGTGTCCGCAACCCAGCGTCTGACCACCGGCCAATCTGTCCTTCGATGTCGATAATCCGAAGGTTTAGGGTGTGCTCGTTCACGCAGGCACCACGCCACTCCCACTGACGTTCCATCGATGCATCTTCAACTCAACCACAAATGAGTGGCCTGCTTTCGGGCGGTCTGGGGAACCTCCTCCATTATTAAACTCAGGAGGAAGAACTACGGATGCTACCCGCACCGTTCCGCTGTCTCCAAACCAGTCGTCTGCCATTGTGATAGGGCCAGAGTTCTGAAGCGCCTTTAGCGCCTCTGCCTTGTCATACGCAAGGCTCTTGTCATCGTCTTCTAACTGGAGGTAAACAGTGATTTCGTCGATGAGCAGAGGGCGCAACGTAAAGTACGCACGGATGGGGCCGACAATCTGCGGGCTTGTGGTTGAATCGTTTGTGGCAAACGTAAACGTCGGATAGAACCGCCGACCAGAAGCGGTCGTCAACGCAACGCCCGAGTTGTCTACAAACAGCCGCCGCTGATAGCCGTTGGTTGTAATGGCGTCGTTTACACCTGCGGTTGTGCCCGTAAGGGAGATGGTCGTGGGCTGCGCGGAGTCACCAGAAACCACCGCACCAACGGTAATAGTCCTGCCTGCCGCACAGCCAGCCGTCTCAAACTCGATGGCTTCAATGTCCTTCAGCAAGTGGGGGTAGCGGCGCAATTCGGTCATATAGGCCGTACCTGAGGCGGTGTACCGGTAGTTTGAGTCGTCCACCTCTTGCGGCGTCTCGCCCACAATGATGTACCCACCGTTCGTGTTGATGCCGAAAGTGAGAATCTGTGTGGAGCGCGCTTGGTTTGACGTTCCGACCCACCTCATCCCTTTCGAAACTGCGTTTCCTGCCAGTTTCCCAATGACGTAGGGGGAAACAATCGCGCCTTCACGCCACTCCTCAGGCGAAAACTTCCATGCCAGCAGCCACGTTGTCGTAGTCGTGGGGTTGTAAACCATTTGGTAGTGCCAGCGTGTCGATGAGTCGAGCGACGTTGGGTATCCCTGCACGGGCGTCCGGTTGTCATCGAATGTTTCAACTCCAAACGACCGGCCATTCCCACCCTTCTGCCAGCGAACGCCGTACCGAGAGCCAAAAATTGCCCCGAGAAACGACCAGAATCCAGTAATCCCCGTTTCCGAGTTGTTGTCCATCTCGGGAATAAGAGCATATGGCTGGGCCAGTTGAGGATCGAATGGGAATGGGCCTTTGGTCGTAGACATAAACCAGCGATAGCCCTCGGTTACGAACCCCTTCGGGGCAAGTTGTTGCCCAATGATCGACGTAACCGTGGCCCATGCTGGAGCAAGCATTGAAACCGTAGTGGTAAGGAGGTTGCCCCGAACGTTGATCTGCCCACCCGAGACGACTTGCGAAACAGCCCGCCCATCGTTCGAAAGGCCGAACACCGTAGAGATTTCCCCACTAGCGTTCGCCCCCCATGTGTCCCCGCTGCCAGAAGCAATCGGGTTTGCAACTTGATAAGCGGAGGCGCGCAAAGCAACAGATATCTCTCGTGTCCCAAGCGGAGTCTGAGTAGCAATGACATCAACGGCGGAGTCAAGAAAAGATTTTGTTTCCTCAACGGCAAGCGTAGCCGCGTTTACCTTAGTTACGTAACCGTCGCGGACAAAATAAAGGTAATAATCCCCAACAACCGAGCCTTGCGTAAACGCAATTGCCGTGACATTGCCGGGGTTGGGGGAGGCGTCGAGGCCCGTGTTCTGGTCGAGCAGAGCAGAGACACTTAGCAGCATCTCCGGGTGGGGGGTGTCTGATCCGGTCAGCGTGATGGTCGTGATGAGGGGGCCGAGCGCAAGCGTTTCTGTCCAACGAGAGTCACAACCGTCAGCCCATGCCACTCCAAGGCGGCCTACTGGCTGCCCCTCACTCACATCTTCGTAGGAGTTTAGTTGGGGGCCATCAGAGCGCCAGAGGGCTGACGTTTTATCAGCGGGGTCGCCCTGCTGCCACGGACGAGAGCGCACCGTAAACTGCCTACCGCCAGTAGGAATAGTCGTCTCGTGGGCGAAACGATAAAGCGCACCACCAAGGGAAAGAGCAGTGCGCGACAACTTAGATGTCCTTCTTTGCCAGCCGCTCTTCGGCCATCGCTCGAATCTCTGCTTGTACGAGCGCCTCGTGGTCAGCGATAACCTGCCGTGCCGCTCGCGCTACGGCCTCAGCCTCAGCCTCAGCCTCTCTGCGAGCCTCGTACGCAGCAGACGTTTTGATGAGCGCAAGCGCACCACCCATCTGCGCCCAAAAACCATCGTCGTCTTCGATGAGTGATGCGCGGTCGAAGTCAACCCCGTCAGCCGATTTGATGATCTCAGTCATGGTCTCTACTCCTTGCTGCCGTATAACAATATGCGCGTGCCGGTGGTGACGTTGTTGCTCGACGCGATCAGGTCGATCCGATTGATGAGCTCAGACGTGTTTGACCACTCCGCCGCAATCACCTCGTAGATTGTGGTGTTTGCGGATCCGGTAGCATCGTAAGCACCACGGACGGTGGCACGCGCAACCACTCCTGCGGATGGCTTGTTGATTTCAATGACGTACATCGAGGTCACACCTGATCCGAGGACAGCATATGTGTTGAGCACGATCTGATTACCGTTAGTCACGCGCGAGGCATCGGAAGTAATGTTGTCCACCGAGGCACGTTGGAAACTGTAGTTTGCGCCCGAATCATTGTTCAGGCGAAGGTAGAGTGATTTCGTGTTGGAATCGTTCACGACGTAGCAAATCAAAAACAGCGTTGTGAAACCAGATAGGCCTGAAGCAAACGACATTGATGCTGCGGTCGTGGTTAGTTGCGCGCTCGCAATGAACTCTAGTCTGTTTGTCGCGCTCACAACCTGTACCCCCACAACGTCAATGACGTTCCCACGCCGAACAATCGTGCCGGCGTGAAAAACGTTGCGAAGACGTCAATTCTGGTAAGCAACTCAGTGGTGTTTGTCCACTGCGCTGACAAATGGCCTAAACTGATGTCAGATCCAGTGCTCCGCCCGCTCATGACATCCACGTACTGTGCTGGCACTGATGCCGCGCTCTTGGCGATTAGAGCCTGTGGAGTCAGAATCCCACCGACAATGCTGCTGTTAAAAATTGATGTTTGATTTGCAAGCGCGGAGTCAGCCCACGAGGACGTTCCCGAACTATCAAGACCAGCGATTTGATAGTTTGCGCCCGAATCATTGTTCAGGCGAAACTGAGTGCGAATTAGATCAGCCCCGCCATTTGTCGCCCGCATCGATAGTTGGATTGCCCGGTACACAGGCGGGAACTCCACCCTGATCTGATTTGCGGTAGCGGTCAGAACAGTTTGTGCAATGACTTCTGGCTGGCCTGTAAGCACTGAGCCAAGCGGGAGTGCCAATGTTCCGAGGGGCATCAGAATCTACTCCCTTCAAGAACGAAGATAGAGTTGGCAGCGAAATTGTTACTGCTCGCAAGTATGTCGATACGATTGATGAGCGCACCACCAGCCGCATAGTTGTGCATGGCCGCGTGGTGCTCCACCACTGGCAATGTGTTGTAAGAGGCGTTGGCGATTAACACTGCTCCCTTAGTGTCAATCGTCCTGGCGATAGTGATATCAATCGTTGCAAACTGCGATGCCGCGAGGACAGCACCTTCTCCTGCCACAATGATTTTCGTTTGGTTGGATGAGCGCCCGATAGTCACCGTGCTCGATGCTGAATACAACACTTGATAGGCGTAGTTGGCGGACGAGTCATTGTTGAGGCGGACTTGAACGCTCTTGGTGTTGGCGTCATTCACGATCTGGCACCGAAGACGAAACATTAGATACTGCGGCGGGATGGTGGCGAACGACACACTTGCCGCTGTTGACGACAGGCGTACGGGCGCGCACACAATCTCCCACGGCCCTGCCGCGAGGACATTCGTCGGCATCGACAACGGCTGCGCCGTCAACGGCAGCATCAGCCTCGGCATTAGACCGCGTTCCAGACTTCACCCCACATGTTAATGACTGCAGTAGTCCCGGCGAATGCCGCGCACGTCCCGTTCGCCATCTCGCGCCGGTCGGCCACCATCACTACAGACTGGGCCGGGATGCTAATGACGATGTTCCGCGCGGCAGTAGCATTGCCCCACTCCACAGTCAACAGCACTGCTGAGGCTGACGTGTTAGCGGCCCATAGTTTGATGATGTCAGCGCCAGCACCGGAGTAGGTATGGAGCGTCGTACCAGCGGTGGACGTGGCCGTGACGCTGATACTCTGCCCGGTGGTCTGCGACGACAAATCGCTTACGTATGTGACTGTTGCCATTGTGATCTCCTAACCGAAGTTAAACCAACCAGAACCAATGTTTACGCCGCCGCCGCCAGCCAAAGCGTGTCGTCGGTCGGTAATGTTTGCTGCCGTAAGCAGCGTACCCGAAGCAGGGACAAAAATTCGGGCTATCTCCAACTGCGCCGTGGTTGGCGTAGAAGGGACAGGGCCAGAAATTGTCGTGAGTGCGGCAGGCGTACCCGTCAGGGCTGAGACAGCCCCACTTGAAGTAATCACAATTACATCTACACGGGGCAGCGTCGGGTGTTGCGTATCTAAAACAACGTTCCCACCCGCATAAGCCGTCCCAACGACAGAATTCACTTTGTAATCACCCGTTGATACGAGAGCCACCGCAAACGTCAGGCCAGACGTAAACGTCACCGCGCCAGACTGGGTAGACCAGCCAAAGGTTCCTTCCACCCCCGCACTGTCTCGGTCAAGTTCAGAGGACGACAAAATCCCCAGCGTGCCAGTCGCGTGTTTGCCAGCCATGATTTACCCGACTCTCGTAGGAAAAGCGTTCAACCGCTTCGGGGGCCAATCGACCCCACGACCGCCGAACTCACTTGCGTAGTGTTTGCCTTGGAGAGCAGCGGCTTGCCACGACCACTGTTCTTCCAGACTCTTGTATCGCTTGTTGTCCTGCCCAGAAGCCGAGGCAAGCCCGCGATAAAGCAGCCGTAAAGCCATGACAGCCACGGTAGTTAGAGGGGCGTCACAGGTGTCCGTGTCAGCGGAAAGCGTCGGGTAGTTGCGCTTTGAGTGAATCTCGATCTGCGACCCAATCCCGTAGTTCTGCGTCACAAGCATCAACTGGCCCGACTGATCCCACTGCTTCTCCACTTCAAAGGATGTAAACGAATCACGTCGCACGGAGTCGGAGATAGTCCCCAGCACGAGGTAGCAGTCCGACACCTGAGCAGTCGCACCAATCGCCACCTCAAACCCAAAGGTGGGGTTGGAGGCCGTCGTTGAAACGGTGATTGTTGAGGAGAGTTCTTGCTGAAGCGAATCCCCGGTGTGGTACGAGGTGTACTGCTTCGTCGTGCCGCCGTCATCGGAGTACCACGCTCGGAGCGTGGAACCAGCGGTTGCCCGTCCAACCAACGCGGTTGTAACTTCTTTGCCTTGAAGGTCGGTCGAGGATACCCCGTCGTTTAGCAAGCCAACCGTTTGGGTCATCACCGCCGCTGCCCCAGCCCCGGCAATTACCTCAACTCCAAACTGCCCCACGCGCGCCACGTTGGTCGTGATGCGCCGTGCGGTGGCGGCAGAACCCGTGAGGGTGAACCACTCGGGAAGGGCGGTTGCGGAGGCAGTTGTGGCGTTTGCAGAGGGCCACTTTGCCATCCAGCGGTTGCGTGAAAGGACGGGGGAGTTGCGGTAGAACACCGCCTCCACGTCGCCCGGTGCGGTGATCCACGAAAACTGGCCCAGCCAGTAGTTTGAGGTGGCGTTTGCGGGGATGTAGTCAATGTCTCGACGGCGGAGCCTGCGGAGCGCAAGGTTTACGGCGGGTACAAGTTTGCCCACCACCTCGTACTCGCTGATGCCCACCTGCTCCGTGTCAACAGTGGTGTCCGTGTACGCGGAACCGGCTTGCGTAAACTTGCCCGTCGCAGCAACCCACGCCGAACACATCCGCTGCCGGTCAAGGACGGATGTGGAGTCGGGCCTCCAAAGGTATTTGTTCTGATATTTCGATTCCGACAAGGTGCCCACCGCAAGAGCCGCAACCGTCACCGACTGCGCGGCAAGTGCAGTGACCGTCTCAATGCGACCAAACCCTTCTGGGTCGGCCTGACGGTCGAACATCTCAGCAATGAAGGCTTTTAACGTCGGGATGGTAATACCTTACTTACCGCCGGGTGAGCGCCTCTTTGCCATTGGCTTGCTCACCATCGGCTTTCCTGTGCGAACGGCCTCGGCCTTGGCGTCTTTCTTGCCAGCAGCCGTGTACGCGAAGTGCTTACCGCCAACTTTTGGAGCCATCTGTTTTCCCCTTACTTGTTTTTGTTGCGTGCCGAAATAGCACTAGCCTTGCTTTTTGCATCGCTTTTACTTGATGCGCCCCACGCCTGCAGCGAAAGTAACAGACGCGTTGGCTCTCCATTGGGCTTGCGCTCCGGCCCCCGCATGTTGCCCATGCGGGCGAGGAACGAGGCGCGTCTCGGGTTGTCACCAGTTTTTACAGGAGGTTTAAGGTTGTGCCCTCCAGCCTTAGCCGATGCGCGCCCAACAGCGTTCAACCCGCCGCTCGGGTTTTTCCCCTCTTTGCGCTGCCATGCTGGTGTTGAAGCCACTATCTGTTCCACCTTTCGCACTTATGATGGGGTGGAATCCTATCCGTCGTTAAACCAATCTGTGCCAATACTAGTGCCGCCTGAACCTGAAGTTGATTCTACCACCCCGTTTACGGTAACCGTCATAGTTAAACAACTTCCGTTGTGATAATGATTTTTGCCGTTCCGGCTGTCAGCAAAGGGGCGACAACGGTAACCGTGTCATTACCGCTGATGAAGTAGTCCCCGGTGGGTTGGAATACGTAGTCCGTTTGGGCAATCAGCGCAGTCGAGTTCAGCAGGATGCTGTATCCCGATCCCGGTTCGCCAAGCGTGTCGTGCGTCACTGTCACAGTTGTTGAAGCGGCTGCAGAATACTTCACTGTCACCGAGATAAGACGTCGCGGGCGAGTGTCCGTAAGACTAGCCATCGTAATCTCAACGCCAGAGCCGGAAGTCCCGTAGAACTGCTCAATGGACGTGTTGGTGAGTTGGCTTGTCCCCCGCTCATACTTTGTAGCAATGACTACTGCCATTTAAACACCAGCCATAACTGCGGAAGCACTCATCAAACCGCGTTCGTAGGCCAAGCCTTCGTGGAAGACTCGAATGTGCTGGTTCATGCGTGCCAATGTACGGTCTGCCGGGGTCGTTGGCTCTGACCTTTCATCCACGATGCGCGCAAGGTCAAGTTCGCCCGATTCTTCGGAGTCGTCCAACGCCTCAACGTCGTAAAAACGTTTCTTACACGAGGGCTGCGGGCAGATGCGATACTGAAGAGGCTCCCGAGCGGAACAAGAGTTGGGGTTCTCGTCGTGCTGCCCCTCGCAGTCGCCACACGAAATGCGCCAACCGAGGCCAAGCAACATCGGAATGGACGAACGGGGAATCTTTACCGGACGCCAGCCCCATACCTCGGGACGGTAAAGGACAGCGGTGCCGTTTGATTTGTGTTCAATATGCACGCTGTTGTCTTGACCAAGCGGCTGATCGCCCGTCAGTTTTGTTGCGTCCTCACGAGTCGTTGTCTCCCGAACGCGCATACGCGCCATAAAAGACTCGGCCTCAGTCACAACATTCCCATCAGGTACCGGCTGGCCTGCACGCCGGGACTTTTCGCGGAGAGAAGCCGCGTCTTTTTGTTCCTGCGTCCAACCTCGGGGCATTACTCGGCTTCTTTCTTAGGCATGTCCACACCCTGAAACAATCCCAGCGGCTTTTGCGGCTGGCGAAACGGATCAGTTCGGGAGTTCCTCTTGTGCTTCTTGATACGGTCGCGGATAGCCTCTCTAACCGCCTCATCAACCTTTGCCTTTTCCATCAGCCCTTGGCGATCACGGAAGGCGTCGTAGTCCGCGCCTCGGCCAGTCGCGTTTACTGACTCTTGCTGGCGCTCTAGTGCCTCTAGGGCCAAGTCCTGCAACTCGGAGGCTTCGGTCTCACCGTTCCCCATGATCAGGATGGGGGTGCGATTGTCCGCTCCCCAAATAAGGATGGGAGCCTTCGGGCGGACTGCTCCGCCACCCAACCGACGCGCAAGGTCGTTCGCCTCACGGCTCCCCTCGACCGCGCCTGACACACTTCCACGCATCGTCTCGGGGACGCCGTAGTGCGACGGGACGCGGCCAATGGGGAGCCAAAGGTTTTCTGCCATCGGTTAGTTTCCGATATCGAGGTCAATGGTTGACGACGCGGTGGTCGCGGCTGCGACCAACACTCGCCCGATAGTCACTTCCGTCTTGCTTGTGGCTGCCGTTGCAGTCTCCGGCCCACACGCACCAGCGGTAGCCGTCTGAGCCACAGCACGGTTGCCGACAATGAGCGTGCCCGCAGTCAGCACGGACGCAGGCCCGTAAACCTGAATCCAACAATGCTGGTTTGCAGTCGGAGTTGAAACCGCTACACCAACCGGAGCCGACGTAAGGGTAGTGGCCGGAGCCTGAATAACCCCCTTGTAGGGGTTTGGCACGAGGTCGAGCCGCGAAGACGTTGTGATGGCAACGCGGATCGTGTTGCCCGGTGCCAACGGAACGGCGAACGTACCAGACGAAGACACCGCTTCGTGCGAACCGATGAGGTACACCTGACCGTTGCCCGGTGCGACCGAGCCCGTCAGGTAACCGTCCTTGTACTGGTCAGCCGTAATAGCCGTGGCACCCAACACTACGGAGGTCGTGGTTGCACCAACGGCGGTTGCAATCCCCGTGCGGTTGATGTGGTTCGACAGCGGTGCCTGCGCACAGATGACGTTTCCCACAACCAGCGTGGCCCCGCCGTTCTTTGCAAAGCGGTAGGCACGGCCATCCTGAAGGATGCCGATGGTGCCGATGGGGAACTTCTCGTTCGAGGCGGCATACACGTTGTACTGCTCGCCGTCGGGGATTTCGATCTGGTGGCTGTAACCAACATTTGGCATAAGAGTCTCTTTCTTTTTGTTGTTCCCGGCTGCGCCACAACGCGGTCAGCCGGGAGATATTCGTTAGTTAAGTGTTAGCCCGTTGGCGTGGTCGCATCCAACGTCATCGGGATTCCGTAGTTTGCTGGGCGATAGTTCGTCCACGCATACGAAGCAAACGTCATGATTTCCATGCCGCCACGGAGCCGCTTCGGCTGGTCGTAGTCCATCGTTGCAGAAACTTCCTCGACGTAGATCAAACCTTCTTTTGAGAACATCGCCCCGGTCACGTCATCGTTGGAGTCGGGGATAAGGTTTGCGTCACGGTAGATCGTTGCGTTGCCAAGACGACCAAGCGCCTGCACGCCCATCTGCATGATGTCGTCCGACATCGGGGTGCGAGAACCAGTTGTCGGGGAGAAGCCGTTCGTGCCGTCGTACAGCGTTGTGCCGGACGGAGTGGTACCAAACGGAATAATCTTACCCGCGACTGCCGAAAGAGCGTTGTCGTGGTGAATTACGTACCACGGCTCAGGAACCGGTTCGGGGTTAGAACGGTTAGAGCCAAAGCCCAACCGCGCAGCACCCGCGTGGAACAGACCCGGAGCACCAACGGTGCCCGCCCCACCAAGCGCGGTTGAGGTGAATGACGCCAACTGCGTCACGCCGTCAGTGTCCTGCTTCAAGTCGAGTGCGCGGGCAGCAATCCGACCGGCACGTTTAGCAAGGTCAGCGTCCGGTGATCGAGAGATCGACCGGCCCGCAAGGATGATTAGCACGCCGACTTCGCCCGGTGAGGCAGTCGTGTCAGCGTCAGACAGCGCCTGCGCCTGACCGTAATCCACGCCGTCAGAGAGGCTGTAGGCGCTCACACGCCCATAGTTCATGATGTGCTTTGTCGGCCCTTCTTGTGGGCGCAACTTGTAGTGGGTGGCGGTTTTCTTCGCCACACCAAGCACATCATTAAGGAGTTCAAACTCCCCGTACATCGTGTTAAACAGGTCAAGTGCCTGTCCGGTGGCAACAATCGTGGGGCCCGGCATGTGCCCTCCTAATTCTGGTTAATAGTCCGGCAGGTCTGAAGACCAGATCGCTCGGAACGTGGGTAGGTCGATTTCCCCCCGCTGACGTGCAGCAGAAGCAGCCGACTTGGTGGCAAAACTGTGGCCCGACGATCCCAGTCGTGCCGAGACGGTCGTAGCCCGCGTGTTTGCGGTAGCGGCCTTCTCAGACCGACGTTTGTTCTCCAACGCCAGTTCATCGTCTGCCTGCTTTTTTAGTTCGGCAGCAAACTTCTGACGGGCAGCGGGAAGCGCCGCTTTTACCGCAGCATCCTTAATGATTTCTGCGAGAGCGTAGAACCGACCATCAAAGTCCTGAGCGTGCAACGCACGATCAAAGTTTTGGCCGAGTTCCTGCGGAGTCGCGTAATTAGGGAAAACCTGACGCATGTAGTTGTTTGCAGCGTCCGTATATGTGCGGTCGTTTCGCATCTGAAGTGCCCGATGTACCTGACGCGCCGTTTCGTTTAAGAGGGGGGCGTACTCTGCCAGCCGATGCTGGGCATCGGGGTACAAATCGGGGTCTAAGGTGCGACCAAGAATCTGCTGAAGGGACTGGTAAACCACCCCTCGTTCGACCTCGGAGGCTTCCTCCATTTCTTGCCGGTAGCGATATGCCTCTGCGTTTGCTTTTGCATCCGCCTGCTCCTGCTCCCGACGTTGCCGAAAGGATTCTTCCTTGCGCTGCTCGGCCCACTCAATCTCCTTTTTGATAAGGGGATGGGCCTTCAACTGTGCTGGCGTAAAAGACGCCAGTGGGTCAACTGTTTCCGTCGCTTCGTCGGGACTCACGATTTCCGCAACCGTGGTTTCGGTCGGCTCTGCCTCAACGGGCGTTACGACCTCCACCTCGGGCACGGTGCCCTGCTCAACTTCTGCGGCGGTGTCAGACACCATTGTCATGCGTTAAACCTTCCGTAAACGACAGCGGCCCCCACGTCCAATGACGAAGGGGCCGAAACCCTGTTGCGAGGGTGCTGCCTTTATGTACTGGAGCGTACCACAACCCTCGCATTAGAGGTATCTACCGTAATCAAACGGCGACAACCCTTCTTCGGGCAGTACCCCTCAAACACCCCATCAACCTTCCCGATGGGCTGACCACAAAGGCATTTCACAAGGATCATTACCTCATCCCTAAGAGTGCGAGAACCTCGGCGTCTCTAAGCGATGAGGGGTTGAGGTAACCAACCTGGATAGCCTTCTTTGTTAGACCGACGTTTTCCTTAATCCACACTTCCTGCAAACTGTTCGCAAGTAGGCTGCTTGTTTTAAGTACCTCGTTTTCTTCCAGTTTGCGCTCTATGAAAATGTCTTGTTCGGCTTTGGATGTAATGTTGCGTTTGGCAAGGCCCTGGCGCATAGCCTTTACCACAGCCGTTTGGTACTCCTGCCTCGTCTTGTACTCACTGCGGTTATGTCGAGACGGGTCTGAAGCCCACTTCCATGCTCTATTGTCGATGTCAAAGTAACCCAACTTTTTGAGTTCTCGGCCAATCTGACTATATTCACGTTCTCGTGGCGTCCCACCAAACCCCGTCTCGTCGTCGATTTGTTTGTCCACGTCGGGGTCAAGGCTCAGTCGCCACTCGTCTACCGCGTCCCAATCAACATTCCCATCGTTCGTGTTTTGCTTAATTTGGTTTTGCCACTGGCCCCACGGGGTAGAGAGATCGATCTTAACGTCGGGGCCGAATATAGCCTCACGCGCGCCAATAAGCCGCTGCTGCCTGAGACGCCTATCCTTGCGCCAGTCTTGTGGGTTATCAATCGAGGCGTCTGACCTTTCCTGTTCGGCGACGTACCGCTGCTTTATTTGTTCGTAATCGCCGGATGGGCCTCCACGGCGGATGGTTGCCTTACTCCGCTCTTCGATGAGGTCAGGGTTCTGTTTGTCGATATCATCTCTTTGCGACGGTTTAAGGTCGTAGTAGTCAATCCCATACTTTTCGCGCGCAATTATATTTAGTTTGTCGGTGACTGTGGTAGATGATTGCCGAAGACCACCTACTCCAGCAAACACACTGCCAGCCGCCTCGGAGTACTTACCCGCAAGAGTCTGCTTGATTGCATTAACGTATTCTTGACTGGAGAATGGGGCTGCTTTCAAACCAAGTTTTCCTATATCCATCCAGTCGGGCAACTCTCCTTCGTCATAAATACGTTCACCTGTTGTGTTTTTTCCAGTGAGTATGTCACCGAAGATGCTTAACACGGGGCTGTTGGCAAACAAGCGCAACGCCCGATCTCCTTCCCCACTAACGGTCATCAGAGCAAGCCCGAGTAAGCGGTCAAGTGGGCCAAACAAACTCCAGTCACGGCCAGCAAGGTCTACGATCCGCATGAAGTTCGGATTCTGTTTGCCGTTGATGAACGGCCGGAAATCAGTATCTTTGCCGCGAGCCTCGTTGACTGCAACGGTCATGCCAGAGCCGAGCGCAATCATCCGCATGATTGCGTTCCGCGCTTGTTTTTGCGTTATGGTGGCTTCGGCGGAGACGGGCGTAACCTTCGACAACAGCCCTCTGGCGGGTATTGACCCGCCAGCAGCGTCAGCGATGTTTTCCAGTGTGGCCTGGAAGAACCGTGGGGCATACTGAATCCAGTCACCCCAGTTTCCCAAGAAACGGGTAGTTGTCCACCCGGTGAGCCGGTTGGCGCTCATTGACACATCGCTCATTATTGCCGCTTTTTCAGCGGCGTTTAGCACACGATTTCCAGTCGCAGCGGAGTACGCCGTGTCCGCAAGTTCGCGGCGCATCACGTCGCCAAAAGTGTTCCACGCGCGGCTTGACGCCCTTACGGGACTTAGCCCACCCTTAACGAACTGGTTCGTAAATGGGATTGGCGCTCCAACAAAGGCCTGAATTCTCTCCCCAACCCCACCACCAGTTTCCTCGCTAATCCCACGTCCAATTTGGTGAAGCCCTCGGGCAGCGTACTGCTGAACAGTCGGGTTTCCCGTTTGCGCCGCACGGAGATTGAACGCTTCTCCATGTTTCGCTACCGCGGCTTCGTCCCATAACGAGTACACCGACTTCTTGAAGGCCGTACCCCACGCCTTGGGATCGTTATACAAACCAAGTAAGGAGTTTACAAACATAAACGACATATCGAGGGTCGCAGATGTCATTCGGAGAAGATTGTTGGTAGCCTGCCACGCTAGCGCAACATCTTTGTCGTTCCTCGACATGCGCGCAATAATCCTCTGGGCGGGGACAGCGTACTCTCGTGGGAAATTAAATTTTTCTAGTTCGACAAGCCCGGTTTTAAGCCACATGCGGCGGCTCTTGGCAGTAGTGAGTTTCGTTGTTTGGCGCGTGGGGAGGAGGGCCAATGCCTGATTCGCTACGAAGTTGCGGACGGCGGAATTTCCAACCTCTTGGATGTATTCATTCATTGCCTCGGCAAACGGTTTTGGCGTTTCACCGGCAAGAATTGCCTTCTCAACAGTCTTAAACTTCCGCGATTTCTGAAACGAATCCTGCCCACCAACCTTATTGCTGCCAAGGTTAGTGTTGCTGTAGCGGTCGGGTACGTAGGAATGGTGGGAATAGAACCCACCTTTTCCGATTTTAGCCTTGTTCACTATCTCCGGGTGAATGGTCGTGGCGATGTCAACGTGGGGTGTAAGTATCTTTACGATTTTATTCAAGTTTACGATTTGATTGCGTGTCAAGAAAGGCTCAAACTTCGGGCGATGTTCAAGTAAGTCCTGCATCGTTGGGCCGTTAGGCCAATTTTTGACCCGATTGCTGAGGGTGGTGATCTGCTGCTTGTCGTTTAATTGGAACTCCCGCATCAAGTTTTGTATCTGCTCCGACGCGGCTTCTCCTACAGATCTGATGACTGGTTGGGAGTTCTGAACCATCTCGAACAAACGGTTGGTTACGGAGTTGTTCGGTAACTCTTGTTGAAATATTCTAGCCACGACGTTCTGGGCGCGCTCTAAATTCGTAAGGCGGGCGCTCCCCGAGGTTAGTCCTTTGGGCACCTCGATCCCGTACACCTCGCCAAGGTCGCCCGTGTTTGAACTGGGGCGCGCATAAACTTGGCTGGCGGCGGAGGGGGTGGGCACCTGACTAGCA
>SXGR01560713.1_pt1 | contig 18715 bp, 14 predicted proteins | sample 3174711 | NCBI WGS metagenome assembly SXGR01 (sample SAMN11356860, study PRJNA531348) | freshwater metagenome | isolation source: freshwater sample F1-60 | place: China: Fuxian Lake, Yuxi | collected 2017-12-25
CAGAGCACCAGTGCCGACTACCTGCTCCTGACCGCTGGCAAGGGCGAACACGCGAGCGGGTTCGCGGGCGTAACTGAAGCCATCGCGCGGACTCACAAGTTAGGGAAAGGCGATTCAGACGTCCCACCAATCTGTGTAGTGGACAGCGCAGGCCAGGTGAGGCGCGTCCAGAGTGGGGAGGCGTTCGTCAACCTGAACTTCAGGCCCGACAGGCAACGCTCCAAAACGGCTTCCCTTCTGGGAGCCAGAGAGTTCCTGTCGCGTGAGTCAGAATTGCGTGGCCGGACCTACTCATTCGGATGGATGCAACCAGAACTCTCCCTTAAGGTCTGCACAATTGCCGAATACCACCCAGACTTCGAGGCGCAGTACGGCGCTGCCGTGGCGTTCCCTGTCCGTCCTCAGCCGAACAACCTGCTAGTCATATGGCCCGATGTGATGCCGGGTGCCACCTATTCTCTCGCGGTCGAAAGCGTCAAGGCGCTGCACATGGGCTACTTCTTCCGGGGACGGCGTGCCGAACCCGTCACGCCCCATATCGAACACAGGGACATGACACCGTCCTACGCAGAAGCGGACGGTGTCCGTAGCGACTCAGACTTCCTGAAGCTCCCACAGATGCGGAACAGGGAAGTGGCGGACCTCGTCCTGAACAGGCTCGCAGTAGGAAGCGATAGCCTTATCTGCTGCAACCTATCCGCCCCGGACATGATTGGGCACATATTGCCGTCACACGGCGACGAATCAGTGACCGCACATGCCGCAATTGCCGCTGCGGTAACAGCCTACGAAGCTACCGACATCGCGATTTCGTCGATGGTCAAGGCCGCCGTTGACCACGGCTACTCAGTCGTAATCACTTCCGACCACGGAAACATCGAAGATATGGGCCCCGCACATACCGCAAACGATGTCCTTACGACCATTGTTGAAGCGCGCGGCGTGGCGTACGACCTCGCCGCCAGAGATGCCTACCAGGGCAGGCTTTTCGACATTAGCTGGACCATCGCGCGAATCCTCGGCGCCGAAGGCCGCGTGCGCAACAGGCTCGGCGTGCAGGGCTTCGACTTCGCAAGCGAATTCAGCGGCAGCCCTCTTATCTCGTGACCAGCGCCGCGTATCCCGCGCCATATCCCTAGGCCTCGGTGCACAGCGCCCGCCTCGCGCGTGTTCTTCGCTCGCCGGTACCGCGAAAACAAGGTGTGGGAAATGGTGGGAACTTGTGTGCAAACCCCCACACGGACTGCGACAGTCACATGGTAGTTTGGGGTCACGGCGCTGCGTGCAACGTCATTGGATTAGCGCAATCCACGTACGTGGATATGTGACGTAATAACAGCCATGCGGGCCGCGTGTTCCAGTCCGAAATAGCAGGCACTAGAGGTAGCCAGACTTGGCACGACACCACGAAGCACTGAAACATGACCATGACAGCAGGTTCGAGCGGTTCGCGCTCATCGGTCAGGTCTCTTCAGGCCTCGCGCACGAGCTCAACGGCCCGGTCGGCATTGCACTCGGCTTCAACGAACTCGCACGAGAGCTGATCGCATCGTCAGGCGATGGATTCATCAGTCCGGCGAACATGGTCAAACTCAAGGAATACCTGTCGCTGACCGAAAGCGCAAACATCCGCGCCAGAACCCTGGCGCGACGCATCTCGGCATTCGCCAAGCTCACTCCCGGCACAGTTACAGATTTCGACCTCATAGAGGCGATCGACGAAGCGGCGTCGCTGGCCGCTCCAGCCGTAAAGAACTACCAGATAGAAACCGCGCGCCGAACGAAAACCGACTCGCCGGTCAACGTTCGCGCAGACCGTGCGCTCACAGTCACGACATTTGTGAAATTGTTTCTCTCGTCACCCGAAGCGTTGCCAGGTGGGGGAACAGTCATCTGGGACGCAATTCAGAACGGAAGGTCGGGCGACCGACAAGTAGCTTTTATCCTTTCGGCCGAGCCGTGGGGTACGGCGCCATCCGCCGCCTGGCCCGTCCCGGCGGACATACGGCAGTCGTTCACAAGCTCAGGTGGGACTATCGGTCCGTCGGTCAGCCGCAAACAGAGTCCAGCATCAACCGGTGTCGCTAACGCGGCTCATATCTGGGAGTTGCCCGGTTGGCTCCCCGCGGCCAGCGAGTACGCCTCAGGCATCCAGGATCATCCAGCTAACGAAACAGTTCACAAACAGGTGTCGGCAGGCAGGCAGGCGAAATCGCGCCGCCAGTCAGCCGCCAAATAAGGGGGAAGCGTTTGACTACAGCGACCAGGACCAAAACCATCCGCGTCTTGATGGTCGATGACCATGAACTCATGCGTCAGGCCTACGGCTCACTCCTCAACCAGGAAGAGGACATCGAGATCGTCGGCTTCGCAGGCGACGGTCAGGAAGGCCTCGCGATGGTCGATCGGCTCAAGCCAAACGTCGTAATCATGGACGGCAAGATGCCGCGCCTCAGCGGCGTCGAGGCGTCACGCATCCTCCGTGAAAAATACCCGAATATCGCAATCGTCCTGCTCTCTGGCTACGACGACGATGAATTCGTACGGGAATTCCTCAAGGGCGATGTCCGTGGCAAGGCATATCTCCTGAAGCACTCGCTGGTTCACCTCGGTGACCTTGTCCAGGCAATCAAGGACGTCGCCGAAGGCAAGACGTACCTTGCGAGCGAAATTGTCTCGAAGCTCGCAGGCACCCAGAACAAGCGCGAAAGCGCATTCCTGTCCGAACTGACGGACCGCGAACGTGAAGTCCTTGACTGCATGGCACGCGGCCTCAGCAACTCGGCCATCGCCGAAGAACTGTTCATACAGCCGAGGACCGTCGAGCGGCACATCGGCAGCATCTTCAGCAAGATGCGACTGCAGCCCCAGCCACGAGCTCACGCACGCGTGCAGGCCGTACTGGCTTTCCTCCAGGACAGCGGACGCCTGAAGGAGGGCTCTGCGATTAAGCCGACCAACGGCGCAGCCCAACAGCAGTCGTCTCTGCCTACCGCAGCTCAGATCGCTACCGCGATCCGACCGCCCCCCTCGATGCGAGCCGCAGTAGCTCGTAACTAAGTCAAATAGCTCACAAACGCAAGATACCTGGGCCCCGAACGATCGGGGCCCATCTGTTTAATGTCGTCCCGTCATTCCGTACGACCCTTCCTCTCGCAGCGGGAGAGGATAGAGGAGAGGGAGAAGCTCGGACCCGACCTGCCACTCTTTGAACTCAGACGCCCGATGGCCCGCGGGCAGCCACCTACCCGTTCGGCGACAAGGCAGTCCTGATTCCAGCCCCAGACGCCGCGTGCGCGAATGCCTCGCCAGCCTTCGATAACGGGAACCGCGCCGAGATCGCTCCTTTGAACGAAAGCTTCGGCAATTCAGCCAGAGCGTCATTGAATGAAAGCCCGCGCCCCATGGTCGATCCAAGAGTGATAGCCCGTCCCTGCCAGTCGTTGATGTCCATCGGCAGATGGCCTTTTGTCGGGTGCAGCCCCACTGCCTGAACGTGGCCCCGGTCACGCGTAAGCCTTATCGTGTCGGCCAGCAACTGAGGCACGCCAACAGCCTCGATTCCTATGTCTACCCCTTTGCCGCCAGTCAGCTCCTTCACGAACATTGGCAGGTCAGTTGTCCGGGGGTCCACCGGGTGCGTTGCACCAACTTTCCGTGCGAATTCCCGCCGCTGTCCAGCAAGATCGGATACCACAATGCGCCCAGCGCCTCGGCGCGACGCAAGCGCAACGGCCGCCAGCCCCAGCACGCCCGCGCCTATCACAAGCACGGTCGCGCCCTTCGCGACCGCAAACTGTTCAAAGTTCGAAACGACACATGCGACCGGCTCGGTCAATGCCGCAGTCTCTGGATCCAGGCCATCCGGCAGCACGTGCGCAATTCGGACTGGCATCAGCGCGAGCTCCGCATACCCGGGCGCTCTTGCCATCTGATCGCACTCCGGTTCGTAGCCCTCCCGGCAGATCGCGCACACCCCGCATCCGTAAGAAGGTTCACATGCGACAAGTCTGTGCAGCAACGACTTGTCGACGCCCTGGCCCACGTCGACGATCTCTCCCGAAAACTCATGGCCCATCAAAGCTGGCGGTTTGCGCTCAAGCAGGCCTTGCGCAGTATGAAAATCCGTGGCGCAGATACTCGCTGTGTGAACTTTCACCACGACCATCCCTCGACCTGGCCTGGGGTCCGGCATGTCGTCGACTGTGAAGTTCATACTCCCGCGCCACGTTGCAACCTTCATGACGTTAAGCCTCCGGACACACCTGGCTAATTCGCGCCACCTATTGGCAACGGAGTATAGCCCTGCACCTCGCCGGAACTCCCGCGGTCATCTGGGACGCGGACACCTCGCATCGACTATGATGCGCGTCGGCCAACGTTTTATTAAGGACGCAGACCGGGGGTATTCCTATGAAGCGCCTGATCATCTGTTCCGACGGCACCTGGAACACGCCCGACCAGAGAGTGCCGTCCAACATCGTCAAGCTCAGCCACCTCATCTCGACGGAGTCCCTTGACGGCTCCGCCCAGGTGGTCTACTACGACCAGGGCGTCGGCACGGGCAACGTCCTCGACAGGCTGACGGGCGGGGCGTTCGGACGCGGCCTCGACAACAACATCGAGGACAACTACCGGTTCCTCGTCAATAACTACGCACCAGGCGACGATATTTTCCTCTTCGGCTTCAGCCGTGGCGCCTACACTGTCCGCAGCACTGTCGGCCTCATCCGCAAATGCGGCGTCCTCCGAAAAGAACACGCAGGAAAAGTCAGGGCCGCCTACGACCTTTATCGAAGGCGCGACGTCAACCCGGATCTCCCCGATGTCGTGAGCTTCCGCAAGGACTTCTCACACGACGCAGACATCAAATTCGTGGGAGTCTTCGATACCGTCGGCGCGCTGGGAATACCGGTTCGCGGGCTCAGGCTCCTAACAAAGGGCAAGTACCAGTTCCACGACACCCAGCTCACCAGCAAGGTCAAGTTCGCCTACCACGCGCTCGCCATCGACGAGCGGCGGACGCCGTTCAAACCGACCCTCTGGACTAACGTGCCCAAACCGGGCCAAACAGTTGAACAGGCCTGGTTCGCCGGCGTACACAGCGATATCGGAGGCAGCCTGGACTCCGCGGGTCTCGGAGATGTCACCCTTCAGTGGATGATTTCGCGGGCAACCGCTTGCGGCCTCTCGTTCGATGCGGCGGTAGTTGGGCAAAGGGTAAAGCCAAGCGCGGACGGTCAGATGCACGTCTCCATGACAGGCCTTTACCGCTACACGCGCGGATACACCCGTCCACTCGGCGTTGAATCGCCACCTACAGAAGCTGTCCACAAAGCCGCGGTCGTCCGTAGCAGTTACCAGCCAGCCAACCTCGCGGCTTACGTCGCTCGACCCGACCACAAGGTCGTGGTCTAAACGTCGGCTTCAACCGCTTTCGCAGCGTCCGCGCGTCCTACGTACCGTCCAAATCGAAGTACTCAACAGAACCTGTCTGGGACATGAACCACTTGACCGCCGTGGCGCAAGACTCGGGGCAGGAACCGAACGGCCAGTCGCCGCAGTCCTCGGGCTCTATCAAGCGGCTGCCAGGCAGCGCTTCATGAAGCATTACCGCGGCCGCATGGGTGGTGCGTGCGCATTGTCGTCCACGCAACAGCATCGTTCTCACGAGCGGCTGCTCTGCGAGAACTGCAGACACCGTCGGCCCAATATCAAAATCCGCAAGCACCAAACCTGAAATGCGATCTCGGACTGCGATCTCTGAGCGCAGAGCAATGTCACACGCACCACCGTGTGCGACGACCGTCAGCATGCCACCTAGCCGCGCCAGCACCTGCGGCAGCACACCCAACGCATCGCCAGGGATTGCGACCACTCGAGCGTTGTCGCTGATCAGCGCGGCGAACGCCGCCCATTCCCTGGGCGCACGAGCGTCGCTGACAAGCGCCACGACTCGCCCACTGACGACCGGCCCCCATTCTATGCACGAGAATTGCCGAGCGTCTGCCTGAATGTTCAACTGCCGGGCGGTCACTTGAATATCACTTCCTCGAGTCACGCTTACAGTATCTCTAGCATCGCTGAACGGCTGCCAGAGATCAACGTTCGCCGCGGTGCCGCCAACATGACCGCGAACGTTGGAGTAATATTCCCGCTGGACTTGCGGGTACGACTTGATCCATCCCAATGCAAGCCTCGATTACCTGGCACGGCCCACGTATCTCAGCGGAGGCAACAACTTGGCTACTAAATCGCAGGCAAAAGCCCACAGCGACTGGGGCGAAATCTACCGGGAACTAGGCGCGAAACCGATCATCAACGCCATCGGTAGCGTAACCCTGCTCGGAGGCTCAACTCCTGTCCCAGAAATCAAAGCGGCGATGGAACGTGCAGATTCTTCCTACGTACCGCTTTGGGAACTCGAAGAGAAGGCCGGCGACTACATTGCAAGCCTCGTCGGTGTGCCTGCCGCCTATGTCACATCTGGCGCCGGTTCCGCTCTCACTCTGGCGACCGCCGCCTTCATGGCCGGCGAGGACGACAAGAAAATCGAACAGCTGCCTGACACGACAGGCATGAAGAACGAGATCCTAATCCAGAAGCGGCAACGCTACTGGTACGACCGCTGCTTGCAGCTTGCAGGCGCGAAGCTCGTCGAATTCGGGACGGCCGAGAAGACCACCGAAGCCGACCTAGAGAAGGCCATCGGACCGAAAACCGTCGCTGTCCACTACTTCATGGTCAGCCAGAACCCCGACGCCAACGCTCTTTCCCTCAAAAGCACAATCAAGATCGCCAAGAAGCACGGCGTCAAGGTCCTTGTAGACGCAGCAGGGCAGATCTACCCGTTGGATCTGATGTCCGAACCCATCAAGATGGGTGCCGATATCGCCTGCGTCGCTGCCAAGTACATGTACGCTCCACAGTCGACAGGTTTCGCCTTCGGCACAAAGGAATCGATCAACGCGCTCGCCAAACAAACCTTCATCGGTTACGAGACGCGCCGGGTCAGGGGAGTCGGCAGGCCCCAGAAGATCGACAGACAGGAAATCATCGGCGCCGTTGTTGCCGTCAAGCGCTGGATGACCATGAACCACGAAGAGCGACTGTCGTCCATCGAAAGCCGGAGCCGCGTCATGGCAAAGCCCATCCAGGGCATCAAGGGCGCAACAGCCGAGGTTATGAAGAACATAGTCGGTCAGCAGCCGTTCGGCGTAAAGCTCACCCTCGACCCGAAAATCACCGGCATTACCATCGATGAATTGGTGACTGAACTGAAAGAGGGCGAGCCGTCAATCTGGACTCGCATGGCTGGCGACACGAGCGACTCAATGTACCTTCACATATTCGGTCTGAATGAAGGCGAAGAGAAGATCGTCGGCGAACGCGTTGCTGAAATCCTTAAGAAGAGAGCCAAGAAGTAACCTTCGTGCATAGGTAGCATCCAGGGAATGTCATCCTGAACTCAGAATCGGTGTCGCAAGTGACCGGGCGCATTTCTGGATAAGCTCGAAACACCGACCACATGGGGACGCAGCGACCACGCCGCGTCCCCGTTGCTTTTAACCAACCCGGTCGAGCTTCCGTCGACCCTCGTCACCCCTCGCCGGTCGGCCCCTTCGGGCGCTCCAACTCCATCAACAGGTGACGGACAGCCGGATCGCTCCACAGCACCTCGCGCACGTGGGCGTTTGCAGTTGCGGTGCCGAACGTATGCGTAGCCTCGATGGCCGCCCGGGCGGCGACGCGGGCCGCCGAATCAGGGTCAGCTCCGGAACGCAACGCGGCCCTCCGTGCTGCCTGCAGCACCGCGCGAGCTGCCTCACCCATATTCCCCCCCGCTTCGGCAGAACCCTTCAGGAACCCGTACGCCACGGCATGCAACAGCTCCTCGTTGTACTCGCCAGCACGCGAAAGCCTTCGCAACACAACATCTGTTGAAGCCTCTGCCGCGCTCCTCACATCCACGCGCGCCTCGTGACTCCCTCGTGCCGCTCCTGCCGACATCGCCCGCGCAACCTCCATCGCTTGCGCACCGATGTGCTCGCCTGTATGCGCAACCTTCGCCACCGCGTGTTCCAGCCCGTGCATCAACTTACTCGTCGTGACCACCCCGCGCCCGACCGCGATTGTCGCCGCATGGGCCGCCTGGCTCACTTCGTACGCCGTAAGACCTATCGCGATGTCGAGCCCTGGCAACGGCGACCGCATATGAGCAAGCGGGAACGAAGCCAGCATGCTATTACCCGGCACCGTGCTCATCGGGCGCGCATGTCTGGTAGAAGCCATAAGCTCCTCCATGACAAGGTCCTTGCTCGCCTCGCCCTCTTCCTTTACTCGCTTCAGCCGGCTCAGCGTGATGATTCCAAGGACAAACGCGATCCCGAACAGGAAATCGAAACCCGTCAGGTCTATAGGCGACAGCGAAAACCCAGAGTCAGCCGACGTGTAGTTGATCCCGATCGTAAAGTGGCGGGACGCAAAAAAGTCCGCGAACGGCCCTCCGAGGAGAGGTCCAAGCGCAGCTCCGAAGTTGACTGCCAGGCTGGCCGCAGCCAGGTACGCAGTCGCTTCTCCGCGCGGCGCCAGCTTGAACGCGAGCGTCCCGTCCGCAACGTTCAACCCCGCTGTCGCGACGCCGGCCATCACATGCAGCAAGATGAGCAGTGGGATGGTCAGCGCGTACTTGTCCGGGAGCGTCGTGAACGTCCATCCGAACACGACAAGGACGTACAACGAACAGCAAACTGTAAGGATCCCCTTGGCGCCAAGCCGGTCAACCATCCGGCCCCAGACCGGCAGGAACAGTATGTTTGCCCCCTGGCTCAAGGCCGTCAGTATCATGACCATCGAGACTGACAAACCGATCTCGTCAAGCATGTAGACAGCGAAGAAGGGGACGGCCAGGTTCAGCGCAAACGCCCACAGGAATCGGAACGTGATCATGTTCCGGTAATTCGGGTCCTTGAAGGGGTTCGCTAACGCCTTCCACAACGACCGTCGTCCGCCGGGCGGCTGGACCATCTGCGGCTCCGGCATGCCGAGCAGAGCGATCGGAGTCATTACTCCAAGCGTCAGTGCGCCGAAGAGGATCGGTAACGCATATGCGAGCGACTGGCTATTCAGGCTCGGGTCGTCGCGCCTTAGCCAGATGTCGGCGAACAGCCCGGCACCGATGCTGAGCGCGATGCCCACCGCCGAGGCGAATACGAGCCTGCGCGCGAAAAACGTCCCCATGATCTTCTGCGGGATGAGGTCTTTGAGCCACCCGTTCCACGCTGCGTTTAGCGGCGCGGTTATCAGGCTGCGTAGCGCGATCAGCCCGAGTAGCAATGACATCGCCCCTGGGCTCGGCAGGTCGAGCATGAACGGGATAAGCGCTATCGGGACCCAGAGCAACTGAATAGCCCCGAACGTGAAGAACGATATGGCCTTGCGTGCGCCTATCCTCTCTATAAGCAGGATCGCGGGCAGCTGCAACGGCTGCATCATGAACGGCAACGCGGCCAGCAGACCTATCTGAAAGTTATTCGCTCCAAGCGCTAGTGCGTATGCCGCAAGGAAACCGCCGGACGTTACCGCGTCCAACCCCATCGCAACCGTGCCCTGCAGCGTCAGCCACCGCAGCCCGGATTGGAGTTCGGGTTCAGAAAGTGATGCAGACGGCTTTAACGAGAGGAATCGCATGTTTGATAGGAGTTGTTTAGCGGCCCAGCCGCAGAAAAATCACTGGATAACAAGTCTAGATAGGTAAACGTCAGGAATTCTGGACACGGTATGGAGCGATGCATCCTTCAGTTTGGCCCACTATGCAGCAGCCCCGGTCCCAACCTTCGGCGTTGACAGCACATATCCCTGACCGCGGACCGTCTGAATAATCCCTTCGCCCCCCGGCGCATTCGCCAGCCGTCGCCGTAGACGGTGCATCGTCACGTCAAATGTATTCGTGCCCGGGCCATTGGTGCCCCAGCAGATGCTCGTCAGGTCTCGCGCAGACACGACCTCCCCGTGTGTAAGCGCGAGCGCGTACAGCAGCGCGAACTCAGTGCCGGAAAGCGCCACCCTGACACCGTTGATCACTACCCTCTCCGATGCACGGTCGAGGCTCATTCCCGGCAAATTCAGCTTGCTACGCAGGTCGTCGGCAACCGTGGGCCTCACCGAAGGAGACCCTACCTCGGAAATCCTCGCGTGGGGATTCGCGACCCGCACTGTCTGTTCTTTGGCAGCCATCAGCGGGTCTGGCGAAACTTCTGACTTGTTTACTTCGCTCACCACGCGTTCGGTCGCTATCGAGATCGGTTCGAGTTGATTGTCTGGCGCGCTCGGAGAGACTATGCCGATAACAGCCGGCCGGGATGGCGCGGTAGGTGTCGCTGCCGCGACCGGTGCATTTTCGTGGCGTGCCTGGACCACGCTCCGCGGCGGCAGGCTGACCCGCGTCGGGACGGCTGGTCGCGGCCTCGAGACCTGCGCCACCGTGCTTGGACGCAGTGGCTCTGAGGCCGGCAAGTGAACATCCCGTCGCGTATTCGCCTCAATCGGACTATTCGAAATCGCGTGCGCTACTCGATCGCCGCGCACCGTCGGCTCACCGCCTTCGCTTGCATGCCCGTCCTTTGCACTTGAGATTCGCTGCCCCGGCGCACGTACGTGCTTGACTAGTCGGCGCGAGGCCGCGTGCAGCACGCGCTCCACCCGTTCTATCGCGGCATAGCTCGGCGGGTTTACCCCGTTATCGAGGACGTACACGACGCCAACGACGTGGTGGGCGCTCGTAATCGGCGCTACTACACCGGAGTGACAGCCCGAAGCCCGAGCCCAACCCGGTACCCCGACAGGTCCGGTATCCCCATGTAACGCCATAGCCGAGCCGTGCATTGCGGCAAGCCCGGCTTCCGCATAATCGGATGGCCCGGATTCAAAACGACCCTTGCCCGACACGACGTTGGTCGTCGGCGAGCATCCGGCCACCGAAAACCCGGTCGACTCGTCGAACTTGAGCACGAGTGCTAATTGGAAACCCGTCACCCGCCGGAGCGAGTCCGGCAAACAGGCCCACACTGCGTCGTCCGAGCCAGCAGCGTTAATCCGCCGCACCTCATCAATTACATGCGTATGAGTGGGCCGCGGCATCGGCACGCGCGACACACCGGCCTCTATGCCACGGCGCAGCCTGTTTCCCAGCCGCGAACGAAGCGCGCGCTTTACGTGGTGAATAAAGGTCTTGTGCACGGCCAGGCGAGTTCGGCCCGATGTATTGGGCGCGGTACCTTGGAATGAGTTATTGCTAGACACGTGGGGCAAGTTAGCACCCGTACGCGTCACTTTGCCTCAACGCATTCATTCACGTTTTGACGTTCTGAGACGCGGGTCAGGCGAGAAGTACGCTGAGAACTCGTACGGCTCATCGCCTCTCATCCGCTTGCGGGAGAGAGCCAGGGTGAGGGGGTAGGTCAGCGCGTGGATTCGAGCGTAAAACCCCTCTCCCAGCGGGTGAGTGCGAAGTCTGAATGCTAACGATATGTTCAGACACTCCCACCACCTATCGGCGTTAGGGGAGGATCAGTCCAAACATATGCGAAGCGCGAGGCGCTACGCGCCGGTCTTGCCCGGACCAGCGCCCGCGTTCGGCCCTGTAAGGATCGCCGCTATGTCAGCCGCGTACTTGATTTCGGAGTCGTCCTCAGGCGCATACCCGATTACTCGGCGGGCAGACTCAAGCGACCAGAACGCCCGCGAATTGGCGCTTATCCCGTAGATCAACGCCCACGGCACTCCGTGTTCATTGCGGATATCCGCCGCCTCAACCGCCTTCGTGAACAGCTGCGCACAATCGCGCGCACTCAGGTGAGCGCCCAAATTCCGCTTGAAATTCGACTGCCCCGTACCACCGTGCTCAGGCGAAGGGCTCGCGTCCTGCATGTGCTTCGGCCCGTTGGTCTCGTAAGGGTTACCTATGCGGATAAGCACGAATTCGAGCTTCCTGCCAAATATGCCCGACGCATATGGGAATGCGAGCAACTCGTACGCGGCCTTCGACCAACCGTAGAAGTTGTCGGAGACAGGTAGCTCGTGCGGAAAGACCATGTCCTTTTTCCGCGTGTGGACAAGAGCATGCTCATACCAGTCGGCGGCGTGGTTCGAACTCGCGACTGCCACGCGCCTAACCCCCGCGTCATACGCCACCCTGTAGACGTTCTGCGCCATCTGCACGTTCGCGAATTCGACGTCGAACCTGTCCAGAGGCGGTACGTCCTGGCCCCAGGTCGCCCCGGACGAACGGCTCGAATGTCGGTACGCGAGGTGTACTACGGCGTTAACGCCTGCGAAAAGGTGCTGGTACTTCGTGCGGTCAGGGTTGCCCAGGTCGGCTTCCACTATCCCTGGCACCTCTGCGCCTTTGCCGTCCACCTTTCGGCTGTCCACCAACACTAGGTCGTATCGCTTCCTGAACTCTGGCAAGAGCAAGGACGCGACGTAACCGCTGGCGCCTGTAACCAAGACCTTTCGTTTATCTGACATGAAACTCTCCCACGGTATGGCGTTAGCCGACTGTCCGATGGTGCCGCTGCGGCGCGCTGCGCGCCCGCGGGGCAGGGCGGACATCGACGCTCGGTTGGTCGCTACCCCGGTTCCGGTAATCGGGAGCCGCGAGTAGCCTCTCCGAGACGATCGTCGCGTCGCGCAACCGTGAAGCTATCGCCTCTGAATACCGCTTCCCAAACCGCATCTCGGTCGCCGCGTCTTGAGTGTCAATGCTGTCCAACAATACTCGGCTCGTGATTACCGTCGGCAGGGCAGCATTGTGCCGGTGGACAATCAGCTGGTACATCTTCTCTTCCGTCCACGAAGTCCACGACTGCGCCCCGAAATCATCCAGTATCAGCAGCTCGGCGTTCTTGGTCTGTTCGAACAGCCTGTCGTAAGTAATAGAGCTGTCGGGGCTGAACGTCCGGCGCAGGTGGTCCAACAGGTCAGGCACGAAGCGGAAAAGCACAGACTGCTTGCGGGCCAGCCGCGCCGCCGCGATTGCCACGGCCAGGTGCGTCTTCCCCACGCCTGTCGGCCCCGAAAGGTACAACCAGCCGTGCGGGTCCGCAGCGAAGGCCGTACTTCCAGAAAGCGCATCGCGAAGCCGCTCCCGCTGATCAGGGCTCGCTCCGGAGCTGCCTCGCGGGTCAAACGTGTCGAAGGTCATCGTTTGCAGCAGCCGTGATTCAACACCGACGCTCGACTGGTCCGCATTTGCGGCGCCGGCCTTGATCTGAACAATCCGAGACATAGCCGGGTCGCTCATCCGCGTCCGCAGCCATTCGTCCATCGCGTCAGTCGCGAGACGCGTCGTTACGACGGTCGGGAGCTGACCGTCAAACCGGTGCGCCAGGACTTGCCGGAGCTTTTCCTCGGCCCAGTTAGTCTGTGAAATCGGTCCGAGGTCGTCCAGCACAAGCAGCGGAGCCGAGGCGGCGACGGCAAGCAGCTCCTCGAACGACGCACCGTCGGCGCCGGCGCGGCTATCGGCAGACCCATGACTACCAGCGCCAGTCTGGATGCTCGAACGGATGCGGTCCAGAAACTCTGGGACGAATACGAACTTGGCCGGCCTACCCTGACTAATCGCAAAGTTGACAACAGCAGCAGCCAGGTGCGTCTTTCCACTGCCGCTTGGCCCCGAAATCGCCAGCCACCCGCGCGGCTCGGCCGCATACGTCTTCGCGACCTCGTTTGCCTTGCGGAACGAGGCGGGGTCGGCGAACGGCTCTCTGCCCTGAGGCTCCACGTTCTCAAATGTCATCCGCCGCAACGCGCCGAGCTCGCTGTACGAACCCAGCTTTTCTGCGCGGTTCTGCGAATGCTCTTTCAGCAGGCACTGACACGGCACGACGCGGCCGAATTCAGGCGACCCCACGGGCGCGCTCACACTGAGCCACCTGGCCCCGTCGCATATCCCGCACTCTGCGCTCTGCTCAGCGGTTTCCCCGGGCACGCTGCTTCTCAACGTACCGCCGGATGAACTCATCTGACCGAGCCGCTTCAGGACCTCTTGCAGGCTTTCCATCTGTTCGCCCTTTGTCCTCTATGCTGCGCAATACTGCAGCGATGTAGTTCCAGTTGCGGACGTTGGCATCTACCGCGGCCCGCACCGCCTCAATGACCTGGGCCTCGGTACGCGTTTCCAGCGCCTGCTGAATGCGTCCCACGGTTACCGGCGTCAGCGGCCCGATGTTTTCCTCGTAAAAGCTAAACACACTCGCTAGGGGTTTTGCCGTTTCGAGGTCTGACCACGTTTCCCCCGAAGTCACCTGTCGCGGCCACTCACGTGATGGCGCGGCAATAGCGCGCCTGTTTTCTGCAGTATTGAGACAGTACGTAGCCTCACCCTGTGATCCAGACCGCATAAGCGTCCCCCGCAGTACCGCCGCTTCCAACTTTGCTCGGACCTGGTCGTCCAACATCTTCCCCGCGGCCCCCAACATAACGGCAACCGTGCGGTCCGAGCACAGTTCCCCTGCGCTCACCGACTTCGGAAAGCCAGGCTTGCGGTGCAACATCCAGATCGCCCGCAAGGTCACCTTCAGCTCGCCGAGATCGTTAATCTCCTCCAACAAACTTGCCAGCAACGGGTTTGGGACCGGCGTGAAGCCCACCCCTGCAGGGAACCCGGCGGTCTTCTTCTCGGTCTCGCCGCTCTCAATTCGTGATGTCACGGTGCTATCTCTGCTGGAAGTTATGCCCATCCGGGGCCTGGCGGTCTACGAAATGCCCAAAATTGTCTCTGACCACCAACTGCAGATCGGCCGTCGGGCCGTGCCGGTGCTTAGCCACAATAATGTCCGCAACACCGCGCGGGAATGGCATGCCGGGGTTCTTGGCGTCCCACTCCTGCTCGGTCATTACCTTGTCGACCCTGTGGATGAACATGACAACGTCGGCGTCCTGCTCAATGCTTCCGCTCTCTCGCAAGTCTGAAAGCAACGGTCGCTTCTCATCTCGCCGCTCGATGGCACGGCTCAACTGCGACACAGCTAGCACCGGCACCTTTAGGTCGCGCGCCATCCCCTTCATCTGCCGTGAAATCTCACTCACCTCTTGAGTCCTGTTGCCGTCGCCTCGGCCCCCGGAACCGCTAAGTAACTGCATGTAGTCCACGATCACGAAATCTAGCCCGCGCTCCAGCTGCAACCGCCGGGCCTTGCCACGCAGGTCAGCGACGGTCTGTAAGGGGGTGTCGTCCACGTAGACCGGCAAGTCCGATAGGAAACCGATCGAATTCACCACCTTCTCGTGTTCCGCCTCACTCAGGAGACGGGTGCGGATGCGGTGCATATCAACCTTCGCTTCCGCAGCCAGCAGCCGCATGGCGATCTGCTCGCGGCCCATCTCCAGAGAAAATATCCCGACTACCGCCCGGCTCACAGCAGCGTTGCGCGCAAGGTTCAACGCCAGCGTGCTCTTGCCGACACTTGGCCTGGCCGCCAGCACGATCATGTCCGACCGCTGCAGTCCGCCCAGCAGCGCATCCATATTCCTGAAGCCCGAAGCGATCGGGGCTGACCCTGCTTCCTCCGCCCCCAACGGACCAGTCGTTTCGAGATACGGCTCTAGCGCATCCCTGATGGGCACGAAGTCACGGCTGCGGGTCCCCGACCTTATGTTGAAAAGCAGGTCCTCGGCTCGGCTCAGCGCTCGGTCAACATCGGGGCCGTCTTCGAAACCTATGTCTGCGATGTCATCCGCCGCAGCAATCAGCCGCCGCATCGTCGCTGTCCGGTGAACGATCTGGCCGTAATGTTCGAGGTGTACCGATGTCGGCACGACCGACACCACGTGGCTCAGGTACGAACTGCCGCCCAAGTCCTCCAGCACCCCGCGCCTTTCCAACTCATGCGCCACCGTCACCTGGTTTATCGCCTCGCTCCGGTCCAGAAGCGAAAGACAGGCCTCGTAGCACCAGCGCGTACGCTCGCGGTAAAAATCGCCTGGCTTCAGAAAGCCCGAGACACGTGTGACCGACTCACCGTCGATCAGCAGCGAGCCGACAACCGACTCCTCGGCCTGTATATCGTGCGGTGGTAGCTTCTCAGCCTGTACCAACGTGGAACCTCAAATGCTGCGCCTTCCCTAACGCGCCCGAAGAAGAGCCTATCCAAGAATGTCATCCTGAACTCGTTTCAGGATCCGTGTCGCAATCGACCGGGCACATTCCTGGATGAGCTCTGCGACAGCAATACGAGCGACATTAGAACAAATGTATCAACCACGGGCCAAGCGTGTCTCGGCCGTGTCGCGCATGTTAGGACCGCTGCTCGCGCTTGTGCGGGGAAAACCAATCGGGTTTTGGGGAACCCTGTGGAATCATGTCGCCGCGGGGCTCACGCCTCAGCGCGCAGATCCGCTCGCCTTGAGCATCCTGAGCCTGTCGAAGGACGAAGGGCCCAAATTTCATTCCGCGGCCGCAGCCGCGGAATCTAGCTCAATCAACGACAGGCCGCCTTGTCATTCCGAGTGAGCCGAGGCGACGAGGAATCTTGGGCGGGGCCGACATTACCGCAACGACGAAAACCTTCGCGGCAGTCGCGACTCTGACCTGTTCGCACAGAACACCGTGACTACGCCTGCGCCGGTTCAGCAACTGCCTCAGCTTCGGCGGCAGCCTTGGCAGCCTTCGGCTCAGCCGGCTCAAGAGACGCCTCGGCCTTCACAACCACACGCACTTCGGTCTCGACGCCCTCAAACAGGTGCACACCCACCGAATAGGTTCCAAGCTGCCTGATCTGAGTCGGCACGCGTATGCCGCGTCTGTCGATGACCTTGCCCGTCGCGTTCGACAGGTGCGCCGCTATCATCTGCGTCGTAACAGAACCGAACAACCGCCCGTTCGGGCCAGCCTTCGCAGTGATCGTCACCGCCGTGCCACGGATGCCGGCGACCATGTTCCGCCACTCCGCCGCCTCTTTGTCCTTGCGGTCCTGGGCAGACTTGCGCAGCCCCTCCGACCGCCGCAACTGGGCAGGAGTCGCCGCCATTGCCAGGCCGTTTGGCAACAGGTAGTTGCGACCAAAACCGTTCTTGACCACTTTGACTTCACCCACGCGGGCGGTCGGCAGCACATCTTTAAGGAATATGACTTTCACTTGCAGTTACCTGTTTACTAAGGATTGAGACAGACAGCCACCCAGCCTCGCCACTGCGCAGCACGAACTACCCATGATACCCGACCTCCGCCGCCAAAGCACATCCCTTTGGCATTCGCGCTCGCGTGCCTTATATTCGGGCCAGCAAAATCTCGGCGCCTACGTTCAGGAGTCCGACCGTGCCTTACGACCCCATCAAGAAGCCCGCGATATCGCAGTTCAAGGTCAAGCCAAACCTCGAAAACTGGGACACTGCCCGCAAGAGCAACAACTGGTGGGATGTCTACCAGGAACTCGACTGGCTGCCCGGCGGCGCACTGAACAACGCCTACAACGCCGTCGACCGCCACGTCGTCAAGGGCTACGGCGACAAGCTCGCCATGATCTGGGCCGGCAAGAACGGCGAGGAAGAACGGTACACCTACAAACAGTTCATGGACCAGTCGAGTAAATTCTCGAACGTCCTCGTCAGCCTCGGGATGCAACGCGGCGACCGCGTCTTCATGTTCCTCGACCGCCTACCCGAGACCTACTTCGTGGCCATGGGCGTCATGAAGTCAGGCGGTGTCATCGGCCCGCTCTTCTCCGCATTCGGCCCTGACCCCGTTCGAGACCGCCTGCAAGACTCTGGCGCAACCATCCTCGTAACCACGCCTGAACTGCGCAAGAAGATCGTCAGCATCCTTCCGCAGTGCCCGGACCTGAAGCACATCATCATCATTAACAAGCTCGGCCGGTCGAAGGAACCCCTCGTCAAAGGTGACCTCTCGTACGAAGACCTGATGAGCAAGGCCAGCCCGGACTTCCGCGTAGCCGCCACCAGTCAGTACGACTACGCCATCATGCACTACACGTCAGGCACGACTGGCAAGCCCAAGGGCGCAGTCCACCGTCACCAGGCCGTCATCCAGCAGTACATCACCGGAAAGTGGTGCCTCGACCTCCACAAGTCAGACATCTACTGGTGTACCGCAGACCCCGGCTGGGTCACAGGCACGTCTTACGGCATGATGGCCCCGTGGACCAACGGGGTCACACAGGTCGTTTACGAAGGCGGTTTCGGCGCCAACGCCTGGTACGACGTGATCGACAAGTATAAGGTCACCGTCTGGTACACGGCCCCTACCGCAGTCCGGATGCTCATGCGAGCCGGCGATGCCCCTGTAAAAGCCCACAAGCTCGACACCCTCCGCTTCATCGCCTCCGTAGGCGAACCGCTCAACCCGGAAGCCGTCGTCTGGGGCAACCGCATGTTCAACCAGGCGATCCATGACAACTGGTGGCAGACCGAGACCGGCGCAATCATGTGCTCCAACTACGCCACCATGGAAGTCCGACCCGGCTCGATGGGCAGGCCGATACCCGGCGTCGAAATGGCGATCCTCGACGACAAGTTCGATCCCCTCCCCCCCGGCAAGCCCGGCATCCTCGCCGTACGGCCCGGTTGGCTTTCGCAGTTCCACACCTATTGGAAGCGCGACGACCTCTACAACTCACGGTTCAAGAAGGGCTGGTACATAACCGGCGATCAGGCCTCCGTCGACGCCGACGGCTACTTCTGGTTCCAGGGCCGC